>Ga0302324_100000863_pt1 | contig 76286 bp, 63 predicted proteins | sample Palsa_T0_1_FD_201949 | JGI IMG/M metagenome (GOLD analysis project Ga0302324, IMG submission 201949) | Peat permafrost microbial communities from Stordalen Mire near Abisko, Sweden - Palsa_T0_1 | ecosystem: Environmental > Terrestrial > Soil > Palsa > Peat permafrost | place: Sweden: Abisko...
CGCATTGGCGAAAACTCAACGGCAGCACGTTGCTGCCGGAGGTCATTGCAGGAGTGATGTTCAAAGATGGAACGAAGCTCGCCGCTTGAATGCTGTCGCGGCCATCCACTACTTTTGGGAATATCTCCAGGACGAAGTCGTTGAACTCCTTTGAAGTTGGACGAACGAGAAAACCAAATCCCTTTGGTCGCTCAGCAAATTCGTTTCGAAAAAGCTGTGGCCGTCCCATCAGCTTTACCATTTGATTGATGTGTTTTATTTCCTCTCTAAAAGCCTCAAAAATCGAAAGTCCCAGTCCCCAATCACCCAATATCGAACTGCGATAGTAATCAGGGTGAAGGTCATATTTCCCCGCAAGGATTTTGGCGTTCCAGATTTGTTGATGCTCAGGAGACAAATCATGCAGGTAGCGGGTGAACACCATGACTGCCCGATTCTTGTTTTCGTCATATCCGAAGCCGAACGTTTGGAGGAGAACCTTATCCCGTTCGCTCATTTGCGCCGATTCGGCGAAAGCATCGCGAATCGAAATCCACCCGCTAATATCATTTGTTTCATAATGATACCGAGGATCATTTCTATAAGTTTCCAGCACGCTTAAATCAAATGGATGAAAATCCAGTTGAGCCTCACCAAGCATAAGACGAAGTGTAAATGGTCGATCCCAAACCTCTTGTCTGTTCACGATTGTGGCAAGAACTTCAGGACTAGGATAGATACAGGTATGTTCAAGCGTATCATTCGCAAGGTCGGCGATTTGGTCTTGTACCGGTGGCGCCGGAAATGCTTTGATATACGGGTTTCCCTTTATTGCTCCAAATTCAAGTGATACTTTGCCCGCCTCGATCAATCGTCGCAAAGCGGTTCGGACATCCTCGCGAGTTGCCTCATCGATAAAGAGCTCTCGCACCGGCAGCCCGTTGAAGTCCCCGGATTTCAGATAGTGCTCCGCAGCCCTCGATACAATTATGGCATCATCACAAGTCATTTGTAGTCCGCTTATCTATTAACGTAAAACACCTACCAATTGTTCCAAAGCTCGATGGCCGCAGCTAGAAACGTTTCAAAGTGTGCAGCAGGCCATTCCACGTTGCCGTTACCCAATAAATAGTATTGTTCGTTCGCGCAGATCAGCTTCGAACGGTCACATTTATGCAGCCAATTCACGCAGTTGACGAAGGTGTCCCCATAGCTCTTTCCGAAATTTTCGGTGGGAATGTTGTACAGCATTCCTTCAATGTAATAAGACGGGGCAGTACCGCTTTTAATTTTACCGGTGTTTTCAAGCCTGGTGCGTAGATTCTTGAAAATGCGGACCATTGGCTTAAACCAGGATTTGGTCATCTGATGCTTTGCCGTGCAATTTTCTGAGTGTCGCTTGGAATAATTGATGATCTCCCCGTGCGAAGTGGAAGGGAAAATTATGCCCGATATGTAGTCATTGTCGCTGGTGTAACGGCGATACTCGAAGCAAATGATTACATCTGCACTTCGTCGTGATCCGCTCGGTTTAATCGTGACGGCCTTATTGCCTGGTACAACGTTTTCGTTACCAAATGATTTTCGAAGTTGTTCGATGACCGCGTTTTTAAAGTCATAGAATGAATACGTGGCTGCGACGACGCGTTGATTGTATTTTGCCAGTTGCGCCGAATTTAGACTGCTTACGTTGCCGTGGTAAATCGAGTCGAGCTGTATTACTACATCAACATCGCTTTCTGCATAAATATTCGTGTCGTTTGCGTATGACCCTTGGAGGAAAACCTCGAATTGCTGGTCAGAATATGCCGCCTTGGGATCTAAAAGGGCGTTACGGATCGTTGCATACGTCTCCTTAGATTGTGTAATCGAGCCTTGATGCGACCATGTTTCGAGTTGTGATTCGGGGATTGCCATAATTTGACTTCAATAGAAAACCTTTGCTTCGGTGATCGAACGCCTAGTTGACTCTAGTTCACGTTCGATTTCTGCCACCAGCGCGGCGAAAGCTGCCGACAGAGCGGCTAAGTCTGCCTCGTTTGCACCGTCCCCCCCAAACACAGTACGCATGTTGTTTGGCACCCGGATGGAACTACGGGATTGAGGCGTCATCAACAGAAAATGCAAATAGGATTTACAGTGCCTCACCAGACCGAGGTCTTGTCCCGGACGTGAAAAGAGCCAGTCGTCAGGCATGTTATAGACGATGGCAGCGATATCGTAGCTGCTTATGTTCAAGACCGGATCGTTATCATATTTAACTGATTTCAACAGCCTGATGAGTTTTCGCAGGCCTCCATTCACAGCGGTGTCGCGATCATCAAGAAGCTTGTTGTGCAAAAACGGCTTATTCGGCACCTTCGCACCCTTTTCATTGTCCAAGACTTGAATTCCCAGCCAATGCTTCTCGGGTTCACGGACATAATCGACTGTGTGCCACCAGGCAGATGAGATGAGGTCAACCTTCCGCCGGAGCGAACCGCCGCTGATACTGACCGCCTTGCTTCCTGAGTCGTCCACCTCCGCTTCGGGGAACGCTGATTGGAGAATATCAACCGTATTATTTCTAATTTCGCGGAGATTTGCGATTGAATCACCAGCGTAGGGATTTTGGGGTTTATTTGGTCGCTCAATTACTTCAAAGCGGGTCTCGACAGTCAATAAATCGAGGTCGCTATGGGCACGGATATGGGTGTCGTTAGTCACCGATCCCTGGTAATCGAAAGTGACATCCAATCCGACCCGTGTAAAACCATCCGCTAGCTGTTTTTCGACGCGAGTCCGGTCTTCGATTGTCCGCTGCGTGTAGGCATCATCAATCGATTGCATTGTTCCGATGGCATATCTCACCGACTCACCTTCACGGGGCAATCTGTCATAGGCTTCGCGAAGTGCAGCAGTCTTGATCATCGGATCAAGGCGGCGTTGTCGAAGTTTTTGAAGTCGCGATGCTGACATGGTGGCAATTACCCAACTAGAAAATCCTTCAGTTCCGTTTCGTGCTTTGCGAATGACAGCCGCCCTTTTTGAACCAGTCGATTCAGCTTTTTCAAATCGTGTTCAAGTAGATCGGTTGCCATGTGCGGCTCTGCGAATGTGTCGCTGATTCGAATAGTGGGAACGCTTCCGAACAGGATGCGCCGAAGCTGATCCATTGAATTTGTGTTTGTTCCGAGCACAAATTGAAGGAAATCAGATGCGGGCGCGAACTTCATGAGCGCCCAATTTCGAAGCACGCGGCCTGCTTGTTTGAAAAGCGGTGGTGGTGGATACGAGCCAACGCCCAGGCTAACGACTCGCAAATCACCCGGCTGCTTCTTTAATGCCAGGACAACATCGGCGATTGCATAAAGCGTTGGGTTGTTTGCGCAGAATCCCCCGTCTGCCAGTTCAACGACATCCCCATTGCTTTTCTTGACCGTATACCGGTCAAAGAACGGACATGCGGAGCAGGAGGCGATAATCGCGTCTGCCACCGAACAGCCGAAAAACGGCTTGAACGAAGCCCTTGAGCCGTGAGCCTGATCGACGGACGTTTTGAAAATAAATGGCCGCTCCTCATACCAATTGGTAGCGACAATCCCGACGTTCGTTTTGAACACGTCGCATTGTTGATCCTGGAAAACTTCTGCCGCGAGTTGACGCAACGCTGCGGATCGATGCGCCGTTTTACGGCCCGTCATTATGGTGGGGACATGCTGCTCGTATAGACTTTTAACTGTCGCAACGGTTTCGCCGCGTCCTAGCAACGCCGCAATGATCGCCCCTGTGCTAGTTCCAAAGATTAAATCAAAACACTCCGCCAGCGGCTTTCCCGTCATTGCCTCGATTTCGGAAAGAATTCCGACCGTGTAAAAGCCTTTGGCCCCGCCCCCATCCAGTGATAGGATTCGGAACGGTTCAGTTTGTTCGGGACTATTTGACATATATTTTGCTATAACATATATTGCATTAATGAGAAAGTCAAATTCTTTTAGCGACCAGGTTCGTGAACTTCGAAAAAAACTTGGCTTGAGCCAAGAAGAGCTTGCATCACGACTTAACGTCTCGTTCGCGACGGTGAATAGATGGGAGGGCGGAAATGCCAAGCCGCAGCGAACCCAATTGGAGGCCTTTGAAAAACTTCAAGAGGACACCGGTGGCAACGACGCCGAAGCTGATGGGCTATTCGGTGGAGTCGCAACCCGGCAACGTCGGGGCGTCCCGAAGAATAGCGTGCTCGGCAACAAGAGCATGGAGCAAATGCTTTGGGACGCCGCGTGTTCAGTTCGCGGCGAGAAGGACGCACCGAAATTCAAAGATTATCTCTTACCCCTCCTTTTCATAAAGCGTTTGTCTGATGTTTTCGATGATGAAGTTCGGCGTCTCACCGACCAGTTTGGTGAGCACGACACCGCTCTGGAAGTCTTGGAAGCCGATCATTCTCTCGTGCGTTTCTATATTCCGCCGGAGGCTCGCTGGCCGGTTGTGAGCAACCGCGAGCCGTTCAAATGGCCGAAGGGCAAGGAGCCCAAATCTCTCGGCGAGCAACTCACCACGACAATACGCGCCATTGTGAAGCACAATCCGTCTCTTGCGGGCGTGATTGACATCGTGGACTACAACGAGACTCGAAACGGTGAGCGTGAAATCAGTGACTCCGCGCTTCGCGGCGTTATCGAAACATATTCCGATCGGCGTTATCGTCTCGGTCTGCATGATGTTGAGCCGGATTTCCTAGGGCGTAGTTACGAGTATTTGCTCCGAAAGTTTGCGGAAAGTCAGGGTCAGAGTGCCGGCGAATTCTTCACGCCTACAGAAGTTGGCTTTCTGATTGCCGAGATAATGCGTCCCCGGCCAGGCGAGGAATGCTACGACTATGCTTGCGGCTCGTTTGGCTTGCTCATCAAACTGCAACTTGTCTGCCGCCGCCTTGATCCGCTGAGCAAAGTGCCACTCAAGCTCTACGGACAGGAGCTTACTGGCTCCAGCTACGCCATTGCGTGTATGAACAAGATCATTCACGACATGCAGGGCGAAGTTGTTCGCGGCGATTCAATGCGAAATCCGAAGTTCAAAGAAGGTGACACACGACTAAAGAAATTCGACGTTGTAGTCGCCAATCCCATGTGGAATCAGCCGTTCGATCCGGATGTATTCGAAAACGATCCCTACCAGCGGTTTGAGGAGCAAGGGGGTACCACTAGCGGCAAGGGCGATTGGGCGTGGCTGCAACATACTCTTGCAACGCTGAAGGACGCCGGGCGTGCCGCCGTGGTCCTGGATACAGGCGCTGTCACTCGTGGCAGCGGTAGTAAGAATGAGGACAAGGAACGGATTATTCGCAAATGGTTTGTTGAACGCGATCTAATTGACGGTGTAATTCTGCTGCCCGAAAACCTGTTCTACAACATGAGTGCTGCGGGCATCATCATAGTTCTGCGGAAAAACAAGCCCAAGGACCGAAAGGGCAAAATCGTTTTGGTCAACGCGAGTCAGGAATATCGTAAGGGCACGCCGAAGAACTATTTGACCGACGAAGCAGTAAAAAGGATATCCGACGCGTATCGTTCAGGGGAACCAATAGATGGTTTTGCCGCCGTCGTCACTAACGGCCAGGTCGCAAAGCAGGATTACAATTTGCACCCATCGAAGTATTGTGGAGCAACACCCAACGAAAAGTATCATCGAATTTCAGACCTCGTAAAACAAATTGAGTCCTTCCAGGCCGAGGAATCTGGCATCCTAACAACGATTATTTCAGCATTGAAGCAGGCACCGCCGCCCGCTGACACACCACTCTTCGAGTCCGCTTTACCGCGTGGTTGGAAATGGGAGCCGATTGCCAAACGATATCGCATTACTAAAAAGCCGCGTGAAACTGACTATTCCAAGCATGAAACGATACCGTTCGTGCCTATGGAGGCCGTGCCTGCTAATGGACGCGAGCACGTCCGTTTTCAACTTCGCAAGCCGCAAGATATTTCGAGTGGAACATACTTTGAAAAGGACGACGTACTGCTTTCCAAAATCACTCCATCTTTTGAGAATGGAAAACAGGGATTAGCTACAAATATACCAACAGAGTTTGGAATCGCTTCAACAGAGATCATCCCGCTTCAACCTCTCGACAAAAGCAGCAACAGTAGATTTCTGTTCTTCTATTTATTGCATCCCGAGGTGCGTGCCATTCTGGCAAGCAAAATGGAAGGTTCCACCGGGCGACAACGAGTGCCCGAACATACGGTTCGAGATTTCCCCCTTCCTGTGCTCCCCGAGAACGAACAGAAATCGATTGCAGCAATACTTCGGCAAGTTCAGCGTGCCGTTGAAGTTCAAGAGGAAAAACAAATGTTGTTGAGGGCATTGCTTAAGACATTGCTTCATCAGTTAATGTCCGGTCAAATTCGTGTAGCAGACCTCGATCTTGATACAAGCGAAATACAAGCATGAGCAAGACACTCGCGAATGAAGCAGGCACGGTACAGTTTCCGCTCGTAAAGCACGCTGCGGAAATAGGCTGGGCTGTTATATCTGACGCCGAAGCTTTGCGTCGCCGTGGCGGTGAAGCTGGCCTGTTTTTCTATAAGGACCTTGAAGAAGCATTGTTTCGACTCAACCCAGACATAATCACATCAGACAACGTGCAGCCTGTCATTCAGCGGATGGAAAGCGTGCCGAACAACATTGAAGGGAACCGCGAAATTCTGGAATGGCTTCGCGGCAATAAAACGGTGTTCGTCGAAAGCGAAAAACGCCATCGAAATGTGACGCTCATAGACTTCAAGAACCTTGACCGAAACGTCTTCCAGGTAACCTACGAATGGACGTTTCGTGCGATGAACAAAAAAGGCAATCGAGCCGATGTAGTATTTCTTGTGAACGGCATTCCCGTCGCAATCGTGGAGAACAAAAATCCGAAACTCCCGGATGCGATGGAGCGTGCCATCAAACAGCTTCGCCGGTACGAACTAGAGACCCCCGAATTACTCACGATGCCACAGGTATTCAACGTGACGCATCTCATCGAATACTTCTATGGTGTCACCTGGAATTACTCACGGAAGGGAATGTTTCGATGGAAAGAGAAACCGTCCGAGACGTACAAACAGGCGGTGCAGAGTTTTTTTGAACATGGCGCCTTTCTCTCAATGCTCAAAGAGTGGATTCTGTTTTTCCTGAAAGACGATGAGTTGCAAAAGACTGTATTGCGACAGCATCAAACGCGGGCGGCAATGAAGGTCGTGGAACGCTGTGCCGATCCGAAGAAAAAGACCGGCCTTGTCTGGCACACACAAGGTTCGGGCAAGACCTTCACCCTGATAACGGCGGCACGACTCATTTTGGAGGATAAAGAGCATTTCCCTGGTGCGACCGTGATGCTGGTCATTGACCGAAACGAGTTGGAAGGTCAGTTGTCCGGCTGGGTCGAACGCCTTGTCGGCGAGATATACGGACGCGACATTAAAATTGAATATGCTGAAAGTCGGGCGAGGCTGCAAAGCCTACTCGATCAAGATTTTCGCGGCCTCATTATTTCGATGATTCACAAGTTTGACGAAATCCGAAAGGATTCATGCAAACGCTCGGACTTCTTCGTGTTGATTGACGAAGCACACCGCTCGACGAGCGGCGATCTCGGCAACTTTCTCATGGGCGCCTTGCCTAACGCCACATTGATTGGTTTTACCGGCACACCAATTGATAAGACGGCATACGGCAAGGGGACGTTTAAGGTGTTCGGCAAAGAGGACGCCAAAGGCTATCTCGACAAATATTCCATCCGAGAATCAATCGAAGATGGGACGACGGTGAAGCTCCGCCATACGCTGGCGAGAAACGATATCCAGCTTCCCAAGGAGTTATTGGAAAAGGAATTTTTGAACATTGTAGACAGCGAAGGTGTGAGCGATGTCGAAGACCTCAATCGCATTCTCGACCGCGCGGTGAATTTGAAAGCATTTCTGAAAGCCGATGACCGCGTGGACAGAGTGGCGAAATTTGTCGCACAGCATTTCAAGGAAAACGTTGAGCCGCTTGGTTACAAAGCGTTTCTCGTGGCGGTGGATCGCGAGGCGTGTGCACTTTACAAGCGTGCCCTCGACAAATACCTGCCGCCGGAATATTCGACACCGATCTACACAAAGGCGGCAACCGATGTGATTGATCGTCCGCTTGTGGCCAAAATGCAATTAGATGAAATAGCCGAGAAAAAGGCGCGAAAGACATTTCCGAAGCCTGACCAATTGCCGAAGATTTTCATTGTGACCGATAAGCTGCTGACCGGCTACGACGCTCCCGTGCTTTATTGCATGTACCTCGACAAGCCAATGCGTGACCATGTTTTACTTCAAGCCGTGGCACGTGTAAACCGGCCATATGAGGATGACAAGGGCATCAAGAAACCCTGCGGACTCGTCGTTGATTTTATCGGCATCCTGAAAGAGTTGAACAAAGCATTGGCTTTCGATTCTGATGAAGTGAGCGGCGTTATCGAAGACCTGGATGTGCTGTTTGCCCGATTCAAGCAACTCATGGACGGGCAAGGGAAGGCATACCTCGCTGCCGCCAACACGACCGGGGGCAACGACCAGAAATTGGAGAAGCTGCTGTACGAAACATTTCTCGACAAAGAAAAGCGGCAGGAATTCGTCGATTTATTCAAGGAGATCGAAACGCTCTATGAAATTCTCTCTCCATCGCCCGAGTTACGAGATTACGTTGAAAATTACAATCGGCTCGCCGACCTGTATGTGATGCTACGCAACGCATACGGCAAAAAGACCGCGTTCCTCGGAGACATAGCCCACAAAACAGAAACGCTTGTTCGCGAAAACGCGGCGTCACACGGTCTTTCCAAAATGACAAAGACGGTGGAGTTCGACGAGGCGGCGTTGAAGGCGTTGAAGGATAAAAAGGGTTCGGAGAACGGGAAGGTAATAAATCTCATCAAGAGCCTCAACAAGAGTGCGGCTGACCGGGGTGCGAAAGAGCCGTATCTCATTTCAATTTCAGAACGCGCGGATTCAATAATGACGGCGTTGGAGGACCGCCAGGTGTCCACGGCCGACGCACTCGCAAGAATTGAAAGTTTGATGCAAGAAAGACTGGCAGCGGAACAAGCTCGGAAGCAATGCGGCCTCGACGCGGAAACATTCGAGATTTTCTGGTTCTTGCAGCAGGAGAAGCTGCCGGATGCAATGATGCTTGCAAAGGAAATTAGTGCCGTCTATGAACGATTCCCGAACTCCGCCAGTAACGCTGACGAGCATCGCCAATTGAAGGCGGAAATATACAAGTCACTTCTTCGGGAGGTAACCGGGAAACGGATGGTAGATCTTGCAGAAGAAATATTACGTTTGAAACGATCATGATGCGTCGAAACACATATTCGCAGCAGGATGCTCGCTTTAAGGAACGGGTTCAGACCTGGTCTGCGAAAATTCGAGTAAAACCAAGTCAGGTTCGCGTGCAAAAGATGGCGCGAAAATGGGCGTCGTGTTCTATGAACGGGCGGGTAACATTCTCAACCGAACTTTTACAGCAAACTCAATCATTTCAAGATTATGTGATTGTGCACGAGTTACTCCACTTAAAGGTGCCCAATCATGGCAAGCTATTCAAAAGTCTTTTGCGCGCCCATCTCCCGACTTGGCGGCAGCTAGCCAGTAGACGACCATAGAAATTTCGTGAGCGATATGTGGAGTGCACTCTAGACACCGCTCACGGTATAATGGTTGCGAGCGGTTCCACCGCTCACGATAATTGTCGGTCAGCCGAGAAAGGAATTGCAATGTCACGTAATCGTCTTTCATGGAGTGGTGTGGGAGTTATTTTTCTAGTGGTCATCGCCGTTTGCATTTTGACGTCCCACGAAGCGAAGTCGGATGCGACCGGGACCGGAACCAGCAACCTAGGTCCGACCAAACAGTTTCAGTACGCTGCACTACGAATCGGCGATCCGGTCGATGGTAAGCGTTCAGTTGATTTCATAACACAGAAGCAGGATACTTTGTCAATTGATGGACCCTTGGATGAGATCAAACAATTGGGAGGCGACCCAACGGGCATCGTCGATGATTCGCAAAGCCCGACAAGAATCGCGAAATGCGAGGAGTTTGCGCTGTTAGATTTCATCGGGGGTCATGGTTGGGAACTCATACAGAAAACACGCGAGGCTGTGAGCGACAGTTATTCTGAGGATGTCTATTACTTAAAGAAGCAGGCAAATTAGCGATTATTTTTTTCCGTAAAAGTGATTCCTCTCCAAGAAAAACAAAAGCAGTCCTAATGGTTGTTCTTTGGGTTTAGATGTGAGTTATTCATGCCGCAGCAGAATGCCAACTGCTCAGGGAAGAAAAAAGATGCGGTTCATGTATCGCACACTGAGAAGCAATCGGCGGCAGGCGAACAGCCCACCAGAATAATCAAAGGGCCGGGACTTGGGCGGCATGGTTTTCCAACTGAAAATGCTTCAACGCATGAGATACGCAATGCGCTTGAGGCGGCATATCGGGCAGGTCGGCGCGAACTTAATGATGAATGAGCCTCTAGAAAATGTCGCGGCACAGGAATATCGTTAAAACAACCAACATAATCGTTAAACCAGCCAACACCCACGTCAATCCGTGAGCGTTGCGCCTGCTGGGCTATTACGCTGATGGGGCCGGATTCCGCCACGTCCATTGATCGGGAAGCCAGTCGGAAAGTTGGCTAATTCCCCGTTCTAGGCAGTAGGCTGCGACGGTGAGTCCGCTGGGCTGCTGCCCGTCAATGATCTGGCGCCACGCATCTGGGCCAGGGCGATGTGGTTTATTCATGCCGAGATAGCATGCCGACCCTCCGCTAAAGAAAAAAGATGTGGTCTACATACCGGACACGAAATTTCCAGCCGCAACCGAGTCGTAGCCAAAATCTTTCTTTACCTCTACCGTGGCAACGTGGTACAAAATCACCATGCCCGGCAACCCGCTCAAAATCGGTGGTACCGTCGGCAATAACCGCCCGATCACTTTGCCGCCATCCGCACGCGAGCGACACACGTACGTCTGCGGCGGCACCGGCGTCGGCAAATCGAAGTTCCTGGAGCACTGCGTCCGTGAGGACATCTTAAATTGGCCCAACAGTCATTGCGGTCTGATTCTCTTTGATCCCCACGGTCTCGTATATAAAAACACGTTGAAGTGGATGGTTCATCACAACCTCAAGGGCAAACGTACCGTCATTCCGATCGACCTCACAAAAGACGGCTGGGTTGTTTCGTACAACATGTTAAGGAGGAGAGAGACAGATATTTCCGTTATCATCTCCAACATCGTTGACTCCCTTGCCCACGTCTGGGGTGATGCGGGAACAGACAGGACACCGCTTTTTGCGCGTTTGGCCCCGGTTTTTCTCCACACCCTGTACGAGAATCAGTGCACGATCGCGGACATCATGTACCTTTTCACCCGGCTCGATATCCGCCGGGCAATGGCCGCAAAGGTCACTGATCCAACCTCCCGTCAGGCCTGGGCATTTGCGGAACGCAATCCCAAGGAATTTGAGACGCAGATCACGAGCTCCCTGAACCGGTTCCAGCGGCTTGTTGATACAAAGCTCATGAAGGCCACGCTCGGCCAGCCGCATAAATCACTCGATCTTTTGGCTGCCCTCAACGAAGGCCACATCATCCTCTGTAATCTTTCAACCGAGGGAGGAAAGATCTCGCAGGAGAACGCAGACACCTTCGCTACGCTGCTTCTCTCCGATCTTTGGACCGTCGCAAGTACCCGCCCTAAGCAAGAGCGAGAAAGGACGAAACCGTTTTACGTGTATGTGGATGAATGTCAAAAGTTCATTACGCCGACCATTGCCGAGAATTTGGACGAGGCCAGGGGCTTTGGCCTCCACTTGACGCTGGCGAACCAATTTCCCCAAAAACTCAAGAATGCGGGAACGCATGGCGAGGCCATGTATCATTCCATCATCGCCAACGCCGGCAATAAGGTCGTCTTTCGATTGGAGCATCCGGACGATGCGAAGATGCTGGCTCAGTGGCTGTTTATGAACACCTTTGACGTGGATGAAGTGAAATTGCGGCTCCTCTCAACAAAGGTGATGGACTATCGAGAGGAAATGAGGGAAAGCCACACCGATGGAGTTTCTCACTCGAAGGCACATGCGAGCAGCCGCGGCGGCGGCAGTTTTAGTGGGATTTCATCCGGTGACGGCTCATCAGGAATGGAATCGTTCAATCCAAGCATCTCCGATATCGATCCAATCTCCACCGCTGCGGGTTGGAACAGTTATGTAGCCGATAGTTCTGGTGAGAGCTCAAGCTGGTCGGAGACTGAATCCGAAAGCGAAGGCACGAGCCACAGCGTAACACGAACGTCGGTTTTCACACCCCGAATGGGGAAAGAGGTTTCCAGCGTTCAGTACCGCTCAATTGATGAGCAGATTTTCCGCGCTACGCAAAAGCTTTTCGACCAAGAGGACCGCCACTTTGCTGTGCGGTATAGCGGCGGTCCGAAGGCTCCTCAGTTTGTGAAAACTCCAACGGTCAATCCGCATGGTGTGCGACCAGAGCTGATTGAGAAATATCGGCTCAAGCTCTTAGAGGAGCTTTCCTGTGCTCTTCCCATGGCCGAAGCATCCAAATTGATTGAGGGCAGGGAGGCGAAGCTTCTTGCCGACATCGTCAATGTTCAGATGGACGAGCCGTCCACAGCCAGGGGCAGAACTAGAAAGCGATCGTGCTAGAATTCTTGGCATGTCCGCCCGAAAAGTTTCCGTAACCAAACTTCAGTCACGGGATTTTGCGCTTCTCTGCGGCCTCTTTGAATCGCGGATTTTGACCCTGTCGCATATCGCGGGAATGTATTTCGATGGCAAGGGGGAAATGGCAAAGAAACGGGTCCAAAAGCTCAAGGCGCTCGGTGTCATCCGCGAACGGCCGCGGCAGCGGATTTCCGATCCATCCATCCTGCATTTGACGTGGAAAGGATATGGCGCGATTCGCGAGGCGGGACACGTCGATGATGATTCGCGTCTGACATCCAAATTGTTCAGCCGCCGGATGAAGGTAAGCCCTCTTACCCTGGCTCACGAAATTGCAATCAGCGATGTCATGATGGCCTGGGCGGCAGCACTTCGGAATCACGATCGATTTGAACTTCTGGAATTCAGCGTCTGGCCCCGGCGCCACGCCTTTACCGTTGACCGCGAATATCGGCGCGTGCCCGTGCAGCCCGATGGATATATTCGGATGGGGGATAAAGACCCTCGCGATGCATCCGAACTGCATTTCTTCTTTGAGTTGGATAGAGGGACGGAATCGATCGAACGTCTTGCAGAGAAGTGCGTCAGTTACCGTGAATACGAGCGGAGCGGCGGTTATGCGGAATTCTGCGGATTGACGCGAGAAGAAAGAAAATCTCGTCCGTTTCGGGTGCTCGTCGTATGCAAGAGCGAACAGCGTCGGAACAATCTGGCAGAACGACTGCTTCAATTCCACCCGCCGTTCTCCACGATGGTGCTGATAGCGACCATGGAGGAGTGTGTACGCCACCCGATCGGCGAGATTTGGATGACGCCGGCGGCATTCAATGGCGCTGTGGAAGTCGACGATTGTGCTGATAACGGAAAGGCCAACAACAAGCCCGCCATGTGTTCGATTTAGGAGGGCATCCAAATGTTGCACCAGGATGTGAACTCATTTTTTCTTGATGGAGTACAGAGTCGAAGCCGAACCACAACCGGTACGATAGTTGACCGAAACGATCTACATCTAGTACCTGCGAATGCGTTACCGGGACAACACTTCCTACCCTACCAATTAAAATTCCATCAGATTTTGCGAGGCGCAATCATGCCTAAATTTTGCGTCTGACGTCGAGAACCACTATCCTTCAGGTTTCTCGGCGTTGCTGAACCATGTGGCAATCGATACCTACCTGCTCAACCGACCAGCCGGCACTAATGCCTCAACTTTTGTGTCTTTCGCGCTGCTTTCATTTCGGCGCGCACGTGGCGGCGCAATTCTCAGCAAATACCGAAACGGTCCTTCGAATGCCTTTTACCGCTTTAATACGGGCAACTTCCGTGCACTTCTTTCCGATTGCCTGCAAGAGAACCTCGGGATTTGATATAAATGGCTGCTGAGAGCGATACAAATAAAGCGGACCTTACCGTTTCGCACAACGTCCCGCACGATGATCCGGCAACTACCGCGATCAAGCGGGAACGAAAGCGAAACGCCTTGCTATCCTTTAGCGAGGGGCAGAAGCTGCTAGACAGGTATCAATTTCCGATAACTACTAGTGCTTCAGCTAGCCACCATGTCGAGCCTTTGGGACGAGGGGGATCGGGTGTTGTGTTCTTAGTCGAGCAATCGCTTTACCAAAATATCACGGTCAAACGGGCGATCAAGTTTTATGTGCTCCGCGATGACATCGCAGGGTTAACGGCCCATCAACGTTCGGCCCCAATTAGCTCTTCCGATTTTCTTCGAGAGATCAAGAATTTGTCCGCATTCAATCAGGAAAACCTTCTCAAAGTAATTGAAGCCGGGCTGTATCCGGTCGGGACTGCCAATGAAACACTGGAAATTCCTTATATTGTGACCGACTTCGTTGATGGTCCAACATTGAAAGACTGTATCGCGGATGGCAGCTTGGCGCGCGAGATTGAAGGCAATTCGAGTATTTTAATCGAACTAATTTTACAAATCTGCCGTGGACTAGCGTATTTGCACAATAGTAATTTTTATCATTGCGACATTGCCCCAAAAAACATGTTCCTGCGCGGAAGTCTTGCTGAGCCGCAACTCGTCATTGGTGACTTTGGTATAGGTCGCACCCTTCCTCCCAATTCCCCTGAAGATGACGTCACACGCTTTTTCCTCGCTGGATCCAAAGATTACTGCCCTCCGGAGGTCGCTAGGGCAATTAACACCGAGGTTACGCAAAGCTTCTTTCGTAGCGTACAGCCGAGGTGGGACATATTTGCGGCGGCAAAGTCGGCGATAGAGATAATCGCATCACTAGGAGATACACCTGCCCAGCGACCAGCATGGTTTGATGCAGTAAATCGCACCTTACGCGAAGCACTTACGGGAAGACGATTTAAATCTGTCAAGCAGCTTGCGCAACGGATCCAATGGCTTCATCCAATGGAACACACCACATGGGAGGTCCCCGAATTAAGTGATAACGCCTCTGGAACACACCGATCTCTACTCCCGATAGAGCCGGTGGTAGTCTCTCCTCGAATCAGAGATTTAATGCATCATCCAGCCGTTCTTCGATTGAAGCGCGTTCCGCAGCTGGTTATGGCTTCGCGCATATTTCATGGCGGCAATCACAATCGATATGAACATTCCCTCGGTGTGTACCAGAATACGCGCCACTATTTACAATCGCTTTTGAGTGATGACCATTTCCTGTCGTTCTTCGATCCAGAGTACGTCGGCCTGGCGCTCGTCTGCGCGCTATTTTGCAATATAACGCGGTTTCCATTTTCCACGATCGTCCACGAAATACATTCCAAGGATAAAGAACTTTTCGCTGATTTCTCCCGCATTAATGTTTTGACTGAACTATTAGGCTGGACGAGAGTTGGCACTAGCGAAACGTTGGAGCAGGAGATACTTCAATCATTCCCGAGAATCGATATTTCGATGCTCAAGGCCATTCTTGCTGAAGGTCCATTTTTGCCTTCAGATCCCGCCGTCAGGTTCATTAAATATCTCCTGAATAGCTCGATCGATGCTCGCATAATCGACTACATTCGTCGCGACTCTCACCACCTCGGTCTTTATAAGGGTGACGCCTTTGAGATTCACAATTTGCTTCCTCACATCCGATTTCGTGACGGCGAGATGGTCATCAAGTCAAGTGGCCTCACTGTTGTCGAGGAAATAGTAACCCTTCGCTATTGGCTGTTTAATCGTATCTATTGGAACAAACCGAATCGGACAATGATAGCAATGATAAGGTGGGTATTGCTATCCCTACGCTCCACCGGCAACTTCCTAACCACACTTAGAGAGCATGTACTGAACGCATCCGAGGATACCGTGCTGAAACTTCTGTGTGATGAAGCGGATCGCTCAAATCTGAGCCGAGCCGCGGATGTATGTCGGCTTCTAATGCCACAGCGTCCTAACCTTTTCGAGGAGCTGCTCCAATTTAACCGGGCAGAGGGCGAGGCGAACGCCGCCCAGTTCTGCTCTCGCTATGAAAGCTTATCAGTAATCGCACAAATGGAACTCCATCAGAAAATGAATGCGGAAATCACTCGAATTTGTGGTTCTAGTCCCGAACGTCAACACGTATTGATCGATTTACCCGTTGAGCCAGGTCTGAGTAAAAAGCTTGGAGAAGATATAAATGTACTTACCCACACCGGTACAATGAAAGCGACCAATCAGCTATCGAGTATCGTAAAGGGTGTACAAGAGGGATTTAATCTCCATCTCCAAAGGCTTCGGATATTTGTTCATCCCGAGACATGGAAAGCGTTAGACAAAGACCATGATATGAAGCAGGACGTTGAGGAATCTATACGCGGCGTCCTCCGAACAATAATTTAGACGTGTAAGGACCAATCATATGACGATGCATGGTTGCGTTGACACTCGCGATGAGAAGTTGTGAGGTAAGTTTCTAACAAAGATTATGTAATATAATTAACCTAGATTCACAAAGGAGATACAATGTACGAGATAATTGATCTAGGCGTCACAGCGCCTTTGTTGGAACAGAGCGCTTTATCTAAAAGTTCTGGGCACGGTTACCATACGCGCGTGCATAAGGAAGCTCGTGCTTTTATTGGACAGCTTCGTCGCAACTTTGGTACCGAACCTTACGGTGTACGTTTTGATATTGGGCGAGAGCTACGGAGCTCAGGTCTGCAGCTTACGGTCGTTTGTTGTTACGACCCAAATGTCCGGTCCGCCAAGGAATACGCTGAACGCGTGGATGCTGGCATTCCGTGGCGCTGGGATCACTTCGCTCGTAGTGACTTGAAAATAGTTGACGCCGTTAAATAATCGATAGGCTCGCTCAAGTCGTTCCGCCTGTTTTTGCGCCGTTCCACATCCGAGGAATCGGCGCTTTTTTATATAGTTAATCTTCCCATCCAAGAAAGTATTGCCCGAAAACTTATGGCTAGTGTTTTCGCATAAGACCGATCAAGGTTTAAGCTTTTGCAGCGGTGGTCCGTTAAACCATGCGAAAAGGATGCGACCCAGATGAATGAAAAAGCGACCCTTTGGGGTCGCTTGGCGTTCTATACACCGCCGAGTCTCGCTATTTCATCAGCAGGACAATCTGTCGGCTGCCTATCTGCCGATATGCGAATCCACCGAACGAACCGGTGCGGTGATATGCGCTCCAACGTACTCAAGGCACATAGCCGCCCTGCCTCATTGCCGTCCGGCATGAGCCACACCTTTCCATCTGGCTTTACCAGATCGACTATGAGTTTCCCTTGTTCGTCAGAACAGCTTGAGCCCATCAATGCTACCGCGTTTCGATACTCAGCTTGCCAGAGCCACCACGTCGAGGGGAATCCCTCGACGACACACAGGTGATCGACCGGCGCCGTGATCCGGTGCGAGTTGTACAGGAGCAGGGACTTGCGGAATTCGAGCGTGACACTGTCCTTCTCTCGGGTTCCGGGGAAAAGGTACTTCGGATCCCGGTCGGTGATCTCGTCGTCCTTCGTCAGTCTGCCGGCATAACCAACGAGTCTTCCTTTAGGATCGTGGAGCGGTATTGCCACCCGGCCTTTCAGCATTCCGCGATTGCAGAAACCGAGGCCGAAATGACGGATCGTCTCATTAGTGAAGCCCCGTTCTTTCAGATACGGGTGATCTGGATCGAGCGTCTTCAACTCGAAATCGATCGGTTCATTAACGATGACGCGCTTCCTGTCGCCGGAATTGAATCCTTTCAAAAAGAAAATCTCTCTGATCTTGAGTGCGGCTTTCCGCAGTTCGTGCGAATGGTCGGGGTTGAATCCTTCCATACGGGCGCAGAAATCGAGGACATTTCCCTTGGCGTGGCATCCGAAGCATTGCCATATTCCACGATCCAAGTGGACCGAGAACGACGGCGACCGTCGCTTTCCCTGGTGCGTGGGCAGTGGGCAGTAGCCGGTCGCCCGTTCACCCTTCATGTTTAATCGCACATGATAGTGCTCCAGCACCGCGGGAAACTGAAGACTTGCCCGCAGTTCCTTGAAGTCAACCCATTGTGGACTGTCTGACATGGAATCATCTCCTTTCTCCCGCCAGTTCCTGGCGGGCTTCGTTATCCCACTCCGCTGGCGCCTCCGATTCGCACCGGAATGCATAGTCCATCGAGGTGGGATTACTTTCGTTGTAGGAACAGATGACCGAGAGGTAACTGCCGAAGTCGTGAAGATTGGACTTCACGCTTAAGCGCGCTCCCTCCGGTTCATCGCCGAACATTCGGCGAAGCTGGTTGATGTACGCTCGGCATTCGCGGCGAGCCCGGTCGTAATAACCGTCGCTCCCGACTTGGGCGAAACTTTCGCAGGTGGGCGTACAGCCCACGTCGATGAAATCGTTCATCTTCAATTGCTCCTTTCAGTTTGAAATATGGATTTCGAAGCGGAGAGGCGAGGGGATCAGTAATCTTCCGGAAGGAGAACGGTCGTCGCCGACCGATCCGCCTCCGTAATGATCCAGAACTTCACACGGTTGCGGTCGTGATAAACCGACAGCAGGCGGAAGCCCTGCGTCAGCGACAATTCATTCTCGCGACGATCGTCATCACACACTTCGCCCCAATCACCGGCCGCGTGACGACCGAGCGCGATTGGAATATCCGCCGGATGCAACGTGTTTTCGGCGTTTCGCGTGATGACAGTTTGACCCAGGGGGAATTTTGAAGTTCCCATGAAACGTCCTTTCTCTATTGAACGGGTTAAGGAGAAATGTTCAGTGCCGCGAAAAGAGCGGCAATGAAAAGAACTAACTCTTTTCTTAGCGTGCCAGAGTCGGTGGATTCGCGCAAGGGAAAACTAAGAGACTTTGACCTGTCGAGTTGTCATTAAGGGTAACTCACGCTCAGCGTCGCTAACAAATCTTTCCTGATGCAGCCCGCGAACGATCGGACATTCCTATCCGTGAGCAGTCAAGCCTGATTCGTCATAACTGACAAACGATGTCCACTTGCGCCTCAATTCTTTTCGTGATTAGCTTCAAGTCAGAGCACCGACCGTAACGAATTGCCCAGACCAAAGTGGTCGGGCACGGTCGGATGCATTGTTCCCTAAAGAAAAAGAGGTGCGTCATGCGTGTTAATGTCGTTTTGTCGAAACTCCATCCCAGCCCGACGAATCCTCGTTGGGTGAAGGCCACGCAGGAGGCCAATCGACGCCTAGTGGCGTCCATCCGGGCCTATGGACTGCTCGAACCCCTCGTCGTGCGGCCCTTGCCGGATCAGACCGGGGAATATGAGGTGATCGCCGGCAACCGGCGTCTCGCGGCCCTGCGGCAGATCCATGGGAAATCCAAAGAGGATCCCAAGATTTCCTGCGAAGTGCGGGACGTCGATGATTCCACTGCTGGAGCGATGTCCCTTTCAGAGAATTTTGTCCGCGAGGCCATGCATCCCCTGGATGAGGCGGAAGCTTTTGCCAAGCTTGCGGCCGATGAGGCCAAGGGTGTAGAGGCGATTGCCTCAGAGTTCGGTGTCACCGAACGGTATGTTCGCCAGCGTATGAAGCTGGCTGGGTTGGCTGGCATCGTAAAAGCCGCCTTCCGGAAAGGTCTCGTCGATATCGGAATCGCCGAAGCTTTCTCTGCCATCCCCGAAGATCGGCAGATTGCCATTTGGCAGGAACTGAATGGCAGTCCTCGCAGCGCCGAGCAGGTCCGCAATATTATTGCCGCGGCATGGATCGACAGTGCCCATGCACTGTTTGATCTCTCTTCACTCCCTGAGTCAGCGGTAAGCCGGGATTTGTTCAGCGATCGGGTTCTGATTGAACGGAACGCCTTTATGGAAGCTCAAAGCCAAGCGTTGGCCAAGGAGCAAGAGGCGTTGCGTGAAGAGGGTTGGGCCGAGGTTGTCGCTGGTCGACGGGAAGATGTTCAGGATCGGCTCTACTCCATGCAAGCGCTCGACCAGGAGTTCGACGAGAAGACTACTCGGAAACTTGAAAAGCTGTACGGCCGAAGTGAAAAGCTGGAGGCGAAGCTTCAGGCCATCAACGATGATGATCATGAGGCGATCCAGGCCGTGCAAGAAAGGATCGACGCAATAGCGACAGCGGCCAACGACATTGAGGAAGCTGCGCCGAAAGTTTTCAGCGAGGCGACCAGGGCCGTTGGGACCGTGTTTCTTATGCTCGACCCCGATGGCCAAGTGAGGCGCGAGTTTCGTCTGCCCAGGCCAGAAAGCCGACGTGCCGGCGGCAGGAATGACGATGGAGACCCCAAGCCGCCAACATCCGATGAGTTGAGCGATCGGCAGCTTGCCGTCACCTTCACACACCTCACGTTAGCCGTCAGGGAGGCGCTGCTGAAGGCTCCGGCGTCTCGAACGCGAATCCTGGCCATGATTCTCCATGAAAAGATTCGATCCGAAGCCCTGGCAATCCGGCATGAGGCCAATGCCATCACGTTGCACGTCACCCAGAACGAAAGTTTCGCTTCCGAGACCGCGCAGCGATTGAAGGAGAAGCGGGCCGAGCTTGACCCCTTCGCCGATGATCATTTCGTGGAAGATCAAACTGCATATGACCGATTGGCCGCGGTATCGGATTCGCGGATTGATAAGCTGATTGATCTGCTCACCGCCGAGTGCCTTACGGCCCACCTGCAGCGACAAACCGATTTGGTTCACCGCCTGTCGGTGGAGTTGAAAGTGGACATCCGAAGATTCTGGCGTCCGGACGCCGTATGGCTCGCCGGGTATCAGAAAATCCAGTTGGCCCACCTCCTGGCCGAGCTTCACGGTTCGGTCTACAACCCCAGCAGCGAAAGCCGGAAAAAGAGCGAACTGGTGGAAGTCCTGGCCCAGCTCTTTACCGACGCTGTCGATGCCAAGCTTGAAGACAAGCAACTTGCCGATCGGGTCAACCAGTGGTTGCCCTCGAATCTTCGGGAAGTTAACGAAGATTCGGCGAAGCCGAGGCGCGTAGGTCCTAAGCATCGCAAATGAGTCCACGCCGGAGCCACTATGGCCCGGCGTTTTTATTGTTTGTACAGTTTTCATGCAATAGAAAAAGCCAGACTTTTAGGTCTGGCTGAAAAGCTAAACTTGCCGCTCAGGACGACGCGTACGGTCGGAGTTGGAACCGCCGGTGGATGCGGTGTCCGTTCCTTCCCTCATTTTGTGTCGCTCCTTTTCATTGAGCGACGTAATGAACGAATGACAATCGTTCAGAAGTTTCGCGACGATCGGCAGATCGTCATAGCCGAAACTGTGACTGTCTTTCCATTCTTCACCATCCTTGAAACCTCTGACCACGATCACGTTATAGACCGGGCCTTTCGGCGTGAGATTCCGCCAGATGGACGGCTTGATGCTCCGGTGGCGGATGGTGTGAACGGGCCGGTTGGCCTGGGTTTCCGGCAAAACCTCGTTTTGCCTCGCCTTCGGTGCTGTACGGGACATGAGAATCTCCTTTCGGGTTAGGGTTGGAAAAGCCATTCGCTAAATTTGGAACTATGCCTTCCGGCCGACTGAGGCGCCGGAGACCAGTTTGAAAATTCCGGGTGTTTCGTCCGAATGTGGCAGAGATACAGTTCCAGAACGTGATAGAAGTCGCGAAAGAGGAGGTTGTGAATGACTCGACGCTCGTTCTCTCGCAAACTGCCGAGGACAAGCTGAAGTTCATCCCAGGACTGCCTGCAACGTGTATGGCGCTCGTTGAGCCACTCATTCACTTCGGCGGCGGAGAACACTTCGCAATTGTCAACTTCCCAAGCCAGTGTTTTGGCTTCTTCGGCAACCACGGAAGCACTGATGCTGTGGATGGGATTGAAACGACGAAGCAGATTTCGCTTTGGCATGGAATCTCCTTGAATACGCGGTGTGACCGGCCCCACGTCGATGTTTTGGACAGCAGCGGGTTAGATGTGAAATGAACGCTCTGCTGTCAGAGAACCACAGATAGATTTCCCTGTCGAGAGCACGATGTGGATAACAAGCGACGAGGAGATTCTTAAATATCGCTTAGGTCTACGCCGACGGCGGCTTTGGTGGAGAGCCGGCTTATCGAAAGCGATTCCGCCGAGGCGGTAACCGTGATTCGCCCATTCGACTTATCGCATTTCTGATGGCTATTGCCAGCAGGATGATTGCTGCAAACGCCAATGTGAAGAACAATCCCCACCCTTCGGCCAGATGGACCAAATGGTCGCCGATTTTCGGATCAACTTGAACGGGCATAGAAAATCCCTTTCCTCAACTGCCGCGAATTCTAAACCGTGGGCAATGGAAGTAAAGCTAGTCGCTGATGCTTATTTGCATCGGCGGTTCGCCAATTTTCTGCCGATCAAATCGCGGCCTTGACTAAATCTATCGCCGCAGCTTCGAGCATTTCTTGTGTCACTTCCTTGATGCACATATTGTTGGACTGGAATTTCACGACTTTTATTTCTGGTATTGTGGCGACATTGACTGCGGCAAGTTCCACCGGGGCGGTAGGGGGAATGCCCGGCCTGCTGAGCTTTAGCACATTGTTAGACCTGAATACGACCATGTAATTGCCCTTTAGCCCTGGCGATGCCGGTGCGAATTCCGCGTCCGCAAAGTTAGACCAATCTTTGTCATCCATAAGTATACTCCTCGCATCGTTTCATCAATTGCGGCGATGTTAGTCTGCAGCGTCCTATTTGATCCTACCAAATAATCCATTCTCTGATGATCTGCCGATCCCCGTTCCACCGTCAAGACATAGACGAATAAGTGCATCAATGTCATAAAGCTCAATCGGCTTGTCCCTTGCGAACTCCTCTGCCTGTGATGTAAAGCTGCTCGTCGTCACAACGAAACCGCCATCCGCACGCACGGCAACCAATGAGCCATAAAATTCTCTCAACACGGGCTCTCCGACCGTGCCATCCCATTGCTTGCATTGCACGACGATTACTCGTCCAAGTTTGCGTAGAATTATGTCAATGCCGTGGTCGCCCGTCGCAGCCGTCAACTCGGCGGTGTACCCATTTCGTTGAAAAACATCCGCGACGAACCGCTCAAATTCAATGCCGGGCATCGTACGTAGGGCCTTAATGAGATCGTGGGAATTTGGTCCTATACGCCTGTATCCAAGATGACGCAGCGAATCGGATGCCGCATCCACGGACAAGCATCCCTGAATTACGAAACCCTGATCCTTGATTCTTTTTAACATGACGCTTGCTGAGTGCGGCGAGGATTCACTGAATTGGGCGAGAAGTTCGGCCACCCCAGATGCAAGCGTAAATCCCTGGTTGACCGCGAATCGGGATATCAGCTTTCGTATTTCGTCATCGGTGTAGGGCATGAGGTCGTAAGAAATCATCCACTTCGATAATTCCTCATTTACACGCGAGGGCTTGCTCGATGTTCCGATGAGAGTGAAGGGCGGGAGCGGCATCGTGATTGATCGGGCGTGCATCCCACTGTCCAAAGTAATATCGACAGCGAAATCATTTAATGCCTTCACCAAATATTCCGACGTGATTTCGGGAACTGCCTCGATATCCTGGACCGCCAAGACATCGCCAGCAGCTAATTTTGTGAGTATGCCAACGAGGTCAGAACCTCTATTTAGTGAACGTCCAGAAGTTAGATGTAATTGCACGCCTGAGTCGGCCGCGATGGCTTGGGCAAATGCTGTTTTCCCTCGCCCCTGCGGCCCGCACAATAGAATATGCTGAACAGGTTCCTTGCGGCTCTTTGCGTGTGCGATCTGATAACGCAACTCCTTTTTAAGCGAATCCTGCCCGACGAGTAAATCTAATGCCGCCTGTTTGCTTGAAGTTTCAACGTAAATAGCATTTGCCTTTCCCGCATCGGCTTCCTCGACTATTCCCAGCCCTGGAACAATTTGGCTCATGCCGCAGAATTGGCAGTGACAGAATCCTCCTGCGAACCCATCATCCAAGGCCATTGAACGATTGCACTTTTGACAAGTAATACGAATCATTCAGTTGAAATTCCATCCCGATTGAAATGCAGGTCCGTTCGAGCGGTTTGCACGTTGACCATGTATTCTCGGCAATCGCTGCCCAAACTTCAAATCGCAGAGGCGTCGGCGTCGGATCGGCGCCCTGTAAAGGTTGTAAAGGTCGAAATTCAAATCGTTGGCCGGTGATTAGAAGGGAATACCTCGATCCAGAGAAACAGAACGAATTCAACAAGGTAATAATTGTACGGCGAAGCCTTCGCCACGGTCGGTAGGGCGCTCGGACTCGTCATCAGTTCCGATCAGCGCGGGTCTTCGCGCAAGTGGACAATGCATCGCGAGCACGACAGGATAAGAAAGCAGCCCGTTTTCCACTGGGAGACTGCCGCACTCCTCAATCCGATCATTCAGGTATGCAAATCCATTGATTTCTTCGGTTATCAAAATAAGAGCGACTTAGCTTAATAACCATCGGAAGCGGCTCGGCAGATTCAACGTGCCATCCCACGTCGGGACTAAATTTAACAATCGGATGAACCACACTATTCGCAGGTATCTGAGCTAAATAGTTGGCGTGTTCTTCTTGAATCTGAAGAATCGGACCCCTGAGGCTAATGTGCTGCCACGCGCTTTCGATAGCGGAACCCACGATCCTTGTCCCAGCCAGCAGAGCGTTCAGTCCAAGAACGATACCGCTGGTCCATGCTATAACTTTCAGCAACACAATCATCACGGCTCGACCTTCCGGTGTAAAACGCGAGTACATGATGATCCCTTCGTTCAGCTTCCTTTCGCTTCCCGTCGCGCACTAATTTCGCCCGCATCCAAATGCTCATTGATCCAGTCGAGGATGGACTCACGTTCCTTGCGCTTCAATGTGCGAAATACTTTGTCTCTTTTCAATTGAGAAATCTTCTGATCCCGGGCTAGAACCGCTTCGACCATGGCGTCTATATACTCAAGGTCTTCCGCGATGAGAGCTTTGCCCCCTACTCGCGGTTTGGGGGCTGGAGGATTCTCATATTCCTCAAGGGCGCGCCGTGCCCGCAAACGACGAAGTTTTGCTTCATCGACCCTTGCCTCATGTTCGATCGGTTCTACTTCATTCCGCTGAACCAATTGTTGCAACTCCAGCCTGTCCTTGATTCTCCCGATCGCCACCTTGGCCGATGGCACGATTTCGGAGAAACGCAATGCCGACATCTTTTCCCTCAATCCGAATAAAGTCTTTTTATGGAGAATAAATGTGAAGAAATGCGTTCCTTCTTCTGGCACCTGCGTGAACTCTCCATTTTCGCGAGTTTCGATGATGAGCTGGCCATGGAGAAGAAGCTCATCCGGATACTGCTGTGGACTAAATTCTTTTGTGCTGTGAAAAACAAATAAAGTGAATCCATCGACCCAATGGCGGATATCGACACTCCACGCCAACGCTAGCCGGGGCTCGACCCCAAGGGTCAGTTGGCTGGCGACAACAATGCCGTTTCCCTGATGGGTACGCGGCGGTAGTTGTTCATTGTTTTCCTGGATCGCGGAATTCTGCGTCGTCCGACGAACGATATGGCCCATGGCGACTCCTTCACCACACTAGCGAACCCCTCCCATCCACCGATCAATCTTGCCTTCAACGTCGCGCTTGTGACTGGCATATTTCTCACGGGATCGGCGGATGACAGCATCCCGCTGGCCCGATCTGATCTTCAAAGCAGGCAACGTACGACATGTGAAGGGTGTGCCGAGTTGCCCCTGCGATAGGGCCTTCAGCAACACTTCAAAGTTGCCCAGCGAATTGAATTGGCTAGAAGTGTAGTCACCTCCAAATTCCTGTGCAAGTATTTTGCTATCCTTTCCTCCAACTCGAAACGACACCAATGTGCCGGCATTGCCCAAAACTGCGTTGGATACGTTCGGCCGCAATTGATCCAGGTACTGATGCGAGAGCGTCAGATTCAATCCGTACTTTCGGGCCTCGGAGAGGATGGTCGCAAACGAATCCGTCGCAAAGTTATGGAATTCGTCGATGTACAGGAAGAAATCCCGGCGCTCGGATTCGGGGATATCCGCCCGTTCCATCGCGGCCAATTCAAAGCTCGTCACGATAATCGATCCGAGTAGATTCGCTTTGTCCTCACCGAGCAGTCCTTTCGACAGATTCGCGATTAGGATTCGGCGGTTGTCCATAACGAACCGCGGATCAACCTTGCGTTTCACTTGGCCAAGAACATTTCGCACGGGCGGCGACATGAGAAGTTGTCCCACCTTGTTTTGAATTGGAGCGATGGCTTCCCGCATAAATTGCGGACTGTAATGCTCATATTCACGCAACCAGAATGATTTAACGATCGGGTCCTTGATTTGCTTTATCACCCAATATCGATACCGCCGATCAATGAGCATCCGCTGGACACCCAAGATTGACGCATTCTGGCAATCAAGAAGCGCCGCCACCGACGCATAGAGAATGTATTCCAATCTGGCGCCCCAGGAATCTTTCCAGATCGCCTTCATGGCGCCGACGACGCCGGATGCCACGCGATGTCTGTGCTCGGTAGGCACGCTTTGCAAAAGATTAAGACCGATAGGGAATTCCAAATCGGCAGGGTTGAAATACACGACGTCATCGGTTCGCCACGGCGGAATTTGATCCAAGATCGCCTCCGCCAAGTCCCCATGTGGATCAATAACGCCGACCCCGCGTCCATATTCGATGTCTTGAAGAATCAGATTTCGGAGAAGCGTCGTCTTGCCGGTACCACTCTTGCCGACGCAGTAAACATGCTGCCGTCTGTCGGCAGGAAGAAGGCCGAAGGGGATCGTCTGCCCCCAAGCCTCGCGGTGCCCGATGTAATTGATCGGCTCTCCGCCGTCATACATTTCAAGGTGATCGCTCGTCATTCCCAAGCAAGCCACCGCTCCGGCCGAAGCGGCGCTTGAGGCGCTTCGGAGAATACCCCGGCACTCACTGCCGGGAAATTTCATAGCGACAATCGTTGTGGTTGACGGGCCGCCACGGTAACGGAGGCTTGATCGGAAATCCGAACAGCCTCAAATCCTCGTGGCGTGCCTCGGTTTCATTTTTAGTATATCGCAGAATGCGATATCCACAGGTGCATGAACACCATGTTCATGGTAATATATTTACATACAACTAATCGCTGACGCGGCAAAAGAGAAAACGGATTGAGATCGTGTCGAGAAACCCGTGCGGGGGCTGTGAAGCCCCAACCGAGTCCCCCGTGAGGGGGACGAGGAGCCGGACTTTTTCTCCGAGCGTGAGCGAGAGGAACCGAAGCGCGTGAGTGCGAAGGTTCCGACAGAGAAAAAGGGCGGCTGTCGGGGGGTGCGAGACGCCGACAAATAGCCGGAAATCCTTGCCGTATAAGGCTCAAACGAGACAGGTGGGTATCCCCACGTGGGGATAGCCTTGGGGATAGGCAAAAGCGAGTAGAGAAAGGTCATTCCCAACCGGGATTCTGCTGGAAAAAATCCCTGATGGCGGAGAGTAGACCCTCTTGGGTCGAACGTGGTAACGTGCTCTCCGCTAGTTGGAGACCAGGGGATTTTTCCCCGAACAACGCCGCGCCGGAAATATCCGGCGCGGCGTTGTGTTGGGCAAAAGAACCTTGATCTACTTCAAGGCAATGAATACAACAAACCAATCAAAACCACTACAACTAATTCGCCCTCACGGCTGTGAAGAATTGACGGGAGCTGGATTTGCAACGGGTGTGGAACTGGAACCAAAAGTGCCCACTTTCAGGTTGCTGGTGCTGTCGTTGAATTGATAGTCCACCACGATATTGTTGGCGTCCAATTCCACTTGCAGTGACCGCGTCGTGGTCTGTCCCTCAGCCTGGGCCGCGAAAATCTGTACCACGGGAATAAACGATTGTGGATCAGTGTGCATGTTTGATTGTGTAAACGAATACTGCATTACGCGCTTGCCGTCGGACATCATCGTGACGTTCTCCGGCGGTCCGAAGATCGCTTCGATGTCGGCCCTCGTCGTCACGCCCTTTTTAATTTGATTCACGTTGTCGGCCGTCAACGACGACGAGCCGAAAGTATTTGAAATGCACCCGCCGCCTAAGGCCACCAATGCCAGAATAAGACAGACCGCGATTGCCAAACGCATTAGCATTTGACCTCCGAAGAACAATTTTAAGTCAGAACTACTGGACGGTCGGCGACCGCGTTTCCTTGATCGCTTCAATCATTCGATTCAATCGCTTGTCGGCGGAAGACATCTTGCAGATCGCCAGGGCGTAGATGATGCAGGCAATCCAGACAAAGAATCCGAGGCCGAATACCGGAATGAGGAATACGCTCGAAATCCAGAGGAGGAGATTCACGATGGCATGAACCCACCGCCCGCACATCAGAATGCCAAGCGGCGGGATGATGAAGGAAACCAGATATCGCATAGCGGCCTTCCCCAAAAGCTGTTCTCGCTCGACCGCGACGCACGGTCGAAACGGAGCCCAGAAATAGTAACCATTAGTTGCGGAACTATAGTTTGCGGACTGGCCGCGTGTCAATGGCTAGCCTGACCGTTTGTGATCGGTCAGGAAATTCGCAAGGCGAGATTGAAAGCGGGAATGACCCAGGAGGACTTGGCGTCGAAGGCCAAACTCACTCGCGAATACGTGAGTCTCCTGGAACTCGATAAACGGATGCCGACGTTATCGGTGTTTGTGAGAATCTGCCGGTCGCTTGGCATTTCCGCTCCCGATTTACTTTCGAAGATCGAAGACTCACTCGCCAGCGGAAAACGGCGGCGGGAAACCTGACCGCGCGGGGCCGCGCGGCGAGTTGGGGCGCAACAAGGCCAAATTTCGCTTGCATGCCGAATGTAAATCGCGCTATGCTGTTTGCATGGACAGTGCAGATCTAAAATTCTTCATCTACGCTCGAAAATCCACTGACGATCTTTCTCGTCAGATTCGAAGCATTGACGATCAGATTGCCGAACTTCACGAATTGGCGAAGAAGGAAGATGTCTCTGTAGCAGATGTTTTAATCGAGAAGCAGACCGCAAAGGCTCCCGGGCGGCCGGTGTTCAATTCAATGCTTGCCCGCATTGAAGCGGGTGAAGCATCCGGCATTCTCGCCTGGCACCCCGACCGCCTGGCCCGGAACTCGCTGGACGGTGGCCGCATCATCTACCTCGTTGACACCGGCAAGATCGTCGCATTGAAATTTCCCACCTTCGTCTTCGATCCTTCACCTTCGGGAAAATTCATGCTCTCGATCATGTTCGGCCAGTCGAAATATTACGTCGATAATCTTTCCGAGAACATCAAACGCGGCCAGCGGCAAAAACTTCGCAATGGGATCTGGCCGATCCTCGCCCCGGTCGGATATTTGAATGACCGAACGACTCGTACCATCTATCCCGATCCCCACCGGGCGCCGCTCGTCCGCAAAGCCTTCGAGTTGTATGCAACCGGCGAATACACCCTTGATCGGCTTTCTGAAACAATCAACGCACTTGGCCTCGTCGGACGCAAGGGCGAGTATTTCTCCCGCAGCCACTATCACCGCATCCTGCAGCAGCCGATCTATTGCGGCATCATCCGCTACAGCGGCGAGGAGTACGAAGGCAAGCACCAGCCGATCGTTTCAAAGACGCTCTTCGACGACGTTCAATCGGTCATCCGCCATCGTGCCCGTCCGACCGGACCAAAGCGAAAGCCCTACATCTATCGCGGCCTGTTTCGCTGCGGTGAGTGCGGATGCTTCATCACCACAGAAACGCAGAAGGGACACAATTATCTCCGCTGCACAAAGCGGGTGAAGAAGGATTGCTCGCAAGCTTATGTACGCGAGGAGAGCATTTCCGATCAAATCACCGAATATCTCAGTCGCTTGGCACTGCCTGCGGAATGGGCAGATTGGATGATCGAGGAACTGGAGAACGAACAGAAGGAAGACGCGGGTTCCCGCCGCAACTGCATCCAATCGTTTCAAAGGAACGTCAAGGACACCGACGGGAAGCTTGACCGCCTGATGAATGCGTACCTCGACAAGGTGCTATCACTCGAAGAATACCGGCAGGCGAAGTCTGTTCTCATCGAAGAGAAGCAGGATTTGAAAGAATATCTTGCGAAAGTCGAAGCGAACCGCGGAAACTGGTTCGAACCGGCCATTCGGTTCGTAAAAGCCACCAAACAAGTCCTTTTTCTGACATCTAACGCCTCTGACAAACAACGGCTCGACTTTTTGAAAAAAGTCGGTTCGAACCTCATTATTTTGAATCGAAAACTCTCCGTAACACCACGCGGAGCGTGGGAACTCGTTGTAGATCAAGGTTCTTTTGCCCAACACAACGCCGCGCCGGATATTTCCGGCGCGGCGTTGTTCGGGGAAAAATCCCCTGGTCTCCAACTAGCGGAGAGGGCGGGATTCGAACCCGCGAGCCGGTTTAAGCCGGCTACAGCATTTCCAGTGCTGCTCCTTCAGCCGCTCGGACACCTCTCCAGGCACGCCTCATCGGGCGAGCGCCGCAGTCTACATAATGGCTTTGGCCGTTTCCATGCCATGCCTCATCGTTTGAATGAACCGATTTTTTCGAAATTTCTTACCGAGGATATTGACAAATCATTTATAGCGATTGAGACTCAGTCTCAATATGAAAATTGTATTAATCGGTGTCGGCGCGGCTTTCCTCTCGATTTCAGCCTTCATTTCCCCAGTGAACGCGGATCAAACACCCTTCGCAACAGATTCCTGCGGGGTTTCTTTTAATTCCATTGCGCTGCCAGTGTATGCCTCGGCCGCGGCGCCGGCCTCGCAATCCAGCGATTCGGCGGAGCCCGGGCCGTATGGACTGTTCAATCTCCTGGACAGCAGAAGTGAATTGGGAACCGGATTTTTTCCCGAGCCGTTTCTGGTCGATGAGGGGGATCGCGACTGTGAACTCGCGCTGAGCTGGTATCACCAGCAAGGGCCGGGATCGACCATCGACCAGGTGACCGGCGAAATTGAGTGGACATTTTTCGGCACAACCATCGAGGTGGAAGCGCCGTGGGAAACCGATACCTCTCCCGGCGCCAATCCATTCACCGGCGAGCCGCAGACGCAGCGCGTCTCGGGCATGGATGGGATTCAAGTCGCCGCGCGGCATCCCATCTGGCAATACGTTTCACCGGATGAACAATTCGATAACACCCTCGTGGCGGGATTCGAGCTGGCGATCCCCACCGGTTCTCCCGTGGGGAAAGACACCGAACTCGTGCCCGAGTTCTTCGATCTCCTCCGCATCGGCGATCATCTCGGCATCCAGACCCACGTCGGTTACTCCACGCTGATCGGCCCCGATCCCGTCAACCAGGAAACGCTCGAATATTCCCTGGATGTCAGCTATCAGATCGACAGCACCCTCATGACTCTGCCCAAAAATCTGCTGGCCATCGTGCCGATTTTTGAGATGGCGGGATATCGCGGCCTGAATAACGGCGATCTGTCCGACAATCTTTCGGGTGTGATCGGGGCAAGATTCAATCTCGCCCCGATCGGAAGCGCCTCGCCGCGGCTGGGCATCGGCTATGTGTTTCCAATCGACAAGCAGGCGCGGGAAGATTTCCGCTGGGGAATCATCACCAGCCTGGTTTTCGATTTATGAGCGAAACACCGCTCCGCCCGATCATCCCCGCGACTTTTTGGCCGTTGGCGCGATCGCCTCGACGGCCGCCTGGCGAATCACCGAGTCTTCGCTGGTGTTGGTTGAAACGGCCAGAAGCTCGGCGGCAACCAGACGGTCGGATTGGAATTTACCCAATGCGGCCACGGCGGCGCGGCGAGCAATCGGCAGAAAATATCCATTCGAATTGCGGACGACTTCAATCAGCGGATTGACGGCGCGAGGATCGCCGATGGCCGCCAGGGCGCGAATCGCTTCGGCGCTGGGCTCGGCCAGGGAATCGCTGATGGTGCCCAGCAGCACGTCGACGGCGCGGCGGTCGCCGAGCCGGCCGAGGCTCGCGGCCGCGGCCGAACGCACCACCGAATGGTAATATCCATCCAGGTTGCCCAGCACTTGAATCAGCGGTTCAACCGCGCTGGCTTCGCCGAGAGTTCCCAGTGCGGTCGCCGCATCGCGGGCGATATCCGCATCTGAGTTTCGCAGCGCCGCGATGAGGGCGGCCGCTTCGGGCGTGGTGGCTGTCGGGTCTTTCACCTCAACAGCCGGTGCTTTTTTGGCCTTGGGTTCCTCGGTTTTGGACGGCGAGGCGGTGTAGCGGGTTTCGGACGCTTTGCTCGAATCCTTCTTGCGCGGCATGGTTGGGTCTCCGTAAAAAAATCTGCCCCAGGGGCGTTGATAAAAATCGAACTTCGTCCCGTCTTATCGGACGACGCTAGCGTTGTACTCCAGAACAATTTCCCCCGCAAAGTGCCCGACCACAAAGCGCGCATTTTGTTTCAGTGAATATGGAGCGGGACCAATGCGATTCATGCGTCACGTCGCGCCCAATGCTGTCTTCAGGTCGTCAAAAAAATCCGGATAGGTTTTGCTCACGCACTGAGCGTCTTTGATGATAATTCCAGGCGATTTTGTCGCCGCCAGCGCGAAACTCATCGCCATGCGGTGGTCGTCATAGGTAGCGATCTCGGCCGCACGAATTTTCACGGGAGCATCGATGCGCAGCACATCCGACTCGATGCTCACATCCGCGCCCAGTTTCGTCAATTCGTTCTTGAGCGCTGCGAGGCGATCGGTCTCCTTCACGCGCAACGTGCCCAAACCGCGGATCGTCGTGCGCCCATCGGCGAAAAGAGCGACAACCGCAAGCGTCTGCGCCGTGTCGGGCATGGCGGAAAGATCGACGTCAATTCCGCGAAGCGATTCCGGGCCGCTGACGGAAATCGAATGATTCTCCACCGCCACCTGCGCGCCCATTTTCCCGAGCACTTCAGCGAACCCGACATCGCCTTGAATGCTGTGTTTGCCCAGCCCCGATATGGTGATTTGCGATCCGGGATGAATCGCCGCCGCCGCGAGAAAATAAGCGGCGTTGCTCGCATCCGGCTCGACCGCAAACGCGCGGCCGCCATAGCCGCCCTGGGGCACGATGATTTGTTTGGGCTCATGCGTGAGCGGATCGCGGATCAGCTCCGGCGTGACGCCGAACGCATCCATCATCCGCATCGTCATCGCGACATAGGGCCAGCTCGTCTGCGGCTCGATGAGATCGACGATAACTTCATACCGGGCATACGGGCTGACCATGAGGATCGCCGAAAGAAACTGGCTCGATTGCGCCGCGCCGGTGCGGAGCATTCCACCGGGAAGCTCATCGGCGTGGACGAGAATCGGCGGAAACCCCGGCTTCTCGAGAAAACGCGTGCGCACGCCGAGATGCCGAAGCATTTCCGCAAGATCGCCGATGGGGCGCTCGCGCATGCGCTCGACGCCGTCGAGGATATATTCACCGCGCCCCAGCGCGCACAGCGCGGTGAGAAAGCGGATGGTCGTTCCCGAATTTCCGCAGAACAATTTCGCCGCCGCCATCGGGATCGCGCCCGATTTCCCCGCGAAAACCACCGCCTTGCGGCCGCGGTTGATCTCCATCTCAAACCCCAGCGATTCCAAGGCATCGAGCATCACCCGCGTGTCATCGGCCAGCAGCACATTGGTCAGCGTGCTTTTCCCCGCCGACAGCGCGGCAAGGATCAGCGCGCGATTGGTGATGCTTTTGGATCCCGGCGGCGCGATCGTCGAGTTAAACGCGCGGGTCAGAGGCTGGATCGCAACATCGCTCATGCGGACCGCCAAAATAGGCCCAGCGGGCGGCGGCTGCAAATAACCCAGTCGCATGAAAAAGAAAACCCACCGCAATGGGTGGGTGTTCTTTGCTGACGAGTTCCCTAAAGTGGATCGCGTAGCGCCGAAAGCATCTTTTGTGCCGATGCTTTGCGGCGCGACGAACTTTATCGCTGATGTTCCGGAATTCGGATGTTCAGACGGACTATTCTTCGATTCAGACGCTGGATGTTGATGCCCAGAAGCCGGGCCGCCGCCGCCTTGTTGAAGTTCATTTTCTTCAGCGCCTTGGCGATCGTGCAGCGCTCGATATCCTGCAGGCTGAGATCTTCGGGAGCATCCATTCCGCCGGCAGCTTGAAGCCGCGGGGGAAGGTCGGAGATCGTGACCTCCGAGCCGGCCGCGATCACGTGAGCGTGCTCCATCACGTTGGCAAGCTCGCGGACGTTGCCCGGCCAGCCGTATTCCTGCAGCAAACCGATCGTCTGCGGCGCCAGTTGCTTGACCGGTTCGCCATAAAGATCGGCCTGGGTCCGCAGGAAATGTTCCGCCAGCGAAACGATGTCCGCCTGCCGCTCGCGTAGCGGCGGCAATTTCAGGACAACGACATTCAACCGGAAGAACAAATCCTGACGGAATGTGCCTTCACGAACCATGCTGTCCAGAGACCTGTTGGTGGCGCTGATCACCCGGATATCCACCGGACGCGGCCTGAAATCTCCGACCGGCACGACGCATTTTTCCTGCAGCACGCGCAGCAGCTTCGCCTGGAGGTGCAAACTCAGTTCGCCGATTTCATCGAGGAACAGAGAGCCCCCGTCGGCTGCGCGGATAAATCCGAGCGAGTCGCGTGTCGCGCCTGTGAATGCGCCCTTCACGTGACCAAAAAGTTCGCTTTCAAAAAGAGTGTCGCTCAGCGACGAGCAATCGACGGGAATAAATGGCTTGCCCGCGCGTGGTGAATTGTTGTGGATAAACCGGGCCAGCATCTCTTTGCCGGACCCCGTTTCTCCCAGCACCATGACCGTCGAGCGCCGAGGCGCAAGATCAAGGGCCGTCTGTTTCAGACTCGCAACCGAAGGGGAGTCTCCTACAAAGCTCGCATTACCAATTGGAGATTGTAGAATGTTTGTGCCGCTGGCTGTTTGTACTTCCATATGCATTTTCCACACCGTACCGTTAAGGTTAAAGAATAACTCACGTTTCCAGTCTGACAACTGGAAAAGTGATTTCGGCTCTAATCCTATTCGCAAGAAAAGGCCGAATCCGGTTAAAATAATTCTGTGGTCCGATAGCCAGACGACCGGCAGGTGCAACCCAGATCAACTAAACGCGTAAGTCGATGGAATGATTGAGGTAATCGTGATATTTGGCTCGGATTGGATCAACCACGTCCGATAAAAATTGCTCAGTCTGCTCCGCAGCCCGTCCAATGTATCGCTTCGGGTCCAGCACTTCACCCAGGTTGACCGCGTTCAGGGCGGGTTCCTTCGCCAGCCGGCCTAATAAATCGTTAGGCTTTCCCAATTCCTTAACCTGCCGGGCGGACTCCTGTGAATGCCTGCGAATGATCTCATGAATGGCTTGCCGGTCACCCCCGGCGCGCACCCCGGCCATTAGAATTTCCTCCGTCGCCATGAATGTAAGTTCTTGATTGACAGCAGTTTCGATCGTTTTTGGATACACCACCAAACCCCCCGCCACATTGGCCACGAGCAGCAATAGTCCATCGGTCGCTAGAAACGCCTCGGGGATGCTCAGCCGCTTGTTTGATGAATCGTCCAGCGAGCGCTCAAGCCATTGTTCCGCCGCGGTTTGCAGCGGAGATGACGCCAGGCTGATGACGAACCGGGCCAGCCCGGTGGCTCGCTCGCAGCGCATGGGATTGCGTTTGTACGCCATGGCGCTGGATCCCACCTGTTCCTCCTCAAATGGTTCCTCGATTTGCTTCAATCCGGCCAGGAGGCGAATGTCGTTGGCGAACTTATGACCGCTTGCCGCGATGCCGGCGAGATCGCATACCAACATGGCATCTATTTTCCTCGAATACGTCTGGCCGGTGATCAAAAAAGACTTCAAAAATCCGAAGTTATCGGACATAATCTTATCAAGGGCCTCAACTTTCGAATGATCTCCGTCAAACAGGGTAAGGAAAGATGCCTGCGTTCCGGTCGTCCCCTTCACCCCCCGAAATTGGAGCGTGGCGATGCGATGCTCCAGCTCCTCAAGGTCGATCACGAAATCCTGGGCCCACATGGCCGCTCGCTTGCCCACCGTGGTGAGCTGAGCGGGCTGAAAATGGGTATACCCCAGCGTCGGTAAGTCCTTCCATTGCAAGGCAAAACGTCCAAGAGCGTCGATCACCCCAGCCAGCCGCCCCGAGAGCAGTTTCAGCCCCTCGCGCATGATGATGAGGTCGGCGTTATCGACGACGAACTGGCTGGTAGCCCCCAGATGAATAATCTCGCGTGCCGCCGGAGCGGCCTCGGCAAAGGTGTGGACATGGGCCATCACATCATGCCGCAGCCGTTTCTCCCACTCCGCCGCCTTGGCGAAGTCAATGTTGTCCACCGCCCGCTCCATCTGAGCGATCGCCTCGGCAGTGATTCGACCCAGGCCAAGTTGCTGCTGAGCCCGCGCCAGTTCCAGCCATAATTTCCTCCACAGGCTGAACTTATACTGCGGCGAGAACAGCCGCAACATCTCTTTGCTGGCGTTGCGCGTCGCCAGGGGCGATTCATAGATGTCGCTGGCCATTAACTTGATTGTAGCGATCCGGGCATCAACCCGCGAGGGTTCTCGGACGCGGTATGAAACGACACTTGCCAATGTCTTCCAAATCCACCCAACTCCCCGATTTTATTTCGCGGGAAACGAATGAATGGTTGCGAAAAACGACAAATATAATTTTATTATTGATTCAGCAATTCAATGAAAAATGGAAGCGGGTTCCGTCAGGCGGTGATTTAATGGCTAACTTACGCCACTTTTGAAAGCTTCGGCTCCGGCACATTCTCCATCTGGATATCGCGCTGCATAACTTTCCGGTAGCCGAGCTGCTGCACGACTTCGAGAACTTCGGTCCACGTCGGATACATCCGCTTGTTGACCTTCTTGTAGGTCTCGATCGCCATCACAAACTCGAATTGCTCCGCTGTCATCTCGCCTTCTTCGGCACAGCGGCGATCATCGGAAAGCCGGCGGCCTGGCCCGCGGCGGCGCTCAAGACCCGTGTCCTCGCGACGCTCAGCAACGCGCCGGTCGGCGCCCGCGTAGCCGGACTGCCCGCGCGACTGGCCCCGACGCTCCGAGCCGTTGCGGCGATCGATCACCGACATCCGGCGATCGCGCCGTTCCTTGTCCTCGATCTCCGTCGAATGTCCGGTAATGTCCGCGTTGCCGCTGACGGATGGATTTTGGTCGTTTGGCGATGGCTTCATAGGCTAACCTCTCCCCTCCATCGAGCCGTCGCGGCCTTCACTTTAGAGTTGCGCGCCTTTCCAACTGATATTGGCCCACAAATTTGATCCGATCAAAACCGATGGAAACCGGCCGGGCGCGATCGGCCACGATCCAGTTCGCAAACACCGCCACCGGGTCATCATCCGTCTCCGGCGCGATGGGCCGATCGGTCAGGCACATCAGGAACATCCAGCGGTCATCGATCTCGCCGCGCATGGCGATGACATCCGTGCCCCGCGGGATCGCCGCCGCCACCTGCTCCATCTCCGGCCAGCGCTCATATCGCCTGCGGACATGGGCCGCATCGTCGAGCCAGAATCCAATCGCCACCAGGGCATGAATCGCGATGAAAATCAGAAAAAAATCGGAACGTCCCTTCGAATGGTTTTTAAGCAGATACCAGACGCTTCCCCCCAGCACCGGAAAAATCGGAACGGTGAACCGCGTTCCCGAATCGTACGGATAAACGATATACAGCGCCAGAAAAAACGGCAGCGACAGCGCCAGCGGATCGTCCGTATCGCGACACAATCTCCACCACTCCATCGCGACGGGAATAAAAACCATCGCGTAAATGATGTTGTTGATATCGAGATATTCGTGCTCGCGCGAATGTGTCTTCCACATCCCGGGGATCAGCAGCCGGCCGATTTCGGCGACCTGACGCCGAGTTCCCTCCGCGAGCTGGCCACCCACCGTTCGCCCGGGTTTGAAGAACACCGCAACGTATCCACTGTCCCCCGTTGAAACCTGCCGGATGCCCCAGCGATCGAAGGCGATCAGACCCCACGACACGATCCCGATGGATAAGACGACGACCGCGCACAGCGCGATAGCGCGCGGCCAGGGCATGCGCCCGCGCATCGCTCGAATCCCCGCCGCCAGCACAAATCCCCCCCCCAGCATCGCCCCCGCCTGCCGCGTCGCGCAGGCGATGGCCGCAACAAAAATCGCCGCAATCGCCCACCCGATCCATCGCCGCGCATCCAGTGATCGCGCCATGAAATATCCCGCCCAGATCACCGCCGGCGCGAAGACAATTTCAGAACTTGCCGTGCGAAATAGATCCCAGTATCCAGCGCTGGCCATCGTCAGCGCGGTAATCCAAATCGCCCCGCGCCCGGCATATTTTGCGAACCATGCGTAAACGCCCAGCGCGAGAAGCATCGCATAAAACCACTGCAGCCCCTGCACGGCAATGAACGGACGCTCGCCAGACAAAAATGCCGGCGTGATCAGCAGCGGATATCCCGGCGCATACCGGATATGCGGCGAACCAAGCCGCTCGATTCGCCCATGCAGCATATTCCGGGCGATGGACATGTAGCTGACGCCGTCGGGACTCATCTTGAATTTTGGAGTGATCTGAATCGCCAGCAGAATCGCGAGAAACACAAAAACGATCCACGGGCGCCGCTCCACCCAGCGGGCGCTGCGCGAGAGACCGGAATTTATTTCCGTTTTGCCAGTCATCCGAACATGACAGATCGGGCTCGCGGGTTATACATTACCCCCGATGACAGGAACAGGCGGAACGACCACTGCCCTCGCGGGTGATGCCGGCGATCTGAAGGAAATCGTTTCAATTTCGCACGAGCCGGATTGCGCTTTCACCGCCCTGGCGCTGACGCTTTTCGCCCTGTCGCTCGGCCATGCGATCGATCTGAATGACGGGGAATACAACCACCACGCGCTGGCGTGGTTGACGATCAGCATCTTCTGCTGCGTGGTGGGAATCACATCGCCGAAATGGACGGCCGTCGAATCATTTTGCCGTCGCTGGCTCCCCGCCGTCCTGGCGCTCGGAATCGCCGACCAGGCGTTTTATCTGCTGCAGCGCATGCGCAGCGATCCGCACATTACCCTGGCGTTTTGCACCATCACCGTCCTGGGCCTGCTGCAATATCTGCATCTCCGTGGACTACGCTGGCCTATGCTGGCGATCATGGTCGCCTCGTTCTTCATCGCGGGCGCGATCGCGTTCAACCTGCATTCCAAGGATCCGCGCATCGATGTCTTCATGTTTCAAATGAATGGGTGCTGGGCGCTGATCCACAAGTTCAACCCATACACATTCCGCTATCCCAGCATGTATCCGCCCGGAACGCCCTTTTACGGCCCCGGCGTGGTGGACTCGCGCGGTTATCTGACCGTCGGCTTTCCCTATCCGCCGCTCAGTTTGTTCATGGCACTACCCGGATATTTGCTCGGCAATGACGTGCGGTATTCGCACGTGGTGGCGATGGGATTGTCCGCGGCGCTGATCGCCGCGGCCCGCCCGGGACGCATCGCCGCGCTGGCGGCGACGCTGCTGCTGCTCATGCCGCGATCCATTTATGTCCTCGATCTCGCCTGGACCGAACCCTTCCTCGTTTTGACATTCTCGCTGGTGATGTTCTGCGTCTGCCGCTGGCCCCAGGCCCTGCCCTACGCGCTGGGGCTGTATTTTTCGACCAAGCAGTACACCATCCTGACGCTCCCGCTCCTTCCGCTGCTCGTCGGCGGCCCGCGTCACTGGAGATCGCTCGGCACGATCATCTTCAAGGCAGCCCTGGTGGTCGTCGCGATCAACGTACCCTTCATCATTCTGAATCCCCACGAATTCTTCCGCGCCACCCTCGTCTTCCAATTCCTCCAGCCTTTCCGCTGGGATGCGCTCAGCTACCTGGTTTTCATGCGAAAAAAGCTTCCGGGCATCCCGACGCCGCTCTGGATATCGCTGCTGCCGCTGGTGGTGATTATTCCGCTGAGCCTCCGCCGGCTCCCCAGTTCCCCCGCCGGCTTCGCCGCCGCCGTCACCGTGGTTCACGTGCTGTTTTTCGCGTTCAACAAGCAGGCGTTCTGCAATTATTACTACTTCGTGATCGCCACGGCCTGCTGGTCCATCGCCGCCGCCAACTTTCCGACAGCCCGTCCCGCCCGCTTGCTGGCCGCCTGACGGCAATCTTCCTCGCGAACCGGGCCGCGTTGTGCCGATACACACGTTATCGGACCATGCTTGCCCGAAGGTTCTTCATTTTCGCCGCGATGCTGCCCGGTCTCCTGGCCGCTGCGCCGGGCGATGGCAGCCGGGCGCTGAAGTCTATCGACTTCGAAGAGCGCCGCCTCGGCAATCGCGAAGACCTGCCCATGCACTGGGAAAAAGTCACCGGCCCCGGCCTCCCGTTCTATGTCAACGCCAAACTCGCCAGCGATGCCGCACACAGCGGGCAGTGGAGCTTTCGATTCGATCTCAACGGCGGATCCCTCATCTACCGCTACGATCCGCATGAGCTGCCGATCCACACCGGCTCGCACTATCGCATCGGCTGCTTCGTGCAGACGACTGTGCTGCCCCACGCGCGGGCGCGGCTTTCGGCGTATCTGGTCGATTCGGACGGAGACGCCATCGACGGCTCCATCGTCCATTCCGATCTCTACGCCGCCAAGTCCGAGGGCGAAGGATGGCACGAGCTTTCCGTGGAAATTCCCGCGCAAAGCCCAACGGCGGCATACCTCGCAGTCCAATTGGAACTGCTTCAGCCCAGCTACTATTCGCCCAGCACGCTGGGCGCGCGGACGATTTTCGATCAGGACATTTACGGATCGGCCTGGTTCGATGATGTCACCATTTCTCAGGTCCCCAAATTCAGGCTCAGCTCCAATCACCCCGGCAACGTGTTTCGCCGCAATGATCCGCTTCAACTATCGATGGTGGTGAACGACCGCGCCACGCAGGACCTGGCGGCGCAGCTCTCGGTCCGCGACGCCGGCAACGCGCTGGTCTATCAGCACAGCGGAGCCCTCGATGTCGCCGGCGCCGTCGATCTGGGGCCGGGCCTCAAACAACTCACGATGTCGCTCCCCGATCTTCCCTGCGGCTGGTACACCGCCATGCTCGACATGACCAGCCACGGGCAATTCGTCGGCCGGCAGGATCTTCAATTCGTCCGCCTCGCCGATGACGATGATTCGCCATTCGCCCCCGATCCCCGATTCGGCGTCATCGCCACCGATCTGCCGTTCGAGGGCTGGTCCCAATTGCCCGATTTATTGCCGATCATGTCGGCCGGCCGCGTGAAGCTCTCGGTCTGGAGCTGGAGCGATGATGTCGAGCTGGCCGATCCCGTCGGATTTGACACGCTGCTGGAAGAGCTGCAAAAAAGCGGCATCACCCTGACGGCCTGCCTCACGGGAATTCCCCCCGATATCGCGAAAAATATCGGCGGAAATGATTGGAACCTTCTCGCCAATGCCCCGGCCGATACCTGGCGCGGCGAGCTTTCGTATCTCGTGTCCCGGCATGCGAATCATCTGGATCGCTGGCAATTCGGCGCAGACAGCGATGCGGCCGATTTCCTGCAAAAATCGGGAATGCGCAAAGTCTACGACCTGCTTTACTCCGAATTCGCCAAGGTGGTGGTGCAACCCGATCTGGCGATGCCGTGGCCCGCGTGGTACGACCTGAGCGGCAACCTCCCGGCCACAGTGGCGCTTTCGATTTCGCCCGATATTCTCCCCTCGCAGATTCCCCTCTACATCCAGGACCTTCACGGACACGAGGGGCACAACCTCTCGCTGAGCCTGGAAACGGTGGATGACCGCTACGGGCGCGAAGTGCAGATTCGCGATCTCGCCCAGCGGGTGGTGTATGCCCTCGCCGGCGGGGCGACGCGCATCGACCTGCCGCTGCCGTTCACCGTTCGCAACGATGGCGATCACATCACCCCGCAGCCCAAGGAATTGCTGCTGATCATGCGAACGCTGCTCACGCAGCTTTCGGGGGCGACGTTCCGCGGAAAAATACCCAACGCCAGCAACGTTGATGCTTTTCTCTTCGATCGCAACGGACAGGGGCTTGTCGTGATCTGGAATCGCGGGCAGGGAGATGACACCAAATCGCTCGCGCTGAACCTCGGCGAGCATCCCCGCCGCATCGATCTGTGGGGCAACACCACTCCGCTGGTTCTATCGCAGGACGAGAAGTCCGATTCGGTCAACCTCCAGGTCGGCCCGATGCCCTTCTTTCTCGTGGATATCGACGGCGACGCCGCCCAGATGCGCGCCAGCGTCGGCATCGACAAGCCGCTGCTCGAATCGAGCTTTCAGCCCCACACCCGCCGGATTCATTTCTCCAACCCCGGCCAATCCACCATCACCGGCATGATGAAGCTGACGCCCCCGCCGGGGTGGAGCATCACGCCGTCGGTCTTCAATTTCACGCTCAACCCCGGCGAGACGTTCGATCACGATGTGACGCTGGAATTTCCATACAACAGTTTCGCCGGCGCCAAGGCGATCACCGCCAATTTCCAGGTGCAGTCCGATCATTTCTCGACGTTCGCCGTGCCGATCTCGGTGACGCTGGGCCTGGGCGACGTCGGAATGCGAACGCTGGCGCTGCGCGACAAGGACGATCTGGTCGTTCAGCAGATGATCAGCAACTACGGCGAGCGGCCCATCAATTACACCGCGTTCGTCGTCTACCCCGGCCAGCCCCGGCAGGAGCGATTGGTAACACAGCTCGATCCCGGCCGCACCATCATCAAGCTCTATCGCTTCCCCAGCGTCCATTTCATCCCCAACGCCAAAGTCCGCAGCGGCCTCCGCGAAGTGGAGGGAACGCGGATCCTGAATGATGAAGTCGCGGTGCAGTAACTCAAATGCTCAAAAGTTTAGACGGCCTTTGGCGGCCACTGTGCTTTAGTCGCCCGGTTCAATTGTTAAAATTTTCCCATGGCACGGGTCTATCTGGAAACAAGCTTCTTCAGCCAATGCGTGACGATTCGGAAGGCGACTGTCGATCGGGGCCGTCGCGAAACCAGCTTGAATTGGTGGCGAACTCAGTCCAAAGCGTTTGAACTGCTTGTCTCCGACGAAGTCCTTCGCGAACTATCCGACCCGGCATTTCCAGAAGCAGTGCGTCGGCCTGCCATATCCATGCTTCACGGTCTTAAGGTTCTCGGTCTGGATGCGGAGGTGGCGGGCGTTGCCGAATTGTTTGTCCACGAAAAAGTAATGCCAGGGCCGGCGGTCGAGGGCGATGCTTTGCATCTTGCCGTCTCGTTAGTCCATCGGATGGATTATCTGTTAACATGGAATCAACGGCACTTGGCCAATCCGAATAAGCGGACCCACCTTGCGGTGATTTGTGCCCGCCTAAACCTGGTGCCGCCGCAGATTGTGACGCCCGATTTGCTCATTGTGGAGGCAGATCATGATTAAGACCGTGAAGCGTAAAAATGAATTATCCGCCGTGGACGATGTACGCTTGGTTCGCGAAAAAATCGCCCGGCAACACGCGGGCAATATCCATGAACACGTAAAGGAATCTCGCCAGGTGGCAAAAGGGCTTCAGAAAAAGCTCGGATTGAAGTTCATCTCGCCACCCGCCAAACGTCGCCACGGCACGGGCGGATGATCGGCCAAATAAGCTGACGTCATGTCTTGATCTGGTCACCCGTTCCTTGGGCTACCGAAGTTGAAACCTGATATCCCGTAGGATGAGCCGGCTTCAGTTCAATCCAAAAGGGTCCACTTATTTAGAAATGACGTAAAATCACGTTCCAGATGGGCCAGTCCGTTCGCAAACAGATTGGCTTTTTCTTGGTTACTCAGACCCCCGCGTATCGAAACATTTCCCTTTTGTCCCCTTCCCACATATTGGCAAATACAAATTCCATTTCGGTCCCCGAATCCGCTTTTTCAAGTCCGCGACTGGGACGATTAAGAATTGGACCTTTCTACGAAAATCGGCAATCACAAAAATCCAATAATCTGCCGTACTTTTCATCAATTTTTCTGATCGACGGTGTACCACCCAAGGGCAATAAAATCACGGTAATTGGCCGCACCACGTCATAGCTTCGCGAAAATTTAACCTGAAGTTTAATCGCACGACTTGATTTGCCGCGAGGCGTAAGTAGCAAATCAATTCCAGTATCCTTAGCCGGCACCCAAACATCATATTTGCGGCCTAATCGCCGCGTAACATAATCGCCCACAAGAAACTCGCCAGGATGGACCGCGAAGAATGCTCGCATGATTTCATGTTGTAATTCAAAGGTGAAAGTCCGCTACGATATCTTCAATCAGCTAATCCCCCCGCGGATAACTCCCCAGCACCGTCAACTGCAAACAATGCTTCTTCGCCTGCTCGATGGCGATTTTCATCGCCGCGTCGTCCGCATGCCCCTGGGCGTCGATGAAGAAATAATATTCCCAGTTCACTTTGCGGCTTGGGCGCTTCTCGATGTCCGTTAAATTGATGCCGTTCTCTTTGAACACATCCAGCACCTCCGCCAGCGCGCCGGGCTTGTGCGCGGTGGTGAACATGATAGCGGTCTTGTCCTCGCCCGTGCGGCGGGCGGCCTCGCGGCCGATGACGAAAAATCTCGTCATGTTGTCCGGATTGTCTTCGATATTCTCAAAGACAATGTGCAACCCATAGAGTTCCGCCGCCTGCTTGGAACCGATGGCCGCCACGCCTTTCTGATCGCGCGCCATCTGCGCCGCGGCGGTTGTGCTCTCGGCCGGAATCACCGCGCGATCCTTGGCCGTCGCGCTCAACCAGTTGCGGCACTGACTGAACACCTCCGCCTTGGAATAAATCTTCTCGACCTTCTCCCACGGCTCATTGGTCAGGAGATTGTGATGCACCGTCAGCAGCACCTCGGCGCAAATCTTCGCCGAGCTGCTGAGAAACGCATCCAGCGTATCGACAATCCCTCCGCCGATGCTGTTCTCAACCGGAACCAGCCCGTAATCCACATGCCCCCGCACAACTTCCTCGAACACTGCTGGAATCGCGCTCAGCGGAACGTAATCCACGCTGCTGCCGAATTTGGAAACCGAAGCCGCATGGCTGAACGAGCCCTCCGGTCCGAGGAACCCGATCCGCAGCGGCTTCTCCAGCGCGAAGCTGCCGCTCATCACTTCGCGATACACCGCCTCAAGGCAGCGATCCGATAGCGGCCCCCGGTTCAGGTTCCGCACCCGGTCGAGAATCGCCTTTTCCCGGTCAGGCGCATAAATCGGCGAGCCTTGCGACTGCTTGAGTTTTCCAATCTCCACCACGATGCGGGCACGCGAATTCAGCAGATCGATCAATTGCTGATCGATCTGGTCGATTTTCACGCGAAGCTGATCGAGCGATTCCTGATCCGCCATGACGTGGTTTTAGCCGTTGCGATGAGATGCGTCAAAATCGAACGCCCGAGCGTCGATCTAATGGCTGCCGCCGCCCGCCCCCACATACCCATCCGCGTACCCGATCAACCCATTGGGATCGGCCGCCCCATCCTTCGATTCGTAAAGAATCGCCGGCTTCGCCGCCGTCGTGATATCGGAAAGTTTCCCGACGCCCGGCGGCTTCACGTAAAGAAAACCATTGTCCTTCCCCGTTCGCGGATCATGGAAAACTTCCGCACCCGGCAGGAGTTTGTCGGCCAGCAGATCATCGAGGCTCGCCGGCAGCGCCTGATGCGCGCGGTCGTATTCGATGATCGCGCTAACGATCAGCCGCATCTGCGCCGCCGTCGAATCCGTCGCCGCATCGGTCGGCGCCCAATCGGCCGCCACTGGTGTTTGCGGCGGAGCCGGCGACTGCGGACCGGAATTCTGCTGGCTCATCATCCCCGCCACGATCTTCATAAACAGCGACGAAAGATCCTTCTGGTTCAACTCCATGCTGACGACGTTGTCCCGGCGAACCGGCTTAAACTGATCGAACGCCGTCAAGATAAACGGCGGAATTCCCGTCCCGTTATTCGGTTGCTTCAGGCGCTGGCTCATGATCGTAAACTGCTTGATGACCGCATCCGCCCCATCGGCATCGGGCGCAACCCAATCCGCCCGAATCGCCGGATGCATCCCCAGCCGCGCACCGATGTACAGATACTGCGCCTTCCAGAAAAGATCGGCCACGGGGGCGACTTCATCAGGCGGTGAACCCCCGTTCATCATGTTTCTCTTCAGCGCATCGGAAGTGACATAAACCACTTTCACCGGCACCTCGTCCCCCCAGGTATTGAGATCGCGCCGAATCTCATCCGCGCGCGGGCTCACCGGCGCGCTCAGCGCCGGCGGCGGTCTGTTCGTCCCCATCCGCAGCCGGTTGACGAGCCAATCCCCCTCCTGATCAAAATGAAAATCGGCGCGGATACTTTTGTTGAGCGACAGGATCGCCGCATCCGCATTGGAGCCCTGCGCCAGCCGAATCCCCATCGTGCCGACCATCACCCCGTTTTGCAGGCTCACGCAATAATCGAACCGCTCCGCTCCGATTTTGTAAAAAGGACCAAGCGCCTGCTCAATGCCCGGCGGCAGTGAATCGTGCGGGCCCAGCGGCTGGGTCGTCGGCACTCCACCGGAAATTTCCGCCCACGCGTTAAACCACGCCAACTTATCACCGGTTTGGAAATCGTCCACAACCACCGCAAAAAGATCCCCGTGAAGCATCACATCCGGCAAATCATCAGCGCTTATCGCCGACGGCTGCGTCTGCCCAAGGCCAATCTCACCGGTAATTGCCCACAGGCAAATCACCAGCACGTGCATCGCGCATCTCTTCATCAACTCAGCCCCTTTCCCGCCAGCCACTGGAGGCAATGGATATAAAACCTGCCATGATGCGCCGCCTCAAGCTCCTTGGGCACCGCCTGACCCTGCGTGAATCCGATCCCCACAATCCGCCCCTTCCCAAGCTGGCTGATGTACAGCGGGTATAAATATTCCCCCGTCCCCACGGTCCTGCCCGGCAACACCAGTTTCACATCGCGCATCTGTTTGACTCGAATCAGCGGAATGCCGATCAGATGCCCCACCGTCCCGTTAGGCACCAGCGTAATCGTCTTCCCCACCTGCCCGCTGAAATCCCCCAGCAGCGGATGATTGCCCACAACTTCGCATTCCACCGGGCTCGCGCTCCAGCCAAAAACACCGTCCCGAAATCCGCACAGCGCATTGGTCTGCGCATTGTACCCCGGCACAAGATATCCCGGCTGGCGCTGAAGCAATCCCATGCCATCGCGCACATGCCGCGTGATCGCCCGCACCGCATCGTCCTGCAAATCAGCCGCCGAAGTCACAGATAAAACATCCAGCGTCTGCATCGCGTTGTCATCCGTCACATCGATGGGAGTTTCATCCGCGAAATATTGAGTGAGAATCCTCTGAAGCTGCGGGTTATGGACCGTGCCCGGTTCGACCACCGGCACCAGCCGAATGGATGGATCGTGCATCGACTTCATCGCCCGGAGCTGGGTCTGATAACCATACGGCGCCACCTGCCGCCGCGGCCCCGTCGCCGTGAACTCGCTCAGAAAAATCCCCACCTGAATCTGCGGCCCCGATGCCGTCCCGGGCGCGGTTGAATTGTCGGCGGATGCAGGCACATCTTCCGACCCGCTCGACCAGAAATACGTCTTCGCAACGAAAATCGCCCCGCCCAGCACCAGCAGGAACAGCACAACTGCCGCCCATATCCCGAATTGCCTCTTTCCCGGCATGCCCTGATCCTTTCGCCCCGATCATTGTAACGACAATCCCCATAAACAATAACATCCGTCGGCGCCCACATCCGCGCCCATGTCCTCGCCTGGGACCGGTTGGAGAAATCTGCCTCCGCCGGTCGATAAACAAAAAGAGGTGCGCCCCTTGTTTCAGCACTTGGTGCTTCTACTTCCCCATCAGCCCGGGTCGATCACGTTGGTGATCGCCATGGTTGGACTCCTCGTCGGCATTTCGCTCTGGATCGCCGGAGCCCGATTCAGCCAGTCCATCCTCACCCTCGCCGCCGTGGCGATGGGCACCTCGATCGGAATGAAGCTACCGATGTGGCGGCACTGGCAAATCGACCCCATGGCCCCCGCCGTCGCCGGCGCCATCCTCTTGGGCGTCAGCGCCTATGTCTTCCACCGAGTCTGGGTCGGAATCTGGCTCGGCATCATGCAGTGCCTCTGGACGACTTTAGTCCTCTGGGCCACCCGCGGCCCCGCCTTTCATTGGCGCTGGCCGCAGTACGATCCAAGCCAGAACCTCCCCCAATACATGGCCAATCTCTGGCAAAACGTTCCCGACACGATGCAGCAATGCCTCGGCTTCGTCGCCGCGGCCGCGATGCTGGTCGGAATCAGCGCCGCACTGCTCTGGCCGCGCATCGGCATCGCACTGCTCTGGAGCGCCGCGGGAATCTCCCTGCTGCTCCCCGCAGCCGCCACGGCGCTCTCCAAGCTCGATCCGCAAGTTCTGCGGCACATGCCCCGGCAAACGTCCGACCAGCTTGCCCTTCTGGCAGGATTGCTCGGCGTCGGCGCGATCATCCAGTGGCGCACCAGCGCCAGCCCCGCCGCCCCCGCGCCCGCGGCGAAAAAGAAATCCAGCGGCAGTCACGCCGCCGATTAGAGGTGAATTTCCATGCTCTTCCAGAACCTGGCGACAATTTCGCAGTCCGTTCATAATTCCGAGACCTTCTTCTCCGATGTCCCGACCACCTGGCCGCACACCCACGATCTGCTCACCTGGTGCCAGCAGATGACCCCCGCGGTGGCGGCGATGCTCATCATCGTCGGCATCGTCTACCTCCTCTTCGGCTTTCAGATCTTCAAAGTCCTGGTCCTGGTAAATGCCGCCGTCGTCGGCGCATACTTCGGCGCTTATCTCGGCCAGGAAGGCGATGCCGCCATGATCGGCGCCGTCCTCTGCGGCGTCGCCGCCGCCGCCATCGCCTGGCCCGCCATGAAATACGCCGTCGCCATCATGGGCGGAATCTTCGGCGCACTCCTGGGGGCGAGCATCTGGCGCGGCGTCAACCTCGACCCCAATCTCGTCTGGGCCGGCGCCCTCGTCGGTCTGATCGGCTTCGGAATGCTCTCCTTCGTCCTCTTCCGCGGCAGCGTCATGATGTACACCAGCCTCCAGGGCGCCTTCATGATGGTCTTCGGCATCCTCGGCCTGATCTACCAATACACCGACGCCGCCAGAGAAGTCTCCCGGCATCTAAAGATCGAACCAGTCCTGCTGCCGGCTGCCGTCTTCATCCCCGCCCTGATCGGCCTGATCTTCCAGCAACACAACACCGCCGCCCCCGGCGGCGCCCCCAGCGGCGGCACCCACAAAAAGTGACGCTCCCAAAACGGGGAGACGCTCCCAAAACGGGGACATCACTGATTATGGCGGCCCCGCAATATGGGGACATCACTGATTACCCATCTTCTTCGGCCGCCCCGCGTCGCGTAACGTGAACATCAACCCCAGCCTCCGTGCAGTCTCGCCAACCCACCCCTTGTCCCCCAGCGGCCGCCCGCGATTGACGCTCGCGCGAACACCCTCCAATTCTTTCTTATCCAACGGATCGTTCAGCAGCGCCAGCCAATTCCGCGGCCGATCAACCGGCCAGCGCGCCAGCGGCAACGCCTCGCCCCCGCGCTGGCGCCCGTAATGCCCGCCCCATCGCCAGTCCTCAGCACGCTTCACCACCCCCGCTCGCACCGCGTTCGCCTCGACATATCGGCAAAGTGTCAGAAAATGCCGATCCTCCTGCACCGGAAAACTCTTGAACCTTCCCTGATAAAGATGCCCGCCCCCGCGCGTACGGTAATGTTCATGATGCCGACGAACATGCGTCACCCCCACCCACCCCATCAGTCGGCCCAGCGATTCATCCGTGCGCGGCCGAACCACCAGGTGCCAGTGATTGTCCATGAGGCAATACGTCAACAGATCCACCGGATACCGCTTGAGCCCCTCCCCCAGCACGCGCAGAAACGCCGCGAAATCCTCATCCTTATGAAACAGCCGCATCCGCCCATTGCCCCGGTTCAGGACATGGTAAATCATTCCCCCTTCAACGGCCCGTGCGGTGCGCGGCATGGTCGGTATGATATCGGCGTATGGCCGGAAAGTCGAATATCAGTGATGTCCCCTTTTTGGGCTCCGCACGCGAAATCGGCGACCTTGTTCCCTTCAACGGCCCGTGCGGTACGCGGCATGGTTGGTATGATATCGGCAAATGACCTCGAAGTCGAATATCAGTGATGTCCCCTTTTCTTGTTCAACCATGAAAGGGGCCATAATTAAGATGGCCGGCGTAGTATTGTGTCTAACGATAATCATTATTAGCGTAAAAGTGCCTTTTAGAGGTCCCGACCTTCAAATAGTCGTGAGTGTGGATGTGTTTCAAAGTAAACCGGCGCTCTATGGATTTATCTCTTGGGATACAATAGTGCGAAAGGAAACGCTGCTGCGGATACTTGGTACCGCGATATTGGGAATTCCCCCGGCGCAGAATAGCAACACTGTTATCAAGCACTTAACGATTTGTTCCTATCTCGTCGGGTCAAAGCCAAATGTAATCACAACCGATATTTCTAGTGACGGTACGGGTGTCGGTGAGTTGTGGCCATTGGATGGCCTGAGGGTTGCGTTCTTTGACGGAGGCAAATATCGATGTTGGAATGGTGATCGGCTTTCGGGGGTCGAGCAAACAGAATTGGATAGGGTGACCAAGGATACGGATGGAAATAGTAAGAATTATTTGCATATGATCGGCTGGAGCGAAACCTCTAGCGACATTGACAGCACTTTTGTGTTTCGGAACGATAATATTGTGAGATCAGTGACCTCGAGGTTTGGAAATGATGTAGTGTCTATCGCAATTGTGTCTGGCGGTCAGAGCGCGGGTGGAATTTCCAGAAAGCGTGTAGTAGTATTCACAATTAATAATTTGCCAATGTATACCTTAGTTGAAAAACAGTAGTTATTTAGGTTTAAGAAATTAAAAGCGACGCAAACTGACCTTCCCCACATTCAGTGGGCGCGCTGTTGGGAAATCAGCTCTGGCCAGCCTCGGAACCCAATAAGGGGACATCACTGAATACCCCCCTTTTGTCCTCCAAACAGCTTTAAAGAACCTGCGCTCAACCCCTCACACCTTCCTGAAATAAATAATCGGATCCCGGATGTTCGTCCCCACGTCCCGATCCACCACCTGATACCCCACCGATTCCAGCATTTCGCACGTGCGGGCGATCCCGGCGTTAAACCACCGGCCTGGCGAGGGCTGCATGTCTTCCTCCAGCGGCTCGGGACGAAACTCGGCGCTCATCTGCTTGAGCTGCGCGATGAGGGGCCGGCCGGCCGCCGGGACGATCCGGGCCAGCGAATCCCAAATGGACAGCGTTAAATTGGTCCGGTTGTACTTGGGGTAATCGGCCACCATCCAGAAACAATCACTTCCGCTTCTCATTTTTGGAAAGATGTTTCTCGCGTATTGCTCGATTCCGTCAAACGAAACATGGCAAAGGCATCCGTGCGAAAACATGAAGTTGAAGTGATCATCCGGCAGGCACACGCATGCAAAATCGGTGACCTGAAAATACTTCACGTTGCGGGGATGACCCAGAAACTCGAAAAACCCATTGTGGGCCGCGGACAAAGCGTCCAGCGCGTAGATTTCCCTTGCCCCCAGCATGCACCGGGTCCACGCCCCGCGCCCGGGGCCGATCTCCAGCGCAACGGTGTCGGAACTGATATACGGCTTGATGCAGCGCAAATAGGTCGCGTGAAGAATGCTGATGAAGTTTAGCGTGCCGTAAGCCGAAGGCCCCAGGGGATTGAGGGGGTCCCCCTCGAAATACCCTCCCCGCCAGAGCTTCTGGAAAGAGGCCAGTTCCTCTTTGAGCCGATCATCGACCAATGAATCCATTGGACCTCCTTGTCCTTCAATTACCGCTCCAACTATATCCGCATATGAAGGGATCACCAGCCGGCGCTACGGTGAAGAGAGGCTGCCAAATTTGCAGCCGATAGGGCGAGCCACTCGCGTTGGCAGGCGTTCCGCTCCTACGCGTGGAATCCCGCCCGTGCAATTGCTTGAAATTTCACTGCTTACGGAAGCGCCCCTCTGGCCTACGTTTTGCGTATTTCGGGGGGAGGCCGTGTACCCATGCGATTCGAAAAATTGACAGTCAAAGCCCAGGAAGCCGTCGCCCGCGCCCAGCAGAGCGCGCAGGAGTACGACAACGCCGAGATCACGCCGCTTCATCTCCTCGCATCGCTGCTTTCGGAGACGGACGGGGTGTTTAATCCCCTCCTGCAAAAACTCGGCGCCGATCCCGACCGCCTGCGGCAGATCGTCACCGGCGAGCTGCAGCGCCTGCCCAAGGCCACCGGCACCCAGACCGGGCCGAGCCGCTCGCTTAACGACGTCTTCAACCAGGCCGAGAAGGAAGCGACCCGGCTGAAGGATGAATACACCTCCACCGAGCACCTGCTGCTGGCCCTTGCCCAGGTGAAGAGCGAGGCGAAGGAGATTCTTTCCGTCGCCGGCGTCAATCACAATGCGATCCTCGCCGCCCTCAAGGAAATTCGCGGCGGTCAGCGCGTCACCGACCAAAATCCCGAAGACAAATACCAGGCTTTGCAGCGCTACGGCCGCGATCTGGTCGAGATGGCCCGCCAGGGAAAGATCGATCCGGTGATCGGCCGCGACGAGGAAATCCGCCGCACCATGCAGGTCCTCTCGCGCCGGACGAAAAATAATCCCGTGCTGATCGGCGAACCGGGCGTCGGCAAGACCGCCATCGTCGAGGGCCTGGCCATCCGCATGCTCAACGGCGACGTCCCCAGCGTTTTGCAGAACAAGCGCATCATCGCCCTGGATATGGGCGCGCTCATCGCCGGCGCGAAATATCGCGGGGAATTTGAAGACCGCCTCAAGGCCGTCATCAAGGAAGTCACCAGCAGCGAGGGGCAGATCATCCTCTTCATCGACGAATTGCACACCGTGGTCGGCGCCGGCAAGGCCGAGGGCTCGATGGACGCCGGCAACCTCCTCAAGCCCGCCCTCGCCCGCGGCGAATTGCGAACCATTGGCGCGACCACGCTGGACGAATATCGCAAGCACATCGAAAAAGACGCGGCCCTGGAGCGGCGGTTCCAGCCGATCGTCGTCTCGCAGCCAACCGTCGAAGACACCATCGCCATCCTGCGCGGCCTCAAGCAGCGCTACGAAACGCACCACGGCGTGAGAATCACCGACAACGCGATCGTCTCCGCCGCCACGCTCTCAGATCGCTATATCACCGACCGTTTTTTGCCCGATAAGGCGATCGATCTGATCGACGAAGCCGCCAGCCGTCTGCGCATCGAAAACGATTCCATGCCCGCGGAGCTTGATGAAATCCGCCGGCGCATCATGCAATTGCAGATCGAACTCGAAGCGCTTCGCCGCGAAAAAGACCCCGCATCGCAGCAACAGCGCGCCAAGGCCGAAAAAGAATTGTCGGGATTGCAGGAGGAAAACACCCGGCTTTCCGCCCGCTGGGAAAACGAAGTCGGCGCGATGCGCGCCATCAAATCGCTCCAGGAACAACTGGACAACAAGCAGGTCGAACTCGAACAGGCCCAGCGCCAAGGCAACTGGGAAGCGGCCGCGCGAATCCAGTACGGCGAGATGCGCGACCTGAATCGCCAGATCGAACAGGCGAACCAGCGGCTGCGCGATCTCACCAAATCCGGCCAGGCGATGGTGAAGGACGAAGTGACCGCCGAGGAAACCGCCGAGGTCGTCAGCCGATGGACCGGCGTTCCCGTCTCGCGAATGCTCGAAGGCGAGCGCGAGAAACTGCTGAAGATGGAAGAGCGCCTCGCCGCCCGCGTGATCGGCCAGGAAGAAGCGGTTCGCGCCGTCTCCGATGCCGTGCGGCGAAATCGCGCCGGCCTCGGTGATCCGCATCGGCCCATCGGAAGCTTCCTCTTCCTCGGTCCCACCGGCGTCGGCAAAACCGAATTATGCAAAGCCCTCGCCGAATTTCTCTTCGACGATGAAAACGCCATGGTGCGCATCGACATGAGCGAGTTCATGGAACAGCACTCCGTCGCCCGCCTCATCGGCGCGCCGCCGGGATATGTCGGATACGAAGAAGGCGGCCGCCTCACCGAAGCGGTGCGCCGCCGTCCCTACAGCGTCGTGCTCTTTGACGAAATCGAAAAAGCCCATCGCGATGTCTTCAACGTTCTGCTCCAGGTTCTGGACGATGGACGCCTCACCGATGGCCAGGGCCGCACGGTGAATTTCAAAAACACCGTGATCGTGATGACGAGCAACATCGGCAGCGCCGAGATTCAAAAACTCGCCAGCCGCTCCGCCGAGCCCTGGGAGGTGGAAGCCGCCGTGAAAACGCTTCTCAAGGACCATTTCCGTCCCGAATTTCTCAACCGCATCGACGAGACAATTCTGTTCCATTCCCTTTCGCGCGATCAGATCGGCCGCATCGTGGAAGTGCAGCTCGATCATCTCCGCAAGCGGCTGAGCGATCGGCATCTGAAGCTTTCGCTCACCGAAAAAGCGACCCAGCTTCTGGCTGAAGAGGGATGTGACCCCGCCTACGGCGCTCGGCCGCTGAAACGCGTGATCCAGCAGCGGATCGAAAACCCCATCGCCACCAAAATTCTCTCCGGTGAGTTCGGCGAGGGGGATACCATCTCCATCGACGCCGACCCCAGCAAAGAGTCCTTCACCATCCGACGCACAACGGATTCAAAGAAGGCCAAAGTGGGCTAATGGCTTGATTGAAATGAATATATATCGATAAATAGAAATGGCCCATCGACGCTCGTCGACCATTTGCGTCAACATCTGCAGATTTTGCGTCAATCACCGCGTCTATTTGACAGAGCAAAAATCTATTAATGGCTCGTAAATCGCGCGCAATCCGCGAATTATTTACTTGCAAAGCCCTGCCGCCAAGTTAATCTTTTAGATCACGGTTGGAGAGTTGCTGTTCTTTTTGGGCACGCCCGAATTTGAATCTGGAGCGGAGTAGATGATTATATCGCGCAAAAAGAGCGGAAGATCCAGCAACTGTCGGTCGCAATTAAAATGCCGATTGTCGTAATCGATGCGACTAAGTGGATCGGGGTTTCATTTACCCTGCAAAGAAATAATTTTGAACATGGCCGGGAGAGAAAAAGATGCGAATTATCGACGAATGCAAACGGGCTATCGTCGCTGGAGCGATGGCGTTGGCGTTTTTGAGTTCGACGAATCAGCGGGCACAGGCCAGCCTCATCGAATTGCTCAACTGGGCTCCGGTTCCTGATTCAGTTAATGCTGAAATCGATTACAACACCACCACAGGCCTGCAGACCGGTCCCGGCGCTATCGGCAACGGCGACGGTACTCTTCCAGTCGGAGCGCAGACGCCAGGCGGGCTTCAATCAGACACCGTCGTTACCGTGCCGGGTACGATCCCCGGCAGCTTCCCCAGCAGTTTATTCACCGGCGGAACCGGCTTCTATGATACCACCCTCACCTTCACGGGCCTCGCGCCTGTGGGGAACGCGGCGTCACAGGTGATCCCGATCCCCCCCTCCTCCAGCATCACCGTGGATTCGCAGGCCTTGGGCCCGGGTACATTCACCCTGACCAGCACGACGCCCCTCCTTGGCGGTAACCCCAATACTGAGACTGTGCTTCTGACCGGAACTATTTCGGCTGCGACAGTCGTCACCGGCGTGGATGGTGGAACCGCCGGAGCAACCTTCAACTCCGAAGGCGTCACCTACACGGGCGGAGCGATCTTTGCGGCGTTTCCCTCGAACTATATAGCCGGCGGAAATGACCTGTCCGTCAGCTTGTCTGCCATTAGCCCGGCTTTTTCCATCAACGGGACATCGGGTCAGTTGAACAGCTTCAGCGCGGACGCTACGGGGGAGTTCGACGTCGGAGTTTCCGCCGGGGTTCCCGAGCCCGCAACCTTCGCAATCGCCGGCTTCTCGCTGCTGGCCCTTGGCTCGCGCCGCCGTTCGATGCGCCGCTGAATATCCGGCCCATCCTGCAATTTCATTGCGACCACTGCATCTATATACAATGAGTCTTCGCTGCGCGACCACCGCGGTGGAGACGATCGCTCATGGAAACCAAAACGAAATTCGCGGCTCTCGCCGCATTTGCCTTAATTCTGGCAACCGCCGCAGCTGCCGCTTTTCTCTTTTATTCACTCAATCATTCCCCGGATAATCCCCCCGCGGTCGCCGCCCCACCATACACACCGATATCTCCGCCCGCCGCAACCGGCGCGGCCGGTATTTACTTGCGAGCCGCCAATCTCATCACCACCGATTGCCCGGCCAATTCAAACCTCACCTACCCCGAATATCCTCCCTTCGGCAAGGATTGGGGAGCAACCGAATTACTCGCCTGGACGCAAAACCGCGCTGCCCGCCAGCTGGCCCGCCGGGCGATCTCGATCAATACCGCCACGTGGCCCGATGACCCGAGCAATCATTTCCTCAACCATTGCCGCCAACTCGCCAACGAGCTGGGCGACGCCGCGTTATACGAGCACGAGCAACTCGGCGATGCCGATGCTTTTCGCTCACTCGACGACGTCCTTCATCTAGCCGCCGTTTTGGACGCCAATCCTCATAAAGCGCTGCTCAACAATCTCGTAGGCGCTGGATGCACGGCGCTTGCCGTATATCGGATGATGATCATCACCTCCAGCATCACGCTCACGGCCGATGGACAAAACGCTACCGCGCTGCCCACGCGCACAGCGCGCAGGCTGATTATGACGCTTCTGAACACTCCCGCGGCTGAGACGCAAATGAGTGAGATAATGAAAAACGAGGGTGGCAGCTCCTTCGCGCAAATCTTCACCGCGCCGTCGCTCAATCGCGCCACCGAAACATTTCGCCGCATCAGCGCCGAGGAAAATCTTGCCGCCATGTCCCTGGTGTGTCACCTCTTTTACTTTCAAAACCACCGCTGGCCGGCATCACCCGCGGAACTGTCCGCGCAATTGCCCGGCGGTTTGCCCAAGGATCCCTGGAGTCACGGCGGCGAAACCCTCGGTTATGTGCTGATTGGGGCCGGGCTGCCCGATGGGTCGGATCGACCGCTGGTCTACTGTCGATGCGGCGCGGTGGATGGACTTTTCTTCCGGATCGATCAGCCTGAGTACGGCTTTTACAACGGCGACGGCTCTCCCCTACCTGCAAACCAACAGAAGCATGGCGGCCAATTCCGCGATGTGGCAAGCTGGGTGCCCGATCCAAAAAAATCCCCCGGCCCCACAACCCGCCCATTGCAATAACTGGCTCAGATTCGATTCCGCACAATTACCTCCACCGACGCCGCAATCAGCTCCGGAGCATTCCGCATCGATTCCTCTTTGCTGATTTTTTCAGTCCCGATCTCCACCGCTTCAAATCCATAATCCACATTCCGCTCCACCGAGCCGGCAATCGCAATGCACGGCACATTCGCATTCCGGCACGCCCGCGCCACGCCGGCAACTGTTTTGCCGTGAAGGCTCGACCGGTCCAGCCTCCCCTCGCCGGTGAGACACAGGTCCGCGCCGGCGAGCCGCTGCTCGAACCGCACCGCGTTCATGATGATTTCAATGCCGCTCCTAAGCTCCGCTCCGAAGAATGCGACCATGCCGAATCCCAAACCCCCCGCGGCTCCCGCGCCCGGCAAATTCGCTTCCACCAGCTTGTCGTTGCGACGGGCCAGATTCATGAGATCCGCATCGAGCTGCCGAATCTGCCCCGGCGTCGCGCCTTTCTGCGGGCCATACACCTCAGCCGCGCCAGTCTCGCCAAACAGCGGATTGGTCACATCGCAGGCAACCTGAATTTTCACTTTCTCAATCGGGCTTCCCCGGCCATGCTTGATCAGCACCACCCGCCGCACATCCGCGCCAACCAACGGCTCGCTCGCAGAAATCGGCTCGCCCCCCTCAAGGATTACAGGCAATCCGCACGCCTGCGCGCAGCCGACTCCACCGTCGATGGTCGCGCTTCCACCGATGCCCAGGATGATGCGCGACACCCCCATTTCCACCGCCGCCATGAGCAGCTCGCCCGTGCCGAACGTCGTCGTCCGCATCGGATCGAGATCATCCGCCTTCAGCAGCGCCAGCCCGCTCGCCGCCGCCATTTCGATCACCGCGGTCTGCCCATCGCCGAGAATTCCAAATTTCGCCTCCACCTTCATATCCGGCAGCGGCCCCGTGACCCGCCGCATCACGAACCGCCCCCCCGTGGCAATCACCAGCGCATCCACCGTCCCCTCACCCCCATCCGCCAGCGGACACGCATCAATCTCCACCCTCGCCGATGCGCGTCGCGCACCACTTTCCATCGCCGCGCACACCTCCGCCGCCGATAAACATCCCTTGAATTTGTCCGGCGCGAGAAGCACACGCATGAGTTGCGATTTACGAGTTAAACCGATTTCCCTCGCAACTAATTCCCCGCATCTCCAAAAGTCAAAAAACCCGCCCGAAGCTGGTCATCTCGAATCACCTTGATCAGCACCCGCCCTTCGGCCGGCAGTTCATTCAGCAGGGCCGAGAAGTCCTCCATCGTCCTGATCCGATACCGCCCAAGCTGCACGACAATATCTCCCGCCTGCACGCCGGCCCGACCGGCCACGCTGTCGGCCAGCACCCCATCCACGAAAATCCCCTGCGTCTCGTTCAACTGATATTTCTGCGCCAGCGCCGGCGTCAGCAGCTCCACCGTCAATCCCAGCTTGGTCTTCGCCTCGGCCGTGGGATCGGGCAGCGGCGTGGGCGTCGGCACCAACCGCAGCGTTTTTCCATCGGCAAATTCAACCACAATCGCCCGCCCCTCCTTCGCCATCGAAAGCAGATCATAAGCATCCACGATATTTCGAGGATGATGCCCGTCGATTTCATCCACCACTTCCGCGCCGTCCTCGGTAACGATCTGAGTCGTGATATTCGCCGGCGGATCAATCCGTCGCCGCTCCTTCAGTTGAATGGGAATTTCCAGCTTCCTCACCTGCGCGGGATTCATCAGCTCCGGGATCAGATCGCGCAGCCGATTCACCGGAATCGCAAAACCGATGTTCTGCGCATCGGAGCGAATCGCCGTGTTGATCCCGATCACCTGCCCATACGCGTTAAGCAGCGGCCCGCCGCTGTTGCCCGGATTGATCGCCGCATCGGTCTGAATCAAGTTGCTCAAGCTCTCTTTCCCCTCCACATCCTTGAGATCGCGGTGCAGCGCCGACACGATCCCCGTGCTGACGCTGTGGCTGTACCCCAGCGGGTTCCCGATCGCGATCGTCGGCTCGCCGATCATCAGGTCGGAACTGTCCCCCAGACTGATCGTCGGAAACGGCTGCCGATCCGAAATCTTCAGCAGCGCCAGATCCGCATCCCGATCCGCGCTGATCAGCACGGCCGGCAGCTTCCGCCCATCATCCAGCTCCACCGTGATCGTCGTCGCCCGATCCACCACATGGTTATTGGTGACGACATACCCATCTTCATGAATGATAAACCCGCTCCCCAGCGAATTGCCCGGCACATCTTCGATCTGCCCAAACTGCTGAAACATCGGATCATTTCCGAACGGGCTGACCCATTCCTGAATGATCTTCGTCGTCGAGATATTCACCACCGCCGCTTTGGTCTGGCCCACCACCTCAACGACAACAGTCTTGCGAAGATTGATCGCCTCCGGCGGATCGCCGAGGGCCTCTACGCTCAAAAACAAGGCGAGACAAATACCAAGGCAAATTCTTATCATCGTGATCCCATCCTAATCCCGATTCTGTTGGCGTAAATAGATAACCTTTGTCCATCACGACTCGCCCGAGATTTTGCAAAACGGTGCGCTTTGGTGCGCTTTGGTGCGCTTTTTGATGAAAATTAGTGTGTGTGTGTTTGGAGTTTAATAAACAGTAAACGACTCCCCCCGCCTCAATACTTACGCCAGCGCGGCGCTTCGCAACGCCGCTGAATTTGGGGATTCGCTGAATGACGCTGCCCCCATCAATTTCCTGATCCTGTCGGGCTGACGTTGGGAATCGTTGGAGAATCCAGCAAATACTTCTTCAATGGAGAATTGGTTTTGCGCAGTTCGTCAACGAATGTCTTCGCTGCGTTTTTTGCACCGGCGGGACTCGTGTGCGTCTTGTCGAGCGTGGTAAAAAAAGAGTGCGTGACCGCATCTTCGCCCATTGTTGCATACTGTGAGGCAAGCGCCTCATTCATGTCGATATAATCCACCTGCGCGGCGATTGCCACTTCCTTTGCCATTTGGGCGTAATAAAGCATCGCGTTGTTGAAGTCGGTCTTATCCTTCCAATAGTTTCGCGGCACCGGCGAGAGAATCATCGGAATAGCGCCCTTTGATTTTGCGTCGGAGATAAACCGCCGCAGGTACCAGCCATAGGTGTGAACCACTTCCGTTTGCCCGGCTTTGTCAACGATCCGCGTGGTTTGGTCGCCTGTGCTTTTAAGCGTTCCGCGGCTGGTGGGGCCGTCCAGATCGGAGGAATCGTTATGTCCGAATTCCAGAACGACAAAATCGCCTGGCTTCAGCCGGGGTAAAATAGCCTGCCAGTATCCATCGTTCATAAAAGTGCGCGTGCTGGTTCCGGCCTTTGCGTGATTTTCAATGTTGATCCTGCTCGTATCGAAATATGGGATGGCCGATCCGCCCCAGCCAATCCGGGCGCGGAAATTATTGATCAGCGGCTCCCGCGGATTGGGCCGCGAATCCATCGTCGAATCCCCGCAAAGAAAGAGCGTGGGCAGATCCGGATTGGCCGGTGGAAACCGAGTAGGGTCCATCGCATCCGGAAGCGCGACCGCGGGATCGAGCACCGGACCCGAAGGTTGCGAAGCAGCGGGAGCGTTATTGTCCTGAGCGTTTAGGGAAGCTGAAAAAAGAGATGGCCAGGCAACCGCCAGGAGGAGTGCCAACCAGAATGGTTTGAACGTCAAACTCATTGATGATGCCTTCCCGCAAAGGAATCAATTGAGTTGAAGCCCTGTTTTCTCAGGGATGGGATTCTTGTCGTGTATCCGCCAAACAGATGATAGCAAATTCCCGCGTGCTGCAGCAACGATTCCGATTGCTTAAAGCGGGGGAAGTTCCTTTGCCCTCTGATTAAGGACCTCAACCAAAGGCCCAATCCCCGAACTCTTAAACCGCGATAGTTGAGCTTGAGTTGCTGCCGCCAAGACCATCAAGGCAATGAAATTAAACGCCAAGAAAATGCTGGGTACAACATATATAGCAGCCAGGCAGCCGCCGAAGCCCGGCTGAGCGATTTTCCATAAATCCTGCCTCTTAAAAAACCGGTCGCCCGTCGAATGATTGACAACTGCAAAATATGGGCCTTCCGTCTTGCCTTTGGAAATGGCCCACGCAACAGATACAAGCTGATTCTCCCACAACTGAACGTTGTAATCCTGCAACTGGAAATTGCTCTCCTGTTTGTTCCGAGTGTCCACCAACCGGAATGAGTCCGTCACAGTGGTCTTCGACGAGACACTGCCTTCAACTGTATTACCCACCGTGGAAGACGCGCTAACAATTGTGTGGACCTTGCCGCTAACCGATGTGTCGCTTCGCGTTGTCGAGCCCCGAACATACCCGGTGAACGAATAAATTCGCAGGTTCTTCCACGGGCCTTTAATAAACCGAGGCGGATCATCTGAAGTTGTCTTGATCGACATAAATGACCACCGCAGCCTTTGTAACAGCGGAATGATGAAGATGAGAGAAACCGCCCAGAAAGCTGGATAGAGGAATAATTGGCTTTCGAAACATAGCATTACTATCGCAAGGAGGAAACCACAACCGATCGCCATTTTAGGGTTCATAGAATTGGATTCTGGGTTTGCCGCCCCCAGCGTCGGAGCGGCCTTAAAGAGTATCTTTCGTCAGAGACGGATGTTAATGGTTATGCCCGAACAATGCGCGCTCGGGGAGCGGAGAAATTTCTGGGGGTCGGGCCCGCAAGCCCCGTTATTCGAGCACAAATCGTGGTTCACCCCGGAATCACCGGCGCAAATCCGCGCGGCTCCGCGCCGCCGCTAAATTGGGCGTCGCCGAAGCCGAGGATGGGGAAGAAGACGAAACCGAGCAGCGCCAGCCCGACGCCGAAGCCGGCGCCTTTGCCGAACCGCGCGGCAAACGCGATCATCGCCAGGATCATGACGATGATATTCGCGATCGGAATGAAGAACAGGATGATCCACCAGATCGGCTTGCCGGCGATTTCCAGCATGATGATGATGTTGTAAATCGGCACGATGGCAGCCCAACCGGGTTTGCCGGCCTTTTCAAAGGTTTTCCACATCCCGGCAATTGCCGCAACGACGCATACGAGCCAAATGATAGCCAACATGGTATTTCTCCTTTCGCGAGATATGTGCCCGAAGTGAACGAAACCGAAGCGGCAAATTTACGATGTTTGCCAGAGGGCTGCAAACAAATTCCAGTCAATCGCCAGATTTAGACCTGTCAATCACGCTTCGCTGGCGCTCAGCGGTTTGCGCTTGCGGGGGGAATGGATGGAAACCTCGACCGCGGGAGCGGCGCTGATGGCCGCGCGGATGCTCTGGGACAAACCCGCCTCGTCCAGCCCCACTTCGGCAAGCTGCTGCTTGCGGGTGGCGTGGGCGATCAGGCGGTCGGGCATGCCCAGGCAGGTGATGTGCTGTGTCGGCAATCCGTGGGCGACGGCATGCTCGATCACGGCCGATCCGAAACCGTTTTGCAGCGAATGATCCTCCAGCGTCAGCACCGGATGACCGGGCCTCAGCACGCGCGAAAGCATCTCGCCGTCCAGCGGCTTGCAGAACCGGGCGTCGATGATTTCGACATCCAGCGAATCGGCGGCGAGTTCCAGCGCGGTGGCCAAGGCACATTCGGCCAGGGCGCCGTAGACGATGACGGTGGCATCTGTTCCGTCGCGCAGCACCCGGCTGCGGCCGACCTGCCATTCCTGAGCCGCGGCGTCGCGCAGACTGGGTTCGATTGCTTCCTCGAAATTGGTAGCGGGAACATTATCGCGCGGGTATCTAATTGCGCTGACGGTTTCCAGCGAGAGCGCCAAGCGCACGGCACGGTTCAGTTCCGCCTCGTCGCTCGGGGCCATCAGGACGATTCCCGGCATGGGACGCAGGAACGCCTGGTCCATGAAGCCGTGATGCACCGCGCCGTCGTCGCCGACGAAGCCGGCGCGATCCAGACAGAAACAGACGGGTAATTGATTGAGCGCCACTTCCTGCCAGACCTGATCGAAGGCGCGCTGCAGGAATGTCGAATAAATCGCCGCGAAGGGGCGCATTCCCGCTTTGGCCATTCCCGCGGCCATGGCGGTGAGATGGCTCTCGCAAATTCCCGTGTCTAGATATCGTGAGGGAAATTCCTTCTCGAACTTGGAAAGCCCGGTGCCATCCGGCATCGCGGCCGTCAGGGCAACCACGCGGGAATCCTTTCTGGCTAGCGCGATCATCGCGTCGGCGAAAGCGGTGGTCCACGATTTTCCCGGGCCCTTGAGGATTTCCACGCGGCAGCCGCTCACCTGAAATGCCGAAGGGCTGTGGAATTTCGTCGGCTCGCTGGCGGCGATTTCGTAGCCGTTGCCCTTGACGGTTTTCACGTGCAGCAGCACCGGGGCCTGGACGTGCTTGATCTCGGCAAGCATGTCGATCAGACCGGGCAGATCGTGGCCGTCGAGCAGGCCGAAATATTTGATCCCCATCGTCTCGAAGATTTTCCCCGGCCAGAGCGCGCTCTTCACGCCCTCGGTGACGTGCCGCCACACCTGCTCGACGGTGTGCCCCACCGTCGGCGGAAGGCGCTCGACGAATTTTTCCGCCAGACGCTTGGCTTCGCCGTAGGTCGTGCTGACGCGGATGCGCTCGAGATATTGGCTGAACGCGCCCTGCGGCTGGCTGATGCTCATGCCGTTGTCGTTGAGGATGATCAAAAGCTGGCGCTTGAGCGTGCCGGCGTTGTTCAATCCTTCAAATGCCAGGCCGTTGACGATCGAGGCATCGCCCACCACGGCGACGACGTTGCCCTGCTTGTGCATGAGTTCGCCGGCGCGGGCCAAGCCGACGGCCGTGCTGATCGCAGTGCCGGCATGGCCGACGGCGAACAGATCGTATGGAGATTCTTCGGGATTCGGGAACCCGCTGACGGACCCTTTTTTGCGCAGCGTGGGAAACTGGGCGGCGCGCCCGGTGAGCATCTTGTGCGCGTAGCACTGGTGGCCGACGTCCCACAGCAGACTATCCGGCCCGGTCGGATACGGGCCGAAATCGTAAACGTAATGCAGCGCCAGGGTCAGCTCGGCAACGCCGAGATTGCTGGCCAGATGGCCGCCGTTTTTGCTGACGGATTGAACGATGCGATCGCGAATTTCCGCGGCCAGGACCGTCAGTTCCTCCATGGATAGACGGCGAATGTCCGACGGGACATGGATTGACTCCAGCAAACCCATATACAAATCTCCTTTCAACCAAGCGTCCTTGCTCGGGCAACGCATGGGCACGATATCAAGCCTCGGCCATGCGATGCTGCGCGTTAAATATGGCGATTCCCGGTCGGATTTCCAGTCCCACAGGAGGAAATTCGTCCCAAAGCCATTGGCGGCGTGAAATTAACCGTGGCAATTACTTGTGCCTTTCCACAACAAACTGCGCCAAAGCCACCAGCGAGCGGCCCCGGGCCTGGAATGGCTCAACGGCCTTCATGGCGTGAGACAAATGATCTTTGGCTTGCCGGCGACTTTCTTCCAGGCCCAAAAGCATGGGATAGGTCACCTTTCCCTTCTGGGCGTCTTTTTTGGTGGCTTTGCCAAGTTCTTGCGCCGTTGCGGTCTGATCGAGGATGTCATCGACGATCTGAAACGCCAATCCGAGGTGCCGGCCGAACGTGTCCAGCGCCTGTAGCTGGGGCGCGCTGGCCCCCCCGGCGATGGCGCCCATCCGGCAGGAGGCGGTCAGCAGAGCGCCGGTTTTCATCCGGTGCAGATGCTGCAATTCGGCAAGATTCCGGGGCGGGTGTTTTTCATCCATGTCGATCACCTGGCCGCCGATCATCCCCGCCGGGCCCGATGCGTGCGCCAGTTCGTGAACCAGTGCGGGGACCAGTTTTGAATCGGCCTCCGATGCGATGATTTCAAATGCCATCGTCGTCATCGCATCACCGGCCAGAATCGCCATCGCTTCGCCGTAGATTTTATGGTTGGTGGGCTGACCGCGGCGGAGGTCGTCATCATCCATCGCGGGAAGATCATCGTGAACCAGGCTGAAGGTGTGAATCAATTCCATGGCCGCGGCGGCAACGATCGCGGTCATCGGGGGGGACGAGCGATCGGGCAGGTTGCCGCACGCCCGCGCGCTTTCCAGAAGCAGCGCCGGTCGCAGCCGCTTTCCACCGGCCATCAGGCTGTATTGGATCGATTCCAGAAGCCGCGGCGGCGCACTGGGATATTTATCGTTGAGCTGCTTGAAGTAATCGGTGACGCAGTGCGCGCTCTGTTCGAGCAGCGCAGCCGCGTCGAATCTTTCCGCCTGCAGCGATTCGGTCGGGTTCACGCCAAACCAGTCCCTTCCACTCCCCTGAGCATACCTATTTTTTGCCGTCGCGACGAGAATAACCGGCTTTCAATCATTATCGAGCGGCAAAATGCCGGATTTCCGCCGGATCGGTCGGCGGGGGCAGATACAGGTTCCGCTCCAGAAACTCGCTGATCAGCAAATCCGGCTTTTCCTGCTCGATCAGGTTTGGATCCATCGTGTAATAACAGGCATAAGCGACTCGGCTGAAATGCGGCCCGAGCATCGGCGCCAGCCCAATGGTGAATGAATCCCGGTAAATCACCAGATGCGGCCTGGTGGGATCGTGCGAATCAAAATAAACGGTCGCGTTGCGGTCTTCCAAATCAAGGGGAACATCGTACGGGATCTTCCGAATGAGTTGGAAACCTCTGTCGGGATATTGATCGGGCATATCCATCATCCGGGCAAGATCGCCCACCTCGGGATGAACGGGGGTGCGGACAAAATCGCTCATTGTCTGCGGGACGATGTGCCACCGCGGCAACATCTCCTGCACGGCCTTGATGATGACGCCATACCCCACGAACGCCCCGCTGTCGTTCCAGTGGGTGTCGGTCTTGTGATACAGCAGCGCCGTCGGCTTGGCCGCCATCAGCGCGGGGCGAAGATCGATCAGATGAACCGGCGAATTCGTTTGCTTCAACCGGGCGATCAACTGATCCAGCCGCGATTCCGCGCGGAGCTTTTCGTATCCCGGCGGCAGGAATTCGGGATAGATCGTCTGCTTATCCGGCGGGATCACCACCAGAAACGGAATGCCTTTCGATGCCAGCCAGGCGTTGCGCCTTTCCAGGAAATTTTGCCAGGCCGTCAATTCATCATCTGAGAACGGGTTCAGCCCGCGATAGGCGATCAGGTTGTGATCGCCATCGGGCCGGAAGAAGAGCCAGCCGGCTTTGCCGATGATGACGTTGCCGTTGGTATCGGCGACAAATCCATGCACGCGCGTTTCGGCGACGGCACGAATCAGCGTGTTGCGAAACCCGAAATGATCGCGAAAGAAATCGAGCCAGCGATCGGAATATTTCTGCGCCTCCTTGAAATTCCGCGGCAGTTTGGGCGCGCGGGCGAGCTGGCGGTTTTCGTTGGAAGCGCTGGAAAAATCCCATTGCCGCCAGGCGCCGATCAGGGGAACAAACAGCGCCGCGATGAATGCCATCGTCATGATCCGCAGCAGCGCCATGCGCACGGAGGTGCGGCCGGACCCGGCGCCCGCCGCCACCGGCGCCGGCTCGGAGGGCAGAACAACGGATGTTGGGGTGATGGCCATCAATCGTCCCATTTACCGCGCCGGCTCCGCCAGGTTTTCCTGCATATCCACCGGCGCGGTCGAATTATCCACCGGAATGGGTGAATGCAGCGTCCGCTCCAGGAACTCGTCCATCAGCAGGTCCGGCTTGAAATTCAAAACCCGCGCATCGTTCATCCGATACGTCCATTCCCAGCACACCCGGCTGAAATGCGGGCCGAGAAACTGCGCCAGGTAGAGCGTGTAGGAATCGTGAATCATATACATCGACGGCGCATGCGGATTTGATCCGGTCGTGATCACCGGGGCGAACGGATTGCTCGGATCGCGAATCTGTGGAAATGGCGGTGTGTGAATGAGCTGCGGCCAATCCTCATGATATTCGTAATGCAGGTTGATGAAAAACGCCAAGTCGCCCGACCGCACCGACGACGCGGGCGTGAAATCGCTCATCGGCTGCGGGGCCAGGTGGGCCCAGGGCAACGCCCTGTTCACCGCATCGAGAATCATGGGATACGCGGCATAAGCGCCGTAATCATCCCAATGCGTATCGGTCTTGAAATAGAGGCGATGATATTTCTTCGCGTCGAGCAATGTCGCGCGCAAGTCGATCGGCTGAACGGGCGAATTCGTTTTGTGAAGCCGATCCAGCAACTGGTCGAGGCGCGTTTGTTTCCCGACCCGGGCAAAATCCTCGGGGAGCATTTCCGGATAAATCGACTGTTTGTCCGGAGGGATGACGACGATCATCTTGATGCCATGATCGGCGCAGAAAGCAAACCGCCGCTCGAGCAGTCGCTGCCAGGCGTCGAGATCGGCATCCGTAAACGGATCGAGGTTTCGGTCGGCGAGGAAGGTGCCGGGCTTCTTGGGATAAAAAAGCCAGCCGTCTTTGCCGAGGATGATGTTGGTTCCCTGGTCGAAAGCCATCCCGCCGTGGAACTTGGCGACCGACAGGCCGCGGATCATCGTGTTGCGGAAACCAAAATGATCGCGGAAATAAGCGAGGAACACTTCCGAAAAGTGGGTGTAGTCCCTGAATTTGTGCGGCGCCACCGGAGCGCGGGCCATCTGGCGATTTTCCGTCGAGGGAACCGGATCCCAGTGAAAAAATGTGCCGATGAGGGGGATGAACAGCGCCAGCAGGAAAACCACCGCCGCAATGATGCGTGTTTTCGCCAGCCAGTGCGGGCGCGACGCGCTCTCCGCGCCGCCGCCGGGAGATTCGATATTCTCCGCAATGGTTAATTCCGGGGCCATCGGGAATCAAAATCGGAAATAGATGAAGGGATTATAGGTACCGGCGGCGGAGAGCGCCGTGGAGGCGATGAAAATCGCCGCGAGCATGGCGAATTCACCCAGCCCCGCGGAGAGATCGACCAGCCACGACCTCGCCCCTTCGCCGGCGGCAACCGCGCGATCGATGGCCGCCCCCAGAATCGGCGCCACCGGAAAGCTCCCGATCACTCCCGCGATCAGCGCCAGCACCAGCGCGCGGTTCACGCATTGACTTAGGCCGAAGAACGCGTTGGTGTTATCTCCGAGAAACGCCATTCGCATCAGGAACTGGCCGGCCTTGGTGAAATCGTCCGACCGGAAAAAGACCCAGCCGACCATCACCACCAGGAGAACATACACATGGCGAATGACGCGGTGTTTCTCCATCCATTCCTTGAGCCCGGCCCGTTCGATGATCAAAAATGTTCCGTGGAAAAGCCCCCACACGACGAATGTCCACATCGCTCCGTGCCAAAGCCCGCAGAGGAAAAAGACCGTCAGCAGGTTCAGATAGAGCCGCCATTTGGGAACGCGATTGCCGCCCATGGGAATGTAGAGGTAATCGCGAAACCAGCTCGTCAGCGTGATGTGCCACCGCCGCCAGAAATCGGTGATGCTGAACGCGGTGTAGGGATAATTGAAATTTTCCGGGAAGGTGAAGCCGAACATTTTCCCCAGGCCGATGGCCATGTCGGTGTAACCGGAGAAATCGAAATAAATCTGGACGGTGTAACAGAGCACGCCGATCCAGGCGACGGCGGGCGTGATGAGATACGGCTTGATAGTGAAAATCGTATCCGCGGTCTGGGCGACGGTGTTGGCGATCAGCATTTTCTTGCCGAAGCCGATGATGAACCGCCGCACGCCCTCGGCGAAGGTATCCCAGTTATGCTGCCGACCCTTGGGGCCGCCGATGGTGAACTGATCGCAGATGGTTTTGTAGCGGATGATCGGCCCCGCGATGAGCTGCGGGAAGAGCATGATGTAGAGCGCGAAGGTGCTGGGCCGTTTCATCGGCTTCACATCCTGCCGCCACAGGTCGGTGATATACGACAGGGCGTGAAACGTGAAAAATGAGATGCCCAGCGGCAGGTGAATCTTGGGCGTTTGCAGCGGATGCCACCCAAGGCCCACGACCAGCACGTTCAGATTTTGAACGAAAAACGCGGCGTATTTGAAAAAACAGAGCAGGAAGAGATTGACTGCGATCCCTACAAAAAGCGGGAATCGTCCGTCTTTTTTCTCGGGAATGCTCGCGATCCACTGCCCGATCAGGAAATTGATGGCGATCGACGCCACCACCACAAACGTGTTCCACCCTTCCCCCAGGGCGTAGAAAAGAATGCTCGCCGCCAGCAGGACATAATTCTTTCCCGCTCGCGGCGTGCAGTAATAAGCCGTCAAAATAATCGGCAGCAGCAGGAACAGGAAACACGGGTCGGTGAACAGCATATCGTCCGGCCACTATACGTTCGCCCCCGCCGCCGCTCAACGCCGTTATTGCAGCGTGGCGACGACATCGTACATCTTGCCGTCCGCGTAAATCTGCAGGCTCTTCACCGGGTTTCCACCGAAGTTCGTTGAGAAATGATGTCCATCCTGATCGTAGAACATCTGGAAGTTCAGCGCCTCGCCCGAGTTCTTTGCAAAATACGGAACCATCAAAACATAGCGCTGGTTGACCCACACCTCGATGTTCTTCCAATCCCAATTGGTGAGGTTGGCCATGTCGAACTGCTTTTCCATCAGGTTAAACTGAGCGCGGGCGATGGTGACATCGGCCTTTGGCGCATCGGCTTCATAACTCCGCTTGGCCGCGTCGGCGGCAAACTCGGTTGAGTTCTTCCGCAGATCGGAATCCGCGTTTGGGAGCAGCGTCGGCCGCCCCTCCACGCATCCGCCCAGCGCCAAAAACGCCGCCACCAGAATGAATCCACCGCACAGTGTCGCCATATACGTTTTCATAGGATCGCTCACCTTTCGATAAACTTCTCTGGTGAGTTATCGGACGGGATGCTCGCGGCACTTTAGAAAAAACGAATTTATCGGCCCTAACCGTCCCGCAAGGCAGCGATGGCGTGAAACATCCGCCCTTCCTGGCGATATTTGCGCTCGAAATTGGTTCCCACTTCCCCCGCTTCATACTCGACCCGCTTGAGCGGAGAAGCGGCGATCACTTCCTCCATCTGCCGGAAATAATCCTCATGGTCGGTCACGATCTGCAATCGGCCGCCGGGAATCAGCACGCGATGCAGTTCGAGCAGAAACGGCGGCTGGATCAGCCGGCGTTTGTGATGGCGCTTTTTTGGCCAAGGATCGGGGAAATAAATGTGGACCACGGCAAGCGAACCATCGCCGACAAATTCGCGGATGAAATAGGCCGCCTCGGCGCGGGCGGTGCGGGCGTTGGTGCAATGATTTCGCCGCAGGCGATCGCTGGCGTAGCGCCAGTACCAGCGGGCGTATTCGAGGCCGAAGTAGTTTGTGTCGGAGTGGGTCTTGGCCGCTTCGGTGAGGAATGTCCCCTTGCCCATGCCGATTTCCAGCTCGACGGGGTGATCGTTGCCGAAGAGGTCGGGCCAGGAGATGGGATGCGGCAGCGATTCCACTTCCAGTCCGATGGGTTCGACGATCAGGTCTGTGGAGGATTGCATGAGTTTGAAAGAGGTGGGCGGGACGCCCACGTTACTTAATGCTTGAAATGCCGCTGGCCCGTCACGACCATCGTTGCGCCGCGCTCGTCGATCAGTTGGATCGTCTCCTGGTCCTTCACCGAACCACCGGGATGGACAATCGCGGTCACGCCGGCGTCCAGCAGCAGCCGGGGCGCATCGGGAAACGGAAAGAACGCATCGCTGGCGGCGACCGCGCCGAGAGCGCGGGGGCCGGATTTTTCGATCGCCAGTCTCGCGGCGCTGGGGCGATCCATCTGGCCCGCGCCGGCGCCCAGCAGCATCTGGTCCCTGCAGATCACGATGGCGTTGCTCTTCACGTGCTTGCACGCCAGCCACGCGAATTGTAGATCGGTTAATTCGGCGGCCGACGGCGCTCTGCGCGAGACGGTTTTCCACGCGGTTTGATCGACGCCGGCGAGGTCGCGCTCCTGCATCAGATATCCGCCGACGATTTTGTGCATGTGCCGGTCGGCCGGATCGGCTTTGCCCAGCGATCCCACCCGCAGCAGGCGCACGTTTTTCCATCGCTCTTTCAGGAGCGCCAGTGCATCCGCGGCAAACTCCGGGGCGACGATCACCTCCAGCAGCTTGTCGATGGATGTGATCGCCATCGCGGCGGCATGATCGACCGGGCGGTTGATCGCGACGATGCCGCCGAACGCAGCCAGCGGATCGCCCTCAAACGCCTTGTGAAACGCGGTGGCCGCATCGTTGGCAGTTGCGCAGCCGCAGGGCGTGGCGTGCTTGACGATGCACGCTGCGGGGCCGGTGAATTCCCGAACGGCCGCGAGCGCCGCATCGGCATCCAGCAGATTGATGTATGAAAGTTCCTTGCCATGCAGTTGCTCGGCCCGCGCCACTGAAGCTTCGCCGCCGGCTCGATCATCGACATACAGCGCCGCTTTTTGATGCGGATTTTCGCCGTAACGCAGGACCTGGCGCCGCGTCAGCGAGAGATCAATTTTCTCTGGAAATTCTTCGGGTTCGATCTGTTTTTCCAGAAACGCGGCGATGGCGGCATCGTACGCCGCCGTCTGCGCGAAGGCCCGCTGCGCTTGTTTGAAGCGATGCTGGGCGCAGGATGAGCCGCCATGCTTTCGGAGATCGCCGAGAACTTTTTCGTATCGCGACGCTTCCGTGACCACCAGGACGAAGCGGTGATTTTTCGCCGCCGAGCGGATCATCGACGGGCCGCCGATGTCGATATTCTCCATCGCCTCGGCCATCGAAACGCCCGGTTTTGCCACCGTCTGCTGGAACGGATAGAGGTTGACGCAGAGCAGGTCGATCGGCTGGATCGCGTGCGATTTCATGGCGGCGGCGTGCTCGGGGTTGTCGCGCAGCGCCAGCAGCCCGCCGTGGATTTTCGGGTGCAGGGTCTTGACCCTTCCATCCATCATCTCGGCGAAGCCGGTGATCTGGGCGACATCGATCACTTCCAGCCCGCTCTCGCGCAGAAAGCGGGCGGTTCCGCCGGTGCTGATCAATTCCACGTGAAATTCGCTCACCAGCGCTGAGGCGAATTCGAGCAGGCCGGTTTTGTCGGAAACGGAAATCAGCGCCCGGCGAACTGGAACCAGATCATCGGACATGAGGAATCGACCCGTCGATTGTGGGAGCCACCGAGGAAATGTTACTGTCGACGATCTGGCCATATGATCCCGGCACGGCCACGGGCTTCATCGCCACGATCAATCCGCTTTCGGTGGCGCCGTAGATCATCGATCCATCGGGCTGAGCGGTGACAAATCGCAAATCGCGGCGATGCGTGCGGAAAACGATTTTGCCGTTCGTCTTGTCGACGGCCGCAATGCCGCGCGTCTGATCCGGCCGGCCCAGCACCACGTAAACAAACTGCTGGTCCTCCCCGAGAATTCTTCCCGCGGATGGCAGCGACCATCGCGGCGTGTGGAAGGGGGATTCCAGCAGTGTTTCCTGATCGTCAACCGTTACCTTTTTGGATTTATCCAGCGCCGTCAGACCCAGGCCCGGCACATATTCATAGACCGCCGAGTCGGTCACCTGCGGGCCATATTCCAGCGGCGCGCCGGCGAAGTATTGCCAGCGGAGCTTGCCGTTGTCTTTATCCAGCGAATAGAACTTTCCACCCAGCGTGGCGCAATAGACGGAATGCGAATCCACCGCCAGACCGGAGACGATCCGATCCTGCGTGTCGAACGCGCTGTTCTCAAGCAGCGGCCAATCGGGGCTTTTGTCTTCCAGGCAGGCGCGAATCTTTCCGTCCTCGCTTCCGCTGTAGATGGTGTTGTCCTGGATCGCCACGCGGCCATCTATGGTGCCGAAGGTCAGATAACTCCACTGCTGTGCGGAAAGATCGGCCGTGACATCGAAGCACGCCAGGCATCCACCGTGGAAATCCAGCCCCGCATAGACGTAGTTGTTATTCCCCACGATGGGGTTGGTGATGGTGTAAACCACGTCGATCGACCGCACGAAGTTACCGGCGCGGGTAAATAACTCGAGCGTATGCGTCGTTGGAAAAACGATCCCATCCGTGACAAGGGTCGGAGCCCCCTGGACCTGGCTGTCGGCAGTGCCGATCTCGTAGTTGTAGAGCAGTTCCCCGCTGTCGCCTTTGACGGCATGGTCGTAGCTTTTGTTGGTGATCACATGAATGGCGCCGTCCAGATAATAAATCCCCTTGACCGAATCGCCGGAATGCAGGGGCAACTGGACATCCCACGCATCGACGAACGACGGCTGGGTGATCTGAACGTAAGCGCCGGCCGATGGGCCGCTTGAGGGCGCGCAGCCGACCACCAGAAAACCGCACAGGGTCAGAACCACCGCCGCTGAAAGAAAGAATCGAATCACGCGTTTCTCCTGAGCAATCGTTATCGAAGGCATTGCGCGTAAAAGGGCCCGTTTGCCGCCATGGCCATCGGCCCGGTGGGGATTAGGGTCTATCTGCAACCCTGATTCCAAGCATAGCCGATCCACGGCTTTAGCGTCAAATTGAAGGCTTTTCGGCATTCATTTTCCGGGCAATAATCGCCGAAGATGCACGTTGAGATACAATAGACATACCCCGTTTCCAGGGAAAATTCAGAGGGAATTACCATGTTTCAACCAGGACGCAAGGCAATTGTGACATTCGCGGCGATGGCCGCGCTGATGCTGACAATCCCCCGCGGCGCCGGTGCCCAGGCGACGACGCAGCCTGCCGCGGCGACGAATGATTCCCGCATGCGGCCGGGGCCGGCGTACGTCATCAAGCGGTATAAAACCGCCGTCGCCAAGCTCGATCTCACCGATGATGAAAAGCCCAAGGTCGACGCGGTCTTCGATCAGGTTTACCAGCAGGGTTTGGATCTGTCGCAAAGCCTGGGCGATCTTGAATTCCAGGAGCGGTATCAAAAGCTCAACGCCTTCTCCAAACAGATTCGCCAGGAACTGGCCGGCGTGCTCACGGATGACCAGATGCAGGATCTGGATTCGAAAATCGGCAGCGGCCCGGGGGGACGAAACGGACGGTTCGGTGGTCAGGGGTTCGGCGGACCCAACGCCAATAATCAGAACGGTCAGAATCCGGGCAATGCCGGCGCCAATGAGCAGAGTCAGAATAATTCGGGTCAAAGCGGGCAGGGACTTGCCGGTCGCCCGGGTGGCGGCGCCGGAGCGCTCGAGCTTGTTCAGCAGGCCATCGACAAACTCGATCTGTCGGATGAACAGAAACAACAGGTGAAGGATTTGATGGCCGCCACCCGCTCAAAAATCGAGGACATTCGCCAAAGCGCCGCCGATGGCACGGATGTGCAGCAGCAGATCCAGCAGGTTCGCAGGGAGATGCGCGAGAAAATACAGACGATCCTGACGCCGGAACAATATCAATCCTTCACCGATTCCATGCGGCAGGCGTTTCAGCAGCGCGGCGCAAATGGCAATGCCGGCGCCCCGCGCGTGGCGCCCGATGCGCCGATCTCTTCCAAGCCCGTGGCGGAAAATAAACCGGAAGACCTGCAGTCCAGCGGGCCGGATGCCGGCTCGCCCGTACCAAGCATCGAAATTCCCGAAACCAACGGGCGGCAGTTCGATCCATCCAAGTACAAAGGGCGGGTGATCGTGCTGGAATTCGGATCGATGTCCTGCCCCGTCTTCCGCAGTCATGTCCAGGAGATGGAAAAACTGAAAGCCGCCGAGGGATCCAAGGCATACTTTCTGATCGTCTACACCCGCGAAGCGTTCCCGGCCGGCGATAAGAATGTCGAGCGCAACCGGCAGGAAGGGATCAACATCACCGATGCGGGCAGCCTCGACGATCGCAAGGCGCAGGCGCTGGAAACCCAGAGCGAATTGCGGATCACCATGGCCATGGCCGTCGATTCGATGGACGATGCGGTGTCCACCGCATTCGGCGGATTTCCCAACGGCGCGGTGGTGATCGGCAAAGACGGCAAGATCGCCGCCCGGCAGCAGTGGACCAATCCCGACACCCTGCGCGCGTCGATCGACGATGCGTTTGATGCGCCGGATCTCACGGCTCACTGACGTCCTCAGTTTTCGCCTGCCGTGCCGGGAATCCCCTTGATCCCGGAATGTCATTTCAAACCAGTCGGATCGGTTGGCTTTATTGTGGCATGGGCGTCTCGCCCATATCTTGTATTGGAGAGGCGAAAGACATGGGCGAGACGCCCACGCCACCCATTTTTGCGTGAACGTCGCCGCCTGGCGCCGCAGGCGTCGACTCCCTAAGTTCATTTCCAAAGGATGCCCCGATCGCTCCCCGGCCCATCATGCTCGCTCGAATCGGCCGCCGGGCCAAACATCCGAGCCCATGTCCGTGTTCGGCATCGCCCGCGCAACGATAAAAATGATTCTGTATTTCAGCCGGATAAATCAGTTCTCTACCCCATTCAAACCAGTTGCCCTCTTTTTCTTGCTCCTATCTCAACCGCGTGTCGCTGTTGCCGATGCCGCGCAGGGCGAGATTGAGAGCATCGACGTTGGTCGCGAGGCGTTTGGCCTCGGCGACGTCGATCGTTTGCTTCTGGAACAGCTCCGTAAGGTGCTGATCGAAGCTCTGCGATCCCGCTTCGCGGTTGCCGACGGCGCCTTTGAGCTTCTCGAACTCGCCTTCGAGAATATATTTTCGCACCAGCGGCGTCGCCTGCATGATCTCAATCACCGGCACGCGACCTTTGCCGTCGCGCTTTTTGGCCAGGCGCTGGCAGAGTACGGCGATCAGGTTTAATCCCAACTGCGTTTGCTGCAATTCCTTCTGGTTGGGATCGAACAGGGAGACCAGTCGTTCGATGGTCATGGCCGCATTGGTCGCATGAACGGTGGTGAAGACCAGGTGCCCCGTATCGGCCGCTCGAAGTGCCGTGCCCAGGGAAAACGAATCGCGAATTTCG
>Ga0302324_100000865_pt1 | contig 76249 bp, 61 predicted proteins | sample Palsa_T0_1_FD_201949 | JGI IMG/M metagenome (GOLD analysis project Ga0302324, IMG submission 201949) | Peat permafrost microbial communities from Stordalen Mire near Abisko, Sweden - Palsa_T0_1 | ecosystem: Environmental > Terrestrial > Soil > Palsa > Peat permafrost | place: Sweden: Abisko...
TGCTCAACGTCCCGTTGATCCCCGACACGATGGCCGTGCGCGCGGTGATCTACGATGATCAGCGCGGTGGTTATATCGACAACGTGCCGGCGACTTTCACGCGCAAGAACACCGATGTCGGCATTCACTACGCGGACTATCCGGCGGTCAACGGCGCCTGTCCCAACGGCCAGCCGCCCAGCACCGGTGAGTTCCCGGGCTTCTGCGTGCCCCCGAATGCGCCTTCGATCAACAACGCCAACGTGATCGGCAGTGCCATCAACCCGGTCACCTACGAGGGGATACGGGTCGAGGGGCTCTACCAGTTCAACGACGACTGGAACGTGCTGATCAGCCAGACGTATCAGGACATGAACTCTAAGGGGGTGTTCTACGAGCAGCCCAATGCCTCCGACGGCGCCCCGCTCCAGCCGCTCGAGGTCACGCTGTTTAACCCCTCGTACGACAAGGACCAGTTCGAGAGCACGGCGTGGACAGTGAATGGCAAGATCGGCCCTTTGAAGGCCGTCTATACCGGCGGCTACCTGGTGCGCAACGTCGATCAGGTGGGCGACTACACCAACTACGCCCGCGGGGTATTTGCCGATTATTACCAGTGCTACGGTCCCCCCGGTGCCGGGACGTTCGTGGTTGATCCGTCGCTGAAATCCACCTGCTTCTCCCCGAGCGCCACCTGGCACGAGACCGAGCGCAATACGCACCAGCAGCACGAGTTTCGCCTGAGCACGCCGGACGAGTGGCGCGCGCGCGCGATCGCTGGGGCGTTCTGGGAAAACAACGTGCTGTACGACCAGACGGCCTGGCTGTACAAGACCATGCCTCCGTGCACCACGAACGCGACCCCCGGCACGCCGGGCAACGGCAACACCGGCTGCCTGTCGAACGTCGGCACCTTCCCCGGCAGCACCGTGGTGAACCCGGGGGTGCAGAGCAACAACACGTCCTTCTACCAGGATCAGCTGCGCGAGACCAAGCAGACGGCCTTCTTCGCTTCGGTCGACTTCGACCTGATCCCGAAGGTGCTGACGCTCACCGCCGGCACGCGTCACTTCCTCTTCGAGAACTCCATGGCCGGCAGCGTGCTGTCGAGTTTCGACTGCTTCGAGTCGGGTGTGTCGCCGACTGGATGCCATGTCGGCCCTGGGGGCCCCAGCTACAACCTCAACGCGGAGAATCTCCGCGACAGCGAGTCCGGCTGGAAGAGCCGCGCGAACCTCACCTGGCACGTGACACGCGACGCCATGGTGTACTACACCTTCTCGCAAGGCTTCCGCCCTGGCGGCTTCAACCAGAACGGCGGCTTCTTCGCCTACGCACCGGGGCCGGACGGCGTGCCGCAGTTCGCGGTACCGCGCTCCTACTTATCCGACAAGTTGACGAACAACGAGGTCGGCTGGAAAACGGAATTCTTCGACCATCGCCTGCAGTGGAACGGAGCTGTGTACCGGGAGGAGTGGGACAACGCCCAGGTCGCGTTCTTCGACCCGGGTGTCACCGGGAATATCTTCTTCGACACCAACGGCCAGAACTTCCTCATCAAGGGCATCGAGACCTCACTCATGGCCCGCGTGGTCGCAGGACTCACCGTGCAGGGGGCGGCCTCCTGGAACCAGAGCCGCCAGACCAATTCTCCGGCGCTGATCGACGAGAATCCCGCCAGCGTGAACTACGGCAAGGTGATCACGCAGCTCTGCAGCACCACCGGTACCAATTGCACCAATATCGGCAGCCCCTACGGCGAGATCGGCTCACCGACCGCCAATGCGCCGCCGATTCAGTTCAGCGTGCGTGCGCGTTACGAGTGGAACATCAGCGGCTACGCCCCCTACGTTCAGGTCGGGGCTACCCACCACGGCCATTCCTTCACACAGGCCGGTGCCAATCCCACTTTCGGGCCGGGTGAGACCGTGACCAACTCCAGGGGGCGCTTCGATCTGCCGGCCTACAGCACCTATGACGCATCCCTCGGCGTTGCGAAAGACAACTGGTGGCTGAACGTGTACGGCGAGAACCTGAGCAATTCGAACGCCGCTGTGTTCATCAGCACCGATCAGTTCATCGTCCAGCAGACACCGCTACGGCCCCGGGTCATCGGCGCAGCGGTCGGCTACAGCTTCTGAAAGAGCGCTTGGCGCGTAGCAAGCAAGCGCGGGGCGAGCGCATCATGTGCCCATGCCCCGCCTGCCTCACGTATGAACCGTCCCTCGGTGGTCGAGCTCGAGGTCCGGCGCACACGCGAACTGCTTAAGGAGCGGCGTTTCGCGGACGCTGTGAAGGCGACCGAAGCCCTCCTCGTGAGCGTGCCTGAGAATCGCGACGTGCTGTACCTGCGCGCCATGGCGCAACGCCATCTCGGCGAGACCTCCGCGGCACTCGCGACGCTTCAAGAGCTCGAGCGCCTTCATCCGCGCTTCAGCGGTCTGTACCAGGAACGTGGCTACTGCCATGTCGCGCTCAAGCAGGCGCCGCAGGCGATCGAGGCCTTGCTGCGAGGCGTGAACCTCAATCCGGCCCTGCCGGGCAGCTGGAGCATGCTCGAGGGCCTGTACCGGATGACCGGGCAGGCCGCGAACGCGGCGGCGGCGGCCGCGCACGTCGCGACACTGAAAGCACTGCCTGCCGAGGTGGTGGAGGCGACCGCGCTGTTCTCCAACGGGGAGGCGGGGGCAGCCGAGCAGCTCATCCGCGCGTTCCTGCTCAAGCAGGGCGATCACATCGAGGCCATGCGTCTGCTCGCGCGCATCGGCATCGCGCGCGAGGTACTCGATGATGCGCAGATACTGCTCGAGGCGGTGCTCGAGCGCGCGCCCGATTACCATGCCGCGCGCTTCGACTACGCGCAGCTGCTGATCGAGCGCCACCTGCACCGCCAGGCCCAGGATGAGGCCGCAAAGCTGCTGGCCGCCGAGCCCGAGAATCGCGCCTACCGCGCGCTGTATGCGACCACCTGCGTGGGCCTCGGGCAGCACGAGCGCGCCCTCGAGATCTATCGTGAGCTCTTGCCCGGGGCCGCGCAGCCGGCCGAGCTGCACCTCTCCATCGCGCATACGCTCAAGACGCTCGGACATCGCGAGCCGGCCATTGCCGCGTATCGCGAGGCGGCGGCCGCGCGCCCCGGATACGGGGATGCCTGGTGGAGCCTTGCCAATCTCAAGACCTACAGCTTCGGGGATGCGGAACTGGCGGAGATGCGCGCCGCGGAATCGGAGCCAGCGACCTCCGAGGTCGATCGGCTGCATCTGTGCTTTGCGCTCGGCAAGGCGCTCGAGGACCGCGAGCAATACCAGGAATCCTTCGAGTACTACGCGCGCGGCAATGCCCTCAAACGCACCGCCAGCCGTTACCGCCCCGAGGTCCAGGAGCTCAATACCCGGCTGCAGATCGAGGTCTGCCACCGCGAGCTGTTCGCACGCAACCAGGGGAGCGGCGCGAGCGCCGCCGATCCCATATTCATCGTAGGCCTGCCGCGCTCGGGTTCGACGCTGATCGAGCAGATCCTCGCCTCGCACTCGGCCGTCGAGGGTACGCACGAGCTTGCCGACGTGCCGCGCATCGTGGCGGGGCTGCAGGGCCGTGACTCGAGCGCCGATGACCCGCGCTATCCTTCGATACTCGCAGGCATGAGCGGCGCGGATTTCAGCCGTCTGGCGCAGAAGTACCTCGCCGACACTCGCAGCTACCGCTCCGGCAAGGCGCGCTTCATCGATAAGATGCCGAACAACTTCCGGCACGTCGGGCTCATCCACCTGATGTTGCCGAATGCGAAGATCATCGACGCGCGGCGCGAGCCGATGGCCTGTTGTTTCGGCAACCTCAAACAGCTGTTCGCGCACGGGCAGGAGTTCACCTACAGCGTCGAGGACATTGCGCGTTACTACCGCACCTACCTCGAGCTCATGCAACATTGGGACCGCGTGCTGCCCGGACGCGTGCTGCGCGTGCAGCACGAGGATCTGGTGAGCGACCTGGAGGGCAATGTCCGTCGCCTGCTCGCGCACTGCGGGCTGCCTTTCGAGCCCGCCTGTGTCGAGTTCCACAAGACCGAGCGCAGCATCCGCACGGCGAGCTCGGAGCAGGTTCGCCAGCCGATCTACCGCGAAGGTCTCGAGCAGTGGCGTCACTACGAGCCCTGGCTCGCACCTCTGCGCGCAGCGCTCGGGGAGGCACTGACGCGCTACCGCGATTAGGTGGGGCGCTGCGCGCTCTCCGCCCGGTGCCCGAGCGTGAGCGCGCTGAAGAAAATCGTGAGCAGGCAGCAGGCCACCATGATCGCGAACACCGCTCCCCAGCCCCAGCGGTCGGCAACCCAGCCGATCCCGCTGCCCGAGAGCGCCGCACCGAACGCGTAGCCGAAGAAGCCGGTGAAGCCGGCGGCGGTGCCGGCGGCCTTCTTCGGCACCAGATCAAGCGACTGCAGCCCGATGATCATGATGGGACCATAGATCAGAAAGCCGATCGAAATCAGCGCTGCGTAGTCGATCCAGCGCGGGCCCTTGGCATTTAGCCAGTAGAGGACGACCGCGACGAGCGTGAGGGCCATGAACAGCATCGTCGCCGGCGCGCGCCGGCGCCGGAACCACCGGTCCGACACCCAGCCGCAGGCAATCGTCCCGGGAATGGCCGCGAACTCGTACAGCGCCCACCCGAGGCTTGAATCCTTGAACGAATACCCCTTGGTGAGCTGCAGATAGGTCGGAATCCAGTTCTCCACCCCGTAGCGCACGAAGTAGCAGAACACGTTGGCGGTGGCGATGGCCCACAGATAGCGATTGGGCAGCACGTAGGTGAGAAAGATCTCCCGGAACCCGAGCGTGCGCTCGCTCGCCTGACTGTAATGCGGCGGGTAGTCGTTCTTGTATGCCTCGACCGAGGGCAGACCGCGTGACTGCGGGGTGTCCTGCAGCAGGAAATACACACCGACGGCCACGATCGCGGCGATCAGCGCGTTGAAATAGAACTTCGCGCGCCAGTCGCCGAAGAGCGTCACGCCGAGCAAGGCGAGACTGGCCACGAGCCCGCCGCCCACGTTGTGCGCGGTGTTCCACACCGACACCGTCAGACCACGCTCGCGCGTACTGAACCAGTGCACCATGCTCTTGCCACACGGCGGCCAGCCCATGCCCTGCACCCAGCCGTTGAGCACCTGGATGAGGATGATGGCGAACAGCGAGGCGTAGAGCGCGGTGAAGAGACCGAACGACGCCATGATGGCGCTCGAGAGCAACAGCCCGAGCGGCAGGAAATACTTCGGGTTGCTGCGGTCGGAAACCGAGCCCATGAGAAATTTCGACAGCCCGTAGGCGACCGTCAGTCCCGTCAGCGCGCTGCCGAGATCCGCCTTGGTGTAGGCGGGGTGCTCCTTGAGGATATCGGGAATGGCGAGCGCCAGGTTGCTGCGCACCAGGTAATACGCGGCATAGCCGACGTAGATGCCGGCGAAGAGCTCCAAGCGCAGGCGCCGGTAGGTGTGATCCACCTCTGCACTGGGCAGGGGCGCGGTGGGCGACGCCGGCTTGAGCCATCCGATCATCGCGTTCGCATTGGCGTGGCCAGTGCCACTACCGCTGGCGCTGCTGCCAGTCGGGCGCCACGTAGTACGGTGCGCTCGCGCGCGGCAGCAGCGCTTTGCCGCGAATATGATCGGACGCCTTCTCCGCCAGCATGATGGTGGGCGCGTTCAAATTGCCGTTGGTGATGGAGGGCATGATGGAGGAGTCGACGACCCGCAGCGCCTCAAGGCCGATGACCCGCGTCTGGCTGTCCACCACCGCGAGCGGGTCGGCGGGATCGCCCATCTTGCAGGTACAGGAGGGGTGGTAGGCGCTCTCGACCTTCTCGCGCACGAACGCGTCGATCGCGGCATCGCTCTGCACCTGCTCCCCCGGCTGGATCTCGCGGCCGCGATACGGATCGAAGGCCGCCTGCGCGAAGATCTCGCGCGTCAAACGTACGCAGGCACGCATCTCCGCCCAGTCCTCGGGACGGGACATGTAGTTGAAGAGGATGCGCGGATGCTCGCGGGCGTCGGCGGATTTCAGGCGCACCCAGCCTTTGCTCTGTGAACCCATCGGACCCACGTGCGCCTGGAAGCCGTGCTCGCGCGCCAGTCCGGAGCCGTCGTAACTCACCGCCAGCGGCAGGAAGTGAAACTGGATGTCCGGGTAGCGCACGCCGGCACGGCTGCGGATGAAGCCGCCGCTCTCGAAGTGATTGCTGGTGCCGAGCCCGCTGCGGGTGAACAGCCAGCGAGTGCCGATGAGCGCGCGGCGCCACAACGAGAGCTGCGAGTAGAGCGTGACCGGCAGGCGGCTTGCGACCTGGAAGTAGAACTCCAGGTGATCCTGCAGGTTCTCCCCTACCCCGCGCAGCTCGTGCACCAGCTCGATCCCGAGCGCGGCAAGCTCGGCCGCCGGACCCACGCCCGAGAGTTTCAGAAGCTGCGGACTGTTGATGGGACCTGCGCTGAGGATCACCTCGCGCCGCGCGCGTACCTCGTGCTCGCTGCCGCCGTGCAGGTAGCGCACGCCGAGCGCACGACGGCCCTCGAACAGCACGCGCGTCGCGAGCGCGTGCGTGCGCACGGCGAGATTCGGGCGCCGCATGGCCCCGCGCAGGTAGGCGTTCGCAGCACTGCAGCGGCGCCCATCGCCCACGGTCATGTCCATGTGCGCGAAGCCTTCCTGCTGGAAGCCGTTCATGTCCTGAGTGAGCGGATAGCCCGCCTGCCGTCCGGCCGTGAGCCACGCCTCGTGCAGCGGATTGCTGAGCAGCCCCTGACGGGTCGCAAGCTTGCCTTCCCCGCCGCGGTACGCATCGGCGCCGCGGGCGGCGCGCTCGGCGCGCCGGAAATACGGCAGCACGTCGTGGTAGCCCCAGCCGTGCGCGCCTTGCGCCTCCCAGCGCTCGAAGTCGAGCGGGTTGCCGCGCACGTACACCAGTCCGTTGATGGAGGAGGAACCTCCCAGCACCTTGCCGCGCGGGGTGTGCAGGCGGCGCTCACCCAGATGCGGTTCCGGTTCGGTGTAGTAGCGCCAGTCATAGCGCGCCATGTTCATGGGGATGTTGAGCGCGGTGGGCATCTGGATCCACAGCGAGCGATCCGAGCCGCCGTACTCCAGGAGGAGCACGTTGTCGGCACCGTCCGCGCTCAGTCGATCGGCCAGCACGCAACCCGCCGAACCCGCACCGACGATCACGTAGTCGAAGCTCTCGGCTGTCACGGTACCGCGCGCGGCAGAGTGCGCCTCAAAAGGGCGCTTCGATGTCGCCCATCGCGACGTATACGCTCTTCAGCTGCGTGTAGTGCTCGATGGCGGCACGACCATTCTCGCGCCCGAGGCCCGACATCTTCACGCCGCCGAAGGGCAGCTCGACGGGGGTGATGTTGTAGTGGTTGATCCAGCAGGTGCCCGCCTGCAGCCGCGCGATCACCCGATGCGCGCGCGTCAGGTCGTTGGTGAACACGCCCGCCGCAAGACCGAACTCGCTCGCGTTGGCGCGCTCGATCACCTCCTCCTCGTCGCTGAATTCCAGCACCGACATCACCGGCCCGAAGATTTCCTGGCGCACGATGTCCATATCGTCGTGGCAGGCATCGAACACGGTCGGGGCGACAAAGAAGCCGCTCGCCAGATCCCCGCTCGTCAGCCGCGTGCCCCCGGTGATGAGGCGCGCGCCCTGCTGCCGGCCGCGCGCGATGAAGCCCAGAACCTTCTGCATATGCTCCGCGGAGATGAGTGCGCCGACCTGGGTGGCCGGATCCAGGGGGTCCCCGACGCGCATGGCCGCCACACGCGCGCGCAGCCGCTCGATGAACTCAGCGCGCACGCCGCGCTGCACGAACACGCGCGTGCCGTTCGAGCACACCTCACCGGCCGAATAGAAATTCCCGAGCAACGCGCCCGAGACGGCGTTATCGAGCCGTGCGTCCTCGAAGACGATGAGCGGGGACTTGCCGCCCAGTTCGAGCGTCACCTGCTTCAGGGTGGCTGCGGCATCGGCCATGACCGCCTTGCCGGTGCCGACCTCCCCGGTGAGGGAGATCTTGCGGATCGCGGGGTGGCGGGTGAGGAGCCGCCCGGTGGCAGCCAGCCCCTGCACGACCTGGAACACGCCCGCGGGCACTCCGGCCTCGAGATAGATCTGCTCGAGCTTCAGCGCGGTGAGCGGTGTGAGCTCGGCGGGCTTGAATATCATGGCATTGCCGCAGGCAAGTGCGGGGGCCGACTTCCAGCAGGCGATCTGCAGCGGGTAGTTCCAGGCGCCGATGCCGGCCACCACTCCGAGCGGCTCGCGACGCGTGTAGCCAAACGCGCCGGGCCCCAGATCCAGATGCTCGCCTGCGATGCTCGCAGCGAGTCCGGCGTAGTACTCCACGCACTCCGCGCCCGAGAGCACATCTACCGCGCGCGTCTCCTGGATCGGCTTGCCGGTGTTGAGCGTCTCAAGGTGCGCGAGCTCATCGTTACGCTCGCGCAGCAGCTGAGCTGCGCGCTGCAGCACCCGGCCACGCGCAGCGCCCGGCATCGCGGCCCACTGTCTCTGGGCGAGCTGCGCCCGCGCGACCGCCGCATCGATCTGTGCGGCACCGTCGACGAGCAGTTCCGCGAGCAGCTCGCCGGTGGCCGGATTGATGACGCGGAACTTGCCCGCGGGCGATGCATCGCGCGCGGCATGCCGGGGCTGGTCCGCCTGCATGATGGGCGCCTGCGCCAGCTCCTTCAGGCGTCCCTCCACGAATGCCGTCAACAGTGCGCGCGCGCTCTCGCTGTCGGCTTCCTGCCACTCCGACAGTGCCGCGCGCAGCCACACCCCGTCGATCATGGCGGCGATCATGGAGGCGAGACTGCGCGCATCCTCCCCCGGTATCATGCGGCGCAGATCATTGCGCAGGTTCGATAGCATGCGGCGTTGGTACGCAGTCTGTACGCGCTTCAGTCCCTTCACATGCAGCACCTGGCCCCAGAATGCGAGCCACGCCGTGCCGGAGCGCTTGTCGAACTCCTCCGGCGCGAGATTCGTGTCGATGACGGCCTGCACGCGCCCGCGCGGGGTGCGCGCCAGGGCGAGCCGCGCACGCATGCGCGCGGCGAGCGCGCGCGCGAGCGCACGGAAGGCGGCCTCGAGCAGCCCGTCCTTGTCACCGAAGTAATGCGCCACCAGTCCCGGGGAGACTTCCGCGCGCCGCGCGATCTCCGCGAGAGTCGTGCCGACATAGCCCACTTCGGCGAGACTGTCGATCGTGACCTCGACCAGTTGCACGCGCCGGAGCTCTTCGGCCTCGTCACGGGAGGTGGCGCCGCTGCGCCGTGCGGGGTCCTTGAAGGTGGTTGATTGCCTGTTCAACGTGCTACTCCGTCGCGTGCCGCGGGAGCCCTTTCCCCTGCCATCCGCCACAGGGGTCCCCGGGGAGATAGTTCTTGTTCACTCAGCGACTTGGCCGGCCTTCGGAAACTTGACAGGCACTCTGTTAAACGGCTATTCAGGCCGACGGGGGAAATGATGGAGTCGGGCGCCTCACCGGTCAAGTGCAGTGCGAGGGGGGCAAGCGCCCTGGCCTCGCTCGCAGCGCTGGTGTTGACGCTCAGCGCCGCACCGGCCCGGGCGGCCGAGCCGGCAGCGGACTCCGGGGTGAGCGACCCCCCGGCCTGTCAGCTTGTGCGGCTGTCGGATATCGGCTGGACGGATGTCACCGCGACCACCGCCATCTTCAGCGCGCTGGTGCGCCATCTCGGCTATCGCACGCAGATCACCGTGCTGTCGGTGCCGGTGACCTACGCTTCGATGAAAAACAACGACATCGACGTGTTCCTCGGCAACTGGATGCCCTCGATGGAGGGCGATCGCAAGAGCTACGTGGCAGATGGCTCGGTGGAGGTGATCCGTCATAACCTCACCGGCGCGAAATATACCCTCGCGGTGCCCGCCTACACCTACGCAGCCGGACTGCGCACCTTCGCCGACATCGATCGCTACGCTGTGCAGCTGAACTCCTCGATCTACGGCATCGAGCCCGGCAATGACGGCAACCGCCTGGTGCTCAGCATGCTTAAGCAGAACCTCTTCGACCTCGGCAGCTTCAGGCTGATCGAATCGAGCGAGCAGGGGATGCTCGCCGAGGTCGAACGCTCCTTCCGCGCGCACACCCCGATCGTGTTTCTCGCCTGGGATCCGCACCCGATGAACATGCGCTTCGATCTGCGCTACCTCGCAGGCGGAGACGCGGTGTTCGGACCCAATTACGGCGAGGCACGGGTCGACACCAACACGCGCGCGGGTTACTCGCGTCAGTGCCCGAACCTCGGCCGGCTGCTGCAGAACCTGTCCTTCACCACGGTGCAGGAGAGCCGCGTGATGGCGGACATCCTCGACCGTCATCAGCCCCCGGAGGTGGCCGCCGAAGCCTGGCTGAAGGCGAACCCGGCCGTGGTCGCAGGCTGGCTGAGCGGTGTGCGTACGCTCGACGGGCGCGCGGCGCTCTCAGCGCTGCACGAGCGCACCACGCTCACCGGCAGCTGGAGCCTCGAGCACTGGTTGAGCGATCACAAGATCCCGGTCGGGGATAGCGTTGCGGTCATGATCGAGTACGTGAAGACCCACGGCCGGCTCTTCTTCAACGGCGTCTCGACTGTCATCCGCGGCAGCGTCGATGGACTCACGGGGCTGCTGCGGGCCATTCCCTCGCCGCTGCTGGTCCTGGGAGCCGCAGCTCTCAGCTGGGTGCTGCGCCGCTCGCTGCCGCTCGCGGTGTTCGTCATCGCAGCGCTCCTCTTCATCATGAACCAGGGTTACTGGGAGCCGACGCTCGAGACACTCTCGCTGGTAATCGTCGCAGCCGTGGTGTCCGCTGCGATCGGTGTGCCGGTCGGCATCACCGCCGCGCACCGTCCGGGGCTCTACCAGGGGCTGCGTCCGGTGCTCGATCTGATGCAGACGCTGCCGACCTTCGTCTACCTCATTCCGACACTGGTGCTGTTCGGGCTCGGCGTGGTGCCCGGGCTCATCTCCACGGTGATCTTCGCCCTGCCCGCCCCGATCCGTCTCACGCAGCTCGGCATCAGCTCCGTTCCCACCGCGCTCCTGGAGGCCGGCCAGGCCTTCGGCGCCACGCCCATGCAGATGCTGTGGAAAGTCGAGCTGCCGAGCGCCGCCCCGACGATCCTCGCCGGCATCACCCAGTGCATCATGCTCAGCCTGTCCATGGTGGTGATCGCAGCCCTGGTGGGCGCAGGCGGCCTGGGTGTCCCGGTGGTGCGCGCGCTGAACACCGTGCAGGTCGGCATGGGCTTCGAGGCCGGCTTCGTCATCGTGCTGCTGGCCATCGTGCTCGATCGCATCAGCCGTCCGAGCGACAAGGCGAGCGGAACGTGAGCGCCGCACTCGAATTCCGCCGGGTCGACATTCTGTTTGCGCCCAAGCTGGGCAGGCGTGCGGCGAGCGCCGCCATCACACAGGCACTCGCATCGCTCGATGCCGGCGGCAATCGCAACCAGATCGCCGAGCAGACCGGGGTGGTCATCGGCGTCGCCAATGCATCCCTGAGCGTCGAGCGTGGGCAGATCTCGGTGCTCATGGGCCTGTCCGGCTCAGGCAAGTCGACACTGCTGCGCGCGGCGAACGGCCTGAATCTCGTGACCCGCGGCCAGGTGCTGGTGCAGGACGGGGACACCGTCGTGGACATCGGCGCCACCTGCGATGCGGTGACGCTGCGGCGCATCCGCCGCCTGCGGATCGCCATGGTGTTCCAGCAATTCGGGTTGCTGCCGTGGCGCACGGTGCGCGACAACGTCGGGTTTGGACTGGAGCTGCGTGGCGATCCGCCCGAGCAGCGCCGTCGCATCATCGACGAGCAGCTGGAGCTGGTCGGGCTCTCGCAGTGGGGCGGGCACTATTGCAGCGAGCTCTCCGGCGGCATGCAGCAGCGCGTGGGGCTCGCGCGCGCGTTTGCCACCAACGCCGACATCCTGCTGATGGACGAGCCGTTCTCCGCGCTCGATCCGCTCATTCGCCGCAAGCTCCAGGACGAGCTGCTGGCGCTGCAGGCGCGCGTCAAGAAGACCATCCTGTTCGTCAGTCACGACCTGGACGAGGCACTGAAGCTCGGCGACCAGGTGACGATCCTCGAGGGCGGCCGCATCGTGCAGACCGGCACCGGGCGTGACATCGTCGAGCACCCCGCCGACGAGTACGTCGCCGAGTTCGTGCGCCACGTGAATCCACGCACCGCCATCAAGGGCACGCCCAGCGCTGAGAGCTGAGCGGGCCCGACGGCCATGTCGCATTGATTCAAGCCGCGGGGCGCGCGGGTGCTCGTCGCCACCCCGAGCGCGGATGAATAATGCGCGCGCCCTCGCCTCTCCGGGACCGCCACGATGCAACGCTTCTCCGGCCTGTCGCTGCTGCTCTCGGGCCTCACCGGCCAGCGCACCTGGCGACCGCAATGGCGTAGTCCGGAACCCAAGTCCGCCTACGATGCGATCATCGTCGGAGGAGGTGGGCACGGACTGGGCGCGGCGTACTACCTGGCGAGTGAGCATCGGCTCACCAACATCGCGGTACTCGAAAAAGGCTGGATCGGCGGCGGCAACACCGGCCGTAACACCACCATCATCCGCTCCAACTACCTCTTCCCCGAGAGCGCCGCGCTCTACGACCACGCGCTTAAGTTGTGGGAGGGGCTCTCGCAGGCGCTCAACTACAACGTCATGTTCTCACCGCGCGGGGTGCTGATGCTGGCGCACACCGTGCACGATGCCCAGGTGTTCAAGCGCCACGTGCATGCCAACCGTGCCGCCGGCGTCGACAACGAGTGGCTCACGCCCGAGCAAGCGCGCGCCTTCTGCCCGATTCTGAACATTGGCGACATCCGTTACCCGGTGCTGGGCGGCGCCCTGCAGCGCCGTGGCGGCACGGCGCGCCACGATGCCGTGGCCTGGGGCTATGCGCGCGCCGCGGATGCGCTCGGCGTCGACATCCTCGAGAACTGCGAGGTGACTGGCTTCATTCGCGGCGCGGACGGGGCGGTGCAGGCCGTCGAGACCACCCGCGGCACGATCCGCGCGCCGCGCATCGGGGTGTGCGCGGCCGGCCACACCAGCGTCATCATGAAGATGGCTGGCGTGGAGCTGCCGCTGGAAAGCTATCCGCTGCAGGCGCTGGTGTCCGAGCCGGTGAAGCCGGTGTTCCCGTGCGTGGTGATGTCCAACACCATCCACGCCTACATCAGCCAGTCCGACAAGGGGGAGCTCGTGATCGGCGCGGGCACGGATGCCTACACCTCCTACACCCAGCGCGGCGCGCTCGAGATCACCAGCCACGCGCTGGAAGCGATCTGCGAGCTCTTCCCCATGTTCCGCAGGCTCAGAATGCTGCGCGCCTGGGGCGGTATCGTGGACGTGACGCCCGATCGTTCGCCGATCATCGCCAAGACCCCGGTGCCGGGGCTGTACGTCAACTGCGGCTGGGGCACGGGCGGCTTCAAGGCGACGCCTGGGTCTGCGCACGTGTTCGCCTGGACCATCGCGCACGATGCACCGCATCGGCTGAACGCGCCTTTCACGCTCGAGCGCTTCAGCGAGGGCGCACTCATCGATGAGGCCGCCGCTGCGGCGGTCGCGCACTAGAAAGACGAGGCCCATGCTCCTCATCCAGTGTCCCTACTGCGGCGAGCGTCCGGAGCCGGAGTTTGTCTACGGCGGTCAGGCGCACGTCGCCCGCCCGCGCGCGAGCGCCGAACTCAGCGCTGAAGTTTGGGCGGCGTACCTTTATCGCCGCGACAACACCCGCGGCGTGCACGCCGAGCGCTGGCGCCACACGCACGGGTGCGGGCGCTTTTTCAACGCGCTGCGCGACACCACCACGGATCAGTTTCTCGCCACCTACAAGGTGGGTGAGACGCGCCCGCCCGCGCAGCGGAGCGGGCCGTGAACGAGGGCCTGCGTACGGCGAGCGGCGGGCGCATCGACCGCACGCACGTGTTGAACTTCCGCTTCGACGGCCGCCCTTACAGCGGCTACGCCGGCGACACGCTGGCATCGGCACTGCTGGCCAACGGCGTGCATCTCATGGGTCGCTCGTTCAAGTACCACCGTCCGCGCGGGGTGCTCGCCGCAGGCGCCGAGGAGCCGAACGCGCTGGTGACGGTGCGCCGCGATGCGGCGCGCTGCACGCCGAACCTGCGCGCCACCCAGGTCGAGCTTTACGAGGGGCTGCAGGCGCACAGCCAGAACCGCTGGCCGAGCCTTGCCTTCGATGTGGGCGCGATCAACGACCTCATCGCCCCTTTCATCCCCGCCGGCTTCTACTACAAGACGTTCATGTGGCCGAAGGGCGCGTGGCGCTCGTTCTACGAGCCGCGCATCCGTGCGGCCGCAGGCCTGGGCCATGCGCCGACCCTGCCAGATCCGGATCGCTACGCGGCGCGCTACGCGCACTGCGACGTGCTGGTGGTCGGGGCCGGACCTGCGGGCATCGCCGCTGCCGCCGCCGCGGCCGGCGCGGGCGCACGCGTCATGCTGTGCGATGAGCAAAGCGAGATGGGCGGCTCGCTCCTCGCCGACGCACACGCGCAAGCCGACACCGCAGCTCACCCGGGAAGCGCGTGGCTGGCACGCAGCCTCGCAGAGCTCAGCGCGCACCCGCGGGTGCGGCTGCTGCCGCGTACCACTGCCTTCGGGTACTTCCCGCACAACTTCCTCGGGCTGAACCAGCGTCTCACCGATCATCTGCCGGATCTGCCACCGGAGCTGCCGCGCGAGTGCCAATGGAAGGTGCGCGCGCGCGAGGTGGTGCTGGCCGCCGGTGCCTGCGAGCGCCCGCTGGTGTTTCCCGGCAACGATCGTCCCGGCATCATGCTCGCCGGTGCCGCCCGCACCTGGCTCGAGCGCTACGGCGTCGTGCCGGGCACGCGTGCGGTGCTGGTCACGGGGACGGATGAGGCCTACGCCACCGCATTCGCCCTGCAGGATGCGGGCGTTTTCGTCGCCGCCATCGCGGACGTGCGCCACGCCGAAAGCGCGGCCGCCATCGCCGCGCGCGCGGCCAGGATCCCGGTATTGAGCGGCGCCACGGTGCTCGGCACGGCCGGACGGCGGCGCGTCGCGAGCATTCGCCTCGCCACGGCGGGCACTGAGCTCACCCAGCCGTGCGATCTGGTGCTGATGTCGGGTGGCTTCACCCCGAGCGTGCACCTGTTCTCGCAGTCGCGCGGCAAGCTCATTTGGGATGAGGCGCTGCAGGCATTCCTTCCCGACATTGCCGCCGAGCGCGTGCGCTGCGCGGGGGCTTGTCGCGGAATCCTCGCACTCGCTGCAGCGTTGCAGGACGGGGCCGCGCAGGGCGCCGCGGCGGCACGCGAGGCGCTCGATCCGGCACGCACCGGCGTATCCCCCGCGGGCGGGGCGGGGCGGCGCGACTTGGCGAGCGCGAGGCCTGACGCCACCGGCGCCCCATCCGCACCTCCAGGCATGCTCGCGCGCAGCGCAGGCGCGCGCGGCCGCGCGTTCGTCGACTGGCAGAACGACGTCACCACCAAGGACCTCGCACTCGCCACACGCGAGGGCTTCAGGTCCATCGAGCACATCAAGCGCTATACGACCACCGGAATGGCGACCGATCAGGGCAAGACCTCCAACCTGAACGCACTCGGCATCGTGGCGCACACCCTCGGGAAGCCCCTTCCGCAGGTGGGACTTACCAGCTTTCGCATGCCCTACACGCCGGTGAGCTTCGGCAGCTTTGCCGGCCCGGCACGAGGCGAGCTGTTCGACCCGGTGCGCACCACACCCATGCACGACTGGGCGCTCGCGCAGGGCGCGGTGTTCGAGGACGTCGGTTTGTGGAAGCGTGCACGCTACTTCCCGCGCGGCACGGAGGACATGCATGCAGCGGTGGCGCGCGAGTGCCGCGCGGTGCGCGCCGGCTGCGGCATCTTCGATGCCTCCACGCTCGGCAAGATCGAGGTCGTGGGGCGCGATGCGGTGAGCTTCATGGAACGCCTGTACGTCAACAGCTGGGAGCGCCTGGCCGTCGGCCGGGCGCGCTACGGGGTGCTGCTGCGCGATGACGGCTTCGTCTACGACGATGGCGTGGTCGCGCGCATGGCGCACGATCGCTTCCACGTCACCACCACCACCGGCGGTGCCCCGCGCGTGCTTGCCGTGATGGAGGACTACCTGCAGACCGAATGGTCGGAGCTGTCGCTGTGGTTGACCTCCACCACCGAGCAGTGGGCGGTGATCGCGGTGCAGGGACCGAGCGCACGGGGTGTGCTCGAGGCCCTGGTGGACATCGACATCAGTGCGCAGGCGCTGCCCCACATGGGGGTGGCAAGCGGGCGAATCTGCGGGGTGCCGATGCGACTGTTCCGCGTGAGTTTCACCGGCGAGCTCGGCTTCGAGATCAACGTGCCCGCGGATTTCGGTCCGGCCGTGTGGAGCGCGGTGTGGGAGGCCGGTCAGCCCCACGGCATCACCGCCTACGGCACCGAGAGCATGCACGTGCTGCGGGCCGAGAAGGGCTACATCATTGTCGGTCAGGACACCGATGGCACGGTGACCCCGGATGATGCGGGACTGGCGTGGGCGATCGGCAAGAACAAGCCGGACTTCGTCGGCAAGCGCTCGCTGCAGCGGCCGGAGATGCTGCGCGCGGACCGCCGCCAGCTGGTCGGTCTCCTCACTGACGATCCCGCCCTCGTGCTCGAGGAAGGCGCGCAGGTCGTCTCTGCCGAGCAGCCAGGCGCGCCCTCGCCTCCGCTCGGACACGTCACCTCCTCCTACCACAGCGCGGTCCTCGGACGCTCGATCGCCATGGCGCTGCTCGCCGGTGGCCGCGCCCGCATGGGGCAGAGGCTCTACGTGCCCACCTCGGACGGTGCGGTCGCCGTGCAGGTGGCCTCCGCGGTGTTCTACGACCCAGGCGGAGCGCGCCTCAATGCGTGATCCGCTGCGCCATCCGCCGGCCCCCGTGCGCAGCCTCCCGCTCCTGAGCTTGAGCGAGCAGGTGCAGGCGATGCCCCCGGTGATGCGCCATATCCTGCGCGGCGGCCCGGACGTGCGCGCGGCTGCCGAGAAGGCCTTCGGATGCCCGGTGCCGGCCACGCCCTGCCGGGCAGCGATCGAGGGTGAGCGTGCGGCACTTTGGCTGGGACCGGACGAGTGGCTGCTGATCGCACCGGAGTCGCAGGCGTGCGATGAGCTCGGCGCGGCGCTCAAGGATCTGCCCCATTCGCTGGTCGAGATCAGCCACCGCCAGATCGCCTTGTGCGTGCTCGGGCCGCAGGCGGGGATGCTCCTGGCCTCGGGCTGCCCGCTGGACCTCGATGAGAACGCCTTCCCGGTCGGCATGTGCACGCGCACCATGTGCGCCAAGGCCGAAATCGTGCTGTGGCGCCCGGCTGAGCAGGTGTTTCGCGTCGAGGTGTGGCGCTCCTTCGCTGCCTACCTCACGCAGTTTCTCGCCGAAGCCGCGCGCGGGATGATTTGAGGCAAGACCCCGTCGCAATTGGAGTCCGGGGGCCCCGACGCGCTTGGCTACACTGCACCTGCCGGGCGCGCGTTTGCCGGCGCCGCCCTGGGAGAGCCAAGTGAAGACCCATGTTCGCGTGCTGGTCATTGGTGGTGGCGTCGTGGGCGTCAGCACGCTCTACCACCTCACCCGAAAAGGCTGGACGGATGTTGCGCTCATCGAGCGCAGCGAGCTCACCGCAGGCTCCACCTGGCATGCCGCAGGCCTCTTGCCGCTCTTCAACATGAGCTACACCGTCGGCCAGCTCCACAAGTACTCGGTGGACCTGTACAAGCGGCTGCCCGGGGAGACCGGACAGGACGTGAGCTTTCACGTCACGGGGAATTTACGGCTCGCGACCTGCCGCGAGCGCATGGACGAGTACCAGAAGTACTGCGGAACGGCCAACACCATCGGCGTACCGTTCGAGGTGATCACGCCCAAACGCGTGAAGGAGTTGTGGCCGCTGGTGGAGCTCGGCGGCAGCCCCGACACTCCGGCGATCATCGGTGCGCTCTACCATCCCGATGACGGCCATATCGCGCCGGCGGATCTCACCATGGCGCTGCGCAAGGGGGCGCGCAGTGCCGGGGCCGAGATCAGCGAGCACACCGAGGCGACAGCCTTCGAGCGCACCGCCTCGGGTGAGTGGAAGGTGCGCACGAGTCAGGGCGAGATCACCGCCGAGCACCTGGTCCTCGCGACCGGCAATTACGCGCGCCAGATCGGACGGCTGCTCGGCCTCAACGTGCCGGCGATTCCGGTCGAGCACCAGTACATCGTGTACGACGAGTCCCCAGAGCTTAAGGCCTATCGCCAGGGTGGCGGCCGTGAGCTTGCGGTGCTGCGCGAGTCCGACAAGTCCTATTACCTGCGCGAGGAGCGCATGGGCTGGATCCTGGGGCCGTACGAGAAAGGCGCGCCGGCACGTTTCGCCGACGGGGTGCCCGACTGGTTCGGACGCAGTCTCTTCCCCGGGGATCTGGACCGGCTCGTGCCGTACGTCGAGGCGGCGACCCGCCGTGTGCCGGCGCTCGAGAACTGCGGACTCAAGGACATCGTCAACGGCCCGATTTCCTATACCCCCGACGGCAGTCCGCTCATCGGGCCGGCGTGGGGCCTGCACAACGTGTGGCTCAACGAGGGCCACAGCTTCGGCATCACCGCCGCCGGGGGCTCGGGCTGGCAGCTCGCCGAGTGGATCGTCGAGGGCGAGCCGGGGATCGACATGCTGGCCGTCGACCCGCGCCGCTTCGGGGCCTACACCAGCAAACGCTACGTCGTGAAGAAGAACGAGGAGACCTACCGCAACGTCTTCACCGTGCACTTTCCGGACGAGGAGCGTCCCGAGGGGCGCCCCGCCAAGACCAGCCCGGTGTACGACAAGCTCAACGCCCGGGGCGCGGTGTGGGGCCAGCGCTACGGCTGGGAGCGCGCCAACTGGTTCGCGCCAGCCGGAGTCGAGCGACGCGATCACTGGAGCTTCCGGCGCACCAACTACTTCGAGCACGTGGGGAACGAGGCGCGCCTGATGCGCGAGCGGGTGGGCCTCATCGACCTCACGCCCTTCACCAAGCACGAAGTGACCGGGCCGCGCGCGGAAGCCTGGCTCGATAGCCTGGTCGCGAACAAGGTACCCACGAAGGTCGGGCGCCTGGCGCTGTCGCACGCGCTCACCCGCCGCGGCGGCATCCGCTCGGAATTCACCATCACGAAGATCGCCCCCGAGCACTACTACGCGGTCAGCGCCGGCGCCGCCGAGCGCTATGACAGCGATTACCTCTTCAAGGCGCTCCCGCGCGAGGGCTCCGTGGCGCTGCGTAACATTACCAACACCCGCGGCTGCTTCGTGCTCGCGGGACCTAAGTCGCGCGAGGTACTCGCGCAGCTCACCGACACCCCGCTCGACAATGCCTCCTTCCCCTGGCTCACCGCCCAGACCATCGAGGCGGGGCTGGCGGTGGACGTGTATGCGCTGCGGGTGAACTTCGTGGGCGCGCTCGGGTGGGAGCTACATTTCCCCATCGAATACGCGCACTCGCTGTTCGATGCACTGTTCGAGGCCGGCGAGGCCCACGGCATCGGCATGGTGGGCATGCGCGCCATGGAGTCATTGCGTATGGAGAAGTCCTACCGCATGTGGGGGAGCGATCTGACACCGGACAACACGCCCTTCGAGGCGAGTCTCGATCGCTTCGTGCGCATGAACAAGGGCCCCTTCATCGGCCGCGAAGCCCTCGAGCAGCAGCTCGCCGCAGGCGTCCCGAACCGCTTCGTCACCCTCGAGGTGCACGAGGTCGAGGACGCCGATCCGTTGGGCAACGAGCCGCTGTTCGATGCGGGTGGCCGCATGATCGGGCGGGCGACTTCCGGCTACTACGGCCACTGCCTCAAGAAAAGCCTCGCGACCGGCTATGCGCGCGCCGAGCTCGCGCAGCCCGGAACGAAGCTTTCGATCCAAATTCTCGGCGAGCGCAAACCGGCGACGGTACTGCACGAGTCACCCTACGACCCTGAAAACCTGGAGCTGCGGGCGTGAGCCCGAAAAATTAGGAGCCCCATGTCCGCCCTGCCTGAATTGCCCTACGCGCCAGGGCCGGTCAGCGCGACGCGCGCAGCCGCTGGTGATCTTGCGGCGCTGATCGCCAGCCGCCGTGCGGGCTGCACGCTGCCCGCGCCCTTCTACCTGAGCCCGACGGTGTTCACGCGTGACCTCGAGCTCATCTTCGGCCGCCACTGGATCTTCGTCGGCACGGAGCCGGAGATCGCCGAGCCGGGTGATTTCTTCACCGTTGAACTCGGGAGCGACTCCATCATCATCGTGCGCGACGACGATCTCACCGTGCGCGCCTTCCACAACGTCTGCCGTCACCGCGGTGCGCGGCTGCGGCCCGCCGGCAGCGGCATCGTGGGCAATCTCGTGTGCCCTTATCACCAGTGGACCTACAACCTGCGCGGTGAGCTCATCCAGAGCCCTCACATGGGCGAGAACTTCGAGTTGTGCAAGTACCCGCTTAAGTCCGTGCACCTCGAGAGCCTGGAGGGGCTGCTCTTCATCTGCCTCGCGAGCGAGCCACCGCCCGACTTCGAGGCCATGCGCGAGGCACTCGCCCCCTACATCGCCCCGCACGACATCCGCGGCTGCAAGGTGGCCTTCCAGAGCGATCTCATCGAGGCGGGGAACTGGAAGCTCACGATGGAGAACAACCGTGAGTGCAATCACTGCGAGGCCAATCATCCGGAGCTGACCGTGCCGCTGCTCGAGTACGGCTTTGGCTACCAGCCCTCGGGCGAGAACCTCGAGGAGCTGCAGGCGTTCAACGAGCTCCTGGGGCGCGAGCACGCGCGCTGGCAGGCCTGCGGCCTGCCGTCTGCGGAGATCGAGCGCCTGCGCGAGATCACCGGGTTTCGTGCGGTACGGCTGCCGATCGCGCATTCGGGTGAGTCGCAGACGATCGACACCAAGGTGGCCTCGCGCAAACTGCTGGGCGCGTTGCCGCAGGCCGCACTCGGCGGACTGTCGGTGTGGACGCAGCCGAACTCCTGGCAGCACTTCATGAGCGACCACATCGTGAGCTTCTCGGTGCTGCCGCTCGCGCCCGACCGCACGCTGCTGCGCACGCGCTGGCTGGTACACCAGGATGCGCAGGAGGGCATCGACTACCACGTCGACCGCCTCACCTCGGTATGGACGGCCACCAACAGCCAGGACGGGGCGCTGGTGGAGCGGGCCCATCAGGGCATCGGCAGCCCGGCCTATGAGCCCGGCCCCTACTCCCCCTTCACCGAAGGCCTGGTGGACGGGTTTTGTGACTGGTACCTCGGCCGCTTGAGGGCGGGCCTGGGCGATCTGGGCTAGGCGAAGACCAACAGCGATCCGCCAAAGAGCACCAGCCCGATGATCAGGGCGATCACGCAGTAGCCCATGATGTCTCTGATGCCCAGGCGCGCAATCGCGAGGATCGGCAGCGCCCAGAACGGCTGAATCATGTTGGCGGTCTGCTCGCCCATGGCAGTGGCCATGGCGGTCATGGCGGGGCTGACGTGCAGTTTGACCGCAGCGGGCACCATGAACGGCCCCTGCACCGCCCAGTGCCCGCCGCCGGAGGGGACGAACAGGCTGATGATGTTCGAGGCGATGAACGACCAGAACGGCAGCGTCTTCGCCGTGGAGAACGCGACGAAGCTCTGCGCGATGACCGCGGCGAGCCCGGTTCCGGTCATGATCCCCATAATGCCGCCGTAGAGCGGGAACTGCAGCAGGATCGGCCCGACCGTGCGCGCGCTCGCTTCAAAAGAGCGCACGTAGCGGATCGGCCGCCAGTGGAAGATCAATCCCAGCATCAACACGATGAAAATGAATCCATTGATGTCGAGGTGAAAGCCCGTGGTGGAAATGGCGTGCCATTCGTAGAAGACGCCCATCAACACCAGGAGCACCGTCAGGATCCAGGAGTCCTCCAGCACACTCGCGAAGGTGCGCTCGCGCGTGGCGGGCACGGCAACCCTGTCCTGCTCGATCAGCAATTGCGGTTCCACTTTCTTCATCTCCGCCTCCTGCGGGCCCATGAAGCGCAGCGCGATGGGCACTGCGATGAGCAACAGCACGACCGGCACCAGGTTGTAGGCGGTGAAGATAGTCTCATCGAAGCCGGCGACCCGGCCGGTCACCTTCTCGACGATGTTGAGAGCGCTGCCGCGCGTGGCCGTGGCGAGCGCGATCGAGCTCGACAGTCCCGAGGCCCAGACCATGAAACCCATATAGGCGGCCGCAACCAGGAAGCTGAAGTCCACCTCGCGCAGGCGCTTGGCGATCTCGCGCGCCACCAGCGCGCCGACCACCAGCCCGAAGCCCCAGTTGAGCCAGGAGCCGATCGCTGCGGCGAGGAATACCGTGACGGCCGCACCGGCCTGGTGCATCGGCAGGGAGGCGAGCTTGCGCAGCAGGCTGCGCACGAAGGGCGCATCCGCCAGCGTGACCCCGGTGACCAGAACGAGGGCCATCTGCAGCGCAAAGGCCAGGATCTCCCAGATCCCCTTGTACCAGGACTCGATCACCTTGCCTGGGTCGCTCGGCGTCCAGATGAGCGCCGCCACCACGGTGATGAAGGTCAGGATGACCGCATAGAGATAGGGGTTGGGGATGTAGCGCTCGGCGTAGCGAACGCAAACGCGGGTCAGTTGCCGCAACATGCTGGGGTTCCTCGTGAAATGATCCGTGCGTCCGCTGGACGGAAGGCTCCGGACGAAACCGCTCTGGTTACTTGTTATGGATTTCCGGCGAGTGGCCAGTATGCGTCGGGGGCGGCCCCAAGGTCACCTTAGGGGAAGGGGCTCTGAGGCTGTCGCATTCAGGCAAGAAAGGCGTAAAATCCGGCATGTGGCACTGCCCAAGAGCAAGTTCGCGTTTCTGACCCTGCCGCGCTACTCCATGATCGCGCTCTCGAACGCGGTCGAGCCGCTGCGCATGGCGAACACCCTCACCGGGCAGACCGTGTACGAATGGTCGATCGCGAGCCTGGATGGCGCGAGCACACCGGCCAGCAACGGCCTGCAGCTCTCCCCCACGGTCCCGCTCGAGCAGTTGGGGCCGGTCGACATCCTGTTCGTGTGCGGTGGCGTGCGGGTGCAGGAAGCCGTCTCGCCCAAGATCCTGAGCGCGCTGCGCCGCATCGCCGAGCGACGGGTGCCGCTCGGGGCGCTGTGCACCGGTGGCTACGCGCTCGCCAAGGCGGGACTCCTCGACAAGTACCGCGCCACCATTCACTGGGAGAATCTCTCGGCGCTGCGCGAGGAATTTCCGCGCATTCAGCTGAGCGACCAGCTCTTTAGCATCGACCGCGACCGATTCACCTGCTCCGGCGGGGTCGCCCCGCTCGATCTGATGCTGCACCTGATCGAGTTGAAGCTCGGGGCGCGCGTGTCACAGCTCATCTCCGAGCAGTTCATCGTGGACCGCGTGCGCGATGACCGTGATCGCCAGTACGTGCCACTTCGCGCCCAGATCGGGGTCAGCCATGAGAGCCTGATCAAGGTGGCGCAGCTCATGGAGGAAAACATCGAGAGGCCTCTGTCGCTCGATGAGATCGCCGGCGCCACCGGCTTGTCGCGCCGTCAGATCGAGCGGCTGTTCAAGCGCCACTTGAACTGCGTGCCCAAGCGCTATTACCTGCAGATGCGTCTGCGGCGCGCCCGCGAACTGCTGCTGCAGACTTCCATGCCCATCATCGACATCACGACCGCCTGCGGCTTCCAGTCACCGCCGCACTTCTCGCGCTGCTACCGCGCACAGTTCGGCTGTCCCCCGAGCGCGGAGCGCTCCGGTCGCACCGCCAAGCCCGCCGCGCCCGATCGGGGCGCCGAACCGATCGCCCCTGGCTGAAGGTGAGAAGCGTGATGGGGTCGATGATATGTCTTTGCCTTAACGCGCTGCCCTGTCGCTTCCGGACACGCGGCGGTCGCGAAGCAACCAGTACCCTGTACACCCTCCCCTTACCATGAGGGAAAGCGGCCGCGCGAGCCGCTAAGTGCGTGATCGCGCATGGAGATTTCCTGATGGCCGACGATGCCGAGTTCAATCTACGCGACCTGAACGACCAGGAACTCACCGAGCAGGTCCACGACGATCTGTACAACGGGCTGAGGGCCGAGGTGGAAGAAGCCACGCGCCTGTTTCTCGGGCGCGGCTGGAACGCGGAGAAGGTGCTGAACGACGCCCTGGTCGAGGGTATGCGCATCGTCGGCATCGACTTCCGCGACGGTATCCTGTTCGTACCCGAAGTGCTGCTCGCGGCCAACTCCATGAAGGGCGGCATGGAAATCCTGCGCCCGCTGCTCGCCGAGACCGGTGTACCGCCGATCGGCAAGGTGGTCATCGGCACCGTCAAGGGTGACATTCACGACATCGGCAAGAACCTGGTGTCGATGATGCTCGAGGGGGCGGGCTTCGAGGTGATCGACCTCGGTATCAACAACCCGGTGGAGAAGTATCTGGCGGCACTGCAAGAGCACAAGCCGGACATCCTCGGCATGTCCGCGCTGCTGACGACCACGATGCCGTACATGAAGGTCGTCATCGACCGGATGAAGGAGACCGGCATCCGCCAGGACTTCATCGTACTGGTGGGCGGTGCCCCCTTGAATGAGGAATTCGGCAAGGCGGTGGGGGCGGATGCCTACTGCCGCGATGCGGCCATCGCGGTGGAGACGGCCAAGAGCCTGCTCGCCGCGCGCCGGGCTGCCGCTGGCGCGCAGGCCGCCGCGAGCGCCGCCTGACGGCGCAGTACCCCATGAACACGCGCACCGCCACGCTCGTCATTGCCTGTGGTGCGCTCGCCCGCGAGATCGCAGCGCTGCGGCGCGCCAACTCCTGGAGCGCGCTCGATGTGCGCTGCCTGCCCGCCGAGCTTCACAACCGGCCCGAGCGCATCGCACCTGCGGTGCGCGATGCGATCCGCGAGAGCCGCCCGCGCTACGCACAGATCTTCGTGGCGTACGGGGACTGCGGCACACGCGGTGAGCTGGACGCGGTGCTGAAGGAGGAAGGTGTCGAGCGCCTGGCCGGCGCACACTGTTACGAGTTCCTGGCGACCGCGCCGGTGTTCGCGCAGCTCGCAGATGCCGAGCCGGGCACGTTCTACCTGACCGACTTCCTGCTGAAGAACTTCGAGCGCCTGGTGGTGAAGCCGCTCGGGCTCGACCGCCATCCCGAGCTCAAGTGCGAGTACTTCCGCCACTACCGCAAGCTCGTGTACCTGGCGCAGGCGCCCCGTCCGGGGGCCATCGAGGCGGCGCAGCGCATCGCACGCTCGTTCGGCTTCGAATTCGGCTATTGCTTCACCGGCTACGGGGAGCTCGGCTCGCGCCTCGCCGCACTCTTGGCGCGCCCTGCCGCCTGACGGCATGGCGAGCCTCATCATCATCTCCTGGCGCGACATCCCCGCACAGGTCATCGTCAAGCGCGGGCGCGAGACGGCCAAAGTGCAGCTGTCGGCGCGCTTTCAGGAGGCGGTCGATCGCGCCGCGATGCGCGCTGGCAAGGGCACCTCGGACGCCTACCTCGCTGACTGGAAGCGCAGCGACCCCCAGCCCTGCGGGGATGATCTGCAGGCAGAGGCGGCAGCCGAGGCGGCGCGCATCGAGGCGCGCTTCAGCGATGCGGATCTCGAGACACTCATCCGCTCGAAAGGTCTCGTGGCGGTCCAATAGGTGTACGCGCTCAGACTTTGGTCGGTGCGGCATTCCCGGGGGCTGAACACCTTCTACCGGCACTTCGAGTCGTGGCTGGTGAAGCTCGACCCGCTGTGGAGGTTCATCGGCTACCAGCGCCTCGAGCGCCCGATGGCAGCCTTGGAGCGCAACGTGAAGGGACTGCTGTTTGACTGCCGCATGTGCGGGCAGTGCATGTTGAGCTCCAGCGGCATGTCCTGTCCCATGAACTGTCCGAAGCACCTGCGCAACGGGCCCTGCGGCGGCGTGCGCGCCAACGGTCACTGCGAAGTGCGCCCGGAAATGCGCTGCGTGTGGGTGGAAGCGGTGGCCGGCAGCATGCGCATCCCCGGCGGGCGCGATGCCATGAGCGACGTACAGGTCGCAATCGACCGGCGGCTACAGGGCAGCTCCTCCTGGCTGCGCGTGGTGCGCGAGCGCACCGGAGGGGCGGCATGATCTTCGAGGATGAGCCGGTACCGGGCTACCCGCTGCCGATCCTGCCCGGGCACACCTCTCCGGGGCGCTTCGAGCGTGTGCTGCGCGCCGGACAGTTCGCGGTCACGAGCGAACTGGCGCCTCCGGACTCCGCCGATCCCGAGGACGTCTATCGCCGCGCGCGCATCTTCGATGGCTACGTGGACGCCATCAACGCCACCGACGGCAGCGGCGCCAACTGCCACATGTCGAGTCTGGCGGTGTGTGCGCTTCTGACACACGTGGGCTACGCGCCGGTGATGCAGATCTCCTGCCGCGACAAGAACCGCATCGCGATCCAGGGCGACATCCTTGGCGGGGCGGCGATGGGCGTGTGCAACATCCTGTGCCTGACGGGCGATGGCGTGCAGGCGGGCGATCATCCGCAGGCCATGCCGGTCTTCGACCTCGACTCGATGACGCTGCTCGAGACCGCGCGCACGCTGCGTGATGAGCACCGTTTCCTCTCCGGCCGCAAGATCAGCTTCGCGCCGCGCGTGCTGCTCGGCGCCGCCGAGAATCCGTTCGCTCCGCCCCAGGAGTGGCGCGCCGAGCGCCTGGCGAAAAAAGTCGCCGCCGGCGCGCAGTTCATCCAGACGCAGTTCTGCTACGACGTGCCGCTGCTTAAGGCGTTCATGAGCCACGTGGAAACCCTCGGGCTCTTCGACAAGGTCTTCATCCTGGTGGGCGTGGGCCCCTTGCGCTCGGCCAAGGCCGCGGAGTGGATCCGCACACACGTGCCGGGCGTACACATCCCGGATGCGGTGCTCGCCCGCCTCGCGGGAGCCAGCGATCAGGGGCTCGAGGGCCGCAAGCTCTGCATCGAGCTCATCCAGGAAATCCGCTCCATCAAAGGCGTGCACGGCGTGCACCTCATGGCCTATCGCCAGGAGGAGACCGTGGCGGAAATCATCGACCGCTCCGGGGTGCTCGGCGGCCGCGTGCCGTGGTACCCGGCGCGCGACTCACGAACCGACTCCGACAGGAAGGCCTCATGACCGATACCGTAATCTCTTCCGCAACCCGCGAAGTCGTCATCGGCTTCGAGCGCCCGTTCGTCATGATCGGTGAGCGCATCAACCCCACCGGACGCAAGATCCTGGCCGCCGAAATGTCCGCCGGGAATTTCAGCCGCGTGGAATCCGATGTGCTTGCGCAGCTTGCAGCCGGCGCGCAGATGTTGGATGTGAACGCCGGCATCCCGCTCGCCGATGAGCCGTCGATCCTCGCCAAGACCTTGCAGCTCGTGCAGTCGATCACGGATGTGCCGCTGTCGATCGACTCCTCCATCGTGGCGGCTCTGGAGGCCGGGCTCGCCGTCTACAAGGGCAAGCCGCTGGTCAACTCCGTGACCGGCGAGGAGGAGCGCCTCGAGTCCGTGCTGCCGCTGGTGAAGAAGTACGGCGCGGCGGTGGTGGCAATCTCCAATGACGAGACCGGCATCTCGGAGGATCCCGACGTGCGCTTCGAAGTCGCCAAGAAGATCGTGCAGCGCGCGGCCGATCACGGCATCCCGCACAGCGACGTGGTCGTCGATCCGCTCGTCATGCCGATCGGTGCCATCAATCAGGCCGGCGTGCAGGTGATGCGCCTGCTCGGGCGGCTGAAGAACGAGCTGAAGGTGAACACTACCTGCGGGGCCTCCAACGTGAGCTTTGGACTGCCGGCACGCGAGGGCATCAGCGCGGTGTTCCTGAGCATGGCGATCGGGGCGGGGCTGACTTCTGCCATCATGAACCCGATGCATGTGGAGATCGTCAAGGCGTGCATGGGGGCGGACGTCATGATGGGCCACGACCCGGACTGCGCGCGCTGGATCAGGCGCTTCCGGGAAGCGCCCCCCATGCAGGCCGGAGGCGGCGCGGCGGCAGCTCCGGAGGGCGCCGCGCGCGGTCGCCGCGAGGGCGGGCACCGCAGGCGCGCTCAGTCCCCCGGCACCTGAGGTCTGCAGGCTTCTCGGCGCATGAGCGAGCCGGACGCACTGGTCGTCTTCACGCCCTCGGGCAAGCGCGGGCGCTTTGCGCTCGGCACGTCGCTTCTGCAGGCGGCGCGCACGCTCGGCGTCGACGTCGACTCGGTGTGCGGCGGGCGTGCGCTGTGCGGGCGTTGCCAGGTGCTGGTGATGGAGGGCGATTTCCCCAAGCACAACGTGAGCTCGCGCGCCGCGAATCTCTCCCCCCTGAGCGAGGCCGAGCAGAGCTTCGCGCGCCGCCGTCCGCTACCGGACGGCCATCGCCTCTCCTGCTCGGCGCAGATCCAGGGCGACCTGGTGGTCGATGTGCCCGCCTCCAGCCAGGTGCATCGCCAGGTCGTGCGCAAGGCCGTCGAGGCGCACGCGATCACGCTCGACCCGGTGGTGCACCTGCACTACGTCGAGGTGCGCGAGCCGGATATGCACGAGCCCGCCGGCGACATGCAGCGGCTGCTGGAGGCGCTGCACCGGGAGTGGGAGTTCGGGCCGCTGCGCTGCGACCTCGAAGTGTTGCAGCAGCTGCAGGCGGCGCTGCGCAAGGGCGCATGGAAGGTCACGGTCGCAATCCACGACGCTGCGCAGGTGATCGCGGTGTGGCCGGGCTTTCACGATGAGCTCTACGGCCTCGCGGTGGACGTGGGCTCAACGACGATCGCCGCGCACCTGTGCAATCTCGAGAGCGGCGAGGTCACCGCCTCCAGCGGCACCATGAACCCGCAGATCCGATTCGGGGAAGACCTCATGAGCCGCGTCTCCTACTCGATGATGCACCCGGGAGGTGCGCAGCAGATGACGCAGGCGGTGCGCAGCGCGCTCAACGCGCTCGCGCTGGAAGTGGCGCGCGAGGCAAAGATACCTGTCAGCGATATTCTGGAGATGACCGTGGTCGGCAACCCGATCATGCATCACCTGTTGCTCGGGATCGACCCGGTCGAGCTCGGCGGTGCGCCCTTCGCCCTCGCCACCGACTGCGCCTTGAACCTGCACGCACACGAGCTCGGGCTCACGCTCAATCCCGGCGCGCGCATCTACACCCTGCCGTGCATCGCAGGTCACGTGGGCGCGGACACCGCCGGCATGATCCTCGCCGAGCGCCCCGACCTGTCCGACAAGCTCACCCTGCTGGTCGACGTCGGCACCAATGCCGAGATCGTGCTCGGCAGCAGCCAGCGGCTGCTTGCCTGCTCCAGTCCCACCGGTCCCGCCTTCGAGGGTGCGCAGATCAGCTGCGGGCAGCGCGCCGCGCCCGGGGCCATCGAGCGCGTGCGCATCGATCCGCAGACGCTGGAGGCGCGCTTCAAGGTCATCGGCTCGGAGTTGTGGTCGGACGAGCCGGGCTTTGCCGAGAGTATCGCGCGCACCGGCGTAACGGGCATCTGCGGCTCGGGAATCATCGAGGTGATCGCCGAGATGTACCTCGCCGGCATCATCAGCCAGGACGGGGTGATCGACGGGGAGCTCGCCGCGCGCAGCGCGCGCATCGTCGCCACGGGCCGCACCTTCGGCTACCTCGTGCACCAGGGCGCAGTACCGCTGCAGATCACCCAGAACGATGTGCGCGCCATCCAGCTCGCCAAGGCGGCGCTGCGCGCAGGGGTGCAGCTGCTGATGGACCACCTGGGCGCAGGCGCGGTCGATCGCATCCGGCTTGCGGGCGCGTTCGGCAGCCACATCGACGTCAAGTACGCGATGGTGCTCGGCATGATTCCCGACTGCGATCTCTCGCAGGTCTCTTCCGCGGGCAACGCCGCCGGCACCGGCGCCCGCATTGCGCTCCTGGACAAGGCATCGAGAAGGACCATCGAGGATCTGGTGCGACGGGTGGAGAAGATCGAGACCGCGATCGAGCCGAAGTTCCAGGAACATTTCGTGGCCGCGATGGGCATCCCGCACACGAGCGAGCCGTACGCGAAGCTGCGTCAGGCGGTGAAGTTGCCCGCGCCCAAGGCTGCCCCCGCGCGTAGCGGTGCTCGCGGGCGGCGCCGCGTCCCCTCCTGAAGGCACACCACCGCCGTGCCAGAGCTGACCTACATGTTTCGCGGTCAGGCAGTGCGCTACTCGGTCGCCGGCACGGGCGCACCGCTCGTGCTCGTGCATGGCACACCGTTCTCCTCGCACGTGTGGCATCGCATCGCCCCGCATTTCGTGCCCTCGCGCACCGTGTACCGCTTCGACCTCCTGGGCTACGGTGCATCGGACAAACGCGAGGACCAGGACGTCTCGCTCGGGGTGCAGAACCAGGTGTTTGGCGAGCTGCTCGAGCACTGGGGGCTCGAAGCTCCCGATGTCGTGGCACACGACTTCGGGGGCGCTACGGCGCTGCGCGCGCATCTGCTCAACGGCAGGGCCTATCGCAGTCTCACGCTGATCGATCCGGTGGCACTGTCTCCCTGGGGATCCCCGTTCGTGCGTCACGTGCGAGAGTATGAGGCGGCTTTTCGCGGACTGCCGCCGGACCTCCATAAGGCCCTCATTGCGGCCTACATCCGCGGCGCGGTGCAGCGCCTCATGAGCGATGCAGAGCTTCAGCCCTACCTCGCCCCGTGGCTCGGGGACACGGGACAGGCGGCGTTTTATCGACAGATCGCGCAAATGGACGAGAAGTACACCGACGAGATCGCCGGGCGCCTCGGGCATGTTGGCTGTCCGACGCTCATCCTGTGGGGCACGCAGGATCGCTGGATTCCGATCGACAGCGGCCGGCGACTGCAACGCCTCATTCCCGGCGCGCAGCTGCGCGAAGTGCCGAATGCCGGACACCTCGTTCAGGAGGATGCCCCAGAGGCGATCGTCGCGGCGCTGTTAACATTCCTGGGATAGCAGCGCGCCGTACGCTCGGCTACCGTCGCCCGCCATGTTGGCTGCGAACCGATGCACATGGCGGGCCGCTCTCGCCGCTCTGGCGCTGCTGCCGGCGGCATGCGCCAGAGCGGACTCCGAGGTAGTCATCGCCACCGATCGCCCCGCGGTGACCGATTCGAGCGTGGTCGTGCCGCAGGACGCGGTGCAGATCGAGTCCGGCATCCAGGCCACCGACACCGGCGGCCACGATGTCGTCGACTTCCCGCAGGCACTCGTTCGTTACGGCCTGCTGCAAAAGACCGAGCTGCGCCTCACGCTGCCTGATGACTACCGGAACCTCCCCGGCGGGACTTCCGGCTTGGGAGATACCGCCATTGGTGTGAAACAACAGCTGGGGCCCGACGTGTCGGTTGTCGGTTTTCTCAGCCTGCCAACCGGCGCGCGGGCCCTCACCAGCCACGGCTACGATCCTGGCGTACAGCTGCCCTGGTCGCACAGCCTGCCCGCGAACTGGACGGTCGCAGGGCAATTTGCGGCCTACTGGCCGAAGGTGGGCGGGGCGCGTGACTACACCTCGGAAGCGACGCTGCTGTTCGACCGTCAGCTGACTGCCCCGTGGGATGCCTTCATCGAATATGCTGTGGATGTCCCGCAACGCGGGGGCTCGAGGCAACTGCTGCATGTCGGAACCGCGTACAAGCTCACCGCGCACCACCAGATCGATTTCCACGCGGCGGCGGGCCTGTCGGAGGCGGCGGTGAGATCGTATCTCGGGGTCGGCTACTCGTATCTCTGGCTCGCACACTGACCGCAAGGGGCGTTTCCGGCATGAGCACACAAGATCATCGCGGCTCCCTGTCGATGACCTCCCTTACCTGCATGGGGGTGGTGTTCGGCGACATTGGCACGAGTCCCCTCTATACGCTCAACACCGCCGTGAAGGCGGCGAGCCCGAGCGGAGTCGTGGCGCCGGAGGCCGTGCTCGGGGTCATCTCGCTCATCTTCTGGTCGCTGATCATCGTAATCTCGATCAAGTACGCCATTCTCATCATGCGCGCCGACAATCACGGCGAGGGCGGCATTCTCGCGCTGCTCGCGCTGGTCAGCCCGCAGCGCGCCAAGCTAAGCCGGCGACATGCCGTCATGGTGGTCGTCGGCCTCATCGGCGCAACGCTGCTCTACGGCGATGGCGCCATCACACCGGCGATCTCGGTGCTGAGCGCGATAGAGGGCCTGAAGATATACGCCCCACACCTGGACAAGGTGGTGGTACCGCTCACGGTCGCGATTCTGATCGGACTGTTCGCCATCCAGCGCAAGGGCACCGGCTTCGTCGGCCGGCTGTTCGGGCCGATCATGGGGCTCTGGTTCATCGTCATCGCGATTCTCGGCGTGATGGGAATTGCGCGCGCGCCGGGGATCCTCGCAGCGCTCAGTCCGCTTCCTGCCATCACCTATCTGACGCACGTCGGGCCACTCGCGCTCGCGGTGATCGGTGGTGCGTTTCTCGCGGTGACTGGGGGCGAGGCGTTCTACGCGGACATGGGGCACTTCGGAGCGTTTCCGATCCGCGTGGCCTGGTTCGGGCTGGCGCTGCCGGCCCTCACGCTGAACTACTTCGGCCAGGGCGCGCTGCTCTTGGTCAATCCCAAGGCGCTTGAGAGCCCGTTCTATGAACTCGCCCCGCAGTGGGCGCACTACTCACTGGTGGTGCTCGCCACGGCTGCCACGGTCATCGCCTCGCAGTCGATCATCTCCGGGGCGTATTCCATGACCGAGCAGGCGATCCGGCTCGGCTTCCTGCCGCGCATGAACGTCATCCACACGGCCGGCACCGAGATCGGTCAGATCTACGTGCCGCTGGTTAACTGGCTGCTCGCCATCGCAACGCTGACAGCCGTGATTGGCTTTGGCTCCTCGGACGCGCTGGCGGGAGCCTTCGGCATCGCAGTCTCGCTCCTCATGGCGATCACGACGCTGATGGCGACCTTCGTCGCGCTGCAGTGGAAGCACAGCATCTGGGTTGTGGGCCTGGTGAATGGGAGCCTGCTGGCGCTCGACCTGCTGTTCTTCGCCTCCACCTCAACCAAGCTCTTCGACGGCGGTTGGTTTCCGCTGCTGATCGCGTTCGTCGTTTCCTTTCTCATGCTCACCTGGCGCAAGGGCCAGCACATCATGGACGCGGTGCGCCTGGTGGTGCGCCAGAGCCTTCAGCAGTTTATCGCCGGCATTAAGGCCCACCCGCCCTACCGCCTGCCTGGCTGCGCGGTCGTGCTCGGGCGCCTCGGTCAGGGAGTGCCGCTCGCCCTGACGCAGAACGTCGCGCACAACCACGTGCTGCACAAACACGTGTTCCTAGTGGCGGTGGAGACCGCGGAAATACCGCGGGTGCCCGAGGAAGAGCGCGCCGTCGTGACGCCGATCGATGAGGGAATCACGCGCCTGGAGCTGCGCTTCGGCTTCATGGAGCACGCGGACGTGCCGGGCGGACTTCAAACCGCGGCGCAGCAGGGGAAGATCCGCTTAGGGGATCCGGCCGCGCTGACCTACTTCGCCGGGCACGAGACCATCATTCCCCTCGGCAAGAGCGAGCAGATGGCGCGCTGGCGCGAGAGAATCTACGCGCTCATGCATCACAACGCGCAGCGTCCGGCCGCCTACTTCAGAATTCCGACCGCGCAGGTCATGGAGATCGGCGTCGAGTTTCAGATCTGACGCTGAGACACACGCCTTCAGATGTTCAGATGTTTGAGTCCGGGAAGGACGCCTTGCGCTTCGTCATGTATTCCAGCAGCGCCTCGTCCACCGCCGGATCGAGCGCCGGCGCCTGGTACTCGGCGAGCTGCTTCTTCCACAGCGCGTTGGCGCGCGCCGTCATATCCTTCGCCCCTTCCGCCTCCCACTGCTCGACGCTGTTGTTGTCGGCGAGCGGTGAGCGGTAGAAGGCGGTCTGGAAATTCGCCTGGGTGTGGGCGCACCCGAGGAAATGCTTGCCGGGCCCGACCTCACGGATGGCATCGAGCGCCTGGCCGTTCTCGCTGAGATCCACGCCCGCCAAGAGGGTATGCATCATGCCGGCCTGGTCGGTATCCATGACGAACTTCTCGTAGCCCATCGCGAGCCCGCCCTCGAGCCAGCCGGCCGTGTGCAGCACGAAATTCACGCCCGCTAGACAGGTCGGGATCAGCGTGTTGGCGGACTCGTAAGCGGCCTGCGCATCGGGAATCTTGGAAGCGCAGAGAGCCCCCCCGGAGCGAAACGGCACGCCCAGGCGGCGCGCGAGGGCCGCCATGACGTACAGCACCAGGGCGGGCTCGGGGGTGCCGAAGGTAGGTGCGCCCGACTGCATCGACAGCGAGGAGGCGAAGCTGCCGAACACCACGGGCGCCCCGGGATTAACCAGCTGCGCCAGCGCCATGCCGGCGAGCGCCTCGGCGAGGGTCTGGGCGGCGGTGCCGGCGACCGTCACCGGCGACATCGCGCCGGCGAGGATGAACGGTGTGACGATGGTCGCCTGATTGGCGAGCGCGTAGGTCTTGAGCGCCCCGAGCATGGTGGCGTCCCAGGTGAGTGGCGAGTTGGCATTGATCAGGCTGATGACGCAGGTGCGCGGCTTGCCGCTCGCCGGGTCGATGTAGTTGTCGCCGAAGAGGATCTTGGTCATCTCGACCGTGTCGCGCGCACGCTCCGGATGGGTGACCGAGCCCATGTACGGCTTGTCGCTGTACTTCATGTGGCTGTACACCATGTCGAAGTGCCGCTTGTTGACCGGCAGATCGACCGGCTCGCAGATGGTGCCGCCGGAGTGATGGAGCGAATTCGCCATGTAGGCGAGCTTCACGAAGTTGCGGAAGTCCTCGATGCGCGCGTAGCGGCGACCCTCCTCGAGGTTGCGTACGAACGGGGAGCCGTAAGCGGGCGCGAACACCGTGCGGTTACCGCCGATCACGACGTTGTGTTCGGGGTTGCGCGCGTACTGGGTGAATTCCTTCGGCGCCGAGCGCTGTACGATGCTGCGGCACAATCCGCGCGGGAAGCGCACCCGCTCACCCTGCACGTCCGCCCCCGCCTCCTTCCACAGCGTGAGCGACTCGGGATCCTCGCGGAAATCGATACCGATCTCCTGGAGTATCGTGTCGGCGTTGCCCTCCAGGAGCTCGAGCCCCTCGCTCCCCAGCACTTCGTAGTACGGAATCTTGCGTGTGATGTAGGGGACGAAGGCGTGGCTGCGCGCGGTGCGCGCGGCGATCTTGGCGTCACGGCCGCTGGGACGTCGCGAGCGCGCCGGCGGGCTCGAGGGCTGCTGTTCCATGTCGATGTCCTGCGGGGGCTAAGCCCCATTATGGTCAGGCTCCGAAGCCGGAAGTGGCCGGTTTGCGGCATGCACTTCTCCGGCAGCGCCAACGCCTGAAGCGCTGCAGGGCGTTTAAGCGCACGGCCGCTCACCGCCCGCCCGTCGGCGAGGCACGCGTGGCCGACGATACCGTGAATCCGCCGCCACCGCATCCGCACGTTTCGCGCTGCGTGAGGCTCGCGCGGCGCATCGCCTGGCTCCTCCGGTCGCGTTAGGATGCGCGCATGAGCGCTCCTGATGTCGCCTCGGCGCTGCGCGCGATCCTGCCCCCCGGGGCGGTACTCGCCTCAGCCGAGCAACGCCGCCCGTACGAGTGCGATGCGCTCACGGCGTTTCGCTCGCTTCCGGCGGTGGTGGTGCTGCCGCGCACCGAGGATGAGTTGCGCGCGGTGCTCCTGACATGCAGCCGGCTCAAGGTGCCGGTGGTCGCGCGTGGCTCGGGCACCGGCTTGTCGGGCGGCGCGACTCCGCACCCGCAGGGTGTGCTGTTGTCCTGCGCGCGCATGAGCCGGATACTGAAGATCGATCCGGAGAATCGCATTGCACGCCTTGAGCCGGGCGTGCCGAATCTGCAAGTCTCGCAAGCCGCCGCCCAGTACGGTCTGTACTACGCCCCGGACCCCTCTTCCCAGGTCGCCTGCTCCATCGGCGGCAACGTCGCGGAAAATTCCGGCGGCGTGCACTGTCTCAAGTACGGCCTGACGATACACAACGTGATGGGCATCGCCGGCTACACCATGGACGGGGAGCGCATCGAGCTCGGCGGCGGCATGGCGCCGGACGGCCCGGGACTGGACCTGCTCTCCCTCGTGATCGGCTCCGAGGGGCTGCTCATGATCGTCACCGAGGTGACCGTGAAGCTCATTCCGCGGCCGCCGGTCGCGCAGCTCGTGGTGGCCTCCTTCGCCAGCGTCCACACGGCCGCCGATGCCGTGGCCGCGATCATCGCTGCGGGCATCATTCCGGCCGCACTCGAGATGATGGACCGCAAGGCGACCGTCGCGGTCGAGCCGTTCGTGCACGCCGGCTACGATCTGGAGGCGGCCGCGATCCTGCTGGTCGAGTCGGATGGCACCACGGAGGAGGTGCGCGATCAGGTCGCGGACATCGAGCGCGTGCTGCGCGAGTGCGGCGCGAGCGCGCTGCGCGTATCGGCCTCGGAAGCCGAACGGCAGCGCCTGTGGTCGGGGCGCAAGAATGCCTTCCCCGCCGCCGGGCGCCTCTCGCCCGACTACTACTGCATGGACGGCACCATCCCCCGCAAACACGTCGGCCGGGTGCTCGATGAGATCGCGCGGATGGAGGAGCGCTACGCACTTGCCTGCCTCAACGTATTTCACGCCGGCGACGGCAACCTTCATCCGGTGATCATGTTCGACTCGAATGAGCCGGGCGCCTGGGAGCGCGCCGACCGCTTCGGCGCCGAGATACTCGAGCTGTGCATCGAGGTCGGCGGCACCATCACAGGCGAGCACGGCGTCGGCATCGAAAAGATCAACTCCATGTGCGTGCAGTTCTCGAGCGCCGAGCGGGCGGCCTTCTTCGCGGTGAAGGAGGCCTTCGATCCGAACGCGCTCCTCAATCCCGGCAAGCTCATCCCGACGCTCGCGCGCTGTGCGGAGTACGGGAAGATGCACGTGCGCGGGGGGGCGCTGCCGCACGCCCACCTGCCGCGCTTCTGAGCGCACATGAGAACCCCCGATGAGGCGCTGCTCGATGACTGGCGTGCGCGCATCGCGCAGGCGAGCGCGCAACGGCCGCTGCGCCTGCGCGGTGCCGGCACCAAGGACTTCTACGGCGAGAGCCTTGCGGGCGAGGTGCTCGACTTAAGTGCCTGGCGTGGAATCGTCGACTACGAGCCCTCGGAGCTGGTGATTACCGCACGCTGCGGCACACCCCTGTCGGAGGTTGAATCCGCGCTCGCGCAGCACGGCCAGTTCCTCGCCTTCGAGCCACCCGCCTTCGGCGGGGATCCCACCCTGGGCGGGGTGATCGCCACCGGACTTTCCGGACCGCGCCGTCCGTTCGCAGGCGCCGCGCGCGACTTCGTGCTCGGCACGCGAATGCTCGGCGCCGACGGAGAGCTGCTGCGCTTCGGCGGTCGGGTCATGAAAAACGTCGCCGGGTTCGATCTCTCGCGCGCCCTGTGCGGCTCGCTCGGAATCCTGGGGGTGATCACCGAGGTGTCGCTCAAGGTGCTGCCCCGCCCGCGCCTGGAGCAGACGCTGCGCCTGGAGCTCACTGCCGCAGACGCGGTGCGCAGCTTTAACCGCTGGGCGGGGCAGCCACTACCCCTCTCCGGTGCGGCCTGGGACCAGGGGAGCCTGTGGGTGCGCCTCTCCGGTGCCAGCCCGGCCGTGCGCGCCGCGCGCGAGCGCATCGGCGGGGAGATCATCGAAGAGCAAGAGGCGCAGCTCTGGTGGAACAACCTGCGCCATGGCCGGCTGCCGCTGCTCAAGAGCGAGCGGCTGTGGCGTATCTCGGTGCCCTCTGCCGCCTCCCCGCTCCCCCTGCCCGGCCTGCCCCTCATCGACTGGGGCGGCGCGTTACGCTGGTACGCGCACCTACCTCCCGATGCGCGGGTGCGCGAGCTGGCGGCGGCCTCGGGCGGCACGGCGCTGTGCTGGCGTGGAGCGGCGCCCGAGGGACGCTTTCACCGCCTGTCGCCGGCCGTGGCGCAGCTGCATCAGCGCCTCAAGGCGCGCTTCGATCCCCGCGGGATCTTTAATCCCGGCAGGCTCATCGCCGGGCTGTGACGCACCGGCGGCGGAGCCTTCAGAGGTTGACGGTGCCGCGCCCGAGCTCGATGACGTCCCCGCTCACCTGCACCTGCCGCTCCCCGTCCACGCGCAGACGCAGCGCCGAGCGGCGCCCGGTGTACTCCCCCTGGGAGATGTCGAACTCGCACGGCAGCGTGCGTCCCATCGCCAGGCACCAGCCGCCAAGATTCGCAGTCGCCGAGCCGGTCGCGGGATCCTCGAGAATCGCGTTGCCCTGGGGGAAAAAGAAGCGTGCCAGCAGTGCCGCACCGACGGGTGCAAATACGTACACCTGGCTGTGGCCCTCGGTGCTCTTCATCTGCTCGAGCAGGTCGCCGCGCACACGTACGCGGCGCACCGCAGCCTCGCTCGTGAGCGGCACGATCAGCTGCTCGGTGCCAGCGTTCACCCACAACGGCCGCGGCGCGACATCCCGCTCCTCGAGGCCCAGCATCGCCGCGATCGTCAGTTGCGGCTCCTGGACCTCACGCCAGGTGGGCGCAGGCGCCTGCAGCGTCCAGCGATCGCCGGTGGCGCGCACCGCGACCACGCCCGAAACCATCTCGAGCGACAGGCGGTCCCCGCCGAGCCCAAGCGCGCGGCACACGTGCGCGGTGCCGAGCGTGGGATGCCCGGCGAAGGGCATCTCGTAGCTGGGCGTGAAAATCCTTACGCGGGCGTTGGCACGATCGGAGGGCAGGATGAAAGTGGTCTCCGAGAGATTGAACTGCAGCGCGAGTGCCTGCATCCTTGCAGCATCGAATGCCTGCGCGCGCTCGAACACGCACAGCGGATTGCCGCTGAGCGCAGCTCGCGCCTGCGTGAAGACGTTCACGATGCGATAGGCATACGCGGCCATCGGGCGGATTCTATCTCACACGGCAAGCAGCGCAGCCATGAGCACCCAGTTGTTGTTCCGCGAGGATGCCTACCTGCGCACCAGCACGGCGCAGGTGCTCGCCTGCGGCGAAGGGGGCATCGAGCTTGACCGCACCATTTTCTACCCGCAGGGCGGGGGTCAGGCCGGGGACACCGGGGTCCTGCTGCGCTCCGATGGTGCAAGGGTCGTCATCACCGATACCCGCAAGGGCGAGGGTGCCGATCGCGTACTGCACATCAGCGCGCCCGGCGCGCCCAGCGCGCCTCCACTGCAGGTGGGGGACACCGTCACGCTTGAGATCGACTGGCTTCGCCGTTACCGGCTCATGCGTCTGCACACCGCGCTGCATCTGCTCTCGTGCGTCGTTACCGCCCCGGTCACCGGAGGCAACATCGTGCCCGAGAAGGGGCGCCTGGATTTCGATATCGAGCTGAGCCAGCTCAATGCCGAGCGCATCGAACATGAGACCAACGCGCTAATCACCGCCGGGGCTGCCACCGAGAGCGTGTGGATCAGCGATTCCGAGCTCGATGCCCAGCCGGAGCTGGTCAAGACCATGAGCGTGCAGCCCCCGCGTGGGGCCGGGCGCGTACGCCTGCTGAGGATCCCGGGAATCGACCTGCAGCCCTGTGGCGGCACGCACGTGGCCGATATCGGAGAGATCGGAGGGATACGCGTGCTCAAAATCCGCAGCGAGGGCAAGCGCAACAAGCGCGTGGAGATCGCCCTTACCGGTAGCGACTGAGCTCGAGCCCGTTGCCAACGTTGAGAAGCACGGACGCCACATCAGCCGTGGCGCGCACCCGCTCCTGGTAGGCGCGTGCGTGCGCACGTGCGCTCTTAGGTTCAAGCATGTTGTCGGCGATGACGATCGCGCCTTCTGCCAGCTTCGGGTGCAGCCCCTCCCACACCGGCACGTACAGGTCCTTCCACAGGTCAATGAGCACGAAATCGAATGGCCCGGCGAGCGCTGCGAGGGAGGCGAGCGCGTCGCCGATACGAAACTCGACGTACTCGTCAAGTCCCGCACGCTTGAGCTGCACGCGCGCGTACTCGGTCTTGGCAGCGCGCAGTTCAAGAGAGATGACCTTGCCGCCCACCGCACGCGCGCCCTCGGCAAGCCAGGTGGTGGAGTAGCCGTACGAGCTGCCCACTTCCAGGATGGTGCGCGCCGCGGCCTCCTTGATGAGGAGATTCATGAGCGTGCCGGCAGCGCGGCCGACGGGCAGGAGCATCTCATCCAACCGCCGTGCGCTCTCGGCATCGGACAGGCCGCTGCGCAGTTCGACCTCGTCTCGTGCGCGCGCCTCGTAGTCCTCGATCACCGCCCAGAATGTCTTGTCCATGGAATGCCTCCTCACAGCGCGCCGGAGAAATACTCCTGGAGCGATGCCACTCCGAGGCGTTTGGCCTCGAAGAGACTCTCCAGGTGTTCGCGCGAGTTGACCAGCCCGCGCGCGCGCAGGATACCGCTTTCATCGAGCAGCGCCGCGAACGGCAGGCGGCTCACCTGGTAGGCCAGCCCCAGCGCTGTCGAGACGACGTAGGGGATGCCCTGCAGGCCCTGCTCGCGCACGAAGCTGCGCTGCTCCTGGCTGTCACCGTCGCTTGCCAGAATTACGTCGATCCAGGCGCGTTCGTCGCGGCGGCTCGACTTCACCGCCGGCAAGAGCGCCTTGCATACCGGGCAGCTGGGCGAGACGAACAAGAGCAGCGTGCTGCGGCCGTCGGCACGCGCGCTGCCTACCTGGTGGGCGAGCCCGTCGAGGTCGGATACCTCCACGATCGGCGCGGGCTCTCCGACCGTGAGGCCGCGGTTGAGCATGAGCGCCCCGGCCGGCGCGATGCGCTCGTGCAGCAGGCCGATCTGCCGCACCAGCGCGAGCACGACCGCCGCCAGCACCAGCACCAGCACCCACAGCACCAGGTTCGAGACGGCCAGCGCGCTCACCCGGCACCCCGCAGCAGCGCGCCCCGTGGTGCCACCCGGGCGAGCAGTGCGTCGATACTCATATATAAGAGCGCCGCGATGAGGATGCCGGCACCGACCGTGAGCGCATCCGCCGCCCCGAGGGCGCGCGCTCCCCACGGCGCAAGCAGCGTGGCGAGTAAGGCGGCGAGCACCAGGTTGCGGGCCGCCATCCACGCGGCAATCGGCCGGCGGTCATTCGGACCACCGCAACCACAGGTGAGCTCGCGCCGTCCGCGCGCAAGATTGATGGCGATCGCCGCGGCGTAGATCGCAAGCAGCAACGCCCCGCCGGTGCAGGCGAGCGCGCGCACACCGCGCAGCAAGAGCCCGGCCGCCACGCACAGCTCAAGGAGCGGGACCAGCACGGCGAGCGGTGCCAGTACCGCAGGCACAATGCGGTAGGCACGGAACACCTCGGCAAAGTGCCTGAGGTCCGTGAACTTGTGCAGTGCTGCGCCTGCGAAGAGCAGTGCGAAGGCTCCGGCGAGCAGCACCCCGACGGCAGGATCGATCATCACACGCCCATCATAAACCAACCCCGCCGGAGGCTTCCCTAAGGCGCAGGCGCGAGAATCGCACCGCTGGTGGGCACACCGGTACCGGCGGTCACCAGCACGTTCTCAATGTCCGGCACCTGGTTCACCGAGGTGCCGCGCACCTGTCGCACGGCTTCCGCGACGCCGTTCAGACCGTGGATGTAGGCCTCGCCCAGCTGTCCGCCGTGCGTGTTGACCGGCAGGCGCCCGCCGATTTCGATGTTGCCGTCGCGGATGAAGTCCTTCGCCTCCCCGCGTGCGCAGAACCCGAACACCTCCAGCTGCGGCAGCACGAACGGCGAGAAGTGGTCGTAGAGTACCGCGCTCTGGATATCCTCAGGCTCAAGGCCGGAAATCGCGTACAGCTGTCGCGCGACGAGGGCCATCTCCGAGAGCGCCGAGATATCGGCTCGGTAGAAGCTGGTCATATTCATCTGCTGATCGGCGGCGCCCTGGGCCGCGGCGCGTACCAGCACCGGCTTTTGCCTGAGGTGTCGTGCGCGCTCGGGGCTGGTAATGACCAGGGCGACCGCGCCATCGCTTTCCTGACAACAATCGAGCAGGCGCAGCGGCTCGACGATCCAGCGCGAGGCCTGATGCTCGGCGAGCGTGATGGGCTTGCCGTAGAACCAGGCGTGGGGATTCACGGCGGCATGGCGCCGACAAGCCACCGACACGCGTCCGAAGTCCTCGCTGGTGGCACCGAAGTCGTGCATGTAGCGCCGCGCCGCCATCGCGACCCACGCCGCCGGGCTCGCCAGGCCAAACGGCACGCTAAATGCCCAGTTGGCGCTCTGCGCGTCCGGGAGCGGTGGCGGCACGAACCCCTGGCCGAAACGATACTGCGAGCGCTCGTTCATGGCGCGATAGCACACGATGACCTCGGCGACCCCGCAGTGCACCGCGAGTGCCGCCTGCAGCAACCCTGCGCACGCCGCACCACCGCCGTAGTCGACGCGGCTGAAGAACTTGAGCTCGCGTCCGCCGAGATTGCGAAATACCTCGATCTCGGGATTCTTGTCCATGGCGTAGGTGCACAGGCCATCCACGTCCTCGGGCGCAAGACCCGCATCGGCCAGTGCCGCTGTGATCGCCTCCAGCGCCAGCCTGAGCTCACTCCTGCCGGAGTCCTTGGAGAACTCCGTCGCACCAATGCCGACCACCGCGGCCGCATCGCGCAGCGGCTGACTCATGGCAGCACCACGCGCACCGTGGCGGCAACATGCTCGCCCAGGCCGTTGGTCCCGCGCACCGCGATCTCGACGATCCGCTCGCTGCCGCGCTGTTGCTTGCCGCTCACCGTTCCGGTCAGTTTCAAGGTATCGCCTGCAAAATTGGGCACGCCCAGGCGGATATCGACCGCGCGAATGAGGCCGTTGACCGCCCAATCGTTCACATAGCGCTGCACGTAGCCGTTGGTCGTGAGGATGTTCATGAAGATATCCGGCGTCCCGCGCTGCTGCGCCGCCTGCTTGTCGTGGTGCACGAGCTCGAAGTCGCCGCTGGCGAGGGCGCCCGCCACAATCAGCGAGGGCGTCACGACGATCGAGAGCGGCGGCAGCGCATCGCCCTGCGCGATGCCCTCAAAAGTGATGTGCTGCGCCATAGCGTCTCGTTTTCTTCAGGTGAATGGCGCCACGCTACCCGCCGCGAGCCGCGCGCCGATGCGTGCGAGCACCGGCGTGCTGCCCCCGAGCGCAATGCTCAGCTGCGTGGCACGCAGGAAAAATGCGTGGATGGGGTATTCCACGTCCGCGCCGAGTCCACCGTGAACGTGCTGCACGGCGTGACTGACCCGATGCCCCGCGCGTGCCGCCCACCATTTCGCCGCCAAGGCTTCCGCGCCTGCCGCAACGCCGTTATCGAGCGCCCACACCGCACGCAGGTAGACCGAGCGCAGTGCCTCGAGGTCGATATAACAGTCGGCCAGGCGGTGCTGGACGGCCTGGAAGCTGCCGATGGGTCGGCCGAACTGCCGGCGCTCGCTCACATAGGCGGCGGCGCGACGCAGCGCCTCCTGCAGCACGCCGAGCTGCTCGGCGGCGTATGCCACCTGCGCCCGCTCGAGCGTCCAGCTGACGACCCCGCTGGCGACATCCCCCAGCACCTGCGCAGGAGTGGCTTGCACCTGCGACAGCGTCAGCCGCGCCTGCGACTCCCCGCTGGTGCAGATCTGCGGCTCGATGCGCAGGCCCGCGCTGCCCGGCTCGATGAGAAACATGCGTACGCCGTCTTCGCACCCGGCCGGCACCAGCAGCAGCTGCGCCTGAGCGCCGTAGGGTACGCAGATCTTCTCCCCGCACAGCCGCCAGCCGCCCTCGAACGCCGTGGCCTGTGTCGCCGGCTGCGCGGGGTCAGCGCCCGAGGGCTCCTCGAGTGCTGCAGTCAGCAGCACTTCCCCGGCCACCAGCGCGGGCAGCAGTGCCTGCTGCGCGGGGCTGCCGAACTTCTGTAACGGCAAGGCACCCATCACCAGGGTGGGCAAGAGCGGCAGCGCTGCGAGCGTGCGTCCCTGCTCCTCCAGCAGCAGCGCGAGCTCGGTGAGGCCGAGTCCCGAGCCGCCGGCTTGTGCGCCGACGGCCGTCCCGAGCAGGCCCGCCTGCGCCAGCCTCGCCCATAACATCGTGTCGTAAGGCTGCCCCGAGCGCGCGAACTGCTTACGGAAGTCATCCGTGAAGCGCTCCCCCAGCTGCCGTGCCGTCAGCTCGCGCAGCGAGTGCTGCTCCTGGCTGTAGCTGAAATCCATTGGCTAGCTGTCCCGAGCGCGAAAGGCGTACAGCACGTAGCCGGGCTCGACTTCGAGGAACTGCACCTCCACTGCCATGCCGATGCGCACCTGCGCGGCCGAGAGCCCGATGAGATTGGCCACCAGCCGCACGCCCTCTTCCAGCTCGATGAGCGCCACCGGCAGCGGATAGTCGAAGCCGGGCAGCTGCGGATGATGCACGACGACGAAGCTGTGAATGACGCCCCGACCGCTTGACTGCTGTGCTGACCAGTCGCTGGCATGACAGCGCGGGCACATCGGTCCGGGTGGATGATGCAGGTACCCGCAGCGGGCACAGCGCTGCAACAGCAGCTGCCGTTGCGCGAGTCCCTCCCAGAAAAAGGCGCTGTCGCTGGTGATCGCCGGGCGCGGACGCGGCGCTTTCAGCTTGACGCTCCCGGGCGCCGCTGGCCCCGCCGCGGGGCGGAACTTGAGGATGCGCAAGCGCATTCTCCCGACCAGCGCGCCGCGCTGATCGGTGAACTCGTGGTGATAGTCGAGGAAGTGTCCCGCGCCGAGTGCGGTGCGCTTCTCATCCGAGACGCCGGCAAAGCTCACCGTCTCGGTGATGCGATCACCGAGCTTGAGGTCGCGCAGATATTCCTGGCTGAGATTGGTCGCCACCACGGAGGTGAAGCCGGCGGCATCCAGCGCCTCGATGCCGAGCAGACTGTGCTCGCGCAGCGCGTCGGGCCTGAAGCGCCCCATGGTCCACACTTCGAGCATCGCCGGAGGGGCTATGATGGCGGAGCTCTCATCGAGATACCGCGGGTTACGTTCGCCCATCGCCTCGCACCAGCGGCGGATCATCGGCAGGTTCACCGGGTCGGGCGCGCTGCGCGGCGGTGCGGCCGCCGCCCCGATGTGCGCGCGCAGCTCGCCCAGCCAGTTACTCGCCGCCGGAGCGCTCATGCCGGCCTCGCCGGCATACGTGGCAGCTTCAGTCCGAGCTGCGCCACCATGTCACGCAGCACTTCTGTGGCACCGCCCCCAAAGGTGTTGATCTGACAACGGCGGTATTCGATCTCGAGGCGTCCACGCAGTACCGCGCCCGGGGAGCCTTCGCGCACGAGCCCGGCGGAGCCAGTCACCTCGAGTAATAAGCGCAGCACTTCGATGTAGCTCTCGGTACTGAAGACCTTGCAGGCACTCGCCAGTTCGGCGCGCGTATCACCAGCGGCTACCTCCCAGGCAACGCGATTGCCGAGGATCGCATAGGCTTCAAGTAGCGCATACGCTTCAGCGAGCGCCAGCTGCACCCAGGGCGCATCGACCAGCCGCGTGCCGCCCGCTGCGGGTGTGCTGCGCGCCCAAGCGAGCGTCGCATCGAAACAGCCCTGCGCCCCGTAGGCGAGCGCTGCGAGCCCCACGCGCTCGTGGTTCAGCTGTTCGGTGATCAGCGCCCAGCCGCCGTTGACCTCGCCGACGATCATGCTCGCGGGCACACGCACGTCCTCGTAGTAGGTCACGTTGGTGCGCACGCCGCCGACGGTGTGGAGCGGTGACACCGCAAAGCCCGGCAGGCGCGTATCGACCATGAAGATGGTGATGCCGCGATGTGCCGGGGCTGTGCGGTCGGTGCGTGCGGCGAGCCAGATGTAGTCGGCACCCTCGGCACCGCTGGTGAACACCTTCTGTCCATTGATCAGATAGTCCCCATCCGCCTCGCGCACGGCCTGGGTCTTGAGCGCTGCGAGATCCGTGCCGGCCTCCGGCTCGGTATAACCGATGGCGAAGTTGAGCTCGCCACTGGCGATACGCGGCAGCAGCTCGCGTTGCTGCGCGGGGCTGCCGCGGCGGATCAGCGCAGGTCCGATCGTGTTGACGGTGACGAAGGGAAAGGGTGCCTCCGCCAGCCACAGCTCCTCGAGCACGATTTTCTGCGCCAGCGGATCAAGTCCCCGGCCGCCGTATTCCTTGGGCCATCCGGGCGTGAGCCAGCCCTCGCGGCCCATGCGGCGGATCACTTCGCGATAGGCCGGTCCGCTTTCGCGGTCACGCGTGGCCGCGCGCGCTTCCGGAGTCATGACCTGCCCGAGATAGGCGCGAAATTCGCGGCGCAGCGCTTCCTGGGCGGGGGTGTAGGCGACCTGCACGGACTTCAGTCTCCGGCAAAAGGCGCAATACCGAGCGCTGCGAGTGTGGCGGCATTCAGGGGCAGGTAGTTCCCCGCCTTCGCGTCGCGCACGTAGAGTGGGTCCCGGGTGCGCGAGGAATCGTAGCCGGCACGCTGCAGGTCGATCTTGCGCAGCTTGAAGGTGCTCGTCAGGTCCGCATCGGCCGCCACGCGCACGAACAGCGGCACGGCGTAGCTGGCGAGGCGCGCGAGGGCGAACGCATGGAAGGCGCGCGGATCGAACTGCGCGGGCGGCTGGAAGGTGAGCGCCACCATGCCGGCGCGTCCTTCGGTCCCCGGCACCCGCACGCCGTACACGTTGGCCACGGCCAGCCCCGGGAAGCGCGAGAGCGCCTGCGCGACCTCCTCGGTCGAGACGTTCTCGCTCTTCCAGCGGAACGTGTCCCCGACACGGTCGACAAAGTAGTAATAGTCCTCGTCGTCGTGGCGCACCAGATCGCCCGAGCGCACCCAGCGGTCCCCGGCACGAAAGACATTGCGCAGGATTTTCGCCTCCGTCGCCTCAGGCGAGGTGTAGCCCTCGAAAAAGCCCGCCGCCGAGGGCCCCTCGAGAATCTCCGCGATCAGCTCCCCCACTTCACCCGCCTGACAGAGCATCAGCGAGCCGTCCGCCGCGCGCACGTACTCGCCGGTCTCGATGTCGTGGCGCACCACGCGGATATTGCTGCGCTCGGGGTACGGCAGGCGTCCGACCGAGCCGACCTTGTTGTCGACGTTGGTCAGTCCGTAGTTCGCCTCGGTGGATCCGAGCCCCTCGCAGATCGTCTCGATGCCGAAGCGCGCCTGAAAGGCCTGCCAGACATCGGCCTTCAGTCCCGCCCCGCTCATCTTGCGCAGCGTGTGCTCGCGGTCATCGGGGCGCGGGGGCTGGTTGAGCAGGTAGCGGCAAATCTCGCCGATGTAGTACCAGGCGGTGACGCGGTGGCGGCGCACGTCGCTCCAGAATTCCCCGGCGCTGAAGCGCCGCCGCAACACGATCGGGATGCCGACGTGAAGCGCAGCGGACACCACCACCATGCCGCCTGCGCCGTGATAGAGCGGCAGCACGTTATAGAGCACATCGGGCTCGCGTTTCAGATCGAGGAATCCCGCGATCACGCCTCCCGCATTGAGAAAGCGCAGGTGGCTCATGAGCGCAGCCTTCGGCAGGCCGGTCGTACCGGAAGTGAAGATGTAGTACAGGGGGTCCTTGAGCTGCACGTGCGCACGTGCGCACGGATCGGGGTTGCCGGGCGGTGCCCTTGCGAGCATCTCCTCCAGGCGGCGGGCCGGGAGCTGACCATCGGCGCCCTGCGCAGCTTGGGCTGCATCGCGCAGTACAAACAGCAGTGCCGGCCGCTCGGATGGGTCGAGTGTGGCCACCTGCCCGGCGCACTCGCTGCCGTAGATCAGCGCCCGCGCGGCGGTCTGTTCGAGCGCGTGCCTGAGAACGTCCCCGCGCGCCCCGGTGTTGAGCAGCGCGGTGACGATACCCACCTTAGCGAGCCCGAGCCACACCATGGGGAACTCCGGGCGGTTCTCCATCATGAGCGCGACGACGTCGCCGGATTTCAGGCCCGCCGACAGCGCGGCATGCGCCACGCGGTTGGCGAGCCCGTTCATCTCTGCGAAGCTCACCGTGCGCCCTTCGAAGATCACGAACGCCCGCTCGGCGGCATCAGCGGAGCGCGCTTCCAAGAGGTCGGCCACGCCGTAGTGCTGGTCGCGGCGGTAGCCGCCGATGAGCGCGTAGCCTCGGTTCAGGCGCTGTTGGGTCACTTCCCGGGGAACAACGGCGTCTTCGCTCACGCCCACCTCTCCGGCTCCAAAGACCGATGGAAGGTTAGCACTGCGCCGCGGCGCAGGAGTCCCCAGGCTGCAGTAGCCCGTAGCAAACGAGGGCACGAGCGGCCTTAAGTGCTCAGGTCCTCTTCCCAGAACTCCTGGGGGCGGCGCGTCCCCGAGGGCGGCCGGGCCTGCTCGAGCTCGCGCAGCTCGACGCGCCGGATCTTGCCGGAGATGGTCTTGGGCAGGGACGCAAACTCGAGCCGCCGGATGCGCTTGAAGGGCGATACCCGCTCGCGCACGTGCCGCAGGATCGAGGCGGCGGTGGCGGCATCGGCGCTCGCGCCCGCGGCGAGCACCACGAACGCCTTCGGTACCGACAGGCGTAGTGCGTCGGGACTTGGCACCACGGCCGCTTCCGCGACCGCGTCGTGCTCGATCAGGACGCTCTCGAGCTCGAAGGGACTGATGCGGTAGTCGGAGGACTTGAACACGTCGTCCATGCGGCCGACGTAGGTCAGATAGCCCTCGGCATCGCGCACCGCCACATCGCCGCTGTGGTAGTAGCCATCGCCCATGGCACGCGCGGTACGCTGCGCATCGTCGTGGTATTCCTGCATGAGGCCGAGCGGGCGCTGCGCGAGATCCAGGCAGATCTCGCCTTCCTGCGCGATCCTGCCTTCGGAGTTGACGAGCACCACAGGGTAGCCAGGCAACGGCCGGCCCATCGAGCCGGGTTTGACCGGTTGTCCGGGCGTGTTGCCGACCTGCAGCGTCGTTTCCGTCTGTCCGAACCCATCGCGCAGCGTCAGCCCCCAGGCATCGTGCACGCGCGCGATCACCTCCGGGTTGAGCGGCTCACCAGCGCTCACCGCCTCGCGCAGGCTGACGCGCCAGGCGCGCAGATCGTGTTGGATGAGCATGCGCCACACGGTCGGCGGGGCGCAGAAGCTCGTGACCCGGCAGTTCACCAGCTGCTCAAGCAGTGCCTGCGCATCGAAGCGCGCGTACTGGTACGCGAGCACGGTGGCCGCAGCGTTCCACGGCGCGAAGAAACTCGACCAGGCGTGCTTGGCCCAGCCCGGGGAGCTCAGGTTCAAGTGCACATCGCCGGGCTTGACCCCCAGCCAGTACATGGTCGAGAGATGTCCGATCGGGTAGCTCACGTGGGTATGCGCCGCGAGCTTCGGTCGCGCTGTCGTGCCGGAAGTGAAATACAGCAGCAGCAGCTCATCGGCGCGGGTGTCGGCAGCCGCGTACGTCTCGCCGGCGTCGCAGGAGGCCGCGAACGGCTGCCAGCCATCGACCTGGCGGCCCACCGCGAAACGCAGCGGTGCACCCGCAAGTCCGGCAAAGCGCGCGGTGAACTCTGAGTTGGTGATCACGGCCTTGACGTGCCCGCGCTCCAGGCGGTCGCGCAGGTCATCACGCTCAAGCAGCGTCGTCGCCGGGATCATCACCGCACCCATGCGGATGGCGGCCAGCATGGTCTCCCACAGGGGCACGCTGTTGGGCAGCATGATCAGCAGGCGATCGCCGCGCTCAAGTCCGTGCGCGGCGAAGAACGCAGCTACCTGCCCCGAGCGGCGCGCGAGCTGTGCGAACGACAACGTCTGATCGGCGCCGGCATCATCGAGCACGCGCAGCGCGGGCGCCTGGTTCCCCTGGGCCATCACATCGAAGTAATCGCGCACCCAGTTGAAGCGCTCGAAGGCAGGCCAGCGGAACTCGGCGCAGGCGAGCGCCCAGTCCTCCCGCCAGCTAAGCAGCTGGTCCCGCAGTGCGATAAATCGCTGGCTGTTGTGCATGTGGGACACCTGCGCTGCAGGGCGGCGGGTAAGCTTAGCACCGCCGCCGCGCACACCGTAGATCCCCTCCCCCGAGCTTGGCCCGCGGCCTCGAATGCACGTAGCATTCAGCGTCATGGACAGCGCGCGCCTCGAGGCCTTCACCGACGGTGTGGTCGCCATCATCATCACCATCATGGTGCTCGACATCCACGTACCGCACGGTCGCGACCTGCGCGCGCTGCAGGCGGACGTGCCGGTGCTGCTCGCCTACGCGCTCAGCTATGTGAATGTCGGTATCTTCTGGAACAATCATCACCACATGCTGAACGTGACCGAGCAAGTCAACGGCCGGGTGTTGTGGGCCAACCTGATACTGCTGTTCTGGCTGTCGCTGGTGCCCTTCGTCATCCGCTGGCTCGATGAGGCGGGCTTTAGCGCCCTCCCCACCGCCGCTTACGGCATGGTACTGGTGTGCGCCGCGATCAGTTACTCGGTGCTCGAGTGGCAGATTATCGCCCTCAACGGGCGCGATTCGCGCCTGGCACGCGCGCTCGGCGCGGACCGCAAGGGCAAGCTCTCCATCGTGCTGTACGCCGCAGCCGTCGCGCTGGCATTCGTGCGCCCGTGGATCGCAATCAGCCTGTACGTCTTGGTGGCGCTGGTGTGGCTGGTGCCCGATTCGCGCATCGAAGCGCTGGTGCGCAAGTGAGCGCGCCCGAGCGCATCGCCACTCGCACCGCCGAGATCGGCGGCGGACTCATCATCCGGCGCGCGCTCCCCAACCTCAGGCGCCGTACGATCGGAGCGTGGTGCTTCCTCGATCACGCAGGGCCCGTGCCGCTCGCCGCCGGAGCGGGCCTGCACGTCGGGCCGCACCCGCACATCGGCCTGCAGACCTTCACCTGGATGATCGAAGGCACCGTGGTGCATCGCGACAGCCTGGGGAACGAGCAGCTGATCAGCCCCGGCCAGGTGAATATCATGACTGCCGGAGGGGGGATCTCCCATTCGGAGGACAGCGCAGCCGGCGAAGTCGATACGGCGGCACAGCCGCGCCGGCTGCATGCCGTGCAGCTATGGATCGCGCTGCCGGAGGCCGAGCGCCACCGTGCGCCTGCATTCCGCAACCACCCGCAGCTGCCGCTGCTGCAGCTTGATGGCTTCGACGTGCGCGTGCTCGCCGGCAACGCCATCGGGCGCAGCTCGCCGGTCGAGGTCTATTCGCAGCTCATGGCGGTGGACCTCGAGGCGAAGGGCGCCGCGAGTCTGAGCATGCCGCTGACGGCAACTTTCGAGCATGGCGCGCTGGTCACCGCGGGGCAGGCGCTCATTGCGGGCGAGCCTCTGACACCGGGGACGCTTCTGTATCTGCCCGCAGGTCGCGAGCAGCTCGAAGTGCGCTGCGATGCTGCCGCACGCATCATCGTGATCGGCGGCGTGCCATTCGCAGAAGACATCCTCTTGTGGTGGAACTTCGTCGCGCGGCGAGCGCAGGAGCTCGAACAGGCAACGCGCGACTGGACCAGCGGAACGCGCTTCGGGCAGGTGCGCGGCAGCCCCTCGCCGCCTCTGATCGCACCGAGCCTCGCGGGGCTGCAGCTGCGGCCCGGTAGCGCAGCTACTTGAAGACCACGGTGCGGCTGCCGTTCAGGAATACGCGATGCTCGATCACGTAGCGCACGGCGGCTGACAGCGCCCGGCGCTCCGAATCGCGGCCCGCGGCTACCAGCATGTCGGGCGTGTAGCCGTGATCCACGCGCTCGACGATCTGCTCGATGATCGGACCTTCGTCCAGATCGTGCGTCACGTAGTGTGCCGTGGCGCCGATCACCTTGACGCCACGGTCGTAGGCCTGGTGGTAGGGCTTGGCCCCCTTGAACCCCGGCAGGAACGAGTGGTGGATGTTGATCGCCCGCCCGCGCAACTGCGCGCACAGATCGTCCGAGAGAATCTGCATGTAGCGCGCCAGTACCACGAGCTCGGTGCGCGTCGAGTCGATGAGCTCGAGCAGGCGCCGCTCCTGCTCGGGCTTGGTGGCCGCGGTGACCGGCAGGTGAAAGAACGGCAGATTGTGACGCGCGGCGGTCGGCTGCAACGTCACGTGGTTCGAGAGCACGGCGGTGATGTCCATCTTCAGCTCGCCGGTGCGGTGACGATAGAGCAGATCCTCCAGACAATGATCGAAGTTCGACACCATGATGAGCACGCGGGTGCGCTCGCGGCTGTCGTGGATCCGCCACTCGAGCTCCTCGGCGGCCGCGAGCGGCTCGAACTCCCGGCGCAGCTGCGCCAGATCGGCGCGCTCGCCGACCACGCCGCAGAAGGTGATGCGCACGAAGAAGCGCTGCGAGATCGTGTCGTCGAACTGGTGCATCTCCATGAGATAAAAGCGCCGCGCCGCGAGAAAGCCGGTGATGGCCGCGGTGGTCCCCATGCGGCTCGGGCAGCTGGCGGTGAGCACGTAGGGATGATCGGTGGCAAACGGCACGCGTTCGCTCCTTAGCCGGCGGTGAGGGATGCGCAGCCTGACAGCGCCCGGTGTGGCGCTGTGATCCAAATGGGACCGACCCTATCCTCTACGCGTCATTGGCGGTGCGCTTCATCCCCGGCCGAACACCCGGATCGCCGCCCCGGTCACCGCGCGCGCCGCATCCGAGGCGAGGAACGCCACCACGTCGGCCAGGGCATCCGGGGGCACCCAGCGGGTGGTGTCCGCCTGGGGCATGTCGGCGCGGTTGGCCGGCGTGTCGAGCGTGCCGGGCAGGATCGCATTCACGGTGATGTTGCTGTCCTTGAGCTCCTCGGCGAGTGCTTCCGTGAAGCGCTCGACGCCCGCCTTGGAGGCCGCATAAGGACCCATTCCCGCGTGCCCGCGGGCGGCCGCGCCCGCACCGATGTTGATGATGCGACCCGTGCCGCGGGCCTTGAGATACGGCAGCGCCGCGCGCGAGGCGACCACGGCGGTCTTGAGATTCATGGCAAACATCAGCTCCCAGGTCGCCACATCGCCCTCGGCGAGGGTCTCGAAGCGAAAGCCGCCGGCAACGTTCACCAGCACCTCCAGGCCCCCCTCGGCCGCCACCTTCTGCATCGCCGCGGCGGTGCTGGCTGGATCGGTGAGGTCGACCCCACCTGCCAGCACGTGCGGGGCGGGAAAGGTCGGCCTCGCCCACGGGGGAACCGCAGCGCGATCGATGAGTCCCAGACGCTCCTGCTGCGCCAGGAACTTGCGTGCCACCGCTTGACCGAGCGCCCCGAAGGCGCCGGTGACGACGATGGTGCGCGATGCGCTCACGGAAGAAAGCCTAACACCACATGGCCGAAGCGGTCGCGGTGTCGGCCTCGCGCACACCACGAATGCCGAATTTCTCGCGCGCCTGATGCGGTGTGAGATCGAAGGCATCCTCCCAGCGCAGGCTGTAGAGCGGCGCGGATTCGCGCCCCACCTTGGCGCCGCGCTCGAGCGCATCCAGCGCCGTGAGCCAGGTCTGCGGGTAATGCAGCACCGCGCGCGTCAGGATGCGCGTGGAGGAGAGAACGGAGAACACGCTCAGCTCGCCGGCGAGTTCGGGGCTTAAGTGCACGAACAGGTTGGTGAGGCGCATGTAGTAGGGCACCAGCTCGCCGATGAAGTCAAAGCCCCCGCCTCCCAGGACGTGCTCCAGATCGTGAGTCTGACCGGCGCGCAGCATGAAGTACTGGCAGTCGTTCTGCGGCTTGTAGGGCGGCACGATGTCCACCTGCAGGTCGTTATCCATCAGCTGCTTGTAAAAGATGCCGCCGCAGGTATGTGGCCCGTAACCCTTCAGATCCTCGCGCTTGAAGCTCGATATGTAACCCTCGCGAAACCAGGCATCGAGGGAGAGGTTCTTGCGGCGCTCGGCCGCGAACAGCTCGTTGATGTGCCCAATATCCTGGACTTCGCGCAGCGCCAGGACCAGCGGCATCGGATCGGAGGGCGTCGGGGCGTCGGGCCCGTTCTTGCGCAGCAGGTGCGTGCCCACCCAGTCGCGTATGCGCGCATCGTTCAGATACCTGGAGGAGCTGACCAGCAGGCTGCTGTGGGTGGAAACCCGTGTGAGGCCCTTCATGAGATACGAATAGTCGTCCACGCTTGTGCGCTCCTATGCTGTCGCGAGCTGCGCTGCCAGGGCCGCCGGCACCGGCACTGGAAAGCGCAGCAGCAGCTGTGCCATGCCTTTCGCGGCCGGGTCGAGCTGGGTACTCGCGTTGATACCGCCCTCGAGGGCATCGTTAACCACGAAGTTCAGTGCGTGCACGCCCGGCACTTCATAGCGCTCGACGCGCGGGGGCTTACCGTCGCGCCCGAGGTGCCGATACCACTCGGAGACCGCCTCGGCACTGAGGGCAGCGGAGAGCCACGGCAGGTACTGCGCCTGACGCGCGATCACTGCGACGTTAAAGAGACACCCCTTGTCCCCGCTTCGCGCCCAGGCGAGGCGCACCAGATCGACGGGCGCGGTGGGCCCGGGCGGAGATGGCGCGGTTTGGGCGGCCGGGCGGCGAGTGGCCGTGGCGGCGACACCCCTCACGTCCGGTAAAGTTTCGGTCAGCGCGCCGAGCCTCAGGCGCGGGGTGACCGTGCTCTTCTCGAGCAGCGTCAGGAACAGGCCGGTTACCGGCTGCACCTGGGTCGCAAGATTGATCGAGGTGCCGACCGACATTCCAGAGATCGCCGTCCACTGCTCGCGCGCGAAGAGCTCCGCGCCCAGCTTGTCCGGGTGGTCGACCACCAGCTTGCAGATCACCTCGCGCGCCCCACCCGGCTGGGCATGCGCCCCGTAGCTGCGCTCCGCCCCAATTACGACCGCACTCGCGGCGGTGTAGTCAGGCAGATCGCGCGCCTTGAGGAGCCTGCGCGCGCGCTCGAACAGCGCCTGTGCCTGGCGCTCGCACTTCGCCACCGCCTCCTCGCCGATCAGGGGCTGATAGGCGATGGCGCGCCAGCCGTTCTCGTAAGTGATGCACAGCTTGTAGCTGTCGGTGGGCGCGTGCCCGCGCGCGCCGCTCACCCGCACGCGATCCGGGCCGATCTGCTCGAGCCGCACCGCGCTGAAGTCGCATCTCACGTCCGTCACAATGTAATCGGCCGGATCGCTCACCTCGTACAGCAGCTGCTCCGCAACGGTGCCGACCGATACCAGCCCGCCCGAACCCTCAGGCTTGGTCACCACCAGCGTGCCGTCGGCGTGGCACTCGCCGATGGGAAAGCCGATGTCCTCCCAGCGCGGGACCTCGCGCCAGTCGGTGAAGGTGCCGCCGGTGACCTGGGCGCCGCACTCCAGCAGGTGCCCGGCGAGCGTGCCGGCCGCAAGACTGTCGTAGTCATCCGCGCGCCAGCCGAACTCGTGGATCAGCGGTCCCAAGGCGAGCGCGCTGTCGACGACCCGTCCGGTGATTACGATGTCGGCGCCCTTGCCGAGCGCTGCGGCAATCTGGAAGGCGCCCAGGTAGGCGTTGGCGCTGATGATCTTGCGCTGCGGAAACGGGGCACCGGTGAACATATCGCGGCTAGAGGCGCACAGCGTGCCGATCTCACCGCGCAAGTCATCGCCCTCGAGGTAGGCCACCGTGAGTGAGAGCCCCGCCTGCGCGATCATGCGCTCGAGCCCCTGCACGAGGCCGCCGGGATTGACACCCCCGGCGTTGGCGACCACGCGGATCCCCTGGCGTGCGATTTCCGACAGAAACGGCCCCACGTGCACGGTGAGGAAGTCCGCACCGTAGCCACCGCTCGGATCGGCGGCCTGCATCCGGCCGAGCAGCCCCATCGAGGCTTCGGCCAGATAGTCGAAGATCAGGTAATCGAGGCGGCCACCGCTGAGCAGCTGCGGCACGGCGAGCGCGCTGTCGACCAGGAAGGCGGATGCGCCCCCGATGCGTACCACCTTGTGCTCGCGCTGCTGTGCCGGGCGATCCATGACTAAAGGCCCCCGCGCACCAATTTAGTACGGTCGCTTGCGGCAGATTGTCACCAGAGTTACTTTTCGTACATGACGCCCACACGCGATTCGGCGCTCAAGGTGCTGCGCAAGGCGGAGTGGCTGCGGGGCGAGCCGGCAGCGCTCGCCGAGGCCCTGGTGGGCCAGGGGCGGTTGTTGCACCTCAATACCGGCGCGTGGGCACAGACCGAGGGTGATGAGCACCGCGGCCTGGTGGTGGTGATCAGCGGGGTCGTACACGTATCGTGTCAGGCGGCCGGCAGCCGCAACGTGCTGATCGGCCACTGCGAGGCCGGAGCGGTGCTCGGACACGCCACGCGCTTCAGCGGCGGCCCGCGTCTGGTCACTGCGGTGTGCGCCGGACCATGCACGCTGCTCGCGGTCTCCGAGCGCGGACTCGAGCAGGTAGCGACGATGTGGCCGACGCTGTGGCGCGCGCTGGCAACTTCCGCGTATGCCTACACGCGCCGCACAGTACGCGCGCTCGCTGAGCTCATCGCGCTACCCCCGCGGCAGCGACTCGCCGCGCGGCTGCTGCTCATGGCCGGCGCGAGCGGCGGCTCCGCGGAGCCGGTCGTGCGCCTAAGCCAACAGGCGATCGGCGAGATGATCGGAGTTACCCGCAAGAGCGTTAACGCGTACCTGGCGGACTTCGAGCGCGGGCAGCTGCTCGAAGCCCGCTACCGGCGCATCGTGCTACGCGATCTGGAAGGTCTGCAGCGCGTCGCAGACAGCTGAAGGGACTTAAGTCGCCACAAGCTCGGCGAGGCAGTATGGCGCGCCCTGCCGCGGGGCTGCTGCGGTGAGCTCGCAGCCTGCGCCCGCGATGAGCACGGCATCGAGCGCGGCGAGCTGCGCGGGCGCGCCCTCACCCAGCAGTGTCATGTCCGCGAGCGCAATAACGATGCTCGGCCAGGGGCGAGGCTCAAGCCGCAGCGGTTCGTAAACCGTGCCGCGCGTGAGGCGCGCGGTGAAGCGCGCGCGCCGCGTCATGACGTTCAGATCGGTGACCGGGCCGCCCTGCGGCTCTGCCTGGACCGGCACGTCCCCGGCGAAGCTCAGCGGAGCGCTCTGCGGGGTAAGACTCAGTTGGCGACCCTGGATCGAAAGCGCGAGCCGTCCGCTGAGCACCGCCATGTGCCGCTCGATGCCCGCAAAGCAGGAGAACGCGCCGGCGGCGTGCACCTCGGCGATGCTCACCCTCCAGTCGAAGCCCTCGAAGCCACTTCCCTTGGGATGCACCGCGACTTCGCGCGTCAGCCCGCCGCCATTTTTCCACGGCACGGCGATGCGCTCGCGCGCGCGCAGGATCAGGGCCACGGCACCTTAAAGGCGCCGTCCATGATCTGCGGTGCCGCATCGCTGATCTCATAATAGGAGCCCTTGTCGGCGACAAAGATGTGACAGGCGATGTGCAGGCCGCTCGAGTCATCGAGCGTACCGGCGGCGATACTCACATGATCGCCCGCGGCGCCGTCCCAGAAGAGCGTCGAGCCGCAGCGCGCGCAGAATCCGCGCCGTGCCTGCTCGGATGAGGCATACCAGCTGAGCGACGCACCGGGTGCGAGATGAAAATCGCGGCGCCGCGCCGCAGTCGCCGCCATCACGTGCCCGCTCGAGCGGCGGCACTGCGTGCAGTGACACATCACGACCGGCCGCAGCGCTCCGCGCACCTCGTAGCGCACCGCGCCGCACAGGCAGCCGCCGCGACGGATCGGCTCAGCGCCCATGTTGTTTCGCTGCGGGGTCCATGAGCTTCTGCTTCAGGTAGACGAAGCTCAAAGCCCACATCTCGGCGGCCTGCCGGTGGTCCGCGGCCGCCGCGTGACCGCCGTCTGTGTTTTCGTAGAACAGCACCTCATGACCCTGCGCTTCCATGCGCGCCGCCATCTTGCGCGCGTGTACCGGCGTGACACGATCGTCGCTCGTGGCGGTGACAAAGAACACCGGTGGGTATTTCTTCCCCGCGCGCACGTTCTGGTAGGGAGAATATTTCAGGATCCAGGCGCGCGCGTCCGGCTGTGCCGGGTCGCCGTACTCAGCCTCCCACGAGGCCCCTGCTCCGATGTGCGAATAGCGGATCATATCGACCAGCGGCACCTGACAGACGACGGCACCGAAGAGCTCCGGGCGCTGCACCATGTTGGCACTGACCAACAGGCCCCCGTTCGAGCCGCCGAGTATGCCGAGCTGATGCGCGGTGGTGATGCCGCGCTTCACGAGGTCCTCGGCAACCGCCTGAAAGTCATCGTAGGCCTTCTGCCGGTTCCCAAGCAGTGCCGCCTGGTGCCAGGCCGGACCGTACTCCCCGCCACCACGGATGTTCGCGACCACGAACACCCCGCCGCGATCGAGCCACAGCATGCCGAAATTCGCCGAGTAGCTCGGCGTCAGCGAGACCTCAAAGCCGCCGTAGCCATAGAGCACCGTCGCTGCCGGTGCGTGCTGGTCCTTCGGATGCGTGACGAAGTAGGGAATGCGCGTGCCGTCGCGGGAGGTGGCGAAGAACTGCTCGGTGAGGAGGTTCGAGGCGTCGAAGCGCGCGGGCAGTGACTTCAGGGCGACCGGATGGCCATCACCGGGGTCGGCGAACAGCGTCGTGGGTATGGTGTAGCTCTCGAAGCGGAACAAGGCCTCGGGACCGAAGTCATTGCTGGACACGATGTGGGTGGAGCCACCGGCGGGAAGGGCGAGCAGCGTATCGCTCCAGGAGCCGTCCGCGCGCGGCCGAAAGACCCGAATGCTCCCCGTGACGTCGTGGTAGACCGCGGCGTACACCGCATCGCGCCCGGCAGCCACGCCGTCGATTGCGCTGTGCGCATCGGGCGTGAAGAGCACTGTCACCGGCTTTGCGGGCCGGTACGCGATCAGCGAGCCTTTGGCGATGAGCGCACCGCCCGGGGGCGTCCAGTCATCGCGCAGCGTGAAGATGAGATTTTGCCCCTGTGCGCCCTTCAGGTCCGCGCCGAGCGGCACCGGCAGCTGCTGCGTCTTGCCGTCGGCGTTGAGCAGGTGGTATTCACCGGTGAAGAAACTCACCGCGCGCTGTACTAAGGCGAGGGTGCCGGCCGGTGAGTGAAACACCACGCCGTCAGAGGCGACGTCGCTGTCCTTGCCCTCGAAGATTGTGCGGGCCTGCGCCAGCGGCTCACCGCGCCTCCAGAGCTTGACGATGCGCGGATAGCCTGAGGTGGTCATCGAGCCAGGACCGAAGTCCGTGCCGACGAGCGCCGTGTCATCGCCAAGGTAGGTGATCGAAGATTTCGCTTCCGCAAGGTTGAAGCCTGCCGTCACGAACGTCCTGGCGCGGAGGTCGAACTCGCGCACCACGACGGCGTCTCCGCCGCCGCGCGAGAGCTGCAGCAGACAGCGGTGCAGTGAGGGCGTGCACTCCGCCCCCTTCCATACCCAGTTCTCGTGCTCCTCGGCCGCGAGCTTGTCGAGATCCAGGACTATGTCCCAGGCCGGGGAGGCGTTGCCATAGTCGGACACGCTGGTACGGCGCCAGATCCCCTTGGAATGCTCTGCGTCCTGCCAGAAGTTGAACACGTACTGATGGTCCAGGTCGCCGTAGGGTATGCGGTCGGTCGCGTCCATGACCTTGAGGATGGCGTCGTAGTCTTTGCGGTAGTCTGGATCGGCCTGCAACAGCGGAATCGACCTGGCGTTCTGCGCCTTCACCCACGCGAGCGACTTTTGTCCGTGGACCTCTTCCAGCCACAGGTAAGGGTCGGCACCGTTCGCACCGGGCTGTTGCAGGTTCGTCACACCAGTAGCTCCCATCCAGACCGCAGCCCCGAGCGCGCCTAGGATCCAGCGCGCCGCAATCGCACGCATATGCGAGTACATCAGGGCTGCCTCCCTAAGAGGAGGCTCGGGGGTGCAGGATGGCCTCGACCGCATCGAACAGCGATCGCAGGCCAAACGAAACATCCTCGATCCGCCCGTTGATGAAGAATGTCGGCGTGGCACGTACGCCGCTTTCGAGGCCGCCCTGCAGTTGCTCGCGCACCCGCTGCAAATAGATCTCATCGTCCATCTCGGCAGTGTAGCGGGCCATGTCGATCCCGAGTCGCCCGGCGTAAGCGTGCAGATCCTTGAGCTTAAGGTGCTCCTGGTTCGCGAACAGCAGGTCGTGCATCTCCCAGAACTTGCCCTGCCCACCCGCACATTCCGCGGCCTGCGCCGCGTGCAGCGCATGCGGATGCACCTCCTCGAGCGGAAAGTGGCGGAATGCAAACTGCACGCGGCCGGCAAAGCGCGCAAGCAGCAGCTGCATGGCCGGCTGAGCCTGCTTGCAATTCGGACACTCGAAATCGGCGTACTCAACCACGGTTACCGTGGCGTGCGGCGCGCCGGTAACGTGATCGATGGCGCTCAGCGGAACGGCCAGTTCGAAGGCGACGTGTGGCTTCATGGGGATACTATGCACCGAGCATGCGAAGCCGGCGAGCGCTGCCGTACGGCGGGCACTTCATGCAACGCGCGCCGTCGGCTGAACCGTTTCCTTGAGCGTGGCACTCTAGTCGCAAGGCTCACCTGTCCGCCCACGCTTCCGTCGGCAGATCCTCCGGCGGCGCGAGCGAGTGGATATAGGTCACCAGCGTCCACACCCCTTCAGCGCCCAGCGCACTGCCGAATGCCGGCATACCCTTGGGGCGTCCGTAGTAGATCGAACTGAAGACCTCGGCATCGGTGCCGCCGTAGCGCCAGCGACCGTCGCCGAGATTCGGGCCGACCCAGCCGCTGCCCTCACCCCCATGGCAGCCGTCGCAATTCATGGTCGTGAACAGCAGTGCGCCGTTCTTGGCCACTGCTGCATCGCCAGCGTGCGGATTTTGCAGCGTGGCACCCGGTGCAGCGTTGCCGCCAGCGACGAGGTGCGCAGCGTAGCGCACCGCAGGCAGTGGTGCGGCCGCCGGGGCTGCGGCAGAGGACTGTGAGTCGTGGTGCCCGCACGCGACGAGCGCCAATGAAGACAGGAGCGTTGCGGGAAGTGCGTGTCGCATAACCGCTCTCACAGGCCGAAGATCCAGATGATGCCGCCCTGGCTGGTATGTCGCGCGATGTCTTTGAGGAAATCCGCCGGCGCGCGCACGTCGGTCGGATCGTCCGAGCGCGTATCGCCCGAGAGAAGTGCCCAGTCGCCTCCAAAGCCGGCGTACACCGCGACGTACTGGCGGCCGTCCGGTGCCCGAAAGGTCATCGGATTGCCGATCACGCCTGAGCCTACCTTGAATTTCGACAGCACCCGGCCCGTGCGGGCATCGGCTGCCTTGAACCAGCCGTCGAGCGTGCCGTAGAACACGACGTCCCCCGCCGTCGCCAGTGCGCCACTCCAGGTGGGATAGGGCTCCTTGTTCTCCCACACTTTCCGGCCGCTCGCCGCGTCCCAGGCCATGAAGCTGCCGAGATAACCACCGGGGCCGGCCGAATACGGACTGTTGACGCCCATGTAAGGGGTGCCCTTGAGATAGGAGGCGCGCGAGGCGGTGTAGTCCATGCACAGATTGTTCGTGGAGCTGTAGAAAAGATGAGTGCGCGGTGAGTACGCCGGTGGAGAGGACGGACTCACACCACCCTCAAGACTCGGACAGATGCCCTTCACGTTACCTTTGGAGGCGCCGGTCTGCTGCGAGGGCTCCAGCACCGGCCGACCAGTCGTGAGGTCCACCGAGTGCGCCCAGGTCACGTGCACAAACGGCTGCGCGACGAGCAGGCGGCCATTCGCACGATCCAGCGTGTAGGCGAAGCCGTTCTTGTCAAAATGCACCAGCGCCTTGACGGGGCGTCCGGCAATGGTGAGATCCGCCAGGATCATCGCGCCGGTCGCGTCGTAGTCCCAGTTGTCGTGGGGTGTGAACTGATATGCCCACACGAGAGCGCCGTCCGCCGGATGACGCGCGAGCACGCTCGCAGCCCACTTGTTGTCACCGAGCCGCTGCTCGGGGTTGTACGGCCCTGCGTTACCGGAGCCGTAGTAGATGAGATCGAGCTCGGGGTCGTAGGCGATCGATCCCCATACCGGGGCACCGCCGTTGCGCCAGCTGTCGTTGGCCCAGCTGCGCGCACCGAGATCCGGCCCGGCGTCGTAGGGCGCCTTGAACGTGCCCTCGTGCACCAGCATGTCGGCGTCCGGGCCGAGGTTGTGTGCCGTCCACACGGTCTTGCCGCTCTTCAGATCCAGTCCCTTGATCCAGCCGTAGATGCCGAATTCACCGCCGGAGGCGCCCACGATCACCCGGTCCTTGACCACCAGCGGCGCCATCGTCACGGTCTCCCCGCTGCCGAGGTCGGCGACCTGCGTCTTCCACAGCTCCCGGCCCGAGCGGGCATCGACCGCCACCGTGTGACCGTCGAGCAGGTTGTAGACGATCTCGCCGTCGGCGTAGAAATCGCCACGATTGACCGTGTCGCAGCAGGACTCTCCGATCGCGTTCGCGCTGACGTCCGGACGGTACTTCCACCTGAGTGGGTACCCTTCGCGGCTCAGATCGAACGCGTACAGCACGTTGGGCCAGGGCGTGACCACGTACATCGTGTCACCGACCACGAGCGGCTGCCCCTCGTGCCCGGCGAGCACACCGGTGGAGAAGGTCCACACGGGGTGCAGAGCCTTCGCATTCTGCGAATTGATGTCGGCGAGCGGGCTGTAGCGCGTGGCGGCGTAGTCCCTCGAGGGCATCGACCACTGTCCGTCCTGAGCTGCAGCGCCATGCGCCGCGCCCGCCTGCGCCAGGGTCAGCACCGCCACCAACGCCCCACGCGACATCCCGCTCCTCCCCCGGCCCCTGCATCGGATTGGCCAATGTCGGGCAGCAACCGGTTCAGGTCAAGAGCTTCGCGCGCACGCTCCCAAAGTGCGCACCGGGGCTGTGGTGATCGTCAACGTAACAATCGAGTCTGCGCGCGGTCGAGCGCCGCATGGGCGCGCGAACTCAGGGGGAACGCAGCTGGTACAACCAGGTCTCCGACAGCGCCCGCTCGCCGAGCTTGAGGAACAGACGCAGGTCGACCGTGTCGGTGCCGGAAGGGGTGAAGTCGAACTGTGCGCGCCAGTGGCCCGCGACCCCGTCGGGGACGGGCTCGGAGAAAACGTAGGAGAAGGTGCCGCTGGAGGCCGCCAGCACCGGCTGCGGCTTGACACCGAACGGCAGCGTCGTAAGCGGACCACCGAGAAACTCGACCATGAATTTGTGCACACCCTTGGGACGCGGGTGGCCGGGCTGTCCCCCGCGTCCCAGGCGCGTCGCGACGCAGCGTGCCAGGGCGGTCGGGTGCGGTTCGTCTGCGCTCCAGTAGAGCCGGTAACGCAGGTGGAACTTGCTGCCCGCGCGCGCCTCCTCCTTAGGCACCCACATCGCCACGATGTTGTCCTGCGTTTCATCATCGGTGGGGAATTCGATCAGCTGCACGGCGCCCTCCCCCCACTCATCGAGCGGCTCGACCCACAGACTCGGTCGACGGTCGTAGCGGACTCCGTCCAGGTAGTGATCGAAGTCGTGGTCACGCTGCAGCAGACCGAAACCGCGCGGCGCACGGTCGGCGAAAGCCGATGCCGCGGTGTGCTCCGGGTTGTTGAGCGGGCGCCAGATATGCTCGCCGCTGCCGGTCCATATGGCGAGCCCGTCGGAATCGTGCACCTCCGGGCGCCAGTCGATGGCGGTGGGCTTGACCGACTCGGAGAACCAGTACATCGAGGTCATGGGAGCGAGGCCGAGACGGCCGATATCACGGCGCAGAAACAGCTGCGCCTCGACCTCCATCTGCACATCTTTCTGCCGCCGCATCACGATGCGGTAGGCACCGCAGACGCTCGGACCCTCGAGCAGCGCATAGACGGTGATGTCGTGCGAGCCCTCGGTCTGCGGCTCGAAGTAAAAGCGCGAGAAGTTCGGAAACTCCTCGCGACGGTCGGCCATGGCCACATCGATCGCCAGGCCGCGCGCCGAGAGGCCGTACTGGTATAGGTCGCCGATGGCACGAAAATAGGACGCTCCGAGGAACGCCACCCAGTCGTTGCTGTGCCAGTCGAGCTTCTTCTGATCTTCGAGGCGACTCTCCTGCACGCGAAAGCCGGCGAAGCCCGCATCTTTGGGCAGCTCGCGCAAGGGACTGTCGACCGGCATGCTGAAGTAGTCCGGTTCGTAGAGAATCTTGCGCGCCGTGGCCTGGGCAGCGCTGCCCGAGAGCACGTACATGCCGACACCAGTCGGGAAGTACTGTCCGAGTGCGAAGAACGTGATCGGATACGCGCCGGGGCCATCGCGGAACAGCGCGTAATCGGTGTTGAAGCGGATCTTGCCGTGCGCCTCATAATTGATGCGCGCCAACACCTGCGGCGGCAGCGGCTCGGGGCGCTCGTACGGGCGGGCCGCGCGCGCCTGCGCCTCCTGCACGAGCGTGTCAAAGGAAAACGCTGCGGGGGGGCCCAACTTCAGCCCGGCGGCAGCTAGCGCCAGGGGAGAAAACTCCAGCGCTGAGGCCGCGAGAGAGGCGCCGGCGGCGGTAAGGAGCGAGCGGCGGTTGAGCATCGTACGTAACGCATCCCTGCCTTGACTAATCAACTACTTCCGAGCGTACCTATTGCGCCGAGGTTCCTGCAACGCCAATTGCAGTTCAGCGCACCCGGCACCCAAATGTGACGCCAGTCCCGTTTTTACCGGGTACAGCGTCCTTATGGCAACTCGCATGCACCTGTCACGACGTGTGATTCATAGTGTGCACGTGCCCAAGGCGAAACGCGACCTGTTACAGCAATCGATCTACCTCGAGCGGGACAAGGCGGTGCTGCTGGATCAACTTGCGCAGACGACGCTCATTCCCAAGGCCGTGCTGCTGCGCAAAGCGGTCGACGCTCTGCTGGAAGTCAATGGATTGCTGTCCAAGCCGCGTCAGCGGCCGATGAAGCGGCCCACGACGGTGCAGTGAGCGTGCCCCTCGCAACCGCGCTGCCGTCAGCCAGCCTTTGCGGGAAGGACCCCTAAAGGCGCTCGCAGACGGGCCCGTTGTGAGGTCCTTGGCGGCACGAGCCGCAAAACTCGATTATGCTCACAGGACTGTCGCGGGATTTATGGGAAAGCGTAGAGGTAGGCCGGCTTTTGCCGCGACAGCGAAAAGCGGACGACCACTGACCCATAGCACCTGCCGACGGGCCGCCGAAGGGGGAGCCTCCCTCGAGCCGCTGTCGGGATCAGCAGGTGCGCGCACGGAGTGCCGGAAACGACTGATGGTGATCTTGCCCGATGGTGACAGTTTCCACTGATTGATTGCCAAGGAGCTTGGCCGCCCTCAGGGTAATTACCGCGAGTCGCGATCCTGGGGGCCTGGGTCCAAGAACGGATTGATGTGGGATGAGCCCACATGGGTCCCGTCCTTTTGGGAACAGCTGAACTACTGCGTTTACGCGAACTCGGATTAGCAAAGGAAAGTCATGACCAATACGACCGCTCAAAAAGTTGACTGGGACTACACCGAGCACGCGAGCCACTACGACAAGAGGGCCGACTACTCCTACGACGCCATAAAGGATCTGCTGAGCGCTACTGGCTGCAATCCGCGCACCGCTGTCGCAGAAGTGGGCGCCGGCACCGGAAAGCTCACGAAGGAATTGTTGAAACACGGACTGACCGTGAGGTCAGTCGAGCCGAACGACGCGATGCGCGAGATCGGCATCCAGAACACGCGCGACCAGTCGGTCACCTGGTCTTACGGTACCGGCGAGGCCACTGGCTTACCGGCAAATACCTTTCATGCGGCGTTTTTCGGCAGCTCCTTCAATGTGGTCAACCAGGCGGCCGCGTTGACCGAGGTCAAGAGGATACTGACGCCGGGCGGATGGTTCGGGTGTATGTGGAATCATCGCAACCTCGAGGATCCCGTTCAGAAGAAGATCGAGTCCATCATCAAAGCCTCCATAACGGGATACTCATACGGTTCGCGACGCGAGGATCCCACTGCCGTCATTAACAAGAGCGGCTACTTCTCACCGGTGAAGTCGATCGAACGCCCCTTCAACTGGGACATGTCCGCATCCGACATCATCGTCGCGTGGAAGTCCCACGCTACGCTCAGACGCCAAGCCGGTGACGATGCCACATTCGAACGCATCATCGCCGACATCTCGAAGTACCTGACGGCTCTGCCGCGCAAGATTACGGTGCCCTACACGACCCGGATCTATTTTGCGCAGCTCACCAAGTAAGGGCGGTTGCGCAACGTCGATCGGGGTGCTGTAGCTGATGCCAGGAGTTGGCCAGGGCCAACTTTGGAGCAACTTTCCGTAAGCTCTAGAAGCGGCTGAGGTCGCGGGTAGCCCGGCTTCTGTTTCTGCCGCGATCACGTACGCGGCACACGCGTGCTGGCGCTGCATAGCCCCGCCGGTGCCGGGCTCGCGTGCGTGCGCGATCGGATCGAACACCGAGCACTCGTGATGCTTAAGCGACGGCGCCTAACGCTCTATCCCGCAGCCCCTCGTGCGTTGCCATGCCGCCGGCGCAGCTCGAAGTGGGTTCTGCGTCAATCTGCCGTGTAGGACAAACGGCAGTTATGTCATAGTTGCCGCCCGCATCACACCTGCGCGCCCGTAAGAGCCGCTAAAAAGCACGGTGGCATTTTTTAAGGTGTGACGTGCGCCTGCGAGACGGACAAACTGCACTCGCGCCCGCGTTCTTAAGGGCGCTGGCCCGGACCTGGAGTGACGGCCACGCCGCGTTTTCAGCCCGGCTCAGCATCTCCGATCGCCTCGCCGTCGCGTTCGCAGCGGTGGCCGTCATGGCCGTCGTCGCCAACCTCGTGGTCGAGCATGGCACGACGACGCTCGTTACCGTCATCAAGCCGCCGGATCCGCCGATCCGCATTGTGGTGACCGAGCCGCCGCGTATCGTGCCAGCGACAGCGCCCGTCGTTACGCCCCCAGTGGTGGAGACGGTGATCGACGAGAAGCCCGCCATCACCGCCCTGCAGGACTTCGAGCGCCTGGTGGTGCGTCAGGCAACCGCGCAGGACCCGGAAAATCCGGAGCTGCTCCAGGGTGCCGCAGGGCGCTTAAACTCAGAGGTCGCAACGTTTTTCGAGCATTCGGCCGCGAGCGATCGCGGAATTCGACATCGCGTGAGCACCCTGGTCAGCGATGGCAGCTCCATCGCTCGCGTCGCTAGCTCGCGCCGCGCGCTCGGTGCCTCCTACTCGACTCATTTCGAGAACCTCGACACGCAGATGCAGGCGGCGCTCGAGGGCAGCTGGAAAATCTTCGGCCGCGTCATTACCCGTCAATCCCTGGTGTCGCTCAGTCACGCGCTCGACGAGGTTCGCCGACGCTCCTCAATGCTCGCGAGCAGCCGCGCCGAAGAGCGCACGACTCTGGATGACCTGGCAGCCGCCCAGCGAGAATTCGCAGCCGCGCTGGAGCAAAATTCACAAGGTCTGGAGCGATCCCAGGGTGCCCCCTGGCTTGCCGACGTACGCCAGAACCTCTCGTTGCTCCAGAGCGATACGAGGCAGCTCACGTCCCTTTACGACGCCGACACTCCGACTCTGGATAGCTTCCAGAGCAGCACGCAAGGCCTTGAAACATCCCTGCATCTCAGCGCGCAGGCCGCACGTACCGCACACGCCCGGCGAGCGCCCGCGCCAGCTGCGACACTGCATCATGCTGCCGCGCCAGCGCAGCAACCCCCGCTCGAGCCGCTTGAGATCTCCGCCCACAAGATACCCCTGCCCCCACCGGCCCCCGCCCCGGCGCGCGTGGATCACATCCGCATCATCATCGCCGCAATAAGCGTCGCGGTACTGCTGCTGGTATTTCTGGTGTCGGTCGCCACGGTCCGCAGCATCGCGCGCCCGATCCGAGCGTTCATGAAAGTCACGGAACGACTCGCCGCCGGGGACTTGCGTGCCCGCTTCACCCGCTGCGGCGTCCGCGAGCTCGACGTGCTGGCGGTGGCGTTCAACCGCATGGCTGAGAAGCTCGCGGCAACCCAGGACGTGACCCGCGAGCATCAGGCTCACCTCGAACTCAGTGTCGATGAGCGAACACGCGAGCTGCAGCACCTCGCCGAGCATGACCCGTTGACCGGGCTGCCAAACCGGCGTCAGTTGCTGTCACACCTCGAGAAGCTGCTGAGCCAGGCGGACGTGGAGCAGTTCCAGGTCGCCGTGTTCTTTCTCGATCTGGACAACTTCAAAAACATCAATGACAGCATGGGCCACGCCTTCGGCGACCTGGTACTGAAGGCGGTGGCACAGCGGCTGCAGGAAGCGAGCGGCACCGCGGGGTTTGCCGCCCGTCTCGGGGGCGATGAGTTCACGGTCATCTGTCGCGGGGCCGGAACAACCGAGGCGCTCGCGGCGATCGGCGAGACCTTGGTCGGGGCCTTTCAGAAGCCGCTCCTGATCGAAGGCCGGGAGCTGCTGGTAAGTGCCAGCGTCGGCGCCAGCGTCTATCCGGATCATGAGCGCGATTCGGGCGCGCTGATGCGCGCCGCCGATGCCGCCCTATTTCAGGCCAAGAATCTCGGACGCAGCCGCCTCAGCATCTTCAGTCGTGACCTGCTCGAGAACGCCTCCGTCAAGTTCCGCACTGAGCAGGGCCTGCGCCGCGCGGTCGAGCGCAACGAATGGGAGCTGCTGTTCCAGCCGGAAGTCAGTTTCGACACCTTGAGCGTGCAACTGGTCGAGGCGCTGATCCGCTGGCGGCTGCCAGATGGCCGGCAGGTTTCGCCCATCGAATTCATGACGGTCGCCGAGGAATCCGGCCTCATCACGACGATCAACGAGTGGGTCCTGCGCTCGGCCATCGAATGCTGCGCACGCTGGCGCCACGGCGCTTGGCCGGAAGCGCGCATCGCGGTGAACATCACCGCGCGGCAGTTGCTCGATTCCGGCTTTGTGCCGCGATTCGCGGCGCTGCTGGCGGAACACCGCCTGCAGCCTCGCTGCATCGAGATCGAATTGACCGAGACCGTGCTGCAGACCGGCCCGGGGACCATTCAGACACTTAATCAGTTGCGCGAGTTGGGTGTCAGCGTGGCACTGGATGATTTTGGCTGCGGGTACTCATCGCTCGCCTCGCTCGAGCAGTTGCCCCTCACGCGAGTGAAACTGGATCGCAGCCTGATTGCGAGCATCGACACCAGCATGCGCTCGCTGGCGATCGCCCGCGCGATCATCGGACTATGTGCAAACCTGGAGCTGGAGGTGACGGCGGAGGGCATCGAACGCCCCGAGCAGCTGGCCCTGCTGCTGGCATTTCCGGCCCTCTCGCTGCAAGGCTACCTGATTTCCCGGCCGTTGCCGGAAGCAGCCATACCTGAGTTCCTCGCCAATACGCCGCAGCATCTGCACGGGCTGATGCTGGAGGTGCCGCCGGCGGAGGTCCCCGAGCTGATCGCGCTCCCGGCGCGGCTCGCGAAACAAGGCAACTCTTGAATCAGGCCTCAGTGCCGGGCGCCGCGCCGAGGCGGTTCAGAGGATCACGCACCGAACTCCAGGAATCCGGGCCACTGACGTTCAATCGCCCAATGGCTCATTCAGCCTTTCCACAATCGTGCCGAGACGCCCCTTGGAGAGCAGCTGCGACTTGCGCTCGGTCAGCTGTTTGCCGAGCGTTTTCATATCCATCCCTGCCTTGCGAGCCTCCGCGAACATACCGCGCGGCTGCTCTTCTTCCTTGACGTGGTGCTTGATCATCTCCGAGAGCACCGTGACTTTCGCGTCGAAGTAATCATCGGAGGGGTCCGATTTTTCGATTTCCGCGATCAGCTTCTTTGCACTGTTGTGCTCCACCTCAGCTTCGTGATGGAGCTTCTTGTCACCGGTCAACTCCCAGAACGCCGGATAGAAGATCTCTTCCTCGATCGTGGTGTGAACCCACAGAGCACGACAGATTTTGGAAGCGAGCGCCTGCTTGCGCGCACGTCCTGGCGCCTTCTCATAGGCGGCAAACCAGGCAGACACCTGACGATGATCGGCCTTCAACAACGCGACCGCATCCGGACTTGCCGTGATGCGGCTGGATTTTCTTGGGGACGCCATGCTCGGTGCCTCTCTGGTGGGTGCGGCTGTCTTGCCGCCTTAGGGATCGTAGCGGCTGCGCGTGAGGCGCAGTAGCGTCCTGGTGACATTCGCTTGTCAGACCGCCCCGGTTTTGGACACGCTTGGGAAGCCGCAGCGTGGACTGAACCGAGCAAGCGCCATGACAGCTACGCCTTCGGCTGCGGCGCTGTCGGACTGAGACTGGCTCGTAAGCGCATGACGACAGGGAGTCGGGAGATATCCTTCTTATGGAAACCTGAGCGCGCGCCGAACATGAGGCTCGGTTTATTTCACTGCAAAGCGAGGATTTATGAGCACAGAGCAGCAAGGACAGCACGGTTCGCAAGGTCAGGATCATCCGGGCCAGAAGCCCTTTACGCCCGGAAAGACCGAAGGGGATCGTTCACCCCAGCCCGGCAAGGACAAGGGAACGCCCCCGCGAACGCCGGACAAGTCCGGTGGTTCTCCGCAGGGCGGAAACCAGCAGCGGTAAGCTGAGCGCGACGCTCGTCGCGCGCGAAGACCTCACGATCGGGGCCGATCGTGGGGTCTTCATTTCTTTGCCGTCGGCCAGAGCACCTCGCCCCCACCTCAAAGGCACTCCCGGACCATGACACACTCTGATTCAGGCGGGTTGCCCAAGGTCGTGCAGCTGATTCGCGAGATCCGTGTTGCGCTTCTGACAACGGTAGATCTCGATGGAGCCTTCCATACCCGACCGGTGCAGACGCTGCGAGTTGACGCAGATGGCACACTCTGGTTCTTCACCGACTGGAGCAGTCCCAAGGTAGGTGAGCTGCATCAAGACGTGCGGGTGAGTCTGGGGTACGCTGATCCAGCCCGGAAGGTGTATGTCACCGTCAGCGGTGCAGGCAGCGTGTTCCGCGACCTGCGACAAGCCCGGGAACTGTGGAGCATCGAGCAGCGCGCTTACTACCCGCGAGGCCCTGGAGACCCGCGGCTCGCACTGCTACGCGTGCCGCTGGAGCGGGCCGAGTACTGGATCGCCCCTGGACGGATTTCGTACCTGCTGGCCGCAGCGCGGGCGGTACTGACAGGCACCCCTGCGCGCGTATTGGGGGAGAACCGCAAGATCTGATGAGCTCGCCCGTTCGAATCTGCCCAAGGGTCACAGGCCGGCGGGCGCTAACCGGACGAACGCGGTCGCATTCCTAATTCGTGGCGGTGACCTCAAAGTGATCCGGCTCGGTCCAGGGATTGCCACCGGGGTCGTCGGCATCAAAACGTTCCATCGTTCCAGTGAGTCGCCCGTTTTCCAACCGGAAACGCAGGTAGTGGAAGTTGACAGAGGTCTTCAGCTTCGAGCGCTCGCCGAACAGGCGTAGGGTCAGCACCGGCTTGGCACCGCCGCCGCCACTGACCAGATAGTTCACGCCATCGCGATAGTAGCGTTCGTAGTTATGTACGTGGCTGCCGACCACGACGACCTGCGCGTGCAGCGATTTGGCATTCTTGGACAGGTAGCGGGCGATCTCCTGTTCGTCCTTGGCGCGGGGAAACAACGGATCGCGAACCGGCGGGTAGTGCAGCACGATCAGGATGAAGTCGATGTTCTTATGCGCAGCCCTCATCTGTTGCTCGAACCAGGTACGCTGCTCGCTTCCGGGTTTAAGCGCTGAATCGGAATCCAGCATCAGCGCCAGTGTGCTGCTGCCGATGGTAAGAGAGTACCAGCGCTGGGGCCGCAAGCCTGGCGGAGCGGCCGCCGTCCACCAGTTCTCGAGACACGGAGCCGGATCGGCCTCGCAGCCCTTGAATTCGTGATTGCCGAGCGCTGCAAATACCGGGATCTTCGCGGCTGCCCACAGACCGGTCTCCTCCTTGTAGACCTGATAGTCGGCGGCATTGCTGCCGTCGTAGACCAGATCCCCTCCGATCAGAATGGCCGCCGGATTCTCGCTGGCGATCTTGGCCACGAGCGCGCGGCGCGCGAGGGCGTTCGCCACGTCGGCGCGCGCGGTGAAGCGCGTGTCGCCATAGACGACAAAGGTCAGTGGCGCGCTCGTTTGTGCCTGCGGCACGTCGAAGCGCGGCGGCTCCTCGGCCGAGGCCTGCCGTGGCGCGAGCAGACCCACAAGCAGCACCAGGCAGAGCAGCCGCGCTGCGCGGGGTGTCAAGAATTGCTGCGTGCGCATGAGAGCCTGTACCTGATCACTGGGTGCAACCGGTCATTGACTTTCGGGGTAGCAGCGGCGTGCCATACGAAATCAGCAGCAAGCCCGATTTGAGCTAACCCCAAAGGGCATGCCAACTTTATTCCGCGGCTCGAATCTCAAGCACCCTCGCGGGCTGGTGGGATTGAAATTCGCATTGCCCGAAGCGTCCGGGCCGTTGCGCGACTAACGTTGCGCTACAAGTTCATCCCCGGCCTGAAGCTTAACGAGTGCTGCATGCATCTCCGCCAACTGCCTTTGCATATCGGCAACTGCGTGCGCCTGCACCTGAAGCGCCCGGATTTCCGCAGCCTGCGCCTCGATCGTGCGCTCTTGCTTCTGCACTTCGTTGAGCAGCATCGGCGCGAGTTCGTCATACCGAACCCCGTCGATGCGCCCGGCCTCATTGCGAATCACCAGTTCCGGGTACACTTTGGCGACTTCTTCGGCGATCAGTCCATACTGGCGCGTCCCTGTCGCATCGGCCTTGAGCTTGAAAGTCACCGGCCGCAACTGCCCAAGTTTCGCCGTGTTCGATCCCATCGGCGCGATAGCGGTCTTGAAACGTTCGGAGGAACTGAGTACCCCAAGTTCCCCGGAAGGCGTTACCACTACCTCACTGCCTGTCAGAGAATGACCATAGATGCCCGCGACGAACGTGGCCGCCTGCGTGCCCTGAACACCGACCCTTATGGTATTGGCATCGCCAGCCACACCCGGGCTACCTATGTCGATATTATTTGAGCCTGTCGTCAGATTGATGCCGGCGTGCCAACCTTCGGCAACATTGCTACTGCCGCTTACGTTGTTAGCCAGCGCGTGCACGCCGATAGCCGTGTTGTTGGCGCCGGTGTTGTTCGAGTACATCGCTTGATATCCAGAGGCGGTGTTGCTGACTCCGTTGTTGCTAAGGAGCGCCTCGTACCCAGACGCGGTGTTGTATTGGCCGGTCTGGTTGTAAAAGAGCGCGTAGTAACCCGAGGCAACGTTGTAGCTGCCGGTCGTGTTGTAAAAAAGCGCGTAGTAACCGGCGGCAACGTTGTAGCTGCCGGTCGAATCTGAAGAGAGTGCGCCGCCGCCCATGGCGGTATTGTAGGAACCCGTGCCAGGAGTAAAGGCGCCCAGGAGCGCCTGATACCCGAAGGCGCTGTTGCCACTACCAGTCGTGTTGAAGTAGTTCGCTTCGAACCCGAAGGCGCTGTTTCCACTACCAGACGTGTTGGAATAAAGCGCGCTTGCCCCAGAGGCGGTGTTGACACCACCAGTCGTGTTCATCAGGAGCGCATAGTACCCGGAGGCGGTGTTGTAGGAGCCGTCCGTGTTGTTGTAGAGCGCCTGCATTCCGGCGGCGGTGTTGTAGGAGCCGTCCGTATTGAAGTAAAGCGACTGCATTCCGGCGGCGGTGTTGAAGGAGCCGCTCGTGTTGTAGTAGAGCGCCTGGCTTCCGGAGGCAGTGTTGTAGTCGCCATACTCACTCGTGTTGGAATAGAGCGCCTGGTACCCGGAGGCGGTGTTGTAGAAGCCGGGATTTGAGGCAGCTGGCTTCCCGAGCGCCCCAGTCCCCATCCCGGTGTTGCCGCGTTCGTCGCTCTTATCGTTCGTTGAGGGCACCTGAGCGTAAGCCGTTCCTACAAGTGCGAGCGTGGCGATAAAGCCTAACCTGACTGATTTCACGGCTGATCCCCTTGGAATGATTTTTTGGTCGCGGCCGATAAACACATTGCGCTACCGATCCCGACGTTAGCAAACGCGCGGCTACCTCCCTTCGAGTGTGAAGACATTTGTGCGCCGCCGCAATTGAGCGCGCGGCTCATGGCTTCGTGTTCGGTCGTGAGAAGCGCGATCATCTCATCCGCGAAGAATGAAACGCCTCCGTCAATTGTAGCTATCCGGGGTAGATTCGATGCGAATTTTTCGGGATGTTCCTCGGCCCGCGCCTCGCCACTGCCAGGCAGCCAAAAAAAGCCAACGCGCATAGCACAACAAGAACTGGCAGATACTTCAGCAGCGTTGAATAGATCAGCTAAAGAGGTTGATTCACTGACACTACAACCCAGCCTGCAAGGCTGCCCGCAACGAGCGGGATGCAACAAGAGGCATTTTTTGTAATAAACCGATGGCCGAAGTGCACGGAATGCCTTGTTATTGGCGGAGAGGGGGAGATTCGAACTCCCGAGCCGCTTGCGCAGCCTCCGGTTTTCAAGACCGGTGCAATCAACCGCTCTGCCACCTCTCCGGCTAAATCGAATCAGCTGGTTAGGTTCATTCTATCAGGTCGGCCTTGGCGAGACGCTCGTCGAACCACGCTGGCGGGTCGTCTTCGGGCGCAGACGTGGCGGCCAGCTTTACCGCCGCCCGCGAGCGAAGTTCAGCTACGCGGGCAGTCCGTATATGTTTAGCGATGGCGCAGGACCGCGCGGGTCTCTTGGCTGGATAAGGCGCGTGGTCCGTACGAATGGGCACTTTCAAGGGCTGCACACTTGCTCACGCAGCGCCAGAATTGCTTGCGTTCTCTTGGTTCAGCTCGAACAAGCGCCGGAGTATCTCGTCATCCGATAGTGGCCACGGAAAGCCATACGGCCAGCTCGTTCTGCATACATAGCCGAGCCCGATTGGCTACTTCAGGAACTCCTGGCGTACCCGGGGTACCGTCTGAGGTGGTGCAAGTGGCGGGAGGGGACTCTCCTTCAAGACGTCAGGTTGGCGTCGCGCTCTACAACCGCGTCCCGCAGGGGCAAGAGCCTGTCGAACTCCTCCTTAACTACTGCGTAGCACTCGCAAACCCGCGCTTCCAACTGCGGTCGATCGATGACGGTGATGACGCCGCGGCTGTAGCGGATGATGCCGCTGCGTTGCAACTTGCCGGCCGCTTCGGTGACGCCCTCGCGCCGCACGCCGAGCATGTTGGCAATGAGCTCTTGAGTCATGGTGAGTTCATTCGAACTCAGCCGGTCGAGGCTGAGCAGCAGCCGGCGGCATAACTGCTGTTCGATCGAGTGGTGCCGGTTGCAAACCGCCGTTTGCGCCATTTGCGTGAGCAGCGCCTGGGTATAACGCAGCAACAGATCGTGCAGTCCGCCAATCTGGCCGAATTCCGCTTGCAGGATTTCAGACGGGAGTCTATACGCGGACCCAGCGCTCTGCACCCGCGCCCGGCTCGGCGTCGTCTCGCCACCGAGGAAAAGAGCGACCCCAACTACACCTTCGTTGCCAACCACGGCGATTTCGGGGGAAGCGCCGTCCGCCATCACGCGCAGAAGGGAAACGATCGAGTTGATGGGGAAGTAGACATGTGCCAACGGCGCTCCGGCGTCATAAATAACCTCGCCGAGGGATAACGGAACCGACTCGAGGCGGGGTGAAAGCCGTTCGAGTATTTCCGGTGCCAACGCCGCGAGCAGTTGATTGCGCACGGGCTGCTGCACGAGCGTGCGCGTGAGATCAGGCACGACTCGGCTCATCCTGCTGACTGTCGCATGGGTCGCATACTCTGGTTTGCCAGTGTGCGAAGGCTACGCATGTTGCGTTGCTCGTGGATTGCAGGCCTGGCTCTTCCCATTGCATTTGAAACCGGCTCGAGCCCTCGAGACAGAGAGTAGGCGGGGGTCCACTGGACGCGAGGGAGTTGTCAGGGCTATCGAGTTCGGGAGACGTGAGCGCGCGACTACGGGGCGGGCACGGGGGGGCACAGACGAGATCTTCGTCACGTCGCATAACCGTTTCGGTGTGACCGAGAACGCGGTGCCGGCGCCGTGTCCAAGCGCACTATTTCCGCCGCGCACAGCGTTGTGCACATTCCTCGGGTGTCGGTGGGCCAGCTTTGCAGAAGACTCTGTCGGTTATGGCGAGAATCATGCGTTCTGATGAGTTTGCCGGCCGGCGCAAGAAACGTGCAGAGCGCTATCGTCGCCTGCAGGCGCGAGCGCTGCTCAAGTTGTTTAGGCAGGCGAACGGCAGGGAAACCGAGACAATCGAGGAACTCGGTGTTTGGGCGCAGAGCAGCCATTTGGGACAAATAGTTCCTCACGGCGTGTTTACGAGCGCAGAATCGCGCGCAGAAATCCACGCGTTGGATGGACCTGAGGCCTCGGTGTAGGAAGTTACCTCCGGCACGATCTGAGGTACGCTCCGGCTGTGCGCAGGCTGAGCCGACCC
>Ga0302324_100000866_pt1 | contig 76214 bp, 63 predicted proteins | sample Palsa_T0_1_FD_201949 | JGI IMG/M metagenome (GOLD analysis project Ga0302324, IMG submission 201949) | Peat permafrost microbial communities from Stordalen Mire near Abisko, Sweden - Palsa_T0_1 | ecosystem: Environmental > Terrestrial > Soil > Palsa > Peat permafrost | place: Sweden: Abisko...
AATCCGATATTCCTGCTCTACCGCGCTCAATGCCTGATCGCCCTGGGACGCCTCACCGGCGCGTGCCAGGCGGCCGCGGCGGCCGCGCACGTCGCCGGCGGCGACGCTCTGCTCTGGGATGCGATCGGCACGGTGTACAGCCGCGGCAACGACCAGCAGCACGCACTGGCGGCTTACGACCATGCGATTGCGTTGGCGCCGGGCAATGCGCAGTTGCTGTTCAATCGGGCCGCGGTGCGTCGGTTTATCGGCGCATTGGCACAGGCCGAGGCCGATTACGACCGTGTCATCGAGCTCAGGCCCGCCGACTATGAAGCCTATAAAAACCGCTCGGACCTGCGCACGCAGAGCGCCGGCAACAATCACATTGCCGAGCTCGAAACGCTGGCGGCGCAAAGCGATCTGGACTGGCGCGCGGCAGTGCAGTTGAACTATGCGCTGGCCAAGGAATACGAGGATCTGGGCGACTACCAGCGCTCTTTTGAGCGGCTGCAACGTGGCGCGCGCGCGGCGCGAACATCTGCAATATGACCTCGCCACCGATCTTGCGACCGTTGACTGGATCATGCGGGCGTTTCCGGCGGCAACCGCCGAGCCTGCCCAGCACACCAGCGCCGCTGCCCCGGCCACCGCGGCGCCCATCTTCATCGTCGGTCTGCCGCGCAGCGGCAGCACTCTGGTCGAGCGGATTCTGAGCAGTCACTCAATGGTCTCCTCGGCCGGCGAACTCAAAGCTTTTGCCGTCGCGATCGTCGGAGCCGTTCGTGGCCAGAGCGGGCGCTCGCACATGTCGCGCCAGGAAATGGTGGCCGCTTCCGCAAACCTGGATTTTGCGGCGCTGGGTCGCGATTATCTCGAGCGCGCGCGCGCAGCCGGCGCAGCTGGGTTTTGCTTCATCGACAAAATGCCGCTGAACTATCTGTATTGTGGAATGATCCGCCGCGCCCTGCCCAACGCAAAGATCGTGCACGTGAGCCGAAGTCCGATGGCGGCATGCTACGCCATGTACAAAACCCTGTTCGAAGACGCCTATCCGTTTTCCTACGATCTGGCAGAGATTGGCAGGTATTACCTCGCATACCGGCGACTGATGGAGCATTGGCAGCTGACCCTGCCGGGGGCGATATATTCCCTGAGCTACGAAGCGCTGATCGCCGACCAACTCGGACAAACCCGCAAGCTGTTGGATTTCTGTGGTCTGGAATGGCAGCAGGCATGCGCGCAATTTCACGACAATCCTGCCGCTACTACCACCGCCAGCGCGGTGCAGGTGCGGCAGCCGATCTACGATTCGTCGGTATCGCAGTGGCGGCACTACCAGGCGCAATTGGCGCCGTTGTCCCGTGAACTCAGTGCCGGCGGCGTGCGGGTCGATTGAATCAACACCGCGCGGGCATCGCAAGGATGACGACATGAATAAAAAGTTCTACAGCAAGCCGGACGTCGCCTCGGGCGAAGAGTACGACCCGATGAAGCAACCGCGGTTCAGCGAGATTGCGACCTTCATGCGCGCTCCCATGGCGAATACGCTCGAGCAGGTTGACATCGGCCTGATCGGCGTACCCACCGATCTCGGAGTGACCAACAGACCGGGTGCCCGACACGGACCAAGGGAAATACGCAACGCCTCCAGTCTGATGCGCTCATTCAACCTCGCGCTTGGCGTCAATCCATACGATCTGTGCCGCATTGCCGATCTCGGGGATGTGCGCCTGTCGCATCGCTACGATCTGGAAAAGCAAGTCGAGGAAATCGAGGCTTTCTACCGCAAGGTTCACGCTGCCGGGGTGTTGCCAATCAGTGCCGGCGGGGATCATTCCATCACCTTTCCGATCTTCAAGGCCATCGCCGCCGATGAGCCCATCGGCATGGTGCACATCGATGCCCACTGCGACACCTGGGGCGAGTTCTACGGCTCCAAATTCACGCACGGCGCGCCGTTTCGCCTGGCTGTCGAGGCCGGCCTGCTCGACCCGAAACGCACCATCCAGATCGGCATACGCGGCGGCCAGAACTTCATGGATGGCATCGAGTTTTCACTCTCTCACGGCATGCGCGTGGTGTTCATCGAGGAGTTCGCCTCGCTGGGCGTCGAGCGGGTCATCGAGGAAGCGCGCAGGGTGGTCGGAGACGGTTCCACCTACATCTCATTTGACGTCGACGGACTCGATCCCGTGTACGCGCCGGGCACGGGTACGCCCGAAGTCGGCGGCATTACCACGCTGGAGGCTCAGCGTCTGCTGCGTGGATTGCGCGGCTTGAACCTGATCGGCGGCGATGTGGTCGAAGTCGCTCCGCCCTACGATCAAACCGGCAACACTGCCCTGGTCGGCGCCACGATTATGTTTGAGATTCTGTGCCTGATTGCCGATCGTCACTTCGGCCCTGATCGCGGGGCGCCTGCGGCCTCAGTGCGCTGAAGGCTTTGCTCCGCCGGCACTCTCCTTGGCCACGAGCCACTTCACCAGTTCAACCACCTGCTCGGGACCGCCGGCCGACTGCACATCCAGACGATATTTGCCATTGACGATGACGGTGGGTGTGCCCTCGACGCGGTAGTCTTTGACCAGCTGGTCGGCCTGCCGCATGCGCGTATCGACGCCGAAGGAATTGGCGGTGGCGAGGAAGGTCTCGGCCTTGATGCCGGCGGTGCGCGCATAAAATCCGGCCGCATCCTGGATGCTCGGCGGCGGCACTTTCATTCGGTGCGTGCTCGGATCCTCAATAGCAAGCTCGCCGGTCTTCCAGACCGCATCAAACATGGCATCGTGCGTGCGCTTGTCCAGCCCGAGAATCTGTGCGGCGTAGTAGGCGCGCTGAAACATCGGCCAATCCTCATCCGGCCGGAACGCGGCGGCCACAAATACCAGCTCGGCATTGGACGGTAAGCCGGCCTTGAGGCGATCGACCACCGGATAGAAGCTATTGCACGCCGGACAGGCATACGAGAATACTTCGGTGACTTCGATCTTTCCGGGCGCCACGGTGGTGGGTTGCGCCGGGTCGAGCAGAAAATAGTTCCTACCCTGTTCCCAGCTGCTCGCGGCCTGTGCGCCGGAACAGATTCCCAGACCCAGCATTGCCCAGAGCAAGACCAACTTCGGGCCCCGTAGTGCCACACCCTTCACTTGCATTGTTTTCTCCAATAAAACCCGATATTGCGAACTGTAAATCAAGCCAACTTTAGCCTGCTATGATGCCTGGCAGCGACTTTCTGGCCAAAGTGCCCCCATCGTGCCCGCTGCCATCCTGCTCGCCCGCGCCCAATTCGCCTTTACGATGGCCTTCCACATCCTATTTCCGGCGATCTCCATCGGACTGGCCAGCTACCTGGCGGTGCTCGAGGGACTGTGGCTGCTCAGTGGCCGCGACACCTACCTGAATCTTTACAAATACTGGCTCAAGATCTTTGCCACCGTGTTCGGCATGGGCGTGGTGTCGGGACTGGTCATGTCGTATCAATTCGGCAGCAATTGGTCGACCTTCGCCGATCGCGCCGGCCCGATCATCGGCCCGCTTATGGCATATGAAGTGCTGACCGCCTTCTTCCTCGAGGCCGGCTTTCTCGGCATCATGCTGTTCGGCCTGACGCGCGTGGGCAGGACTCTGCATTACATCGCCACGCTGGCGGTCGCAGTCGGCACCCTGACCTCGGCATTCTGGATTCTGGCGGCCAACAGCTGGATGCAGACGCCGGCGGGCTTCGGCACCAATGCCGCCGGACAATTCATTCCGCTTTCCTGGCAGCAGATCATCTTCAATCCCTCGTTCCCGTATCGGCTGGTGCACATGGTCCTGGCTGCCTATTTGAGCACCGCACTGGTGGTAGGTTCCGTGGCAGCCTTCCATATGTTGCGCCGGCACGATACGCCCGAGGTGCGGCGCATGTTCTCGATGGCCATGTGGATGGCGGCGCTGGTGGCGCCACTGCAGATCATCGCCGGCGACATGCACGGCCTCAACACGCTCGAGCATCAGCCGGCAAAGATCCTGGCGCTCGAAGGACACTTCGAGAGCAGTCCTCACGGCGCGCCGCTGATTCTGTTCGGTCTGCCCGATCAGGCCGCCGGTCGAGTGCGCGCCGCCATCGAGATACCGAATCTGTCGTCGTTGATCCTCAAGCACGATCTGCATGCACCGCTGGCCGGCCTCAATACTATCCCGCGCGCCGACTGGCCGCCGGTGCCCGTGATTTTCTGGACCTTCCGCATCATGGTGGGCCTGGGGTTCGCCATACTCGCTCTCGGAATTACCAGCCTGGTGATGCGAGCCCGAGGTTCGCTTTATAGCAGCCGGCTATTGCTTCGCGCGGCGCTGCTCATGGGCCCCGCCGGCATCGTGGCCGTGATCGCCGGCTGGTTCACCACCGAGGTCGGGCGCCAGCCATTCACCATCTATCATGAGCTGCGCACGCTGGATTCCGCCTCACCGCTGGCCGCTCCGGCGGTGGCGGCCTCGTTGGCCGCCTTTGCGGTGGTGTACTTCACGGTGTTCGGCGCCGGAGCGTTCTACATTCTGCGAATGATGCGCGCGCCGCCGCACGCCGGCGAATCGCCCACGCCGGAAGCGGTTCCGCAACGTAGCGCCGGCATCGTGCCGCGGGGGCTGGTGTGATGGTTGCGGATGCGGCCCTGAGCTATGTCTGGGCGCTGATCGTCGCGCTGGCGGTGTTCGCCTATATCGTGATGGACGGGTTTGATCTGGGCATTGGCATTCTGTTCCCATTGTTCCGCGGCGAGCACGAGCGCGGCACCGTCATGAATACCATCGCCCCGGTATGGGATGGCAATGAAACTTGGCTGATTCTGGGCGGCGGCGGCTTGATGGCCGCGTTCCCGCTGGCCTATGCCATTATCATGCCGGCGCTGTACACGCCGGTGATTGCCATGCTGTTGGGCCTGATATTCCGTGGCGTGGCATTCGAGTTCCGCTGGCGCACGCAGCGCGGCCGCCGCTTCTGGGACGGCGCGTTCTTTGCCGGTTCTTCGCTGGCCGCCTGCATGCAGGGGGTGGCACTGGGCGCCATCCTGCAGGGCATTCACGTCGAGGGACGGCACTACGGCGGCGGCTGGTGGGATTGGCTTTCGCCGTTCAGCATTCTGACCGGCCTATCGCTGATGGCCGGTTACGCGACCCTGGGCGCCAGCTGGATCATTCTCAAGACCGAACACGAACTGCAGCAGCACGCCTACAGACTCGCGCTTCGGTGCGGCCTGGCGCTGGTCATCGGCATCGCCGCCGTGAGTCTGGCGACGCCCATGCTGCACTCCCAATATTCCGATCGCTGGTTTGCGTGGCCGAATGTGTTGCTCAGCGCGCAGGTGCCGCTGCTGGTACTGATCGCAGCGGTACTGTTTTTCTTCGCGCTCAAACATCACTGGGAGCGCGCGCCGTTTTTTTTGACTCTGGGGCTGTTCACCCTGAGCTACGTGGGTCTGGGTATCAGTGTATTTCCGTTCCTGGTGCCCGCGACCATCACCATCGCCGATGCCGCCGCGCCCGCCTCGAGTCAAAGATTCATGCTCGTTGGTACGGTGGTGCTCATTCCGATCATCGCCGCCTACACAGGCCACGCCTACTGGGTGTTTCGCGGCAAGGTGGGCACGGAAGGGTACCATTGAACGCGCCGCCCTCGTGGCCATCACGTCATCCACGCGCGCAGCGGCTGTTGTGGTTCGTCGGTCTATGGGCCGCCAGCGTCGGCGTTACTGTGCTTGTCGCCGGTATGCTGCGCTGGCTGTTCGCCCGCATACTCTCGTGACGCTCGGCTACGCGAGGCAATGCAGGACGAATCCTGCGATATCGGCACTCCTCACGAAGCCTTAAAATGTTTGACGCCCGCTTTCAGAGCCGCACGACGCAGATCCTGATCCAGAGTAGCCAGCGGTAGCGCCGTCCGCAGGGACAGCTCCAGATACGACGCATCGTACGACGACAAACGATGGCGACGCGCGAGCTGCAGCGTCCCAACGAATACCTTGGCATGCGTGTGCGGATCACAAATGATCGCTGCCGCCTCGAGTGTCGACAGAAACGCTTGAGAGCGATTCTCCAGAAGAATGCCGCGCGATTCACACTTGGCGATGACATTCGCGATTTCCAGCCCCCACGTTGCAGGCACTCGCGCCTGGGAAGCGGGATTCTTCAATACTTCAAACACGGCATCTGCATAGGCCTGAGCCACTCCCGCATCCTCCAACAGCCAACTTAGTGCGACCGAGGCATCGAGAACGAAATTCACTCGCGACCTTCCTCGATTAGCGCTTTGATATTGATCTTCTGGCGCAGGGGATTGTGCTTGCGAAAGAGCTGAAATGCTTCAATGGCCGCTTTGGCATCGGTTTTCCGCTCCACCGAGGGAGGACCCAGCTCCGCCACCGCCTTTCCGCGATTGGTGATCGTAAAACGCTTACCGGCCTGGACCTCGCGCAGCAGCTCCGGCAGCTTGGTCTTGGCTTCATAGGCGCCGATCTCGATGGTCATGCTGCAGCTCCTCGGGTCAGACTAGTCTACAGGCTAGTCTATTGACTGTCCAGCAGCCAACTGCAACGCGGCACCGCGGTCGAATGCAGACTTGTCAGCGTCCGCTTCGGCAGCGTCAATGGGCCCGCGGGGTCGACACCTGCGCGCCCGCAGGCTCGAGCCCCTTGGAGTACAGAATGCGCCCGTCGGGCGTGACCAGCACCGCATCGACATCGTCGAGTCCGTTGTAGATGCGCATGGCCTCATCGGGTCCGAGTACGAACGCGGTCTTGGACAGGCCATCGGTGCGCGTGGCGGTCGGTGCAATGACCGTGGCGCTGCGCACCTTGCTGGCCGAGTGTCCGGTATGCGGATCGATGATGTGGTGGTAGCGCACGCCGTCCTCGTCGAAATAACGCTCGTAGTCGCCCGAAGTTGAGAACGCCGCGTCGGTCAGCGGTATGCGGGTAATCACCTGGTCGGGGTGATCCGGATGTCGGATGCCGATGATCCACGGCTTGCCGAAGCGATCGCCGAGCACGCGGCTGTCGCCGCCGGCGTTGACCAGGGCGTGCGTGAAGCCGCGCGCCCGCAGTATCTCGATGCCGCAGTCCACCGAGTAGCCTTTGGCGATGCCACCGAGGTCTATGCGTACCCCGGGCTGCGAGAAGCGCACGCTGCTGGTCGCGGCGTCGAGCAGCACGTGCTGGTAGTTCACTGCCGGCAGCGCGTCTTTAATCTGCTGCTCGGTCGGCCGCTTGCGCTCGCGAAAATCATACATGTAGCCGACACTGGCATAGGTGATATCGAAAGCCCCTTCGGTGATGCGTGAGTACTCTAGCGCCGTGGTCAGCAGTTTGAACAGCTCAGGGCTGATCTTGACCGGCTGGGTCGCGGCCAGCGCATTGACCTTTGACACTTCGCTCGTGGGCTTGTAGACGCTCATGCTCTCATCGATGTGGCGCATCTCATCCATGACCGCATCGATGGCCTGCTCGCCGCGCGCCTTGTCCGTGTCTTCGGCCCAGATCTCCACGTAGATGCGAGTGCCCATGATGCCGTCGACACCGCGCGACAGCCATGCCGCCTGCGTCGGGGCCGCGGCCAGAGCGAGCAGCAGCCACAGCGTGCGCGCCTGCGCGCTCATGCGCTATCCAGGCCGGCGGCCTCGAGCAAACCCTTTTGCGCCAGCCATTCGCGATTGAACAGGCGCGAGAGATACTTCGAACCCGTGTCGCACAGCACCGTGACTACGGTGTGGCCCGGGCCCAGATCGCGCGCCACCTGCACGGCCGCGGCGACATTGATGCCGCTGGTGCTGCCGACGAACAGCCCCTCCTCGCGCAACAGTCTATAAACATAGCGCACGCTCTGCGCATCCTCGATGTGCACGGCATCGTCGATCGGTGCATCCTGCATGTTGGCGGTGATGCGTCCTATGCCAATGCCCTCGGTGATCGAGCCGCTGCCGGTAGCCTTAACCACGCCGTTACGGATGTATTCATACAGGGCACTACCGGGCGGATCGGCCACGACCGTGCGCACGCCGGGGCTGCGGGACTTGAGATATTCCGACACACCGGCGAGCGTGCCGCCAGTGCCGCTGGCGGCGACGAAAGCATCGATCTTTCCGCCAGTCTGCTGCCAGATTTCCGGTCCCGTGGTCTCGAAGTGGGCGCGACGGTTGGCGGTGTTGTCGAACTGGTTGGCCCAGATCGCGTCCGGCAGCTCATCGGCCAGACGCCCGGCGATTTTCTGAAAATGATTTGAGTCGCTGTAGGGCACCGTCTTGACGCGTCGCACCTGTGCGCCGAGCGCCTCGATCAAGGCATACTTTTCCGGCGACTGGTTATCGGGCATCACGATCACGCAGCGATAGCCGCGTGCATTGCACACATGCGCCAGGCCGATGCCGGTGTTGCCCGCGGTGCCCTCGACCACGGTGCCGCCGGGCTTGAGCACGCCCCGGCGTTCGGCGTCGAGCACGATGGCGCGCGCGGCGCGGTCCTTGACCGAGCCGCCCGGGTTCATGAATTCAGCCTTGCCATAGATCTCGCAGCCGGTCTGCTCGCTGACGCGCCGCAGCCGGATCAGCGGCGTTCTACCCACGGCGTCGAGAAAATCCTGGGCGATGTTCATGTTTGACTCATGCCTGCTGTACACCTAAGGCGTCAACCCAGGCCGCCGTGTTTGCGGCACGCGCGGCAGTCTCTCCAACAATCAGCAGCGCCGGGGCTTCGATACCGGCGCGCTGCGCGCGCTGCGCGATGTCGTGCAGGCAGCCGGCCAGCACACGCTGCCTGGGCAGCGTGGCGCGTTCGATGATAGCCGCCGAGCGCTCGCGCGGCGCGCCTTGCGCGATCAGATGCGCGATGATGCGCGGCAATTGCGAGATCCCCATGTAGAACACCACGGTCTGGGCGGGCGCCGCGAGCGCGCGCCAGTCCAGGCCTTCAGCCCCCTCTCCCATGGCGGTCACGAACGTGACCGACTGGGCTTCGCCTCGATGCGTGAGCGGCACGCCGGCCGATGCTGCCGCACCCAGGGCCGCCGTGATGCCGGGTACCACCACGACGGCAATGCCGGCGGCAGTCAGCGCATCGATCTCCTCACCGCCGCGGCCGAAGATGAACGGATCGCCGCCCTTGAGCCGCGCCACGCGCAGGCCGCGCCCCGCATACTCGAGCAGCAGCGCGTGAATGCGCTGTTGCGTCACGCGATGCTGGCCCGATTGCTTGCCCACGAACACGCGCTCGGCGTCGCGCCGCACTCGCTCGAGTACCGCATCGCTGACCAGTCGATCGTACAGCACCACATCGGATTGCTGCAGCAGCTGCAGTGCACGCAAGGTCAGGAGGTCGGGGTCGCCTGGGCCGGCCCCGATCAGATAGACCTCGCCGCGGGCCGGCGCGTCGGCGGCTCGCAGTTGCGAATCGAGCAGGGCTTCGGCTTCCGCCATGCTGCCGGCATACACCTTGGAGGCGATGCTGCCCGCAAACAGCCGGTCCCAGAACCGGCGGCGCAGATTGATATCGGGCAATGCGCGCTGTACCCGTTCGCGCGCACGGCCGGCCAGACGCGCGAGCTCACCGAGCCGCTCCGGCAGCAGCGCCTCCAGTTGCGTGCGCACGCGTCGCACCAGCGTCGGCGACTGCCCGGAGCTGCCTATGGCGACGATGACCGGCGAGCGATCGACGATCGCCGGCATGATGCAGGAGGACGCGGTGCTGTCGTCGACCACGTTGACGAATACATTGCGTGCCGCGCCCGCGGCGGCCACGGCGTGATTGACTGACGGCTGATCGGTGGCGGCGATGGCCAGAGCTACGCCCTCGAAATGCCCGGGTTCGAACTGCTGGCTGCGATACTCTATGCGTCCGGCGTCGCGATACAGGGCGAGTTCGTGATGCAGCCTCGGGGCGACCACGCGCACGCGCGCACCGGCCTTGAGCAGCAGCTCTGCTTTGCGCAGCGCGACCGCACCGCCGCCGACCACCAGTGTCAGCCGCTCGCGCAGGTCGAGAAATACCGGCAGATGATCCATATTGGAACTCAAGCACCGCGCGGCCAGCGCGGCGCCGGCGCATCAGCCGACGGCTGCGGGGCGCTTGCGCGGATGCAGTCCGCATTCACGCGAATCCGACTGTTCCCACCACCAGCGCCCGGCGCGTTGGCTCTCCCCCGGCGCAGTGGCACGCGAGCACGGCGCGCAGCCGATGCTCGAATAGCCGCGATCATGCAGGGGGTTGTAGTACAGCTGCTGGGCGCGAATATAGGTCCAGATGTCGCCGTCAGTCCAATCCAGCAGCGGACTGATCTTCTCCAGGCCGTACTGCGGGTCGTGGTCGATGGGCTGAGCCCTGGCGCGAACATCGGACTGCTCGTGCCTGACTCCGGTGACCCAGGCCTGGTAGCCGGAGATGGCACGCCGGAACGGCTCGAGCTTGCGAGTCTGGCAACAATTCAGGCGTGCTTCCAGACTGCCGTAAAAGCCATTGATGCCGTGATCGCGCACCAGGCGCTCGATCGCCCCGGCGTCGGGATAGTAGACCGGCAGCCGCCGCTGGTAGCGGCGTTCGAGCCGCTCGAGCAGCGCCAGGGTCTCCTCGGGCAGGCGCCCGGTATCGATGCTGAATATGTCGATTTCCGGCACTTGCGTGCATATCAGGTCGGTCAGCACCATGGCCTCGGCGCCGAGGCTGCTGGCATAGACCACGCGGCCAAACTCGGCAACCGACCGGCGCAGCAGTGCCACCGTGGTCTCTATCTTGGAGGCCAGCGCCGAGTCGATGTTCGTCTGCTGAGAGGCCGGGTGTACCATCACACCGGCGATTCTGGGGGCTGCACTCATGATTTTGGCTTATGAGCTTAAGGCCTCGATGCGTCATCTGTGATCCGCAACACCCCGGGCGTGACAATTCATGACCTCCGGCAGAACCCTTCACGGCATCATCCCCGGCCCATGAGCTCCCTTGATCTGCGCCGCCTGCGGCAAAACGAGCATGTGCGTGCGCTCACGCGCGAGGTCCATGTCCAGCTCGAGCAGCTGATCCAGCCGCTGTTCGTGGCCGAGGGACTCAAGTCCCGCGAGCCCGTGCCCGGCCTGACCGGCGTGCATCAGGACAGCCCCGACTCGCTGCTGCGCCAGGTCGAACAGGACATGTCGGCCGGGGTGCGCAAATTCCTGCTGTTCGGCGTCCCGCGCGCGCGCAGCGAGCGCGATATCGACTGGTCGTTTACCGCCGGTCAGATTCGCGCCCTCAAGCAGCGCTTTGGCCAGGATATCTGGCTCGCCACCGACGTCTGCCTGTGCTCATCGACGCCGCACGGGCATTGCGGCGTGCTCAATGCCGAGGGCGATCATCTGGACAATCACGCCAGCGTGGCCGAACTCGAGCAGGCCGCGCTGAGCTATGCCCAGGCCGGAGCCGACTGCGTCGCGCCCAGCGACATGATGGACGGCCGCATCGGCGCCATCCGTGCGCGCCTGAACGGCGCCGGGCTCGAGCGCACCGTACTGATGAGCTACGCGGTCAAGTTTCACTCGACGCTCTATGGACCCTTTCGCGCCGCGGCCGATTCAGCGCCCAAGGGCGATATGGCGCTCAAAGATCGCGCCAGCTACCAGCTGGATCCGGCCCGGCCCAATGACGCCTGGCAATGCGCGCAACGCGATGCCGATGAGGGTGCGGATATCCTGATGGTCAAGCCCGGGCTGCCGTACCTGGATATTCTGCGAGAGCTGTCGGCAGCCATCCCCAAGCCCTGGGCCGTGTATCACGTCAGCGGTGAATTCGCGGCGCTCGAGGCCCTGTGCGCGCAGGGTCTGGCCGCGCGCGCGCCGCTGCACCGCGAAATCATGACCGCCTTCAAGCGCGCTGGCGCGGCCATGATCATCACCTACGGCGCCCGCTTTGCGCGCGAGTGGCTGGCGGCATGAGCGCCGGCGCCGGACTGTCCGAGCAGCTGTTCGCGCGCGCGCAGCGCGTGTCCCCGGGCGGCGTGCATTCCCCGGTGCGCGCTTTTCGTGGCGTGGGTGGCACACCGCGCTTCATGGTCGGCGGACACGGCGCCTGCCTGCGCGACGTCGACGGCCGCGAATACGTGGACTTCTGCATGGCCTTCGGGCCGCTGATCCTCGGCCATGCCGACCCGCAGGTACGCGCGGCGGCCGAGGCGGCACTGGCGCGCGGCTGGAGCCTGGGCACGGCCGAGCCCTACAGCCTTGAACTGGCGGAGCTGATCACCGGCAGGATTCCCTGGATCGAGAGCATCCGCTTCGTCAATTCCGGGACCGAGGCCGTCATGTCCGCGCTGCGCCTGGCGCGCGGCGCCACCGGGCGTTCGAAAATCCTCAAATTCGAGGGCTGCTATCACGGCCACAGCGATTCGATGCTGCTGCGCGCCGGCTCGGGGCTGGCCGAGGCGCCGTTGCCCGACAGCGCAGGTCTTGCCCCGGATATCGTCCAGGAGACGCTGATCGCGCCGCTCGATGATATCGAGGCGCTCGAGCTGTTGTTCGCCAGCCGCGGCTCGGAGCTCGCGGCGGCCATCATCGAGCCGCTGCCGGCCAACTACGGCCTGTTGCCCCAAAGGCCCGAATTCCTCGAGGCGCTCGCACGCCTGACGCGCGCCCACGGCGCACTGTTGATTTTCGATGAAGTCATCTCCGGCTTCCGCATCGGCTTTCAGGGCTACGCCGGCTTCAGTGGCATCCGCCCGGATCTGGTCACTTACGGCAAGGTCATCGGCGGCGGCTTTCCGGTGGGTGCTTACGGCGGCCGCCGCGAACTCATGGAACTGATCGCACCGGCCGGGCCCGTCTATCAGGCGGGCACGCTGAGCGCCAATCCGCTGGCCATGTGTGCCGGTCTCGCGGTGCTGCAGCGGCTGCAGGACGGCGACATTTATCAGCGGCTGGAAACGCTCGGGGCGCGCCTGGAGGGCGCGCTGGCCAGCATTCCGCGCCTGGCGGTGCAGCGCGTGGGCTCGATTTTCTGGTTCTGCGCCTCGCAGCGCGGCCGTCCGGCCACGCCGATACGCAGCCCAAAGAATTTTCCGGCCGATGCCAAGGCCAGTTTCGCGGCACCGTTCCATGCGCTGCTGGAAGGCGGCATTTATCTGGCCCCCAGCGCCTTTGAAGTCGGTTTCCTGTCGGCGGCGCACAGCGATGCGCAGATCGATCAGCTCGCGAGCGCGCTGCAGGCGCAATTCCAATAGCAGCGTTTTAGTTGGTGCGTGACAGGTACGCCGGCAGCTGCGGCTGTACTGCCGTGTCGCCAATGGTGTGGACCACGCCCTCGGGCGATGCCGCCTCGACCACCGCCGTCAGCAGCTGCACGCTGTGCGGCGCCACCTCGAGCTGCGATTTTTCGAAATCCTGATCCGCCAACACGCCAGTGGCCGTGTCCACGCGCAGGCACCAGTGCAACTGCGGCTGCGGCAGCTGGAAGCCATGCACGTCCGCGGTGGTATTGATCAACAGCAGACTCACTTCGGCACGCGCATCATCCAGCCGAGCGGCACGGCGCACGCACAGCAGGCGCCCCTCGGTGTATTGCCAGTCCTCGGGCCGCATGACATCGCCGTTCTCGTCGAACCACTCGATGTCACGCACCTGCGGCAGCGGTTCGCGCAAACCGTGCTGGAAATAACCGCTGCGCAAGGTGCAGTGATCGCGGCGCAATTGCAGCAGTCGCGCCAGGAACAGCTGCTGCTCGAGGCCTGAGAGCGACTGCGCCTGCGTCCAGTCCAGCCAGCTGAGCTCGGAGTCCTGGCAGTAGGGATTATTGTTGCCGTGCTGCGTGTGACCGAATTCGTCGCCGCTGAGCAGCATGGGCGTGCCGTGGGAGAACAGCAGTGTCGCCAGCATGGCGCGCTTGACGCGCTCGCGCACCGCCGTAATGGCTGGGTCATCGGTCGGCCCTTCGACGCCCCAATTGTTACTGGCGTTGTCGTCGCTGCCGTCGCGATTGCCCTCGCCATTGGCCTCGTTGTGTTTGTGGTTGTAGCTGGCCCAATCCTGCAACGTGAAGCCGTCGTGCGCGGTTAGGAAATTCAGTGACGCCCACGGCCGGCGCCGCTGGTGATCGAACACATCGGCCGAACCCTGCAGCCGCGCGGCCAGCGCGCCGCGCAGCCCGGAATCCCCGCGCCATGCCCGCCGAACCTCATCGCGATATTTGGAATTCCATTCCGACATGCCGGGCGGATGGTTGCCGAGTTGAAAACCTCCGGGTCCCAGATCCCAGGGCTCGGCAATCAGCTTCACGTTCGCCAGCGTGGGATCCTGCATCATGGCGTCGAAAAAGCCCGAGCCGGGATCATAGCCGCTGTCTTCGCGCCCAAGCGTGACGCTCAAGTCGAAGCGGAAGCCGTCGATGTGAAACTCCCGCACCCAATAGCGCAACGAATCGAGCGTCATCTGGATCACGCGCGGATGCGAGAAGTTGAGCGTGTTGCCGCAACCGCTGAAGTTGCTGCAGCGCCGGCGGTCCTCCGGCACCAGGCGATAGTAGGCGGCATTGTCGAGGCCGCGAAAACTCATGGTCGGGCCGAGCTCGCTGCCTTCGCAGGTGTGGTTGTAGACCACGTCGAGCAGCACTTCGATGCCGGCCGCGTGCAGCGCCTTGATCGCACCCTTGAGTTCATCGAGGCTGCCATCGGACAGATAACGCGGCTCGGGCGCGAAATAGGCGAGCGTGTTGTAGCCCCAATAATTCACCAGACCGCGCTCCACCAGCGGCCGATCCTGCAGGAATGCCTGCAGGGGCAGCAGCTCAATGGCGGTGACGCCCAGCCGCTTCAGATGAGCGACCACGTCCTTATGCCCGAGTGCGGCGGCGCTGCCACGCTGACGCTCGGAGACGGCGCTGTGGCGCATCGACAGGCCGCGCACGTGCGCCTCGTAGATGACGGTATCGGCCCAGGGCGTTGCCGGCGGCCGATCCTCAGCCCAATCGAAGCGGTCCACCGTCACCACACCCTTGGGCATGGCGAAGGCGCTGTCACGGCGGTCGAAGGACAGATCGGCGCGCGGGGAGCTGATGCGGTAACCGTACAGTGCATCGCTCCAGCGCAGCGAGCCTGCCAACGCCCGTGCATACGGATCGAGCAGCAGCTTGTTGGCGTTGTAGCGATGACCGTTTTGCGGCTCATACGGGCCATAAGCGCGGTAGCCATAGATCTGACCCGGTGCAAGCGCCGGCACATAGGCATGCCAGATGCCGTCGGAGCATTCGGGCATGGACAGGCGTCGCAGCTCGTTACGGCCGCTGGCATCGAACAGGCACAGCTCGAGCTTCTCAGCATGGCCGGCAAACACCGCAAAGTTGGTCCCGCTTGCATCCCAGGTTGCCCCAAGCCGGTGCGGCGCGCCGGCCAGCGCGCGCTTGGGCAGCTCAGAGTTCATGCAGCGCTCACCTCGAGTCCGTCACCCCTCATGACGCAGCAATACCGTGGCCAGGGGCGGAAGCGTAATTTCGAGCGAAAAAGGCTGACCATGGCTCTGGCCGGAGCCGGCCTGGACCCAGCCGCCGTTGCCGAGATTGCTGCCGCCGTAGATTTCCGCGTCGGTATTGAGAATTTCGCGCCAGCCGCCCGCGCGCGGCGCTCCGATGCGGTAGTGCAGGCGCGGCACCGGCGTGAAGTTGCACACCACGATGACCGGCGGCGTGTCGGCGTAACCGCTGCGGTAATAGGCGAATACGCTGTTGTTGCGGTCATCACCGATAATCCATCGGAATCCGGCACTGTCGCAGTCTAGCGCGTGCAGTGCCGCCTCGGTGGCGTAGAGCCGATTCAGATCGCCGATCAGCCGCTGCACGCCCTTGTGCAGGGGATGATCGAGCGCTGGCCAGTCGACCTGACCGTCATGATTCCATTCCCAGTCCTGTCCGATCTCTCCGCCCATGAACAACAGCTTCTTACCCGGCTGCGTCCACATGAAGCCGAAATAGGCGCGCAGATTCGCAAAACGCTGCCAGGTATCCCCGGGCATGCGGCCGATCAGCGAGCCCTTGCCGTGTACCACTTCATCGTGCGAGAGCGGCAGCACGAAATGCTCGGAGAACGCATACAGCAGGCCGAAGGTCATGTCGTTGTGATCGTAGGCGCGGTGCACGGGATCGTGCGACATGTAGCGCAGCGTGTCGTGCATCCAGCCCATGTTCCACTTGTAGGTGAAGCCCAGGCCCCCATCCTGCGCCGGCCGCGTCACCCCTGGCCACGCCGTGGACTCTTCGGCGATCACCATGGAGCCCGGAAAACGCTGCGACACGGCGTCGTTCAGATGCCGCAGAAAGTCGATCGCTTCGAGATTTTCGCGGCCGCCATACTTATTCGGAATCCATTGCCCTTCCTTGCGGGCGTAGTCGCGGTACAGAAACGATGCCACCGCATCGACCCGCAGCGCGTCGATGTGATAGCGCTCGAACCAATGCAGCGCGCCGGAAATCAGGAATGAATGCACTTCGCGGCGGCCGAGGTTGTAGATCGCCGTGTTCCATTCCAGTTGAAAACCCTCGCGCGGATCGGTGTGCTCATACAACGCGGTGCCGTCGAAGTAGGCCAGGCCGTGCACATCGGTAGGAAAGTGTCCGGGCACCCAGTCCAGGATCACGCCCAGGCCGGCGTTGTGACAGCGATCCACGAAGCGCGCGAATGCCGCTGGCTCACCGAACGCGGCGTGCGGCGCGTATTGACCGAGCACCTGATAGCCCCAGGAGCCGCCGAACGGGTGCGCCATGATCGGCAGCAGTTCAACGTGCGTGAAGTTGAGGTCGCGGACGTAGGGAATCAGCTGCTCGGCCAGCTCGTCCCAGTTGAGCCCGCGCCAATCCGGTCCGGTGCGTCGCCAGGATCCGGCATGCACTTCATAGATCGACACCGGCGCGTGCAAGTGCTGTCCGGTACCGGCGCGCGCCTGCAGCCAGTTCTGATCGCTCCAGCGAAACGGCGTCGGATCGGAAACCACCGAGGCCGTGCGGGGCGGAGCTTCCGCCTGCAGCGCCACCGGATCGGCCTTGAGCGGCAGCAGTCCGTGCGGGCCGAGGATTTCGTATTTGTAGATCGTGCCGACCGGCAGCCGCGGAATGAATAATTCCCAAACACCGGCCTCCACGCGCTTGCGCATCGCGTGACGGCGCCCATCCCAGCCATTGAAGTCTCCGACCACCGAGACGCGCCGGGCATTGGGCGCCCAGACCGCGAATCGAACGCCGCTGATGCCGGCGATGCTGATCGCCTGCGCGCCCAGACAGCGGCCGAGCTCGAGATGGTTGCCCTCGGCCAGCAGATAGACATCCAGCTCGCCCAGCAGCAGCCCGAAGGAATACGGGTCCTCAGTGACCTGGGTCACGCCGCCGGGCCAGCGGATACGCAGGCGGTAACTCGCCGGCGCGCCAATGCGGGCGGCAAACAGGCCCTGCGGCGCAATGGGCACCATGCTCGCCAGCAGCTCATCGCTGCTGCCGATGACATCCACGGCTTCGGCCGGCGGCACATACGCGCGTATGACCACGCCGCGGGCATCGGCATGCGGACCGAGCAGAGCAAAGGGATCCTCGGCGCTGCCGGCCTCGAGTGCGGCCGCGGCGGCCGAGTCGATGCCCAGATCCGAATCGTTCGAGCGCTCACCGATCATGATAGTGGCTTGCCTCATGCTGAGTTAAAGATGGGAAATCAGCTGTGCCAGCCCGTGCAGCGGCACGCACAGCAAGGCAGGCCGATTCGCCGCCTCATAGCAGATCTCATAGGCGGCCTTCTCGAGCAGAAACAGATTCAGCAGGTCCCGTGAACTGCGGGCACTGGCCCAGCGATGCGCGAGCGGCGTCGCGGCGTCCTGATAGGCGGCAATAAATGCCGCGCTGGAGCTCTGCCGGAACCGCTCGACGATGCTGCGCTTGCGCGCCAGCGCCGTCTCATCCTGTCCGGCCCCGCCCGCGGCAATGATCGTGGCCGCGGCGTAGTCGAATGAACGCAACATTCCGGCGACGTCGCGCAACGGACTGCTGAGTGCGCGCCGCTCGCTCAGAGTGCGCGCCGGCTCGCCCTCGAAGTCGATGAAGTACACGTCCCCGTGCGCGACCAGCGCCTGTCCCAGATGCAGATCGCCGTGAATGCGCGTCGCCAGCGAGCCCAAGGCGGCCTGTGCCAACACAGCAGGCACGGTCAGGGCGTGCTCGCGCGCGGCCAGCAGTATGTCGGCGCTATGACGCTCCTCGGCGCTGAATTGCGTGCGCGCGTCCAGCACTGCATACGCCTTCTCCAGTTGCGCGCGCGCCGCGGCCGCCCAGCTCTCGCAATCCTGCGGGCCGCTCGCGCGCGGCGCAAACGCGGTCTCATCGCTGGGCTGTCCGAGCACCACATGCATCTCGCCCAGCCGCTGGCCGAGCATGCTCGCGGCCTTCTGGAAGCGGCCGATGGCATCGGTCTGCTCGGGCAACAGCGCGCCCGAGGGCATCACCAGTACTTCCTGTACCGTGCGTTCGAGCAGGTTCTGGGTCCAGCTCCAGGCATCGCCCTCGTTGTAGATGAATCCCTGCGCCACGCCGAGCACGAACGGCACGCCGTCATTGCCCTGGCGCCTGATCTCTCCCAGCATGGGCGCTATGTTGGCGAAGCCGTGCTCGGTCAGATAGCGGCCCATCTCGGCTTCCGGATGCGCGCCGGCGTGTATGCGCCGAAACAGCTTGAGCATGACCTGGCCGCCAATGATCAAAGCACTGTTGGACTGCTCCGCGGAGGAACGTCGCACTTCGCTCTCCGGACCGATATTGATCGATGCGAAGCGCGAGGTCGGATTGAACTGCAGTTCGCCGCCCTCGGTGGCGACGCGTGCACCGGCGGCCATGAGTTCGATCAGCCGGCGGGCAAAACTGTCGAGCGCGAACGCATCGGTCAGGAAACCTACGCGCCGTCCGCGACGCACACGCGCCAACGCCAGCTGCTGCGGCAGCGCGCCGCCCATGGCGTCCTCGGAAACAAATCCAAACGGCAGCAGGTAGCGGTCGGTGCCGCGCGCCATCTGTGCCTCGATCTCGGCCAGCAGCACCGGCGGCTCGATGCCCGGGACCGCCGCCACGCCCACGATACGCGTGCCCAGCAACGCCTGATCCTTGCCGGCAAACCAGCGGCGCTTGGGCAGATAGGCGGGCAGCACTTCCTTTTCGAGGATCGAACGGATCGGTTCCGCCAGCAGCTCCTCGAGCGAGCTGCGCACCACCAGCGTCACGTACTCGGGCATGGGCTGTGGCGCCGGCATGAACCAGGTGGGCATGCGCGAGAGTGGCGCCAGAACGAACCAGTAGAAGCCATACGGCGGCAGCGTCAGCAGGTAGGGCAGCTGGCCGATGGGCGGGAACGCGGCCCCGCCCAGCATCTCGACCGGCACGCAGGTTTCGAACTGGCTCAGGTCGAGTTCCACCGCCTGGGCGAAACGCGACACGTTGGCCACACACAGTATGATTTCGCTGCGGCCGTCCTCGGTGAGTTCGCGCACATAGGCCATGACGCGCCGGTTGGTGGGATAGAGCAGCCGAAACGAGCCGCGGCCGAATGCGCGTTGCAGCCGGCGTATCGACAACATGCGGCGCATCCAATTCAACAGCGAATGCGGATCGCGTGACTGCGCCTCGACATTGATCGCTTCGTAGCCGTACAGCGGGTCCATGATCGGCGGCAGCACCAGCGCGGCCGGATCGGCGCGCGAGAAGCCGCCGTTGCGATCGCTCGACCACTGCATGGGCGTACGCACGCCGTCGCGGTCGCCCAGATGAATGTTGTCACCCATGCCGAGCTCATCGCCGTAATACAGCACCGGCGCCCCGGGCATGGACAGCAGCAGCGAGTGCAGCAGCTCAATGCGCCGCCGATCGCGCTGGACCAGTGGCGCCAGGCGCCGGCGGATCCCCAGGTTCAGGCGCGCACGATGATCGGCGGCGTATTGCTCCCACAGATAGTCGCGCTCCTTGTCGGTCACCATCTCCAGCGTCAGCTCATCGTGATTGCGCAGAAAGATGGCCCATTGCGTGTTGGCCGGAATCTCGGGCGTCTGCCGCAATATGTCGGTGATCGGAAAACGGTCTTCCTGCGCCAGCGCCATGTACATGCGCGGCATCAGTGGAAAGTGGAACGCCATATGGCATTCATCGCCGTTGCCGAAGTACTGCTGCACGTCCTCGGGCCACTGATTGGCTTCCGCCAGCAGCACCCGATCGGGAAACGCGGCATCCATCTCGGCGCGGATGCGTTTGAGTATGGCGTGCGTCTCCGGCAGGTTTTCGTTGCTGGTGCCCTCGCGCTCCACCAGGTACGGCACCGCATCCAGCCGCAGGCCGTCGATGCCCATGGCCAGCCAATATCGCAGCACCGACAGCACCGCCTTGAGCACCTGGGGATTGTCGAAGTTCAGGTCCGGCTGGTGGTGATAGAAGCGATGCCAGAAGAAGGCGTTGGCGACGGGGTCCCAGGTCCAGTTGGACTTTTCGCTGTCGACGAAGATCACGCGTGTGCCCGCGTAGCGCTGATCCGTGTCCGACCAGACATAAAAATTGCGCGCCGCGGAGCCGGCCTTGGCATGGCGCGCGCGCTGAAACCACGGATGCTGATCCGAGGTGTGATTGATGACCAGCTCGGTGATCACGCGCAGGCCACGCGCATGGGCCTGGGCGATGAACGTGCGCGCATCGGCGAGCGTGCCGTAGTCGCGGTGCACGCCGCGATAATCGGCGATGTCGTAGCCATCATCACGTCGCGGGCTCGGATAGAAAGGCAACAGCCAGATGGTATTGACGCCGAGTTCGGCGATGTAGTCGAGCTTGGCAATCAGGCCGGGGAAATCGCCGATGCCGTCGTTATTGGCATCGAAGAACGACTTCAGGTGCAGCTGATAGATGACCGCGTCCTTGAACCAAAGCGGATCGCGGACATGGGCCTCGGCCGCACGCGTGTGGCGCAGCCGGGTTTGATTTCTGGTCAGTGTGGGTTGGTCCATGATGCTCTATGCCGGGCTTCGCCAGGGTTGCACGTGAAAGATGGCAAACGGCATCTCCTGGGGCACAAATCGCCACTGCTGGATTTTGCCGTACCAGTTGAAGCGCGTGCCGCGCATGAGCTCCTGCACCTGCAGCACGCCCTGGTCGGGCAGCCCGAACTCCCACAACGGCACTTCAAACTGAGTTTCCTGCACGTTGTGTGGATCCAGGCACACTGCGACCAGAATAAAGTTCTCCAGTCCCGCGGTGGACTTGCCGTACCACAATACCTGCTCATTCCCGGCATTGTAGAAACGCAACGACTGGTGCGTCTGCAAGGCCGGATTGTCGCGACGGATCTGATTGAGCCGTGAGATCTCGGCAATGATGTTGCCGGGCGCCTGCCAGTCACGCTGCTTGATCTGATATTTCTCCGAATCCATATACTCTTCCCGGCCCGGAAGCGGCGCGGCTTCGCACAATTCGAAGCCGCTGTACAGACCCCATAGACCCGAGAGCGTGGCAGCCAGTGCCGAGCGGATCAGAAATCCTGCGCGTCCGGAGCTCTGCAGGAAATAGGGATTGATATCGGGCGTGTTGACGAACAGGTGCGGCCGGAAGAAGTCCCTGGGCGCCTGGGTGGTCAGCTCGGTGAAATATTCGGTCAGTTCCCGCTTGCTGTTACGCCAGATGAAATAGGTATAGCTCTGCGCAAAACCGATCTTGGCCAACCGGTACATCATGGAGGGCCGTGTAAACGCCTCGGACAGGAACAGCACCTCGGGATGACGTGCGCGGATATCGGCAATCAGCCACTGCCAGAACGGCAGCGGCTTGGTGTGTGGATTGTCGACCCGGAAGGTTCTGACCCCGACATCGACCCAATACAGCACCACATCGCGCAGAGCCAGCCACAGCGACGGTTTGGCCTGATCGGCATAGAAATCGACGTTGACGATATCCTGGTATTTCTTGGGAGGATTCTCGGCGTAGCGTATCGAGCCGTCGGCGCGCCAGGAGAACCACTCCGGGTGACTGATCAGCCACGGATGATCGCGCGAGCACTGCACGGCAAAGTCCAACGCCACTTCCATGCCGTGCTCGGCAGCCGCCGCCAGCAGACGCCGAAAGGCTTCGATGCCTCCCAACTCGGCGAGCACCGCCGTGTGGCCGCCCTCCGCGGCGCCGATGGCATAGGGACTCCCCGGATCCTCAGGCCCTGCCTGCAGCGAATTGTTACGGCCCTTGCGATGGCTGCGTCCGATCGGATGAATCGGCGGCAGATACAGCACATCGAAGCCCATGGCACGCAGCGCCGGCAGCCGCGCGATCACATCGTCCAGAGTGCCGTGCTCGCCCACGCGAGGGGACTGAGAGCGCGGAAACAGTTCGTACCAGCTGGCAAAGCCCGCGGCCAGTCGCTCGACTTCCATGATCAGATCCGCCGGCAGATGGGTCACGAAGCGCCGCTGCTGCACGCGCGCCATCAGCGCGGCAGCCTCGTCCGACAGCAGCAATTGCGCCGCTGTCAGTCCGTCCGCCAATTCGAGGCGGTGCACAAACGGCGCTGCGTCGCCGAGGCTACCTGCGGCGCGTGCGACCGCTGCGAGCAGATGAGTGCGGCCCTCTTCGATATCGATCAGCGCCGGCAGGCCGTCAGTGCTCTTGCGGGCCAACTCGCTGCGGTAACTGCCCCAGTCATCGCGCCAGGCTTCGATGTTGAAACGGTGGCGTCCCGGGCGTACCGGAACGAATGCGGCGCGCCAGCGATCGTTGCCGAGCGGCAACATCGGCGTGGATTGCTCCTCGGACATGCCCGGCCCGCGCCAGATCAGGCGCGCAGCGAGCAGATCGTGGCCGTCCATGAAGATGTTGGCCGCTACCTCGATGCTCTGGCCGACGATCCCCTTGGCCGGAACCTGACCGCCGTCCACATAGGGCGCGATGCGCTCGATGCAGATTCGCGGCGCCTCGATGGCCGACTTGAGCACTGCCCGCTCAACGTTTGGCGCAATGAGGCCGGTTGCACTCGACATGCCGTGACCTCCCGGTCAATGGATAGGATAGGTGGCCTCAAGTTAAGGCCACGGTCCGCTTGGGAGTGTAGGCGCTTGCGCCAGAGTGCTGAAGTATTATCCCGACAGGGCGGCGCTGGTTGTGCGGTAGCGCACCGATACTACCGTGTCGCTGCCGTCCTGGTAGGCGACACTGAAGCTGTCGAATGCCGCCAGAGATGCGGCCGGATCCTCGCTGGCCTCCAGCTCAAAGGCATCGAAACCACATCGCGCCAGGAAAAACAGCTGGTCGCGCTTGATGGCACCGCGGGCGCGCAATTCGTGTGCATAGCGATAGCGCTGTCGCAGCATTCGTGCCTGCGAGAAACCGCGGCCTTCGCCGATCTTGGGGAATTCGATCACGATCCATCGCAGCCGGTCCAGATACGCAGCGAGCGCCTCGACCTCGTCGGTGGCGCTCAACAGCACGGCCGTACTCGTAGCCCCGGCCGCAGCGGTTGCGGCCGCGGCTATCCAGTCGCGCCCGCTCTGCACCGCAACGGTGCCGGCAGCTGCGTCCTCACCGGCATAGCGCAGCTGGTCCTCGACGATTTCACGCCGTCGAATGATCTGTCGCATAGACGCGTTCCTGGAATGGTTCGATACCGATGCGGCGTACCGTGTCGAGAAAGCGCTCGTCCTCGCCGTGGCGTTCGCCCAGATAGACCTCGAGCAGTTTCGCTATGGTCTCGGCAACCGCGTCCTTGGCCACCGAAGGCCCGATGACTTCGCCCAGAGCGGCCGGCGCTGCCGAGGAGCCGCCGATGGTGATCTGGTACCACTCCTTGCCGCGTTTATCGACACCCAGTATGCCGATGTGACCGATGTGATGATGGCCGCAGGCGTTCATGCAGCCTGACATTTTGATCTCCACCGGCCCCAGATCGTACAGATAGTCCAGATCATCAAAGCGCGCGTGAATCTGCTTGGCGATGTCGATCGACCCGGCGTTGGCCAGACTGCAGAAATCCAGGCCCGGGCAGCAGATCATATCGGTCAGCGTGCCGATGTTCGGCGTCGCCAGGCCCAGCTGTTCAAGGGCGCGCCAGAGTTCGGGCAGTGAGCGCTGCGGCACATCGGCCAGTACCAGATTCTGGTCGTGCGTGGTGCGGACCATGCCAAAGCTGTGTCGATCGGCCAGATCCGCGAGCGCGTCCATTTGCTCGGCCGTGGCATCCCCCGGGGCCTCGCCATGTTTCTTGAGCGATACGAACACGATCCGGTAGCCGCGCATTTTGTGCGCGCGCGTGTTGTAGCGATACCAGGCCTGAAATGCAGCCGGCGCGCCGGCGTCCAGCCCCGGCGCTGCATCCCCGGCGCCCGCCGCATCCTCGAGCGGTTCATACGCCGGCGGCGCGAAATAAGCGCGCATGCGCTCGACCTCCGCATCGCTCAGACGCGGCGCGAATTCGCGATTGGCTTCAAATTCCGCTTCGACCTGCCGCTTGAACTCCTGTTCGCCGAGCGCGCGCACCAGAATCTTGATCCGTGCCTTTTGCAGGTTATCGCGCCGGCCATAGCGGTTGTAGACGCGCAGTATGGCCTCGAGATAGGCCAGCAGGTCGGCCTGTGGCAGAAAGCCGCGGATCTGCTTGCCGATGATGGGTGTGCGGCCCAGCCCGCCCCCGGCCAGGATCTCAAAGCCGACTGCTCCATCCGCGGAGCGTTTCAGATGCACGCCGACATCGTGCACCTCGCTGGCAGCGCGGTCCCTGGGCGAGGCGGTGACGGCAATCTTGAACTTGCGCGGCAGGTAGCTGAACTCGGGGTGAAGCGTGGCCCACTGGCGGATGATTTCGCAGTACGGCCTGGGATCCTCGATCTCATCGGGCGCGACTCCGGCCAGATGATCGGCGGTGATATTGCGGATACAGTTGCCACTGGTCTGGATGGCGTGCATCTCGACGCTTGCCAGTTCCGCCAGAATGTCGGGCACCTGTTCGAGCTTGGGCCAGTTGTACTGGATGTTCTGCCGGGTCGTGAAATGTCCATAGCCGCGGTCATAGCGCTGCGCTATCGAGCCCAGCTTGCGCAGCTGCCGGCTCGAGAGCATTCCATAGGGAATCGCGATGCGCAGCATAGGCGCAAAGCGTTGAATGTAGAGTCCGTTACGCAGCCGCAGCGGCCGGAACTCATCCTCGCTGAGCGCGCCGGACAGGAAGCGCTGGGTCTGGTCGCGAAACTGCGCCACCCGTTCGTTGACCAGGGTCCGGTCGATTTGATCGTAGCGGTACATCGACCGCTGATGATCGCCGATGAGGGCAGTGCACGGCGGTTATATCGAACTCGCATTCGTGCATAAGCAGCTGCCCGTGCCGGCGTGCGATCCGGGCCTTAGCCGGTGGTCTGTAGGCCGCGCGCAATCCCGCTCACGCTCGCCTGCAGAGCCTCGAACAGCTCGCGATTCTGCCGCCCGCTGGCGCGCCAGCGCTCGAGCAGATCGACCTGCATGAAGTTCATGGGGTCGACGTAGGGGTTGCGCAGGGCGATGCTCCGCTGCAGGGTCTGATCGGTATCGAGCAGCGCCTTGCTCTGCTTGATTTCGAGCACCAGAGTACTGGTGCGATCGTATTCCTCGCGCAGCATCGCGCCGTAAGGGCGCAGATCGGGACTGGCCAGCCGCTCGTAATGCGCGGCGACCGCCATATCGGCGCGCGACAGCATGGCCTCGATGTCATCGATCAGCGTGCGGAAGAACGGCCAGCCCTGGTAACAGCGTTGCAGCAATGCCATGCCGCGCTCGTTTTTGGCCAAATCGAGGCCGGCGCCGGCTCCATACCAGGCCGGCATCATGTGACGCGATTGTGCCCAGGCAAACACCCAGGCCGCCGGCCGCACGGACTCGATGCCGCGCTCGTCAGTGCGCAGCAGCTGGTTCGAGCCGATCTGCATGCGCTCGATCACGTCGATGGGCGTAACGGCGCGAAAGAAGTCGCCAAATTGCGGTGTCTCGTACACCAGGCTGCGCCAGGCCTGGGCGCTGTGGCCGGCCACCAGACCAACGCATTCGGCCAGCGCCGCGCCCTCGCGTACGGCGATGCCGCGCTTGACCGCCAGGGTAGCCAGCGCCAGCGTGCTCAGCGCGCGCTCGAGCGTGCGCATGGCATTGGGACGCAGACCGTAGTTCTGGCTGATGCCCTCACCCTGCTCGGTAAAGCGCAGCACGCCGCTGACCGACTCGGCCGGCGCCGCCCTGAGCACCGTATCGATGCGGCCACCGCCGCGGGGAATGCTGCCGCCGCGGCTGTAGAACAGCACGTGCTCCTTGTGCGCCTGGCGCAGCGCTTCGGTCAGATGCCGTTGCGCGCGGTAGGCCGCGTAGCGAGAGGCGACCATGCCGCTTTCCTGACTGCTGTCGGAAAAGCCGATCAACACGGTCTGCAGCCGGCCGCGCGCCTCGAGATGGCGCTTGTAGACGCCGTCCTCGAGCAGCTCACGCATGATGTCACCGCAGCGTTCGAGGGTCGCGACGCTGTCGAACTCCGGAGCCACATCGAGCGCCACTTCGCCATTGCTCTTGTTGTACGCGTCGGCCCAGCGCGCCAGCACCAAGGGCGCCAGCACGTCATCGGCGCCCGCTGCGCCGCCGACGATGTACAGGCCGATGGCTTCCGCGCCATAGCGGTGGCGACTTTGCAAAATGGCATCGAACACCGCGAGCGTGCGCTTACCGAGCGCATCGAAGCCGCCGGTCGGGCCGATGTCGCGCTCGAGCAGCTCCACCAGCCGGCTATGGCGTTCCAGCGGGCTGCGCTGGCACCACTGCGGATCGTCGAGCCCCTGCGCCAGCACCGCGTGATGCACCGAGGAGCGCGCACGCAGGTCCAAGGTAGCCAGATGAAAGCCGAAGGTGTCGATGCGCGAGAGCAGCCGCCGGACTGCGAAGTAGCCGGCATGCGCGCCGCGGTTGGCGAGCAGGCTTTGCGCGACCAGATCGATATCGGCACGGAATTGCGCCGGCTGCTGATAGCCGCTGGAGCGGCCATCGTGCGTAGCGTGCAGACGTTCGGCGATCTGGCCGAGCAGCACGCGATACGGCATGCGGTCGTGACGTGCCGGCGCGATTCCAGGCGCTCCGGGAACCAGCGTGCGGTATTCCTCGATGCGTTGCACGACCGCGGTGGAGACGCCGACGCGGCGCTCACTTTGCGACAACAATTGCGCCAGCTGCTGGCAGTCGCTGTAATAATTGTTGAGGATGGTCTGCTGCGCACGCGCCAGGGTTTCGCGGATGCTCTTGGCATGCACGTCGCTGGAGGACTCCATGTCGCCGCCGACCCAGCTGCCGAAGCGTACGATCACCGGCAGTTCCAAGGTCTCGGGTGAAGCACCATAGAGCTTGCCGAGCGCCGCCGCGATCTCCTGATAGAAGGCCGGGATGATCCGATAGAGGATTTCGGCCAGATAGAAAATCGCATGCTCGCGCTCATCCGCCACGGTCAGGCGCTCGCGCGGATGCTCCTCGGTCTGCCAGTCGGCGCTGACCTCGGAGCGAATGCGCTCGAGCAGCGTGCGGTGCTCCTGCGGGGCGAGCGTCGCGTTGCTGCGCTCGAGCAATAGTCCCGCCAGGCGCTGCTGACGGCGCAGCGTGGTGCGACGCGTGGATTCCATCGGATGCGCCAGCAGCACCGGTTCGATCGAAAGCTGCGCCAGCAATGCCAGCACCTGATCCAGCCTAAGGCCCGCGGCCTTGAGTTCCGACAGCGCATCCTCGACGCCGCCGGGCTGCGGCCGATCCCCGTCCTGCTGAAAGTATTCGCGCCGCCGGCGAATGCGGTGGACTTTCTCGGCCACATTGACCAGCTGAAAATAGGCCGAGAAGGCGCGCACCAGCTCACGTGCCAGGCGCGGCGGACGCCCACGCACGCGCACGGCCAGCGCATCGCCCGCGCCGGCAACCCCTTCGCGCCAGCGTATGGCCGTCAGCCGATCCTGATCCACCAGCGACAGCAGCTCCTCGCCGCCCTGCTCGCGCAGCACCTCGCCCATGAGCTGCCCGAGCGCATGGATGTCTTCCCGCAGCGGATTATGTCGCGCCGGGAATTTGATATCTTCGCGATTCATGGGGGGCGGCATTCTAACCGCAACTAACCGGCCAGCAGCACCGCCTCGGCATGCTCAAGCGCCGCCGGCAATCCGTAGATGACCACCTCATCGCCCTCGCGCAATTCGGTGTCACCGGCGGGCTCACGTCCGGTGATGCCCTGGCGGCGTATGGCCGTGAAGGCGACCTCAGCGCCGTGCACCCTGACCTCTTCGAGCCGCCGCCCTACCGCCCAGGCCTGCGGTGGCAGCACCACCGAGCGCAGCAGTTCGGCCGGCTCGGTGTTCTGCTCGAGCCGCGCCGCGGCCGGCTGCGTACGCAAGGTCGCATAACGCTGGGTGCGTATGCTGTTGACTACCTCGGCGACCTGCAGGCTGGGCAGCTGTAGCAGCGTCAGGGCCTGCGACACCAGCGTCAGGCTGGCCTCCAGGGTTTCGGGCACCACCTCGGTGGCGCCAGCCTGGGACAGCTCTGCCAGCCGCGTATCATCCTGGGTGCGCACCAGCACTGGAACATCGGCGCGCAGACGGCGCACCGCCCGTACCACGCCGATAGCGACCCCGGGATCGGCGAAGGTAACGATTACAACCGAGGCTGCATCCATGCCGAGACTGCGCAGCAGTTCCTCGTCGGAACTATCGCCCCAGACCACGGGCTCCCCGGCCTGACGGGCCGCGCGGACGTTGGCGGGATCGAGGTCCATGGCCAGATACTCGAAGCCCTGCGATTCGAGCACGCGCGCGAGATGTCGGCCGACGCGGCCGAAGCCGCACAGGATGACGTGCTCGCGCCGGGTCAGTTCGGTGGCGGCAAGATCCTCGCGCTGCGTGCTCGGGCGCGGCGGGGCGGTCTCAACCAGTAAAAAGCGTGCAATGCGCCGGTTGTAACGGATAATCAGCGGACTGGCGATCATGCCGAGCACCACGGTGGCCAGCAGCAGCTGCGCGGCACGCGCTGGAACCAGATCGCGCCCCTGCGCCAGCAGTGTCAGCAGCGCGACACCGAACTCTCCGCCCCCGGCCAGCACCAGACCGGTACGCAGCGCCTTGAAATTGCTCGCCACGAAGGCTCGCGTCGTGAGCCCCGACAACAGCGCCTTGGCGGCCACGATGACTGCCAGCAAACCGAATACGCTGAAGAATTGCGCGTACAGCACCCGCAGGTCGAGCAGCATGCCCACCGAGATGAAGAACAGGCCCAGCAGCAGCTCGCGAAACGGGCGGATCACCGCCTCGATCTGATGACGGTATTCGGTTTCGGCGAACATCATGCCGGCCAGGAAGGCCCCCAGCGCCATGGACAGGCCAAGCCGCTGCGTAATCCATGCCGAAGCCAGCACCACCAGCAGCGCCGCGAGTGTGAACACTTCGCGCAGCCGGCTGTGTGCGATGACGTAGAGCAGCGGCCGAAGAACCCAACGGCCGATGGCAAGCACCGCCGCCAGAGCGAACAATCCCAGACCCACGAGCCGCCAGATCGAGGCCGCCGTGAAACCCGATTGATCGGCAGCCAGCACACCGGCGAGGGCCAGCAATGGCACGAACGCCAGATCCTGGAACAGCAGCACCGCGAACGACAGCCGCCCGTGCGTGCGATTGAGTTCATCCTGATCGCCGAGTTGCTTGAGCACGATGGCGGTCGAGCACATCGACAGCGCACCACCGAGCACTGCTGCGCTGGGCCAGCTGATGCCGAAGGCATGCGCGGCTATCGCGCCCGCGCCACCGACCACCAGAGTCTGCGCGCTGCCGAGCCCGAAGACTTCGCGGCGCATGGCCACCATGCGCGGAAAGGAGAACTCCAACCCGAGCGTGAACAGCAGAAACACCACGCCGATCTCGGCCATGGCATGGGTCTGCGCGCCATTGGGCAATACCGCGAAAGCATAGGGGCCGAGCAGAATGCCGACGATCACGTAGCCCAGCAGCGGTGGCAGACCGATGCGCCTGCCTGCCGTCACCAGCAGTACCGAGGCGGTCAGCAGTATCAGGAACTGGCCGAGAGATTGAACGGGCACGCGCCGACGTTACGGCGCGCCGCCGTCACTTGTCCATGGTCACCGTGGCATCGTAGCGATCAAAACCATGGATGGCGCGCCGGTAGGCATTGATAACCAGCCGCTCGGCCGTCTTATCCGCTCGCGGCGACAGCAGCATGCGGATGACCACGTCGTCGCCCGGACGCGTCTGGTCGTCCACCAGCAGCTGTTCCATGAAGCGCGCCAGACGGCAGACGATTTCATTGACGAAGCGCAATCGCGCGCCGTCATGCACCTGCTCGGTATTGGGACCGTAGGTGTTGCGCGCTTCCACCGTGAGTTCGTGCAGAAATACCGCCAGCAGCCGCGCCTGATCCACCGGCTGCAGCTCGGTGAAATAGTCGATTTCTGACTGCAGGTTCATATCAAGCCGTGGGTACGAACTCAATCGGTTTGGTGGTGGTGATCGTTGCGACGTCCTTGGCAGCGAAGCGGAACAACTTGACCCTGGCCACGATCTTACGCTCGAGCTCGGCATCTTTCAGCTCGCTCGAGACCACGTGGCACTCGGTGACCTCACCAGCGGGAGAGATCGTGAATTCGAGCACCAGTTTCCCCTGCAGCTCGGGCGTATCGCGCAACGCGCGGCCGTACAGCGCGTAGATAGCGCCCTTGTTGCTGTCGAACACCAGCGCAATTTCCTCCTCGCTGCGCGAGGGCTTGCCGCTGCCGCCCTTGGAGACGTTGCCGCCGCCGCTGGCGGCCGCTATGCGCGAGCTGACCGCCATGGTGTCGTGTCCGCTCAACGAGCCTGCGCCGGTGCCGAAGCCCCGGCTGGCGTTGGCGGTGGTGATGCCGGCCGAACCCGCTCCGACTTTGGAGGCGATCAGCGAGCGCTCGGCGTGACTGTCCTGGCCCACGGCGCCCTGCAGATTCTTCGTCTGCCCAAGCGGCGTCAGATCGACGTTCTGACGCAGATCCGCCAGTTCGTCCTTCAACTTCAGCAATCCCGATTGCTGGGCCTTTTTCCTGGCATCGGCTTCCTTGTCCACCGGCTTGGGAACCGGCGTGGGTTTGACCTCGGGTTTGGGCTTGGGCAGCTCCACCGGCGGCGGTGGCGGCGGCTTCGGCTTTTCCTCGGCCATCAGGCGCGCCAGGCGCTCGGGTACTGCCTCGGCCGAGGTCGGTGTCTCCCGCGGTAAATGGATCAGCGGAAATGTCACCCCGAGCAGCAGCACCAACAGCATGCCGCCGCCCATCAGGCGACGGAATCGGCGCTGCTCCTCGGGATCGACCTCCCAGGCCAGCGTGTAGTCGCGGTAATACTCGGACAGCTGCATCCTGTTGATCTCCGCCTTTACGTGGGCCCTAACGCGCCAGCAGGTACCGGCTTATCCTTCTGCAGCACGGCCAGCGAGATGCGGCCGTAGTCCGCATCGGTGCAGGTGCGCATGACCTTCTTGAGCACATCGTAGGGCAGTGACTTGTCTCCCATGACCGTGATCTCGCGCTCAGCCAGGTCCTGCTCGGCGACCTCCTGACCCACCAGGGTCGGGCGTTTGAGTGCATCGCGCAGCGGGGCGATGATGTCGCCGGGAGTCGCCTCGATTTCGGCCACCGAGGACACGCGCTCGCCCTGCACGAACAGATCCTCCTTGGTCAGCATCACGACCACGGTGGTGCGTGGTTGCCGCTCGGAAATGGATTGCGGAATCTCGATCCCCTTGCTGTTCTGCACCACCTCGACGTTGGTCGAATACACGAGCAGGAACGACACCATGACCGAAAGGATGTCGATCATCGGAATCAGATTCAATTGCCCGTCGACCCGATGCCGCAGCTGATGCTGCAGCATGAACCGGGCGCGTCGTGACATGCTCATGGAGGCGCTCCGTTGTCGTTGCCGCTGATCACCGGCGCATCGCCGAACGAGACATCGGGGAACAGCTCGTATTGCACCACGTCGAGCCCGGCGTTGACCTCGAGCACGCGCATGCGGTCCATGACCTGCACCACCACGTCGTAGGGAATATCCGGCTCGAGCAGCAGTGTGGAGTCGGTCTTGTCCGGAAAGCGGCTCTTGACCTGCTGCAGGTAGTGAGACAGCGCCTCGTAATCGTAACCACCATCGTGGTTCGGAAAGGTCGCCAGCGGCCCCGAGTTGCGGTCATCGACCATGAGCAGGTCTTTGCGCACCATGACCTCGAGCTGCAGGCCCGGCGGCGGCGGCGTGAACTCGGCGTTCGCAGGCGGCAATTTCAATTCCAGGATGACGGTGCGGGAGAACACCGCCGTCATGAGCAGAAATGTCACGAGCACGGTAAAAATGTCGATCATCGGCACGAGCAGCAGCTCGGCCGGCTTGCGGTTGTGGCGCAAGAGCTTGCGGACCTGGTACGAACGGCGCATGGACGCTGCCTGCTGGCTTCGGCGCTACGTCAGGCCGCGGCCGGCGCCGGCTGCGCTTGCCGTTCGGTCACGGCGTTGAGGAACTTTACCGACGCCATCTCGAGGCTGTCGATGGTATCGGTGGTCTTGGTCTGCAGCCAGGCGTGAATCAACAACAGCGGCACTGCGGCCATGAGTCCGAAGGCCGTGCAGTTCATCGCCACCGATATGCTGGCCGAGAGCAGATTGGCCTTCTCGGCCGGATTGACCGTGGCCACCGCCGCGAACGCGTTGATCAGACCGATGACCGTGCCGAGCAGGCCCAGCAGCGTCGCCAGGTTGGCAAAGGTGGCAATGTAATGCGTGCGCTTCTCGAGCCGCGGCACCACGTCCATGAGGCTCTCCTCCATGGCCTTCTCGATATCATCGCGGTGTCGCGCCGAAGAGATGCGCGCCAGACCGTAGCTCAGGATCTGTCCGATCGCCGAGCCCGACTTCGAGGTCAGCTGTACAGCCTGGCGAAAATCACCCCGCTGCAGCAATGGCACCAGCTCATTCCACAGCCCGCGATTACGCAATTGCGTGGCCGTGAGATAGATGAATCGCTCGATTGCGATCGCCAGACCCGCGACCAGCACAATGGCGATCGGATACATCATCTCGCCGCCGCCCTGAAAAAACCGAACTATGTGACTCATCATCGTGCTTCACTCCCATACCTGAACACTATGATCCACCGATAAGATCAAACTAAAGTGACGCAATCGTGCAATACCGCGATCTACTTCTCATCCTTGGGCTCTGACACGGCCGCTTTGCCTGCGCTCGCATCAGGTTGTGACTTGGAGGCAGCCATACCGGCCTCGAGCGCCGAGTAATAGCGGTTCTGGCGCCGGAAGACATCGCGATCCACGGGTGTCAGCGCCTCATCGAGCAGGCTGTTTGGCGGCCGGCCGGCAAATTCGCCCAGGTCCGCCTTGCGCCACGGCACCACGTACATGACCTTGGGCAATTCACGATTGCCGCTGATCTGCGTGGTGTCGAGTTCAATGCGATCCTTCGACTTCGCCGGCGCCGCGGGCGCCGCATTGGCTGGGTTCAGCACCGGCCGCGAAGCCGGCTTCGGCGTCGCACTCGGGGCCGGGCTTGCCGCCGGGGGCGGGGCCGGGGCCGGCGCAGGCGCAGGCGCAGGCGCAGAGGTCTGCACGCCCGGCTCCAGATCCGCTGTCTGCGCCGTGGCCACGCTGAGCCATGGGCTCGCGAACAGAACCGTCGTTACCGCCATGGGCCATGATTTCATGTTGGACCTCCGCCATTATCAGCCGCCACCGGGGCACTCGCCGGCGCTTCGGATGCCGGCGCATCGGAGGCAGGCACTGCCTTGACCCCGGTGCGCGTTCGCAGTTCCGCAATCCAGCCGCTGACGGGCTTGTCCTCTCCCGACAACTCCTTATAGCGCTCGAATTCCGGCAGCGCCGCGACTGGATCACCCAGATACAGATCCAGCAGCACGCCAAGGTTGCGGTGCGCCGGGGCATAGGCATCCTCACTGGCGATCGCTTTCCCATACGCTGCGCGCGCATCGGCGAATTTGCCTTCCTGTCGCAAGGTTACGCCCAGTTCGCTCCAGGCCATGGCATTGGCCGGGTCGATCATGCTCGCGCGGCGCAACGCATCTTCCGAATCCTGCAGCTTCCCATCGGTGCGCGCGAGCAGCCCCAGATCGATGGCCGGCGCGGCGAAGCCGGGATACCGCAGTTCGAACTGCTGCAATTGCAGCTGCAGCTCAGTCGGTTTGCCACCGGCCGCGAGCTTCGTTATGCGGTCATAGTCGGCTAACGCGGCGCTGCTCGGCGCCGCGCCGCCGCTGGCAGGCGCGAGCGTTGCGGCCCAGGCCTCGCTGCGCTCGCTCTTACCGTAGCGCGCCGGTTTCAATTGCGCCAGGGCATCGAAGCTCCTGCGCACCGACTCGTCATAGACGCCGTCCGGTGCGCGCTTGGCGTTGAGTTCATGAATGGCGATGGCCTGCTCTTCGAACGGGAACGCCTGCTCTTCGAGCAGCGTGTCATATTGTTCGAGCTCATCAGCCGACAGCTTCTTCGGCCGCTCCGAGGCCATCAGGTCATGCGCGAGCGTGCGATAGAGTTCCGCGGTTTCGTAAGTGGCGGCCGTGGTGGTCTCCGCGACCTGGTAGCCGGCCACTTCCTTATAAGCCTGCACGGCCGACTCGAGCGCCTTTTTCTTGGCGATCAGGCTCGGCTTGAGCGGCGCGACCAGTTTGATGGCGCGATAGGCATCGCGCGTGGGCTCGGCCAGCGCCAGCTGCGCGCGCGCGGCCAGATATTTGGTGCGATCGGTGCGCCCACTGCCCGCGCCGGCATCCGCCTTGACGATCTCATGCTGCCAGTAGCGCTGTCGCTCGAGGTTGCCTGACTTGGCCGCCGCATCCAGCAGGCGCTGGCGAACCTCGATGGCATCGGCCACCGGCGTCGGATAGTCGCGCACCAGGCGCTCGAGCATGGCCGTGCTGCGGGCCGCATCGCCGGATTTCGCGTACAGGTCGGCAGCTTTGACGATCGCCTCGCGCACCACGGCGCGATCCTCCTGGCGGTCGTCGGCAATGTGCTCGTACTGTGCGGCCGCCTGAGCGGCATGGCCGCCCTGATCGTAGGCCACCGCAAGCTTGCGATCGATCTCGGCGTTGTACTCGCTCTTGGGATAGTCGCGCCTGTAGGCCTCGAGCACCGCGATGGCCTGGTCCCATTGCTGCGCGCCGATCAGGGCCGCGGCCGCATCGTATTGCGAAGTGGCGATGACCTTCGAGCCCGGCGCGATGCGCCCCACGCGCAGGAAGTCCTGTGCCGCACCCGCCTGGTCGCCGGCGCTGCGCTTGGCATCGGCCTGCTTGTAGACCGCCGCTGCCAGGCGTTCGGTGATATCGGCTCGCTCCGGATCATTCGCGGCCGCTGCCGCCAGTGCGTGCGTAAAAGCAGTCTCGGCCTGTGGATAATCAGCCTGGTTGAAACTCACCTGACCGACGATGGTCCAGGCGATGCGCTGCTGGGGCGCCGTGACCGGCGGTGTACGCGCCAGCAGCGCCTGCGCGGCCTGCACGGCACGCGGCTGATCACCGGCTGCGTACAGATCCTGGGCGGCGTGCGTGAGCACCACCGCGCTCTCGGGGTGCTCCGGAAACGCCTGCGCAAACTTCACCCCGGAATCGGTCGCGCGCAGATGCGCTGCCGTGCGGGCTTCCGCGGGCAGCGAGTCCTCGTACTTTTGAAAGGATACGAGCGCCGCATAGGCGGCCTCGGCCGAACGAGCATTGCGCGGGTAGCCATAGGCGGTGTGCTCGTATTCGCCTGCTGCGTCCTGATACTGCCGGCTCTCGAACAGCGCATCGGCCAGCAGATAGTTGGTCGCGGCGGAATCCGGATCGTCCGGAAATGACTTCAGGTAGCTGCGATACCAATGTGCCGCCGCGGCGTAGTCCTCGGGCTTCTTGGTTTTCTGGGCGGTGGCGTGATAATACTGCGCCACATCCTTCAGATTGATCTTGAGCTCTTCGACCAGCTGTGGATAGGCGCTGTGTTCGCGTCCATTCCAGAACGGTGCGCTGAAATCGTAGTTCTGCACATACTCGAGCTTGCCGGCGAGCATCAGGTCGGCGAAGCCTCCCTTGCGATAGGCCTCGATCGCCGCCATCTCGAGCGTCGGGGCATGTTCGTCCTCGGGATCGCGGTTGACGAATGCCCGATACGTGGCCGCCGCATCCTGAAAGCGCTGCTTCTCCACGTACAGATCGCCCAGACGCGAATACAGCAGCCATGCGTAGGGCGCTCGGCCGCGCCGCGCGAGCAACTCATCGAGCGATTTGGCCCCGTCCAGATACGAGAACGTGATGCTCATGACCCGCAGCGTGTCTTCGGTCAGCTCACGATCGGGGCGCGCGAGCGACTCCCAGGGCCGCATACGCGCGCTGTTCTTGGGGTCGGTCAGAATCAGATCCAGCAGGTCGGCGAACGACTTCAGGCTGTCTTCGTTCATGCCCTGCTTGAATTGCGACCAGCCCTGCTTGTAGAGACTCTGCACATAGAAGGTCGAGCCATCCCGCCCGCGCGCCAGCACCGCGGCGTAGGCCGCCTGCGCTTCCGGGTAGCGGCGCGCGGAAAACAGAATCTCGCCGCGCCGAAACTGCACCTCGGCCAGATCGCGTCCCTTCGGGTAGCGCGCGACGATCAGATCGAGTGTCGCCAGCGCCTGGGCGGTCTGACCGGTGGTCTCGTAGGCGCGCGCCAATTGGTACAGCACCTGATCGTTGCGCGGGTAGTCCGGATAGGCCTTGAGCAGCGTGCCGTACAGGCGGATCGCCTCGGCGCCCTGCATGTCCAACTGCGTTACCTCGTTGGCCATGCGCTCGAGCTCACCGGACTCCAGGCTCAAATCGCCCAGTCGCCGCAGCGCTTCGGCCCGCAGGCGCGGATCGGCGTTTTGCAGATTGAGGAACTGGCGATAGTTCTCCATCGCCTTGCCGGCCCCACCGGTCTTCGCCGGAGCGGGACTGACATCGACCGTTTTCGCACTCAGATCGCCGATCGTGGGCGCAGCAGCAGGCGGCGTCTTGGCCGCCATGGCCGGCGAGAGCAGCGCCAGCAGCGCTGCGCCGTGCAAAGCCAGCATGACGCCCCGAGAGCGCGTCATTGCGGCCCCGGAGCCGGCGCCGGCGTCGGCGCCGCACCCGGTGCGGCCGCGCCGCCTTGATCGCCGGCGCGGTCGTAGATATCAGCGAGCGCAAAGCGCGCCTGCAAAGCGTAGGCGTCCAGGCGCTGCTTCTGCGCGCTCAGCTCCGATTCAGCCACGCTCTCGAGATAGTGGTTCTGCTGCTGCGAAGCCTGCGCGAGCCGCTCGCGCATCGCCTGAATGCGCGCGGCCAGCTCGGCGATGCGTGCCGCAAAATCACCGGTGTCGCTGGGCACCGTGGCGCGCGCCTGTTGCACGCGCACCCAACGATTCTGCAACTCCTCGAGCTGGGCGTCGAGCTCACGCAGCGAGCGCTGCTCCTCGTAGCTGCGCGCCTTGAAGCTCGCATCCAGGCGCCAATACAGCACGCCCTTGATCAGGCGCAGTTTGTCGCGCGACTCGTCACGCTCGGGGCCCGGCGGCAGCGCCGTGAGCTGCTCTTCGAGCCGCAACACATTCGCCCACTGCTCGCGCTCGGTCGCTGTGCCGAGCGCAGCCACATCATTGCCGGTCTCCGCCGCATCCAGCTGCGAGCCGACCCTGGCGCGCGCATCGCGCAGCTTAGCCTGCGCATCGCTGGCGAGCAGCGCATCGGCGCGCGGCAGGCGTTCGGCATAGGCCTGCTGCCGCGTGTCGATCATGGCAGCGAAGGCCTCCATGCTGTCGTCCCAATGGCGCAGCGTGCCCTGCAGGTACGCCATGTCGCGATAATTCTTGAGCCCCTCCTGGAAATCATTGTCCGCCAGCACGCTGTAGAGATAACGCGACTGGGGCGAGTCGGGCAGCGACTTGAGCTGCCAGAACCAGCCGTAGCGCGCATCCTTGTCGTCGCCCAGCAGGTCATCGAGCATATGACCTTCGTGAATATGCGCGATCGCCGCATCGAGGTTGTCCGATTCACCGGCAAAAGAGTTCAGAGCGCTCTCGTAGTACTCGGCCGCTTGCCCGCCGGCATTGAGTTTGCTGAAGGCGTAGGGAACCGCCAGAAACGATTCCTGCACCGCGGCATCGAGCAGATTGCGCTGACGAAGTTCGAGCCACGGCGTGAGCGCGCCGCGGTAATCGCCGAGCGCGGCGTGCGCCCAGCCGTCTCCGAGCAATGCGCGGCTTGAATAGGGACCATTCAGGCGTACGCGCTCGAGCGGCGCGCGCGCATTGGCGCTTTGATCGGCCTGCAGATAGGCGAATCCCAACGCCAGATTGGCCTTGTCGCGCAGGTTCAGCAGCTCCTCGCTGCTGCTGTTGAGCGTGCCGACCGAGGTCAGGATCGGATCGGCCTCGGGCAGCCGTCCGGCGCGCACCAGCGCAACGCCGAGGTTGAAGCCCGCATAGGCCATCCAATCCGAAGCGCCGTGCCAGCTCTTGAGCTGCGCGATGGCATCGTCGTAGCGCTGCTGGCGCATGAGCGCGTTGACCAGCAGATGCACACGCTCGGCTTCGAGCTCCGCGCCCAACGTGCCCTGAATGCGGCCAATGGCCATTTCCGCGCGCTCGTAATAGCCGCGCTCGTACCAGATTTTTGCCAAGTAGAACCACGCCTGGTTGCGCACTCCCACGGGCACCTGGTCGGTCAGCAGACGCTCGAAGCGTACCCCGGCCTCGTTGTGCATGCCGAGTTCCAGATACAGACCGCCGGCGAGCAGGTCGGCATCGGCGGCGTGATGCGGCATGCGCTGCCACTGGCTGAAGGCCTCGAGCTCCGTGAGCGCCTGGAATTCCTGGCCTGCATAGAACTGGAACAGCACTTCGCCGTAGTGCAGATCCTGTACCCGAATGCTCGGCAGCTTATTTGGATCGCTCTTGCGCGCCTGCGCCGACGGCAGGCCCAGTGCCGCCACCAGAAGAGCCAGGGCGAGCCCATAGCGCCTGCCGCTCATACGCGCTTTATTCCCAGTCCTTGATTTCAAACTCGGGCTGCTGCGCGCGCTGGTGATCGGTGACCTTGAGCTCCAGATACTTGGCGCCCACGCCCTTTTCGAAGCGGATGTTGGCCGCGCGCCGATAGGAGCGGTCGTTTGGTCCCTTGCCATTGAAGAACGCCACCAACTCATGCTGGCCGGACTTCAGATTGCCCACGTACAGTCGCTGCACTCCGCCTTTGATCAGCGCCCCGACTTCGCGCGGCGTGTACAGATAGTTACTGACATCATGATTGTCGATCTTCAGCGTGATTGAATCGAGCGCGAAGAACTCGCCGACGTCCATCGACACGAATACCGCAACCTGCGTGTTGGCCGGGAACAGCAGTTCCTCCTCGAGCACGAACAGATCCTTGTTCAGATCCACCACATCCTTTTTCAGGCCCTGGATCTGCTCATCGAGCGAGCGCGTGCTTGCGGCCGCATCGGCGGCCGGCGCCGATTGCGGGGACGCCGGCACGGTTGCGGGCGCAGCGGGCGTCGCGGCAGGGTTCGCGGCCGCGGCAGCCTCGGCGGCGAGTACCGGATCGGCCAATGAGACCAGAATGAGCGGCCAGAGCATGCGCAGCAGACGGCGGGAAATGGTGTTCATGGTGGAATGCGTAGCTGAGTGGGAATTCATGGGGCGCCGACCTTATCGTCCAATAACGCTCGGATCTGCGTGACGTAGGAGGGATCACCGGCGCGATCGTCGCTGTGCAGATAGCGCACGACACCGGAGCGGTCGATCAGCACAGTGGTCGGCAAGCGTTCGATGCCATAGGAGCGGCTGACGCCCTTGGTCTGATCGAGCAGCAGTGGATAGGAGGTCGTATGGGCGCGTGCATAGTCGACCGCACGCTGCGGATCGTCTTCGACGCTGACCGCCAGCACGATCAAGCCCGAGGAGCGGTAGGTGCCGTAATAGCGATCCAAAGCTGCCAGCTGCGCAGCGCAAAGGCTGCAACGGCTGCTCCAGAACGACAGCATCACGGGCTGTCCCCGGTATTCGGACAAGCGCACGTTGCTTCCGGCCGCTGCCGGCAGCACAAAATCCGGCGCAGAGTGCGCAATGATGGCGGGCGCGGGTACAGGCGAGGCCGCAGTCGCCGCGGCGGCCAGACACAAAGCGCAAAGGCCCCACAGGTGGAGCCCAGCAGTTGGTAATGCTCGATGCTTCAGCCGCACTCGCGCTCTCTCTCCAGCAATGGCGGGGCCGCACGGATCTACCGCGCGACCTCCAGGCGACCATTTAACATTATCCGTCAACCGGCCGCATAGGGCTTGAGATCCAGTCCACAGACCGGCCACCTCGTCTTACGCTCGCATAGCCGGCGATTGCGGCCGCAACGGCTGTCCGGCACGGCGCGTCGCGCCGGCGCATTTTGACCGCAAACGCGCGCGAGCGCGCCGCGGGCGGCGCGCGCGGCTAACGAATGGGCGCCAGAGCGATCAGCGCATCGTAGGCACTGGCGCTGCCCAAACCGGTGCCAAGGCCGCTGGCCCACTGCAGCGTCTGGAACGCGCCCGCCTTGTTATGCAGGGCCAGATAGTTCAGCACCACGGTCTCCGACAGCAGATTGACCGCATTGGCGCCGGGGCTCGAGGTGGTATTGACGTTGCCGTCGCTGGTATAGCTGCCGATCTGATTGGAGATCGCCGTTGGCCGGCCGTTGGGGTTGTAGACCAGGAAGAAAGTGGCCGCTGTGGTCTGGTTGTCGGAAGTCCAGACTCCCTTGCCGCGTCCGCCGACCGAGTTGTCGATGGCGCCGCTCGAGACTACTGAGCCGTCGGTGAACACATAGATCATCAGCGGCTGCTTCATGCGCGCCGCGTATTCCAGACAGGCGCCGATGCACTGCCCGGCCTCCAGGTCGCGCATCTCGCCGGTGGCGCGGTCGCCGGTGTGGTAATCGTAGCCGCCCATCTCGATAGTGCCGGCAGAGGCATAGCCGTTGACCACCATTTTCATGACCGCTGCCGTAGCTTGGAAATTCGAGTCAGCCTGATATTCCGCGGTGGTGAATATGCCGCCCGGGCCGACGATGGCCGTATCGAGGTCGGGGTTCAGGGTAGCGCTGGCATCGCCGAAACGATCCACCTGATCGGCAGCGCCTACGTAGCCGCACTGCACCAGATCCTTGACCACTGCGTCCTGTGTGCCCAGCAATGTATTGACCGCGTCGAGCTTGTTCTTGCTGATGCGCTCAATCGACTCCAGCACCGCCGTGGCATCGTTCTGGCTCAGCAATCCCACCAGTTGGCCGGTACTGACCAGACCGGTGACGTCCGAGGCCTGAGAAACCTTGGTCGGCGGCACCGTCGGATCAATCATGTAGGACGGCGCGACCGAATTGCCGCCCGAAGTCGTGCTCTCAGTGCCGATCAGCGCCAGCAGGTCACCCTTGTTGCCGCCTGGAGGCGTCAACACCGAGTAGCCGGAAGTATAGATGCCGTACATAGGGTTCATCGGATTGTCGCCGGTGTCGTTCTCACTCATCTCGGGCATGATCGCGCCGTTGACGTTCGCCGAGGTGGCCACGGCCACACGCTGCTTGATGCCGCGCAGATAGGCGCTATCGCTGTGAAATGCGAGCCCCAGGCTTTGATCGATAAAGCTGCCGACGCCGGAAGAGCCGTTGGGAATCATGTTGCCAGGCAATCCCAGCCGGTTGTAGCCCGCGGTGGAGAGGAAATCGAGCTGACCGCCCGAACCGCCGACCAGCACGTTCGAGCCGGCGACATTGCCGCCGCCTGCCAGGTCGAAGCAGATGAACGGAATCATGCCCGAGCCGCTGGTGATGTCGCAGGGCGAGATCTTGAGCGCGGCAATGTCCGGGGCCAAGGTCGCATAGGCCTTGCGCGGATCGGCGAACAGGCTGAACACCGACATGCCCGCCACCGTGGCCGCGCCGCGCATGAAGCCTTGGGCGATGAAATCGCGCCGCGTCACCGGCCGCCGATGATCGGGGTGGCGGAGCGGTTCGTGCAGGCCCAGGGGCCGCTTGCGTCTGATCTTCATGACTGGCGCCTCGTATGATTCTTTACTTGATCAGCGTAGTCGCGCTACCGAGCACGGTGGCGCAGACGGCTTTGGTGATGGTCTGGGTACGGGTCGGAGTCTGCACACAGGTTGGATCGCTCGCGCTGCAATTGACCAGCGTGGTGATCAAACTGTAGAGCTCGGTCTGTACCTGTGCGGCAGTCGGCTGGGTCGCAATATTGCTGCCGATCGCCGGACTGTTGATCAAAGGCGTAATCACCAGGTTCATGCCGGCGGTGGTGCCGAAGGCCTGCGCCGGAGTCTGATTGAGATTCAGACCGGGGAAGAATGCCGGCTCGAGTACCGGATCGCTGACCAGAGCGCTGCAGTACTGAATCGCCAACTGCGAGATACCGATTTCCTGCGACGGCAGGAAGCCCTGGATATTGGGCACGGTCGGCAGCTGCTGTTCGACGGTCTGATAAGTCGTGTTGACCGCGCTCAGGCCCGGGGACACGCCCGTGATCGAGGCCATCGAGGCATTGAGCTCATCGTACACATGCAGTCCGATGTCGGATGACGGCGGCAGATCCGTCGGCGCCGGCGCCACCGCCGCGACCGAGGTGCGCACATGAGTATGCGTACCGATCTGATCGAAGCTCAGGAAGAACAGGTCCGTTGCCGGCTCCAGCTGCATGGCGATCACGGTGCCCATGTCCGACAGCAGCTGCCCGGCCGTGGGCGAGTAGTTGGCGTTGGTCACCGTGGTGTTGAGCGTGCTGTAGGCCTGACCCACAGGGGCCTCCTGGCCGTTGATGCCCAGGTACAGACCCGCAATCGGAATGCTGCCGGGTTGCGCCTTCGGATTGAGGCTGATGAACGTCGGCTTATCGAACAGGTAGCTGTAGTTATCGAACTGGCTGGCCGTGAACATGATGTAGCTCTGCGCCACCCCCGTCAGGGCGCTGACATCGAACAACAGGTAGTACAGCTGGCCGACGCCGGCCGCGTAGTTCTGCTGAACCTGCGACACCGTCAGGGCATGGCTGTGAACCGCGGCGAAGCGGATCTCGCCCTGCCATGGACGATCGTTCGAGGTCTCGTTACCGAGCAGGAATGCAAAGGTGTTGTCCCAATTGCCGAGCGTGCCGCCAGTCAAAGTATCCACGTCGCCGGTGAAGTTGCCGTTGACGTAGATCTGACGTCCATGAATCGGGTCGTAGGTCAGCACGATGTGTTGCAGTGCCGCCTGCGCATTCATGTTCGCGGCCGCGGTGGTCAGCGGCGGAGCGCCGTTGGCATCGCTGACGGTGCTGCGACCATAAGCCTGGTACTGCATGGCATCCTGCGCGAGCGTGAAATTGCGCAACGAGGTGCCGCCGGAATAGCCGCCAATGAAAGCATCGGTCTGCGTCACGTTGGCCGGCGCGGCCCACAACTCGAGCGAGTACTGGCCGCTGGAGCTGATGGCGCTGTAGATCTTGCTGCTGGTCGCGGTGGAGCCCTGGGCCTTGGCGCCGCCAGTGCCGAATATCAGGCCCCAGGCGCTGTCCCAGCTGGTGCTGCCCGACAAGGTCAGATTGATGGCGGGATCGACGCCGCTGGTGTCGAAGGCCGTGCTGCCGGTGCCTTCCTTGAACATCCAGCGGGCGATGATGTCGCCGTCGTAGCGATCGTTACCGGAGGCTATAGTCCCGGCATACAGGGTCAAGGCCCTGGAGACCACCAGCGTCGGGTCGACCGGTGTAATCGGCACCCCATTGGCGAACGCCTGGATCGCGGCCAGCATGGCTGCGGCGCTTCCCGGGCAATTGACCGGGCCGCCCGGTGTGGTGGGCCAGCAATTGTGCGACTCGGTGGCCAGGCGCACGTAGAAGCGAGACAGCGCCGGGCTGTTCAAATTGATCTTGGCCTGCGCGGCAGCGTAGGCCTCATCGACGTTGCTGCTGGCGAAATACGGCGACTGCGGTACCGTGGCACTCGGGGAATGGCAGCGCGAGCAGAACATCGTCAGCAACGGGTAGACGGTGCTGGAGAATAAAGTGGAATCGGCCGGGAACTGCTTGGTCGGGCCGACTGCCTGATCCACCGGCGCAGTCAGAACGATCTGCGTCGAACCGCTGGCGCCGCCGGCACCGCCGCCGGCCCAGTTCTGAATCCACGTGGTCAGAATATCGGCGCACGCCGATGGCGCCGACAGCCAGCAATTGTGTCCGCCGCCCACCTTGATCACCATGGTCGATTGCGAGGGCTGGGTCAGATTGACGACCGTGAGCGCGGCGCTATAGGCCTGGTTGACGTCGTCCGAGCGCGCGAATTCGGGAGACTGTCCGCCAGCCTTGTGGCAGCCGCCGCAGCGCGAGGACATGTTGATGTTCTGCCAGAGATTGACCTTGAACGCTTCGACGTCGGCTGACGCCGGCGCCGGTCCGGTATAGACCGCCGCCGCAGCGATCGCGCTGTCGGGGTTTTGCGTCGTGGGTGCGCCGCCGGAGCATGCAGCCAGACCCAGCAGGCCCAGCGCAAGCACCAGATTCGGCAGACGGAGAGGAATTCGGTTCACAGTAGTCTCCCGGAAGAGGCCGGCGTCGTCGCCTAATTACCCATGCAGTAAACTGCAGTCTCGGCAAAGACCTGCTTCATGTTGTAACCGCCGCTTTGGAAGTCAGCGACGATCTGCGCGGCAGCGCTGCGATCGGCAGCATTGCTTGGCGGTCGCAGGCAGATGGCCTGAAACACTTTTTGCACCTGACAGTTGGCGAAGGCCTGACTGGCGGCGAGTTCCTGTCCCAGCGATTTGGCGCCGTTGCCGCTGCCGGTCAGTGCCGCACTCCAACCCAGCAGCGCGTTCGGGCCGGTACGCCAGCGGTTGTTCCAGGAGTCGTCAGGGGTGACGAATCCGTAGGGGAAGTTGCCGGTATTGATGTGGTACTTGGCCTGCGTCTGCCCGGGCGTATACACCAGCTGCAAGGCGACCGGATCGTAATTGTAGTAGGCAAAAGCCTGCGCCATGGGATCCATGGCCGCGTGACAACCGATGCAGTTATTCAGAAATACGCGGCTGTCGCCGCCGGGCGAGCGGCTGACGTCCTGGCGGATACGATCGGGCGGCCGGGTAATATCCATGACCTGCGGCATGTCGTTACACAGGTAGTTGATCATGGTGAAGCGGAACATCGCGCGATTGGTGCCGGCGATGAAGAACGCCGCCGCGGCCGCCTCGGTGGTGATGATGCCGGCGGTGGCCGCTGACGGGATGCCGGTCATCGAGGACTGGGTGGTTGCGACCAGCGCGCTCTTGAGATCGACGCCGTTGTCATCGAGGTACTGATAGTGATTGTTGTTCGACGGCGAGTAAGCCGGCGCACCGCTGGTGTTGCCGACATACAGCACATCGGCCGACAGCACGGTGTTGAACGGTACGTTGTCACGGATCATGCCGATGACGGTGGCGGTGTAGTCGTTGAGCGGCACGAACGCCGACTGCGCGCGATTGGTGGCCGGGGCGATGAAATTGCGCAGCGTCACGTTGTAGAAGCCGCTGTTGTTCATCGCCAGCTGCGCCGCGCCCTGCGGGTTGCCGTTGCTGATCAGCGTGACCATCTGCGCGAGCACCGCGTCGCTGGGCGGCACGCCGGCGAGACGATTGTAGATGCGTACCGCTTGCTCGTTCGGTCCCGCAACGAGCGGAATGGTCGGCTGGAGACCGAGCAGTGCAGCGAGCATCACGCCCGTCTTGCGTCGCGCGGCGCCGTTGCGCCTTCCTACTGTTGTCATCGTCGCTCCCTAGTGCAAAATGGCTTTGCACAGTGCGAGCGACTATACGCACAGGGTGAATGCCTCGGAATGTCTCAAAGCACAGACAGCAACATTGATTACGTATCAACGTATGGTTATAGGCGCGAAAAGGTGCGAAAAATGAGACTAGGATCACACCGCATCAACACGCCAAAGAATGAACTCACATCTACGCGTCAACGGAGTTTTCGAGGAATGAGACGTCACACACGCATGCTGGTCATCGCGCTGGCGGCAGCGAGCATCGTTGCCTGCAGCAGCCGGGGTGATCTGGATATCGGCAAAGGTCAATCATCCGGCGGATTGAATGTCGATTTCGGGATCGCGTACGTGAAGCGCACGATCCCCACCGACACTACCGATCTGACGGCGCTGCGCGCCAAGGATGATGTGACGCTGCCGCGAAACTATTGGAGCACCGCCGACGTCTATCTGCGCAGCAGCGCCAGTCCGGCCGGCACGGAAACCAACATCACCGCCAGCGTCACCGCCGGCACCACCGGCACCGCCTTCTGGGATGCCAAGGATCTGGATGTTTCGCCCGACGGCACACTGCTGATCTTCGCGCTGCGCGGTCCGATCACTCCCAATCAACAGGATTTCGAACCGCCGACCTGGCACATCTGGCAGTACAGCGTACCGGCAGGCCAGCTGACGCAGCTCACCGGCACCAGCATCGACACCGATCCCAACTCCAACGATGTCGGACCGCACTATCTGAGCGATGGCCGCATCGTATTTTCCTCGACGCGGCAGATCGGGTCGCGCGAAGTGCTGATCAACGAGGGCGGGACCGGCGAGAACGTGCAGCCGTTCGAAGCGCAGACCGAATCGATGAACACGTCCGACTTCGTGCTGCATGTCATGAACGCCGACGGCACCGGTATTCATCAGATCTCGTTCAATCCCAGCCACGACATCGATGGCTATCTGATGTCCAGCGGCCGCGTGATGTACAGCCGCTGGGACAACACCCCCAACCGCACCGGCGGCAGCGCCATGCATCTATACAGCGCCAATCCCGATGGCAGCGATGTGCAGCTGCTCTATGGCGCACAGAGCCACCTGACCAGCAGCACCAACCCGTCGAACGCCGCGGCCTGCCCGGACGGGCTCGATTGCGCGGTGCAATTCCTGAGCGCGCGGCCGCTGCAGGATGGCCGCGTGCTGGCGCTGGTGCGGCCGTTCTCCGCAGCCGACTTCGGCGGCAATCTGCTGATCATCAACACCAACGGTTACGTCGAAGACAATCAATCGGCGCCCGATACCGGCTATCCGACCGCCACCACCGGCGAGGTGGCCGCGACGCAGAACGATGTGCGTACGCAAACCGCCAATGGCGTGCCTGTGCCCTCACCCGGCGGGCGCTTCAACTCGGCGTTCCCGCTGTGGGACGGCACCAACCGCGTACTGGTGAGCTGGGGTCAGTGCCGGCTGCAGACGTCCACCGGCACCATCGTTGCCTGCACCAGCGACAATCTCGCGCTGGCCAATTCCGCCACCCCGAGTCTGACACTGGCGCCGCCGCTCTACAGCGCGTGGCTGCTGAATTTCAACGACAGCACGCTCAAACCCATTTTCACACCGGTCGAAGGCGAAATGATCAGCGACGTGGTTTCACTGCAGCCGCGCACCATCCCGTGCACCACCAATGTAAGCTGTCCGATCGACGCCAGCGTGCCTGCCGGCTTTGATCCGGCCTACGGCATCCTCGACATCCGCAGTGTCTACGATCGCGACGGAGTGGCCGCGGGCTTGGGCGCCAACGCCAACCTCGGAGCCGTGGCGGTGGCCAACGCCGCCAGCCGGCCGGCGCGATTTCTGCGCATCGAGAAGGCCGTGACCTTCGGCGATCCGGACCTCGGCGACGGCTTTCCCAAATTCGACCGCAACATTGCTCTGAGTGGGTCGGTCGGCTACATGCGGCAGCTGCTCGGTTACGTTCCGATCGAGCCCGATGGCTCGGTGCGCGTGATGGTGCCGGCGAATGTGGCATTCCAGATTACGGTGCTCGACGCCAATGCGCGCGCGCTGCCGGACTTTCCGCACCATACCTCCTGGCTCTCGGTGCAGCCGGGCGAAGTCCTGAGCTGCAACGGCTGCCATACCCCTCAGGCGGCACAGTCCGATTGCCAGCAGCAGGGCCCCAACGGATCGATCGACTGTCCGACACCGGCCGCCCCGATGCCCACGCCCGGCATCGCCGTGGCGGTCAGCGGCCGCTCGCATGGCCGCGCTGAGCTCTTTACCGCCCTGAACAACGGCGACGGAGCGACCTTCACTGCCGCCGGCAACGGCAGCGTGCCGACGCTGACCATTTGCCTGGGCAGCACCATGGCTCAGGAGCTCGTAGGCAGCACCAGTTGCAGCAACTCTCCGACCGCGCCATACAATGCCGCGGCCCTGAGTCAGGATGTGATCTTCAACGATGCCTGGGGTGACGGCCCCACCAATCCGACCGGCCCCAATGCGCCGATCTCGTACACCTACGGCGCCCTTACCACCAATCTGCCGATCGTGCCTGCCTGCGAGAGCGTGTGGTCAGGATACTGCCTGAGTATCATCAATTACCCAACCGTGATCGATCCGCTTTGGAGCCTGGTACGGGGCAGCATTGCGGTCAATCCGCTAGGGGCCAACACCTGCACCAATTGTCATACCTCCACGCGTACGACCAATACCGGGGGCGTGACGGTCCCGGTACCGCCCGACGGCAACCTGCAGCTCGATGCTGATCCGGCGCAAAGCGCGACCGCGCAGTTGCGCGCTTATACTCAGCTCGTGGAGACTCACGATGTCCTGTCGCTCAACATGACTCATCAATTGGTAGACTCCGGGGTTACGGTGCCCGGCTCGATGGCGCCCGGTAGCGCCAACGGCTCGTGTTTTTTCCAGACGATCACTGGCGCGAAGATGGGCTGCAGCGTCACGGGAACGGTGAACCATGCCGGGTTCATGACCGCGGCAGAGCTGCGGCTGTTGTCAGAGTGGGTGGATATTGGAGCGCAGTATTACAACAACCCGTTCGACGCGCCGCTGGCCAACTAAGGTCGCTCCCCTCATCGCCGCCCTGCTGCTCTCGCTGCTGGCAGCAGCGGCTGCGAGCGCGCGCGAGTATCTGCAGTTGTTCGTGGTGCAGCCGTATCTGGAGCTGCACACCGGGCCGGGCCGCGGCTATCCGGTCACACAGGTGGTGGCGCGCGGGGAGTCGGTGGATGTGCTGATGCGGCGCACCGAATGGTTCAAGGTGCGCACCGAACACGGCGTCGAAGGCTGGGCCTATGAGCGCGACCTGGTGCACACGACACTGGCCGATGGCACCCCGTTTCAGATCAACCTCGGCGATCGCGCTGGTTTCGCCGCGCATCGCTGGGAGAGCGGTGTGTTCGGCGGCGCCTACGCCGGCGCCAGCACGATCTCGGCCTATCAGGCATTTTCGCTGACCGACAACCTCAAGATCGAACTCTCCGGGGCGCAGTATTTGGGCAACTTGTCCAATGGCTATCTGGTCGATTTCGGATTCGCGCACGTGTTCATGCCCAATTGGCGCTTCTCACCGTTTGTAACCCTGGGCGGCGGCTATGAGCGCGTTGAACCGAAAGCCACGCTGGCCGAACCCCTGAGCTCCAGCAATCAAACCGCATACGTGGGTGTGGGCGTGCGCTATTACCTGGGCCGGCGACTGTTTCTGCGCGGCGAATTGCGCGAGCATGAGGTCTTTACGAACCAAAACAGCAACGAGGTCAAGAACGAATGGAAACTCGGATTTGCATTCTTTTACTGAGCTTCGTTGCGCTCGAGTGCAGCGGCTGTGCGATCTTCCATCGCCACGCCAAGCCGGACGCGGACACCCAGAGCTCGGACACGAACGCGCAGACGTCGCCGGACAGCGACGCCAATGCCCCGCCGCCCAGCGTGATCGATCCGCAGGTGGAGCGTCGCACGGTCAAGGTGCCGAGCATCCGTCCCAGCAATGTCGAGCTTGGGGTCTATTACGGCGAGCTATCCATCCAGGACTTCGGCGCTCAGCCGGTGGCCGGCCTGCGCTTCGATTACCACATCAGCGAGGATTTCTTCGCGGAAGCCACCTACGGGCGCGCCAAGGCAGGCTTCACCAGCTTCGAGACCCTCAGCAACATACAACTGCTTTCCGATGCTGAGAGGCGGTTCACGTATTACAACCTGTCTCTGGGCTACAACTTGCTTCCGGGCGAGGTGTTTGTCGGTCGCAATCTCGCCATGACCAGTGCGTTCTACCTGCTGGGCGGAATAGGCAGCGTCAAATTTGCCGGCGACCAGAACTTCACGGTGAATTTCGGCGCCGGGTTCAGGGTGCTGCCGACGGATTGGCTGGCACTGCATATCGACGTGCAGGATCTGGTATTCCGATCCGACGTCACGGGTGAGGAAGAGCTGAAGAACAATCTTCAGGCCACTTTCGGTTTGACCGTATTCTTCTAAACGCAATCGCGGCCCTGGCGGCAGGCGCTGGCGACGGAGGCAGTCATGCAACCAGGTAAATCTAGACATCAAGTCGGGCCAATGGCGCGCATGCTGGGCTGTGGCCTGGCGTTGGCGGTGAGCATGCTGGCTTCGGCCGCGGCCATCGCCCCGGGCGCAGCGGCGCCGGGATTTCAGCTGCATTCATCGGCCAGCACGGACGTGGCGCTGAGCGATCTGAAGGGCCAGGTGGTGCTGATCAACTTCTGGGCCAGCTGGTGTGGGCCGTGCCGCGAGGAAATGCCGGTGCTCGAGCAGCTCTACAAGAAATACAAGCCGGCCGGTTTCACCTTGCTGGGCGTCAATGTCGAGCCCAAGTCCGCCGACGCGCTCGGCTTTCTGAAATCCACGCCGGTGTCATTTCCGGTACTGTTCGACCCTGACAGCAAGGTCAGTAAACTATACGAGGTGTCCGGGATGCCCAGCACCGTGATCCTTGATCGCAAGGGCAACGTGCGCTATGTGCATCATGGCTACAAGCCCGGCGAGGAAAGCGAATACCTGGATCAGATCCGAAGCTTGGTGCGGGAGTAAGCATGACGCAGCGTCGCCTCGGGATCATTGCAATGGCCACGCCGTTGGCGGCGTTGCTGTTGTGCGGCTGCTCACCGCTGCAGCCGTGGGTCAAACCCTACGAGCGCGAGCATCTGGCCGATCCGATCATGTCCTTCGATCCAAATCCGGTCTCGAGCACCTATCTCGATCACGTGTTCGAAGTGCGCGAAGGTGCGCGCGGGGCGACCGGCAGCGTCGGCGGCGGCTGCGGCTGCAATTAGATGGGTTGGCGGTGCGCCATCCGGGCCCGGACGCTCACAGCGGCGCTGTTCGCGCTGGCTGCAGTCAGCCGTGCCGCGGTACTGCCCGATGATCGGGCCGATCTGTTGTTCCATGACTGGGACGGCGGCGGCGTCACGGTCGAGGGGCCCTCGATCCTGGTGCGCAAGAAAGTCACCGATTCGCTGTCGCTGGCAGCCAATTACTACGTCGACATGATCTCAAGCGCCTCGGTCGACGTACTCTCGACCGCGAGCCCATATAAGGAGAAGCGCACCCAGGGGAGCCTGAGCGCCGACTATCTGCACGGCAATACCACCTACAGCGGCGGCTACATTGAAAGCAATGAGCCGGACTACAAGTCCAAGACCGCCTTCCTGGCAGTCAGCCAGTCCATGTTCGGCGATCTTACGACCATATCCTTCGGTTTCTCGCGCGGCTGGGACCACGTGGGCGAAGATATTTATCCGCACGGCTATGCGCATGGCGACCTCACGACCCAGTGGGTCGGCGACGCCGATCACCGCAACTGGACCGCGAGCGTATCGCAAATTTTGACGCGTAATCTGCTGCTGGCGGTGAATTTCGAGACCGACGAGAACGACGGCTATCTGCAAAGCCCCTACCGCTCGGCACGCTATATCAACGCCGAAGGACTGGTGCAGACCGAAGCACAGGTGACCCCCAATACGCGCACCGGCAACGCCGGATCGCTCCAGCTCAAGTACTACCTCCCCTGGCATGCGGCGCTCGACGGCAGTTACCGGCTCTATCACGATACCTGGGGAATTCTCGCGCACACCGTCGGCGCCGGCTATACACAGCCGCTGTTCGGCAACTGGACCCTCAACGGCACCGTGCGCTATTACCGCCAGAACGCCGCGACCTTCTACAGCGACCTGTTTCCGTTCCAGGATTCGCAGAATTTCATGTCCCGGGACCGCGAATTGGCGCAGTTTCAGGACTACACGCTCGGGCTGGGCGCCAGCTGGCAGTTTCGTCCCAGCTGGCCGCGCTGGATCGAAAAAGGCACGTTGAATCTGAGCTATGACCGCCTGCATGTGACCTACGACGACTTCCACAACTACCTCATCGGCGGCACGCCCTTGGGCGTTCCGCTGTACGCTTTCGACGCCAACGTCACGCAGTTCTTTATTTCCTTCTGGTACTGAACGATCATCCGCCTCCTTGATCCCATCGCTGCGGAGGCGATTTCATGAATAGACATTCTTTCCAGCGCGCACTGGTGTGCGCCGCGGCGCTGTTCGCATTACTGCCGAGCGCCTTCGCGCAGAGCGCCGATCAGAGCCGCGAGGACGCGCGTCTGATCACCGCCACCCAGGTGCTCGAAGAGCTGCGGGCGACCCCGGACCAGAACGTGCCGGACTGGCTCATGCAGCGGGCCTATGGCGTCGCCGTGATCCCCGAAGTCATCAAGGGGGCGTTCATTTTCGGCGGCCGCTACGGCAATGGCGTACTGAGCGTGCGCGATGCCTCGGGGCGATTCAGCAACCCCATTTTCATCACCCTCACCGGCGGCAGCGTCGGCTGGCAGGTCGGGGCGACCTCTACTGATGTGGTGCTGGTGTTCGTAACGGCGCGCAGCGTTGAGAACTTCGCGCGCGGCAAATTCACGCTGGGCGCCGACGCCTCGGTGGCCGCGGGCCCCGTGGGCCGTCAGGGCGAAGCCGCCGCCGGCATCAACGCCGAGATCTACTCCTATTCGCGCTCGCGCGGTCTGTTCGCAGGCGTAGCGCTCGACGGCACCGTGATCGCGTTCGATCGCCATGCCAACGACGCCTTCTACCGCAGCAATGAGGTTACTACCACCGAGATCACCACCAGCAAGGTCACCACGCAAGCGGAAACGGCACGCCGCTTCCTGGCCTCGGTTGCAGCGAGCGCCAACGGCACGGCTGCCGAGCCCGGAGCCCCGGCCAGCTCGCCCGGACCGTCAGCGCCACCGGCTGCCGTGGCGCCGGGGCCCAGTGCGCCCGCGAACTCGGGCGCTGTGAAGACCTACCCGATGGAGGATGCGCAGCCCGGGACCGAACCGAAGTAGGCGCTCCCCAGGGCTACAACAGCGTGTTGAGCCAGGGCACGCTGGCGAGCGAGAGCAGGATGGCGATGGCCAACACCGAATTGGCCAGCCCAGGCTCCAGCCGGTACTGATCGGCCAGGATGGCCGCCGAAATCATCGGCGGCATACCGGCCTGAAGTACGCCCACTGCCAGCACCAGTCCGCTCACCCCACTCAGTCGCCCGAGGAGATAGCACAGCGCCGGCGCCAGCAGCAGTTTCCAGGCCAACGCGCAGCCGATAGCCGGCAGGCGTGCACGCGGCAATTCCAGCCGCTGTTGTAGACCCACGGAAAACAGTGCCAATGGCGTCAACGTGGCAGCCAATTGAGTGCACAGCTCGTGCAGCATCGGAAAAGGGTCGCCCGCCAGGCCGAGCGCAATGCCGGCCACGAGCGCCAGGAACGGTGGGAACAGCACAATCTGCCGCAGGATCTGCGGCACCCGCAGCTCGCGATCGGCGTAGACGACGGTGACCGCGACCCCGCCGATAACCAGCGCCGTGAAACAGCCGGTCTGATCGCCGATCACGGCCAGCGACAAGCCCGGTGCGCCGCGCAGGGCCTCGATCATCGGGTAGCCCATGAATGCGGTGTTGCCGAGGCCGCCGACCAGCGTCAGCGCACCGATGCGCGCTCGCGACCAGCCCAAGGCCTTGCCCAGCGTCGCGAACAGCAACCAGGAACCGATGAATACCAGCCAGTTGGCAGCCGTCAGAAACCACAATTGCCTTTGGAAGTGCACGCGCGGTATGACATTGAGCACCAGCGCGGGCAGCGCGATGTGGATGACCCACCAGTTCAGCGCTTGCGCCAGACCTGCGGGCGGACGCGCCCAGCGCGCGACCAGCACGCCGAGCGCCAGACACGCGAACAGAAACACCAGAGCGGTCATGGCGGGAAGTATAAGAGCGCGGTGCGCCGGCACGGCTGTCGCTCATTTGCGCTAGCATCGAACCAATGCCGACCCCCGCGCTGAAAGCCACCCGCTTGTGCAAGCGCTACGGCAGTCTCCATGCCGTGGATGACGTGTCCTTCCAGGTGCAGCACGGCGAAATTGTCGGCCTGCTCGGACCCAACGGCGCCGGCAAGACCACCACGATCAATATGGTGCTCGGCGTGCTGCAGCCCAGTTCCGGCAGCGTGGAAATTGAGGGCATCGATATTGGCCGCCGCCGCTCCGAAGCGCTTGCGCATACCAATTTCGCCGCCGTCTATGCCACGCTGCCCGGCAACCTGAGCGTCTATCAGAACCTGCGCTTCTTCGGTCTGCTGTACGACGTCGCGCAGTTGCGCGCCCGTATCGAGCTGCTGCTGGCTCAGTTCGATTTGCTGCCGCTTCGCGATACCCGCTGCGGCCTGCTGTCCTCGGGCGAACAGACTCGGCTGGCGCTGGCCAAGGCGCTGTTGAACTCGCCGCGGCTGTTGCTGCTCGATGAACCCACTGCCTCGCTCGACCCTTCCGCCGCAGACCTGATTCGCGGCCGCATCCGCGCCATGGCCAGTCACGGCGACTGCGGCATCCTATGGACCTCGCATAACATGTATGAGGTCGAAGAAACCTGCGACCGCGTGCTGTTCGTCTCACACGGCAAGATTCTGCTCGAGGGCGATCCGAAGACCCTGCCGCAGCATCACGGTGCCGCCTCGCTCGAGGAACTGTTCATCCGATTAGCGCGCGAGCCGCTCGCCGATCAGCGGCCGGCATCGTGAGATTGCGGCCGATCGCGGCCATTGCGCTGCGCCAGCTGTATCTGATGCGCAGCAGCCCGGTACGGGTGCTGCCGATGATCGCCTGGGTTGCAGTCGACATCGTGCTGTGGGGGTTCATTGCCCGCTATCTGAACAGTGTGACCGCCACTGGCATCAATTTCACCGCCAGCCTGCTCGGAGCAGTGCTGTTCTGGGATTTCTTCACGCGCGTCATGCAAGGGGTGACCATGGCATTCTTTGAAGATGTCTGGTCGCGCAACTTCATCAACGTGTTTGCCTCGCCATTGTTGATCTCGGAGTATTTGAGCGGCTTGGTGCTGACTGGTGTCACCACCAGTCTGGTCGGCCTGATCGTCATGCTGATCATCGCCACCATGATCTTCGGCCTGCACTTCGCAGCCCTCGGCCTGCTGCTGGTGCCGTTCCTGATGGTGCTGTTTCTCTTCGGCATCGCCCTGGGCGTGCTGGCCAGCGCCATGGTTCTGCGCCTGGGACCGGCCTCCGAGTGGCTGGTGTGGCCGATTCCGGCGCTACTGTCGCCGTTCGTGGGCGTGTTCTATCCGCTCGCGACTCTGCCGTCCTGGATGCGTCACATCGGCCAGCTGCTGCCGCCATCGTATGTGTTCGAGGCCATGCGCTCCGTGGTCGCCGGCGGCGGCTACAGCAACGCCGCGCTGGCGCTGGGCGTCAGCCTCGCGGCCGTGTACGTGCTGCTGGCGGCGTGGTTGTTCACCGTGGTCTATCGCTACGCCGTGCGCAGCGGCCTGCTGGCGCGCTACAGCGCCGAGAGCGTGAGTTGAGCGGCCGCAATGGATAATTTCGGCCTGTATCTGGTCACCGTGCTGATCTGGGGTTCGACCTGGTTGGTGATCAAATTCCAGCTCGGCGTGGTCTCCCCGGTGGTCTCTGTCGCCTGGAGATTCGCACTCGCGGCGCTGATGCTGCTGGTGTATTCGCTGCTGCGCGGAAAGTCGCTGCGCTTCAGCGCGCGCGATCATGGCTGGCTGGCGCTGCAAGGCCTGCTGCTGTTCGGGCTCAACTACATCGGCGTGTACCTGTCGGAACAGTATCTGACCTCGGGGCTGGTCGCGGTGGTGTTCTCACTGGTGGTGTTCATGAACGCGCTCGGCATGCGCGCCTTCTTCGGACTGCCGATTCGAGCCGCCGCCGTATTCGCCGCTACACTTGGCGTCGCCGGGGTTGCGCTGATTTTCGGCCGCGAACTGCTGGCCGTCTCAAGCGCCGGCGACCAGCTGCATGGGCTGCTGCTGGCACTGGGCGCCACCGTGGTTGCCTCCTTCGGCAACATGGTCGCGACCCGCAACAGTCGCCGTGCCCTGCCCGTGATGCAGGTCAATGCCTGGTCCATGCTCTATGGCGCGCTGTTCGTCATGGTGGTCGCGCTAGCGCGCGGCGAACACCTGGATTTTGACCCCTCATGGCCGTACGTCGCCTCGCTGCTCTACCTGGCTCTGTTCGGCTCGGCCTTGGCCTTCGGGGCCTACCTGACACTGATGGGCCGCATCGGCGCCGACCGGGCGGCCTATACCGCGGTGGCGATCCCGATCGTGGCGTTGCTGCTCTCGACCGCCTTCGAGCATCTGCGCTGGCATGTGCAGACCTTCATCGGCGTCGCGGCCTGCATCGCCGGCATCTTGTTGGCGCTGCGGCGCCGAGCAGCCTAGAGCGCGGGACAGGCGATGGCAGCGGCAATCATTCTCACTGTGACCGTGCTCATGAGCCTGTCGGGCCTATGGTTCGCGCCGCGCATCATCGAGAGGAATCTGTTTCGCCCGTACTGGTTCATGCGTTCGCGCCAGTACTGGACCGCCGTCGGCAGTGCCTTCGTGCACGCCGATCTGTCGCACCTGCTGTTCAACTGCCTGACCTTCTGGGCGTTTGCGTTCTCACTCGAGCGTGTGATCGGCTCGCCCCGCCTGCTGGCGCTGTACGCCGTAGGCGTGGCTGCGAGCGATACTGGAACCTATTTCAAACACCGCAACAACCCGGACTACGCATGCCTGGGGGCTTCGGGCGCGATCCTGGCGGTATTGTTTGCCTCGATCGTGTATTTTCCGCGCCAGTCGCTCTTCATCCTGCCGATTCCGCTGCCGATTCCCGCGCCCCTGTTCGCCGCGATCTACCTGCTCTACAGCTTTTATGCCGCCCGGCATCCGCACGGACGCATCAATCACGAAGCGCATTTCTACGGCGCCCTGGCCGGACTGGCGTTCGTGGCGCTGACCGATCTGCCGGCGTGGCAGCGGGCGCTGGCAGCGCTGTGGTAGCGAGGCAGCGCCTGCGGGCGAGGCAGCGCCTGCGGGCCCGAGCACGCGTTGACGGCTCCAGCCGCCCTGGCCTACAGTAGTTCATTGGATAATAAAGTATCGATTATCGATACGGGTCTCCAGGCACGATCCAAACTCGCCACGGGCGTGGCCGCGGCCCTGTGCAATGCGATTTACGCAGCAGCCGGCAAGCGTTTGCGCACTCTTCCGGTCATGCGGAGTTTTTCAGCCTAGGGCCATCGCTTCAGCAGCGCACCACGATTGAGCGCACTGCGCCATTGAGGCCCGGTGCTGCACTCCGGTTGTGCCATGGGGCGACTCGATTGTTGTGACCGTGCAACTTCGATTGCCGTGACGCGAAACCGGCTGTAACGTGGCGAATACGGCATCGCGAGCGACTCGACGCATTAACGCGACAGAATGAATAACGCTACAGACGAGGGAGACCACATGCTACCCACTCCACACGACCATCCATGTTCTGGGCGCAACATGGCTTCGGCATCGAGGCGCCTGGCCGTCGTTTTGCTCGTCTGCGTTCCGGGTGCGAGTTGGGTGCAGGCGCAGACCGCTGCCGATGCGGACACCGGCGGATCGGTACTCGAAGAAGTCACCGTAACGGCCACCCGGCAGGAGGAATCCCTGAACCGCGTGCCGATCAGCGTCAGCGTCGAAACGCGCGATGCCATGGACATCAAGGGCATCAAGGACTTCTCCGACGTGGTGCGCTTCACACCGGGCGTCTCATTCGACAGCGGCGAGACCAACGCCATTGCCATCCGCGGCGTCGCGTCGTCCGGCGGCTCAGGCACTACCGGCATCTATATCGATGACGTCCCAATTCAGATGCGCGCCTTGGGCTTCAACCCGGACGACACGTTGATCAAAGTATTCGATCTCGATCGCATCGAGATCCTGCGCGGACCGCAGGGAACGCTGTTCGGCTCCGGCTCCGAGGGCGGTACCGTGCGCTACATCACCAGTCAACCGAACCTGAACACCTCCGATCTGTACGGGCGCGTCGAATCCGGCTACACCATCGACGGCTCACCGAGCTACGAGGCAGGCATTTCAGGCGGTACACCGATCATCGATGGCACACTGGCGGTCAAGGCCAGCGTCTATTACCGCCGTGACGGCGGCTGGATCGATCGCATCGATCCGACCACGCTTGCGGTCGTGGACGCGAACGCCAATCACGATGAGACCACGGCCCTGCGCTTCGCGGCGGTCTGGAAGCCCGCCGACAATCTCACGGTCACGCCAAGCTTCTTCTACCAGGACCGCGAGCGCAACGACGTTACGATCTACTGGCCGCTGTACTCCGACCCGAACAGCAACAAGTACGTCAGCGCCAATCCGACCGCGAGTCCCGAACCGGATGTGTTCTTCGTACCGGCGCTCAACGTGCAGCTGGATGCCGGGCCAGTGCGATTGATTTCGACCACCAGCTATTTCCACCGTGACGATCAGAGCGACTACGAAGGCACCCTCTACAATCTAAGCTACTACCAATCCATCGGTGCGGACGAAATCAATCCAGCAGGGCCCGGAAATCTCATTCCCGGCTTTCCGCTCATCGATGGTAGCGGCATTCACCTGCCCGCCGGACTGACCAACTACCGCTCGCCCAATACCGTAACCAACCAGCAGCGCAATTTCACTGAGGAACTGCGCGCGCAATCGACCGATAAGGATGCGCGCGTCAATTGGACCGTGGGATTCTTCATGTCATTGAACCGCCAGTTCAGCTTCGAGCAGATTCACGATCCGATGGCGGACGTGTTCTGGAATCAGGAGTTCGGTACTCCGATTGCGAGCTACTTCGGCACCCCCACCAACCCGGACGGCAGCTCGGTGCTGCCGTATGGCGATTCCTATTTCAATCGGCTGGTCAGTCATGACCGGCAATTCGCCGGCTTCGGCGAAGCCGACATCAACCTCACCGACAAGCTCAAGCTGCTCGCCGGCGCTCGCATTGCCTACACGCAGTTCTCGATTCAGAGCCTGTCGGATGGCCCGCAGAACGGCGGCCCAAGTCCGGCCAACAATTCCGCGAGCCAGACGCCGGTCACGCCCAAACTGGGCCTGTCCTATCAGGCCAATGCCGACAATCTGTTTTATGCCACGTACGCCAAGGGATTCCGTCCCGGCGGTGGCAATCCGAACGTGCCGGGTGGGGCCGTCTGCGGCCAGGACTTCATCAATCTAGGCATCAGCGGCGCACCCCCCACCTACAAATCCGATACCGTGCAGAGCTTCGAGGTCGGCGCCAAGAACAACATCAATCACGCGGTGCAGCTCGATACCAGTATCTACTACATCAAGTGGAACGACATTCAGCAGAACGTCGTGCCGCCGATCTGCGAGATTCAATGGACGCAGAATCTGGGTAAAGCGGTGTCCAAGGGCTTCGACATTCAGGCCGATTTCGATCTCGGCTCCGGCGCCAGCCTGGAATCCTCACTCGGCTATACCGATGCGCAATACACCGCGAATGCGTTTATCGGCAGCTCTGGCCCCGGTCAGGTGCCGGTGGTGGCCACAGGCGATGCCATCGTCGGTGAGAACGGTACCGCGCAGGCGCCTTGGACGGCCACGATCAGTCCGCAGTACAAATTTAGCGCCTTCGATCATGCGTCATTTGTCCGATTGGATTACGAATGGGGCAGCGGCGAGAAATGGCTGCCAGCCTCGCGCGACTCACGCACCGGCCAGTACGATGCAGGTGCGGCCAACCTGCCGACGCTGACCTTGCCATTGTTCAGCACGCATTTCCTGTCGATGCGTGCAGGTACGCAGATCAGTCACATGGAATTGTCGATCTTTGCCGATAACCTGCTCAGCAGCCACGCGATACTCAACTCCAATCACGAGGTCATGACCAACGATCCGAACACGGGCGTGCCATTGGCCAGTCCTCTGTACCGCGACATCACCTATCGGCCCTTGACCATCGGCATCACGGCGGTATTCAAGTACTGACGGATGTCCGACCATCGCAAAGTCCCGCCCAAGGCCGCCTACCTGGGCGAGGATCGGCCGATTCCGCGGCGCGATTTCCTGCAGGGCGTGCTGGTGGGCGCGGCGAGCGCACTTTCCGGTCCGCTGCTCGGGGCCTGTGCGGCCGAGGCGATGCCGGAACAGCGTGCGGCGCAGGATCTGCCGGGATACTACCCGCCATTGCTCACTGGCATGCGCGGCAGTCATCCGGGCTCATTCGAGGCTGCGCACGCGCTGCGCGACGGGCGCACCTTCGAGCCCGACATCGATACCCGCGAGTCGTACGATCTGGTCGTAGTGGGCGCTGGCATCAGCGGACTTGCGGCGGCTCATTTCTTTCGTGCCCGCAATAAGGGCGCCGGACGAATTCTGATTCTCGACAACCACGACGACTTCGGCGGCCATGCCAAGCGCAATGAGTTTCATATAAACGGCGGCATGCAACTGTCCAACGGCGGCACGCTCGAGATCGACAGTCCCAGGCCTTACAGCGCCGTCTCCGCCGGCCTGCTGCGCGATCTGGGTATCGACGTGGCAGCGCTGAGCCGCCAGATCGAGCATCCCAAGTTCTATAGCGCTCAGGGCCTGCGGCACGCCGCCTTCTTCGACCGCGAGACCTTCGGCGCCGATAGGCTCGTGGTCGGGCTCGGCAGCCTGCCCATGCGCGCGGTGCTCGCCGATGCGCCGCTAACCGAGCGCGCGCGTGCCGACATCGAGCGCATCGAGGAAGGCTCGGTCGACTACCTGCCTGGAATAGCCTCTGCAGAAAAAAAACTGCGCCTGTCGAAGATCAGTTATCGCGATTACCTGCGCGACCTGGTCAAGGCCGATCCGCTGGCGATCGCTTATTACCAACCCAGATCGCACGATGAATGGGCGGTGGGCATCGATGCGGTATCGGCGCTCGATTGCTGGGCATTCGGGCTGCCAGGCTTCCGCGGCCTGGGACTCGAGGGCGGATCGATTGCGCGCATGGGCTATACGCCCTCGGGCTACAAGGATACCGGCGGCTCCGCCACGCTGCATTTTCCCGACGGCAATGCGACCATTGCACGGCTATTGGTGCGCAGCCTGCTGCCGCAGGCGGTGCCTGGTGTGAGTGCGCTGGATGTGGTCAGCGCGCGCGTGGATTACAGCCGGCTTGACGGTCCGGGCTCGGCGGTGCGGCTGCGCCTGAGCAGCACCGTGGTCGGCGCCGCTCACGTGGGTGACCCGGGCAGCGCACGCGAAGTCGAACTCAAGTACGTGCGCAGCGGCAGAACCTATAAAGTGCGCGCACGCGGTTGCGTGCTGGCCTGCTGGAACATGATGATTCCCTATCTGGTCCCCGAGCTGCCCGAAGCCCAGAAAGCCGCATTGCACAGTCTGGTCAAAGCGCCGCTGGTGTATACCAGCGTGGCGCTGCGCAACTGGCAGGCATTTCACAAGCTCGGCGTCGACCGCATCTATGCCCCCGGTTCATACCATTCCACGCTGGTGCTCAATCCAAAGGTGGATGTCGGCAACTATCGCAGTGCTGTCACTCCCGATGCACCCATGCTGCTGCGCATGGTGCGCGTGCCCTGTCAGCCCGGACTGTCCGAGCACGAGCAGAACAAGGCCGGTCGCGCCGATCTGCTGGCCACGCCGTTTGCCACCTTCGAACGCAACATCCGCGATCAACTGGCACGCATGCTCCAGCACGGTGGCTTCGACCCGGCCACGGATATCGAGGCCATCACGGTCAATCGCTGGCCCCATGGCTACGCGCCAGAATACAACCCGCTGTGGGATCCGGAGCTGCCGCCGGACCAGCGCGCGAATGTCGCTGGGCGCGCGCCTTTTGGCCGCATGACGATCGCGAATTCCGATTCGGGCGGCGCCGCCTACACCGACTCGGCCATCGATCAGGCCGACCGCGCCGTGACCGAACTGTTAGCGCACTACGCCTAGTAGTCCGCGGCCGGTGCATCGCCGCTGGCAGCCAAGGCGCGCACGACCTCGCGCCGCGTACTGAGCACATCGGCCAGTGGCGTGTGCCGCGAGCGCGTCACTTCTTCGGTGGTGAACCAGGGCACATCGCCGGATAAGTCGCTGGCGTCGAATTGTGCCGCGAGCCAGTTCAGTACCGCAGCCAACTGCGCATCCGATAGCACCGAGTTCGCGGCACCCGGTACCCGCAGCACATAGTCGCGGCCCAGGGGGCTGCGCATATAGCGGCCCAGGGCATGAGCCAGCGGTGGAATCTTGCCCGGTACGCCCTGTGCCTGGGCGCCATGGCAGCCCATGCAGTAGAGCATGTAGTCCTGGCCTGGACTTGCGATCGCCGGGCCGGCGATTGCGATGGCAGCGATCACAGCGCCAAGGCCCGGCAACAACCGGTTTAGCGGGCGCTGATGCACGCGGCAGCAGAACATCAGCCTGCGCCGATGTCCGCAAGCACGGCAGCGCGGTGCTCGCGTACGGCCGCCCCATCCACGGATTTGTTGCGTTCGCTCGCGATCTCATCGGCGCCGATAGCTTTGGTGTCATTGCTCGCAGAGCCCAGATCGAACACCACGAAGTTCAGCACCGCTGCCAGTGCGCGATCGTCCTGCAGCGAAAACTCGGGCATCTTGAAATTGTAATGTTTCTGATCGACGGTGATGTCGCCGAACATGCCGTACAGCACCGTGAGTGCGAGCTGTCGTCGCCCTTCCGCGTTCGCCGCGTAGCGCGCTGGATTGCCGGTCAGCGGCGGCGCCAATGCGGGCTGACCGGCGCCATGAGCGCCATGGCAGACCGCACAGTTGGCGGCAAAGAGCGCAGCGCCGTCGGCATATCGGGGTGCGGCCGGTTCGGCGGTCAGGCTCAGCGACGAGATCGTCATGAGCGGCAACAGGCTTGCGAACGCGGCCCCTGGTCTCATTGCTCGGCAACGCCCAGGATCACCGAGACTGAGCAGTGGTAGTTGGCATCGGCATTGGCCATGCACCAGTTCACGTCATTGTTGCGCGATAGCCGGTACATGGGCTTTTCCCGCTCATTGCGGTTGCATTCGCAGTTGCCGCAGCTGGTCTTGCCGCAGCAGTCGTTATAGGAAACGATGTAGTCGCGCGCGTCGGCCGGGTTATGGCAGGTTCCGATCCAGGTGATCGGCGAGGGTGAGGTACCCGGCGGACAGGTGTGCGAGGAGCCGCCGCAGCAGGAGCACAAGAATCCGTCGATCGCGCAATACTTCCAATACTCGCAGCTGTTCGGATCGTCGATCGACTTCGCTGATGCCTTGGCGGCCGCGGCGCCCGCACCGTCCTGCGCAGCCTCGGCGCGGCTGGAGCGATCGATCGGCAGCAGCGGCAAAAGCGCCGCGCCAGTCAATATCCGTCCCAACGCCGCCAGCACGCTGCGCCGCGAAGTGCGCTGCGCCAGTGAGCGCGTTGAGTGTTCGAACAGGCGATCGATTGAACGCATCGTGATGCCTTAGGGATTCAGAAAGAACCAGGTGGTTTGGCCCAACTGCTTCTCGACGTGTTTCAGTTGTCCTGTGAGGGCGTCGAAAACCGCGACATCGGACTTATCGGTCGCAGCGAACACAATCGGTGCATCGTCCTGCGAGACCTGGATCGCAATCACGGGCGAGAGTTTGCCCAGCGCCAATGGCCAGCGCGCCATGCGCTGATGAGTCTTCATGTCGAATACCCAGATTTGCGTGCCGCCGCTCTTATGCGAACCCTCGCCGCCGCGATGCATCGGTACGTACAATCGGCCGAGACCGCGATGCACCGCAGCGACCGTCTGGCCCCCCGGCCGCCAGTGGCCCTTTTCCGCGGCGCTGACGATCGACCAGGGTGCGCGAATTACCGGCGCAGGGCCTGAGAAATCCAGCTCATGCACTTCGCCCAGAAAGGATAGAAATGCATAGCCGTTGCGTATGGGCACACCCTGCACAAACACCGGATCCACGTCGGCATCGAAAAATGGTTCAGACATCGCGCGCGAAGCCTCGTGACCGTCCGCATCGAGCGTGACGGTCAGCAGGCGGCCGCTTTCGCACAGCGAGGAGACGCGATTCGGCCCCGAAGGGATCACGAGCACGCAACCTGCCGTGTCGACTTCCCCGAGCACCGCCTTTTTCGCCGGGTCGAGCACGCCGAAGGAACTGGCCGGAGTGACGTACGATACGTACAGAAAGTGACTGTCGGCACTGTAGGCGAGATTGAAATAGGTCAGCAGCGTATTGGCCCGTTTCGAAGGCAGCACGATTTCGCCGGTCAATGCCAAGGTGGCGTTGTCGGTGAACTCGACCACATCGGTACGCGTGCCGTGGCCGCCGCGTGAGAAATAAGTGGTGCCGATGACGGTGGTCTTGCCATCGGGAGACAGATTCACGCCCGGATTGAAGCCGGCGTCGATCTGCCCCAGACGGCGATAGCTGTCGCCATCGAACAGATTCACGCGCGCATCGGTTTCGTTGTAAAAAGCCTCGTCGACCGCGTAAATCCAATGCGGGTTGGAGGGGCCGAGGGATTCAACCGTCAGATGCTCGGTGGGCAGCGGTGGTGCGGCGAACAATTGCGTCCAGCCAAACAGGCACAGCAGCGCTGCGTTGAACGTTGCAGTTCGCATCGACACTCCCTGGGCGACCGGCTTTGCCGGTCTGCACTCCTGGCCTGAGTCTGGCACATCGATACCCGAATCGAAAGTGCGACCGGCTGTCTGAGCGACGCCCTGCCCTGCACCCAAAACGAAGCGATAGCTCGCCATCGATTATCGATACTCACCGGCTCTGCCATCGCGGTTTATGATAGAGGCATGTTGCTTGATCCAGTCGCCGGTGCACTGATCGTCGCCGCGTTCGCGCTGCTGTTCGCGAGCGCTGCGGTCCAAAAATTGCGCGACTTAGGACGATTTGCTGAAGTTTTCACGGCTTACGCTGTGCTGCCGCCTGTCTTCGGACCGGGCCTCGCGTGGGCCATACCAGTGCTCGAACTTGCGGTCGCGTTGGGGCTGCTGTCGAACCGCATACGCCCCTACGCCAGCGGCATCGGTATGCTGTTGCTGCTGACCTATGCTGCGGCGATGGCGGTCAATTTGCGGCGCGGCCGGCGTGACATCGCCTGCGGCTGCGGCGGCGCGGATGATCGACGGCCAATCGCTGCCTGGATGGCCTGGCGCAATCTCGCGCTCGCGGCGTTGCTGGGGCTGGCAGCGCGGCCATGGAACGCACGCACACTGGCGCCCACCGACGCACTGACCATCGGCTTCGCTCTGGCGGTGACCGTGGTGGTTTATCTGTGCCTCGATCGGCTCGCGCAGGTGGCTCGCAAGGCAAGGCAACTGCAAGGGCTGCAACCATGACGGCGCTGGCGGTATCGAACGTCGTGTTGTGGATCGCGCTGTTGTCGCTGTCACTGGTGGTGCTGGCGCTGATACGACAGGTGGGTGTGCTGCATGAGCGTATTGCTCCCGCCGGCGCACTGATGCTCAATCGCGGACTCAACGTCGGTGAGCTTGCACCGATGATTGATGTGATCGACCTGGACGGACGCGAACTGCGGCTCGGATCGCCCCACGCCGACGGCAAGAGCACGCTGCTGGTATTCGTCTCGCCCACCTGCCCGGTATGCAAGTCGCTGCTGCCCATACTCAAGTCCGGCCGTAAGCACGAGCGTGATTGGCTCGAAGTCGTGCTGGCCAGCGATGGCGACCCGCAGGAGCATCGCAAATTCGCGACCGATCAGGGCCTTGCTGGCGTGCCTTACGTGGTTTCGACTGCTTTGGGGATCAGCTACCAAGTCAGCCGGCTGCCATTCGCGGCATTGCTGGATGGGGCCGGCATACTGCGCGCCCGTGGCCTGGTTAATTCCCGAGAGCACCTGGAAAGTCTGTTCGAGGCGCAGCGTCTCGGGGTCGCATCGCTGCAGGAATACTTTTCCAGCCACGCTTGAGCATCGGCAGCGTGGCGCAGCGCGCCGGCCACGCAAGCGGCCGGCGGGCGTCGGCTATTCCACGCCCGACTTGCTCTCCGGCAGCAACCTCTCGACGCTCGCCCCCGCCGGAGAACCCATATCGCGCCCGACCACGGCAGGCTCAGGCGCCGCATCGGCTGCGGGCTGGCCCTGAGTCTGAGCTCTTTTTGCGGGCTTGGGCCGCCGGGCGACAGGGGGTTTTCGAGGTGCCACTTTGCGCGGCGGCTTCGAGGGCGCGGCTTTCGCGGCGATTGCCGGGGTTGGCTTGATTGCAGGCGTCGCCGGGGCCGAAACGCGCTTTTTGACCCGAGTCCGCGGCATCGGTCGCTTCTTTTTTTTGGGCACGGCCTTCGCCACCTTGCGCACTGCGGGTTTGGGGGCGCGCTTGGGTGCCACACGGGCTGCACGCTTTACCGGCTCGGCAGTGCGCGTCCTAGCCGCGGTCCGCCGCAGCGATCGCTTCTTCCTGGGCGCCGCTTTCTTTGTCGCCTTGGCTCGGGCGGGTTTCCCGCTGCCGACCGCCGGCGTGCCGTGGGGCGCGCGAGCCAGCGTCCGCTTGACCAGCAGCGCGGTGCGTTCATGACTGGCTATGGCCTTGCGCAGTTGCTTGCGGGTCTTTTTTGCCAGTTTCCTGGCCGATTTGAGTTCATCCTTGAGGCTGCGCGAGCGTTTCTTGGCGCTGCGAGCCGCCTGGCGCAAGCCCTTGAGCGCGCGCTCGCTGCGTTTGAGCGCCGTCCGCGCTGCCGCCACCGATGTCGCCCGAGCCGCTGCTGTCATGGTTCTGCTCCGCTGTAGAGACCCGCTCTAGAGGCTACACTGCACCTCGTGCTCTTCCGCCCACACTCCGACCGACGCCTGAGTCTTGCAGGGCGGCAGATCATCTCGCATGGGATGCCGCGGCGCATCTGGCAGGATCTCTATCACCTGTTCATGACCGCCCGATGGCCGAGTCTGTTTGGGACTTTCGCATGCCTGTTCCTGCTGTTCAATCTTTGCTTTGCGCTGCTCTACAGCCTGCAGCCCTCCGGGGTCGCCAATCTCAACCCGCCCGGTTATTGGGGCCTGTTCTTCTTCAGCGTCGAGACCTTCGCCACGGTGGGCTATGGCGACATGCACCCGCAGACCCCGTTCGCGCACATTGTGGCGGCATGCGAAATCTTCGTCGGCATGATGAGTGTCGGGTTGATCGCCGGCATGATGTTCGCGCGCTTTTCGCGCCCGTTCGCGCGCTTTCTGTTCGCCAACCATGTGGTGGTGCGGCAGCTGGACGGCCAGCCCACGTTGATGCTGCGCGCCGCCAATGCGCGCCAGAACGTCATCATGGAAGCCCAGGCACAACTGCGCCTGATCCGCGAGGAGCTCACGGTGGAGGGCTTTTCGATGCGCCGCATCTACGATCTGCCGCTGCGCCGCAGCCAGCACCCTATTTTCATGCTCGGCTGGACGCTGCTGCACGTGATCGATACCGCCAGCCCGCTGTGCGGACAGACCGAGCAGTCGCTGGCCGCGGCCCGCAGCGTTCTGCTGCTGACCGTCAGCGGCACCGATGAAATCACCGGCCAGACCCTGATGGCCCGCAAGCATTACCCCGCCTCAGCGCTGCGCTGGAATTACAGCTTTGTCGATATCCTGACCCTCACGCCGGATGGCAGCGACCGGTTCGACTACTCCAGGTTTCACGAGATCGAGCCCGTGGAGTCCAGCCCCCAAACGGGCTCCTAACCATCAAAACGCTGGCTGGGGGCGGCCGGGAACACGGCTTTATTTGGTGCAAAATCGGCACGATTTTGGGGCATCGAGATCGACCTATCCGCGGAACGGTGTTGCATTAGGGCAACAATTGGGCCCAAGTCGCGCAGAAATCACACGCCGAAGGCTTTGCATAACGTTAGTTCTTGCTCCGTAACACAAGGTATTTTATAACCTTCTGTGACGTACGCACTTTCGCAGGATGCGGACTGCGGCTCGCACGCTACAAGTATATGGGCGGCTGGCCAAGTTTTTGCAGTATGCCGGTTTACGCAGGAATGCGTACTCAGCAGCGGCTCAACGGCGGGGACCAGCCCAGATTCTGCTGCGGAGTGACGTTCCGGCATTTTTATTATTATGGGGAGATCTACATGACCGTAAGTTCAACCAGGACGCAGCATGCTTGGACTGTGGCTGCAGCCGTGGCATTTGCCATCGCAGCGTCGGCAGCACATGCAGCGCAGACCGTCGTAGCGGCTTCGGATTCGGCCTCGGAGGGCGGGGAACTCCAAGAGGTGGTGGTCACCGGCACACGGCAAGGTGGCCTGACGGCCGCGGAGAGTCCGGCGCCCATCCAAATTCTGAGCGCTGAGGCGCTGCAGGCCGCCGCCGGCAATCCCGACCTCATGAGCACCCTGGCGCAGATCGTACCGTCGCTGACGATGGAGGCCTTTGGTGCCGACATGGCCGGGCAGACGCTGCTGGCGAAACTGCGCGGGTTGAGCCCGAACCAGGTGCTGGTGCTGGTCAACGGCAAGCGCCGTCACACGACCGCCAACATTGCAATCGACACCGACCAGCAGGGCGGCTCGGGCTATACCGGCGGCGCCGGCGTGGATCTGAATTTCATTCCGCTGGACGCGATTGATCACATCGAAGTGCTGACCGACGGCGCGGCAGCGCAATACGGTACCGATGCGATCGCGGGCGTCATCAACATCATCCTCAAGAAGCAGAGCTCGGGCGTCACAGTCGACGGCACTTATGGCAATTATTTCAACGGCGGCGGCAACACCGGTGATGTCGGCGCCAACGCGGGCTTCGAGCCGCTGGATGGCAGCTATTTCAATCTCACAGGCGAGGTACTCAATCACGGTCACAGCGACCAGGGCGCCGTCGACCCGCGCGCGATCAATGATATCGGTACCTACCCGAACTCCAACATGACGCAGTTGCCCGGCTATCCCTTCGTCAATCACATCTACGGCGATGCCGAGAGCCACACCAAGCTCGCCCTGTTCAATGCCGGCTTTCAGCTCGGCGGAGGGGTGGAGTTCTATGCCTTTGGCAGCTACGGCGATAAGCACGCCGCCTCGTACGAAAATTACCGTCCGCCGGAGCGAATCGGCTACACGAATCCGGTCACCATGGTGACTACGTACCCGTATCTGTTTGGCTTCAACCCCCAGGAGGCTACGGCCGAGCTCGACTGGCAGACGACTGGCGGCATCAAAGGCGTGGTCGCGGACTGGAACTGGGATGTGAGCAGCAGCTACGGCGGCGACAAGGTCAGTCTCTACACTCTGGATTCGATCGGCAACACCTATCCCGTCAATGGCGAGCCCACGCCATCCAATTTCTATGACGGTTTCCTGCAGACGACGCAATGGGTTTCCACGATTGATCTCAATCGAGACTTTGACGTCGGCATGGCCGGTCCGCTGAACGTCGCGGGCGGCGTGGAGTATCGCCGTGAGACCTACACCATCGGCGCCGGCATTCCCGATTCCTGGCAAGCCGGTGGCGCGCAGTCCTATGCGGGCATCAACCCGGTCTCTGCAAGTTCCAACGATCGCAAGAATGAGGCCGTCTACATCGATCTGGCCGGCCAGCCGATTCAGGGGCTGCGCCTCGACGCCGCCGGCCGCTACGAGCACTACAGCGATTTCGGCAGTGCCACCGTCGGCAAGCTCACGGGACGGTATGATTTCACCCCCGAGTATGCCGTGCGCGCCACGATCAGCAACGGCTTCCGCGCACCCACTCTGGCGGAAGCGTTCTACACCTCCACCAACGTCGGACCGAGCACGGCGCAGGTGTCCCTGGCGCCGGATTCGGCCGCGGGCAAGCTGCTGGGCCTGGGCAACGGCCTGACGCCGGAGAAGTCACTCAACTACAGCCTGGGCTTCGTGTTCCGGCCGTTGCCCGCCATGAGCGTGACGCTGGATCTGTACCAGATCACGATCACCAACCGCATCGTGGAGACCGGCAGCATCTACGGACAGGTCAGGGGCGTACCCACGGCGGCGGCCGGACCGGTCAACGCCGCCATCGCCGCGAGCGGCAATCAGCTCGATCCCGCGGTGCTCGCCACCGGCACCACCAGCGTCGCCACGTTCGCCAATGGCATCGATACGCGGACCCAGGGTGCCGATCTTACCTTCCAATTTCCGGTGGATTACGCCTTAGGCCACGTCAACTACTCCATTGGGGCCACGTATAACGACACCACCCTGACGCGCCTGCCGGCCGCACCGGCTGAATTTGCCGGCCAGACGCTCTATGACGTACAGGCACTATCCGATCTGACCACGGCCAATCCGAAGTGGGTGATGAACCTCGGTGCCAACTGGACCTACAACAAGCTGTCAGTCAACCTGCTGGAGAAGATCTACGGCCCGGCTTCGGATTACAACAACGATGACGGCGATGGGCCTACCGGCAACGTCGAGTACTTCAAGAACACGATCGGCGTGACGCCGATTACCAACCTGGACATAGGGTATCAAGTACACAAGTACGTCAAATTGGATATCGGTGCGATCAATCTGTTCAATCGCTTTCCGCCGAACATCAACAGCACGATTCTGTCGCGCGAGGCCGCAACCGACGATTACAGTGACGTCGAACACTATACTAACTTCTCGCCCTTCGGCATCAACGGCGGCTTCTACTACGCCAAGGCCACGATCTCGTTCTGAGCACTCACTGGCGCGGCGGCGGGTGAACCCCACGCGCACCATCTGAAACTCGGGCGGCAGCTTCCAGGCTGCCGCCTTTTTTCTGCCGCCTGCGCGCGCTATTTCTTCTTCATGGCCGGCTTGGCGGGCCTCGCCAGGATGACTTCGATTTCCACCAGCATTCCGGGGGATGCGAGACCGGCCACCTGTACCGCCGAGCGCGCCGGCAGATTCGGCTGCTCCGGCGTGCCGAAGTACTGGGTGTACGCCTCCATAAAGCCCTTGAAATCCATGCGGCTGTCGGTTGCCGCCGGATCGGCTACTAGAAACACAAGCATCTTCACGACATCCCCAAATCCAAGGCCCATGGAGTCGAGCGACTGCTTGATGTTGCCGAAGGCACTGAGCGCCTGGGTCTTGGTGTCACCCCAATAGGCCGCGGTGCCGGGAGCGGCCTTCGGATCCAGCGGCGAAGGGGTCATGCCGCTGTGGAAGATCAAAGTCGTGCCCGCGGGAACCTCCACGGCGCGCGCGATCGGAAACTTATTGCCGTTAGGCAGCGGGTAACGCACGACGTCTTCGGCGTTCGCAGCCATGGCGGCCAGCAACAGAGAAACACAGCCCGCAAGTTTTATATTCATCGCCTTGCTCCTTGACGAAACGAATGCCCATGCGTGATCACACGCGCCACAATCATATAGGGATTGCCGGCCCATTCGCATGCCCGGGTATACTGCGCGCATCGTAGTCACCGAATGCGCGGCCTGTGCCCGCCCCTTCGCCATGCCGTATCAGCTTCGTCCCGCCACGCATGCCGATCACAGCGCGCTGCAGCGCCTGATCGCACGCTCCGCGCGCGAACTCGGAGCACAGGATTACAAACCCGAGCAGATCGAGGGCGCTCTGCGTGGGGCGTTTGGTGTGGACACCCAGCTCATCGACGACGGCACTTATTTCGTCGCCGAGCAGGACGGGCAACTCGTCGGCTGCGGGGGCTGGAGCTGCCGCCGCACGCTGTTTGGCGGCGACAGCCACGCCGAGCGCGATTCCGGTGAACTCGATCCCCGCGTCGATGCAGCCAAGATCCGCGCCTTCTTTGTCGATCCCGACCACGCCCGCCGCGGCATCGGACGCGCGCTGTTGCAGCGCTGTGAAAGCGAGGCCTGCGCCCGCGGATTCACCCGCTTTGAACTCATGGGGACGCTGCCCGGCGTGCGCCTGTATGAGGCCCTCGGTTACAAGTCTGGGGCAATGGTGCGTTACCCGGTCTCGGAAGAAGTGATGATTGAATTCGTGCCCATGCGCAAGGATCTGAGTCCTTGACTGCTTGGAGCCGCTGGCTGATTGGCGCCCTGTTGTGCGTGTGTGCGCATGCACAGGCGCACGAGCCGTTGGTGCTGTTGACCGATTTCGGCACCCAGGACGGCGCGGTGTCAGCCATGAAAGGGGTCGCCTACAGCGTCTCGCAGCAATTGTTGATTTCGGACCTCAGCCACGACAATCCCGACATCTTCACCGGTGCCTACCGGCTCTATCAGACCGAAGAATTCTGGCCCAAGGGCAGCGTGTTCGTTTGTGTCATCGATCCGGGCGTCGGGACCGCGCGCCTGTCGGTGGTGCTCAAGACGCGTACCGGACACTATTTTGTCGGGCCGAACAATGGACTGTTCTCGCTGATCGCCGAACGCGACGGCATCGAGGCCGTGCGTCAGATCGACGAACGCATCAATCGCCGCAAGGGCTCGGAGCTATCGCACACCTTTCACGGCCGCGATGTCTACGCCTACACCGGTGCGCGGTTGGCCGCCGGGGTCATCGGCTTCGAACAAGTCGGGCCGCTGTTGCCGCCTGAGGCGCTGGTTTCGATTCCGTACCGCAGGCCCGCGCTTCTCGAAGGCAAGTTGTCCGGCCTGATTCCGGTGCTCGATGTGCAGTACGGTAATGTCTGGACCAACATTCCAAACACCATGTTCGACCAGCTGCATGTCAGCGTGGGCGATCCGCTGCGGATACGCATCTACCACGGCGATAAACTGATCGACGAATCGGTGGCACCCTATCGGCGCACGTTTGGCGAAGTACCGGTGGGTGAGCCACTGGTGTACATCAACAGTCTCATGAATGTCGCCGTGGCACTAAATCAGGGCAACTTCGCCGCGGCTCACAAGATCGACTCGGGACTGGATTGGTTCGTCGAACTCAGCAAGGACTAAGGAGCAGCGCATGAGCGTCTACGACTATTCCGCCAGGAGCATTGACGGCGCCGAGCAGCCGCTGTCGCAATACCGCGGCCATCCGCTGCTCATCGTCAACGTTGCCAGCAAGTGCGGCTTCACGCCGCAATATGCCGGCCTGGAAGCCTTGTACCGCAAATACCGGGAACGCGGATTGCTGGTGCTCGGATTCCCGTGCGACCAGTTCGGCCATCAGGAGCCCGGCGATGAGGCTGAAATCAAGAACTTCTGCTCGCTGAACTACGGCGTGAGTTTTCCGATGTTCGGTAAGATCAACGTCAATGGCGCCGAGGCGCATCCGCTGTACCGCTTCCTGAAGCAGGCTCGACCCGGACTGCTTGGACTGGAGTCGATCAAGTGGAATTTCACCAAGTTCCTGATCAATAAGGACGGCGAACCCGTCAAGCGCTATGCGCCGTCGGACAAGCCAGAGAGCCTTGAGGCCGATGTCGAGACGGCGCTGGCAGGCGCCGGTTCCGCTGCATAGCATGGACATGGCCGGCCGGCGCTCCTTGTCTCGCCGCACCATGCTGGAGGCTACGCTTGCCGCGGGCGGCCTGGCTTTGATCGACTGGCCGCCGGTGAGTGCCCGGAGCGTACCGCTGACGCCCGCGTGTCACGACGAGCATGACGCGATGACGTTGTCTGTAACGGAAGGGCCTTACTACCGGCCTCATTCGCCGCTGCGCGGCAATTTCATCGATCCGAGTTCTGAGGGCCACCGCATCACGCTCGCGGGCCGGGTGCTGACAACCGCCTGCAGACCCGTGGTCAAGGTACTGCTCGATCTGTGGCATGCGGATCAAAATGGCGAGTATGACAACAGCGGCTTTCGCTACCGAGGCCACCTATTCAGTGACGCCGAAGGCCACTTTGAATTTCACACCATCGTGCCGGCGGTGTATCCGGGCCGAACCCGTCATTTCCATTTGAAGGTCCAGCCGCCGGACCGTCCGGTGCTGACCACGCAACTGTTTTTTCCCGGAGAACCGCGTAACCGGGTCGATCCGCTGTTCCGTGCGCAGCTGCTGATGAGTATTCGCGATACGCCCGAACTCATGAGCGCGTCGTTCGAATTCGTAGTCGACGCGTAGCGCGCCCTAGTCTGCTGCCGGAGAGCAAAGCATGGGATCAGGCTCCATCGCTAAGCCGCGCCGGCTTCGCCGCCAGGTCACCAGCGCGCCGGTCGCACCGAGTACCGTGAACAAGGCCGCTACCACGGCGTTGTAGTAGACGATCGCGATCAGCGAGACGACAGCAATCGCGAGCGCCGTGATCGGAAACAACGGATACAAGGGCGCGCGAAACGGCCGCTCGAGCTCAGGCTCCCTGCGGCGCAGGCGAATGAGGCTCAGCAGGCTGGTGATGTACATCACGATCGCTCCGAGCGCCGACATCGTGACGATGCTGGCGGTCAGGGGTTGTCCGGCAATGGTGACGAACTTATCGGAATAGATGGCCGCGATGCCCACCGCGCCACCGGCAAGAATGGCCAGGTGCGGCGTGCGCCAACGCGGATGGATGGCAGCAAGCACTCTTGGCAGCAGGCCCGCGCGAGCCAGTGCGAAGATCTGCCGGGAGTAGCCCATGATGATGCCGTGAAATGAGGCGATCAGTCCGAGCAAACCGATCCAGACCAGCAGGTGCAGCCAACCGCTGCTGGCGCCAACCACGGTCTTCATCGCCTGCGGCAATGGATCGTTGATGTTGGCAAGCGCCTTCCAGTCCCCCACCGCACCGGCGAAGATCATAGTGCCGAACGCGAGCGCCACCAGCGTCAGGATGCCGGCAATATAGGCTCGTGGGATGGTGCGCGTCGGGTCCTTGGCTTCTTCGGCGGCCATCGCCGCGCCTTCGATAGCGAGGAAAAACCAGATCGCGAACGGGATGGCGGCGAAAACGCCGCTCAAGGTCGCCAACGAGGGCCGCTGTGCGCCGGCCCAGCCCAGGTCGGTGAAATGCGACCAGGCGAAACCGCCGGAAACTACACCCATGAATATCAGCAGCTCGATGATTGCCAGCACCGTCACGACCAGTTCGAAGGTCGCAGCGATGGTCACGCCGGCAATGTTCAGCGCCATGAAGATCACATAGGCGCCGGTCGCTGCCGTGCGCGGGTCGAGTCCCGGAAACTGGACGTTGAGATACGCGCCGATCGCCAACGCGATTGCCGGCGGCGCGAACACGAATTCGATCAGCGTCGAGAAGCCGGCGACATAACCGCCGACCGGTCCGAAGGCACGGTAGCTGTAGGCGAACGGGCCGCCCGCATGAGGTATGGCGGTTGTGAGTTCCGTGAAGCTGAAAATGAAGGTCACGTACATGACCGCGATGAACACGGTCGTGACCAGAAAGCCCAGCGTGCCGGCTTGCGCCCAGCCGTAGCTCCAGCCGAAGTATTCCCCGGAGATAACCAGCCCGACCGCGATGCCCCAAAGGTGCAGGCCGCTCAGCGATTTCTTCAGGCCCAGCGTACTCTCAGGCATGTCGCCTCACGTCACGGCGCACCTGGGAATCGAGCCAATTGCGGATTTCCAGCACACGCAGCGCTTGGCTGCGCATGGCCGGACCCAGCCCGTGCTTCCAGAGCAGCGGGGTGTCGGCGGGATTGGATTGCAAGGCGCGCAGCTCGGCCGCGAACGCCGAGAGTGCCGGCTGATTGCCAAACATCCCTTCGGTGATCAGGGTCTGGCCGTAACGCTCGGCAGCGGCTGCGATATCGACATAGTCGTATTCCGGATGGTACTGCACGCCCCAGAAGGTACCGCGGCCGTGGCTGAAGCTTGCCGCCTGCACCCCGAAGTCATTGACCGCCAGAATCTTTGCCTCCGGAGGCAAGCAGGCAATTTCGTCGCGATGAATGGTGGGCGCCTCGAACACGGCCGGCTTGCCGGCATACATTGGATGTTCCCGGCCGGCGTCGCTGAGCACAATTCGTCGCGCGAAGCCGAACTCCCGTCCCCGCGGATTGGCACGCACCTCACCAGCGGCGGCCGTGACCGCGACCTGCAGTCCCCAGCAACTGCCGAAGAACGGCACGCCGGCGGCGAATACTGCTTTTGCGAGTTCGATCTGGCGAGTGACTGGTGCGCCGCCATGGTAGATGTTGAGTGCCGATCCGGTCATCGTGACGCCATCGTAGCTCTCGAGGGCGGCCCCCGGCGGAAAACTGGGCTCGTGATCCGCGGCGGTCACGATATCAATGTGTAAGGTGGGGTCGATACGCCGCA
>Ga0302324_100000867_pt1 | contig 76208 bp, 82 predicted proteins | sample Palsa_T0_1_FD_201949 | JGI IMG/M metagenome (GOLD analysis project Ga0302324, IMG submission 201949) | Peat permafrost microbial communities from Stordalen Mire near Abisko, Sweden - Palsa_T0_1 | ecosystem: Environmental > Terrestrial > Soil > Palsa > Peat permafrost | place: Sweden: Abisko...
CCATGGGCGGCTATGGTTCATGCGCCTTTGTGCGGCATGTCGTTAGCGATAACTCTGGGTTACCGGCGCCTCAATCTGTCTGGAAGTGACTTATTTGGTCAACTGACTTGCGATGCGATCCCAACGGTTCTTATGCGGTTGCATCCTCTTCAGGTGATCCGCAGTCGGCGTCGTCACGTTGTAGTTTCCTTTGGCTAGCCACGATTGCGTCGCAACGTGCTGCGGCCCGAGGGCATTCGCAACATCGCCGAGATTTCCGAAGATGAAAAACTCGGGGATTTCGGTGACGTACCAGACCTGCACCAACACGAGCCCGTCAATTCGGAACCAACCCTTTTGAAACTCGTAGCACGTCGACGTTCGCGCCTTGACCTGAATAGGAATGATCCGGCTCAGGTCATGTCCGCGGTACGCGAGCAGATCGATGCCACCGTCCTGTGCAGGATATGCCACGTCGATATGCCGGCGGAGCAACTCTGCCGCCACGAGTGCCTCTCCCGCTTTTCCGACGAGTGCCGCCTCGTGTGCTGTCATGCCAGTGCCGCCCAGATAGCGCGACAGCAAAGCTCCGATGTGCATTTTGTTCAATATATCGAGGTGCAATATATTGAACTTGACGTTCCCCTCCTTCCATGGATTTGCGGGGCCCGTTCGCGACCAATCTGCGCCGAATACGGCATGAAAGAGCCATTTCGCAGGACGATCTGGCCTATGAGGCCGAGATCAGCCGGAGCTACCTCAGCTAGCTGGAAAAGGGTTCCTTCTACGCCAGCCTGAAAATCATCGGGAAGCTGGCGGACGTCCTGAAGGTCGAGCCAGCCGAACTCCTGCGTTTGCCGGACAGGAAGCCCGCCCGGAGGAAACCTCGTGGCTGACATGCCCAAGCTCACCGTCATCTATAAAGACCCGAAGACGCTGACGCCGCGCGCCACAAACCCCAGGACACATTCCAAGAGACAGATTGAGCAGCTCAAGAAAAGCATCCGGGAATTCGGGTTTGTGCGGCCGATCTTGCTGGATGCCGACGACGGAATCGTAGCCGGACATGGCTCGACGCTCGCCGCCATCGGACTCGGCATGGCCGACATCCCGACCGTGCGAGTGGACCACCTCTCGCCGGAACAAATCCGGGCTTATGTCATCGCCGACAACAAGCTTGCCGAGAACGCCGGCTGGGACCGTGGGCTCCTTGCATTGGAGCTGAAGGAGCTTTCGCTCAATTTCGATCTGACGCTGACAGGTTTTGAACTTCCGGAAATCGATCTTCTCCTGGGTGAGCTCGATACCACGTCCGATGCAGCCGACGAGATCCCCGAGATCGACAAGAGGCCTCCCGTCAGCCGGCCGGGCGATCTCTGGCAGATCGGGGAGCACTTTTTGTTTTGTGCGGATTCGACCAAGCGGGAAAGTTACGAGGCCGTGTTGCGAGGGAGCATGGCACAAGCCGTCTTTACGGATCCACCTTACAATGTCCGAATCGCAGGCAACGTCTCGGGACTGGGAAGGGTCGCCCATTCCGAATTCGCGATGGCGTCCGGCGAAATGAGCCAAGAGGAGTTCACCGCCTTCCTCGCCGCTGTGTTCGGCCATTTGGTGGATTTCAGCGTCGACGGCTCGCTACATTATATATGTATGGACTGGCGCCACATGCGCGAGGTCCTGGATGCGTCGACGCCCTTCTGCGAACTCAAGAATCTCTGCGTCTGGGCCAAGACCAATGCCGGGATGGGAAGCCTTTATCGCTCCCAGCATGAACTGGTGTTTCTATTCAAGAACGGTACCGCCAGCCACATCAACAATATCGAACTCGGCCGCTTCGGACGCAATCGCTCGAACGTCTGGACCTACGCCGGCGTCAACACCTTCGGCAAAGATCGGCAGGACGAGCTTGCCATGCATCCGACGGTCAAGCCGGTCGCGTTGGTGGCCGACGCTATCCTCGACTCCACCCACCGCGGCGGCATTGTTCTCGACGCATTCGCCGGCAGCGGTTCGACGCTGATTGCTGCTCATCAGACCGGCCGTCGCGGTTACGGCATCGAACTCGATCCTCGCTATGTCGACACGATCATCAAGCGTTTCGAGAAGGTCTATGACCTCGAAGCACGCCATGTCGAGTACGGGGAGAGCTTTGACGTCGTTGAAAAGAATCGTATCGGTTCCGAGGATATGGAAGATGGTCACGGCAAGCGGTAATCGCGGCAAGAATCCGCAGTCAAAAGTTACGCAATTCAAGAAGGGCGCGCCCTCGCCTAACCCAGGAGGGCGCCCAAGAGGTTCCAAGGGCCGCAGCGGGATGATACGCAAAGCCCTTGACCGCGTCGTGTCGGGAGAAATTGGAGGTGAGGTCAAGAAGCTTCGGCTTAGCGAGGCACTCCTCGTCAAGCTCTCGCAATCAGCCCTCAAAGGCGACAACAAAGCGATACAGATGCTGCTCGCGCTCTGGAAGGAGAGCGAAGACAGCATGGAGAACGAACGCGAGGCCGTTTATCCCTTCGACGAAAAAGATCGTCAGGTCATAGATGGCGTCTACGCCCGGATGAAGGCTTGCGAGGAGGAGGATGACTGGCTTGCCTAGCTCGACGCTCGACAAATATGGGGAACTCCTGCGCAACGACTTCGTCGCCTTCGCGCATCGGGCGTATCTCGAGCTTCACCAACGCGAGTTCGAAGCCAGCTGGCATATTGAAGTCCTGGCGGCAAAGCTCGAAGCCGTCAGGCGCGGCGAGATAAAACGCCTCATCATCAATTTGCCGCCCCGCAATCTGAAGTCGTTTCTCGGCTCGATTGTATTCCCGGCATATTTCCTGGGACACAATCCAGCCTCAGAGGTCCTCTGCACAAGCTACGGAGAATTTCCCGTCAAGAGTCAGGCGGTGGAATGCCGCAATCTGATGCTCAGCCCCTTCTATCAGGCACTATTCGAGACGCGGTTATCGGAGGACCGGCAAGCTGTCGAGGAGTTCAAAACTACCGCAGGTGGCGCCCGCCGGGGTCTTTCTCTCCGCGGCAGCATCACGGGCAGCGGCGCCGATTTGATCGTCATCGACGATCCCATAAAGGCCGATGAGGCGACGTCGGAGACCATCAGGGACCAAGTCAATACCCTTTTCTACAACTCGGTCGATAGCCGCATCAACCGCGATACGGGGGCGATCATCATCATCATGCAGCGTCTGCATCAGAACGATCTGTGCGGGCACGTCCAGAAGCGCGGAGGGTGGGACGTACTCGCCCTTCCTGCGATCGCCGAAAAGGACGAGATCTACCGCGTCCGAATTCCGTACGGCACGCGCATACTCCGCTGGCCGAAAGGAGAAGCCCTTCAGCCGCTCCGCCAGTCGACAGCCACTCTGAACGAGAAGCGGCTGACGCTGGGTACGCGAACTTTCGACGCGCAGTACCAGCAGAAGCCGCATGGCGCCGAAGGAGCCATCATCAAAAGAGAGTGGCTAATCTTCTATGATGCAAACTCCAAGCCTGAGGAGTTCGAGGCGGTAATTCAGAGTTGGGATACCGGCGTGAAAGCCGGTGAGCATAACAGCTTCAGCGCCTGCACCACTTGGGGCATCAAAAACCGAAACTACTATCTGCTCGCGGTAACCCACGAGCAGCTGGATTTCCGCGAGCTCAAGCAGAGGGCAATTGCGCTAGCGCAGGAACGTCCCTCGAAGATCTTGATCGAGGGCGAATCGCTCGGGCGCGCGCTTTTCTCCGAGATGGAGAATGATTATCCGGTCGAACTGATATCGGTCGGAAGCGTGAGCAAGGCTCAGCGGCTTACGGCGCATAGCAACGTGTTCGAAGCCGGACGAGTTCTTGTCTCGCGCGAAATCGACGGGATTGACGCCTACATCGAAGAGCTAACGACGTTTCCGGACTCGGATTTTTCCGACCAGGTCGACTCGACGACGCAGGCTCTCTCGTACGACCTTTCGACCACCAGCCATCACAGCTGGATGGAGACGGTCCGTCTGTTGAGCGACGATCCGGATGCCGGGCGGCCGGGGAAGAGCGTGAAACTTCGAGTTCTGATCGGCGGAGGCCGATTCGAATACTGGGATCACAGCAAACCTCCCATAGATTTCCCCGAAGCCGGCAAGACTATCGAGGTAGACGAAGAAACCGCTGCTCGGCTGCTAAGTGGATTCTCGCCGCCAAAAGTCGAGCGAGTTTGGGACTGAGTTTCGGTAACGCAATCCGTCGGCGAATAGCTTTATCCGGAGCGACGCAGCCCGAGAGACTATAAATTGGAGCCCGACAGGCGGCGCCTCTAACATCGATGCACTGTTCCTGCGGAACGTGCGCGGCATGCTTGCAACCGAATGCAATGGCACTTCAACTACGTATTGATCGATCCGCATCGTTCGACGGAGATCGATGCGTTGCCAACCGAATGGAGGACGAACGGCTTACGCCGCGGTTCCAGAAAAACCGATCCCACATTATCCGGTCAGTCCTCAACATGCCGGAACGAGGGGTAGTACCTGTGATAGTCGCGATAGCTGGCAAGCGCCTCCAGCGACTTCGTTGCATTCTCGCTTGGAAAGAACTTCAGCGACGCGAGCATCTTTTTGACTCCTTGGTGTAGCCGTCCGTCCAACCGCTGCTGCTCTCTCGTTGATAGAACAGGCGCGGAGATCGACCGCACGTCGGTCCAACCCCGGCACGCGAATTGCCAGCGCGAGAACCCCGGGGGCGGAAAGGCATCGTTTCCCTCCTCGCTTACGGCGCAGGTCAAGGTCAACATGCGCGACGTGTCGCGATACGACGTGACAAATACGGGCGATACAACGAGACCCGCCTGTAGGCCCTCAGCAGCCTTGGCGGCCAAACCCATACAGCGCGCGATCACCTGCGGCAATTCCGTCTCCGAAATCGACGAGATGTCCGTCGGCATGTATTCCCCGATTTGGTTGCGCAGTTGAGCGGCCCGATGTTCGCCTGGACTGGCTGCGCCCGCCATCTTCCAATCCTCTCCCGTCGAAAGAGTTACCGGATTGGCGTTGAAGGTGATCCTGAAAACGTCGCCGTGCTTAAGCTTGACGAGCGTCTGGACAGCTTCCTGAAACTGTGCCCGCCTCTTCGAATCTGTGTAGTCCAGCCAGACGATCAGGTTTCGTTTGCTGCGAAATGCATTGAGTATCTCATCGATTTTAGAAGGAAGGTCCGACGTATTCAGTTCGACGCAGCGCGTCTTGCCCGTTGGCCGGTTGAACAACTGCCTCTTCACCTCGTTCGGGTTCTTGTCGAACGAATATTGGGCGTCGATGCCGAGATGATTGTATATCGCATAGTGGTCGACTAGGTGCCGACCGCCCATAGACACGTAGATATATTTCTCCGGTCCGCGTGGAACTATCAAGCGGGACAGCAGTTCCACAAACATTTGACGGTCGATAAATTTATTCGGCCGAAGTTGATAAGGAACGTCCTCTCCGCTCATCGGCGGCTTTCCTTCAGAATGCGATCAAAGCACTCCTGCCCGACGATCGAAGGTTTCTGGCCGCTCTCGTCGAAAAGGTATTCGGACACCTTGCGGATCGCATCCTCCTTGCGCGTGAAGGAAATACGCCGCATAGGATTTCGCGATTCAGGAACCGGCAGACGGGCGGGGGCCTTCTTTGCATTTGTGTTTCCGCGCACGGCGATTCCGTGCTTGGCCGCGAGGCGAACCTCAGTCCGCGCATCCTTTCTTTCCGACTGTTCGAACAGGACGTTCGCCTCCTCCTCCATACCCTTCCACTTGTTCGTGAAGCCGGTGCATTCGCGCAGACCCTCGATGCAATACTGCCGGGCGTGGAGGTAAAGTTCCGTCCCGACGTCCAAGTCCCGCTTAGTGGTGGAAATGGGCAGCTTCTCGGGCTCGTCAGTGGAGAAAATAATGAAGCCCGCTATGCCCCGGAACTGCGGATGGTATTTCGGAACCCCGCCTTCCCCCCATCCCGTCTTCAACGTTTTGTCGTTCTCCAGAACTAAACGGTCGTTGCAGATTACCGATATTCCGGCCTGTTCATTCTCGGTCGGACGCTCCGCCGCCTCGTCGATGTCCTCCAGGCTGGCGAGCGGTCTGTAAAATCCGACGGTCACGCGTACGCTCATGCCGTTCTCCTCGGATTCGAAATCGTACGGCCTGATGCCGTTCTTCCGGGATACGCTTGTCGTGTAGAGCTGTAACGTGCGCTGCTTCACCAACTCGCCGTTGACGCGGACCGATCGGTTTAGCGGGCACCGGACTACGGTGCACACCGCCAGCACGCTCAAGCGATTTGCGGCATTGCCGCAAGGAAAAAGCGACAAGATCGGCAAGTATGTTCGGCTGACGTGGGACGGACTCTGCCCAACTTTACGCGCCGGCACGGGAAACGATAGAGGTTCGTATCAAGCGGTACGTCCCGTACACCCCACGTTGGATCGCGTTATCACGCCTCGCGAAGCGGCGCGCCTGCAGGGATTTCCCGACGATTACCTCTTTCATCCGACTGTGTGGCACAGCTGTCGGATGATAGGGAACAGCGTATCGCCGGTCATCGCCAAGGCTCTTCTCCAGCGAATTGCGAACGCGCTCGGCGAGAGCAGCCGGAAGAGGTTGGCGATGGCGGCCGAGTGACGTGGTCGATCGCCTGACCCCAGAGCGTCGCTCGCGCCTCATGTCGCGCGTGCGTTCAAAGGATACCTCGCCTGAGCTTGCAGTGCGCAAAATCGTCCATGCGCTCGGCTATCGCTTCAGGCTTCATCGCCGCGACCTTCCCGGTACCCCCGACATGATCCTGCCGAAACACCGCGCGGTGATATTCGTTCACGGCTGCTTTTGGCACAGGCACCCGAAATGCCGAAAGGCCTCGAACCCGACGACGCGCGTCGAATTCTGGACAGAGAAATTTCGTAGAAATGTCGAGCGCGATAAGACCGACAGAAATCGACTGCGACGTAGGGGATGGCGTGTTCTCGTGGTCTGGGAATGTCAGACGAAGAATGCGGCGGAAGTGGAACGGCGCATAATTTCCTTCTTGAAATCACCTCCTCACTAACATTGTGCGACGCGCCCTTCGGGTCCGCTTTGGGCATAAGCGGCCACCGTCCAATGGTATGGCTACCTTGATGGCCAGCGTCCCCCGAACTTCGCCAGAATATTGCTGCTTTTCCGCTCGACTTCGTTGCCAGGAAGAGCGTGCATGCTGGCGGAAACGGTCAGGCGCTACCACCGCCGGCTGCAGCAAAGATTATAGATTTTGGCCCCCCGAGCGCTCCTCCCGCTCACCGGGGCTTGCAGCAGTAGCGGCACTGACGCCGCTGCAACATCGATGGAGGACATCATGACGAAGACCAAGAAGCGCATTGCGGCGACGCCGTCTCGCGCGCTGCAACGCGCGTCGAAGACGAAAAAGGGCAAAACCAAAGCCCCCGCACCAGAGAATCGGACGACGCGAGCGGACTCCAAGACTAGCGCCAACGCCGTGGCGCCTACGAAAGGCAAGCTCGCGACCATCATTGCGATGTTGCGCAAGGCATCGGGCGCCAGCATCGCAGCCCTTTGTGATGCGACCGAATGGCAAGCCCACTCCGTGCGTGGTGCGATCTCCGGAACGCTCAAGAAGAAGCTTGGGCTCAACGTCGAGTCCGCCAAGCGGGACGACGTCCGTCTGTACCGGATCGTCGGTTAGGCGGCGTATCATGGGTCATGTGGGAAAGGCGCGGCAGCGGAATGCTGCCGCGCCGGATGGGGCCGATGCGACGGAGACCGAGCTTGCATCTCTGTCGCGCCTGCCGATCAGCGAGCTGCGCGCCATTTGGCGCGAGCGGCTCGAATGCGAACCTCCGAAACTTCGATCGCGCACCGTGCTCTTGAATGAGCTTGCGTGGCGCATACAGGTCGACGCCTTCGGCGACCTCGACTCGGTGACCGAGCGCAGGCTCGCCGAGATTGGGAAAGCCCTCGAACGTGACGGTGACTATGAGCCCAAGGTCCGGCGCGACTTCTCGCCCGGCATTGTCCTGACGCGGGAGTGGAAGGGAACGATTCATAAAGTGACGGTCATGGCGCAGGGGTTCCAGTATCTCGGGAGGCGCTACAAGAGCCTCTCCGATATTGCCCGCACCATCACGGGGACCCGCTGGTCCGGTCCGAGGTTCTTCGGTCTCGAACAGAGGAAGAAGGCCACGCGGGAGGTGGCGCCATGACCGCCAAACGCTCCATCCGCTGCGCCCTCTATACGCGCAAGTCGACCGAGGAGGGACTCGAGCAGGACTTCAACAGCCTCGATGCCCAACGCGAGGCCTGCGAGGCGTACGTCACGAGCCAGAAGGCCGAAGGCTGGATCGCGCTGCATGAGCGGTACGACGACGGCGGATATTCCGGAGGAACATTGGAACGCCCTGCCCTCAAGCGGCTGCTGGCGGATATCGACGAAGGCCGGATCGACGTCGTGGTCGTCTACAAGATCGATCGCCTCAGCCGCTCGCTGATGGACTTCACCAAGCTCGTCGAGGTGTTCGACCGAAGGTCCGTCACCTTCGTCTCCGTAACCCAGTCCTTCAACACCACGAACTCGATGGGCCGATTGACCCTCAACGTCCTTCTCTCCTTTGCCCAGTTCGAGCGCGAGGTCACCGGCGAGCGCATCCGGGACAAGATCGCAGCTTCGAAGCGCAAGGGCATCTGGATGGGCGGCAACCCGCCGCTCGGCTACGACGTCGCCAACCGGAAGCTGGTCGTCAATGACGCAGAAGCCGATACGGTCCGGCATATATTCCGGCGCTATCTCGAAGTTGGTTCCGCCCGCCTCCTCTGCGCTGATCTCGCGCGGAACGGCATCGTCTCGAAGCGGCGGGTTTTCCAATCCTGCGAGCAACGCGGCGGTAACCCCATGACTCGCGGCGCCCTCTATGCCCTGCTCAGCAACCGGACCTATCTGGGCGAGACGCAGCACAAAGGCCGTTACTATAAGGGTGAGCATGCAGCCATCGTGCCCGCGGACCTGTTTGATGCGGTTGGCAAAAGGCTATCAGCCGGGCGCGGCTCCATCAGGCCCAAGGTCACATCGCCCCAGAACGCGCCCCTCCTGCACCTGTTATTCGATGAGACGGGAGAGCCCATGCTTCCGACCTATACGATCAAGGCGAACGGCGCGCGATATCGCTATTATGCGAGCCGCCCCAATCTGAAGGGCGGACGCTCCGAAGCCACTCTCACCCGTATCCCGGCCCCGGCATTCGAAGGCTTTCTCGCGGATATATTCGCGAGGTTGGGACTTCCGTCTGTGACTCAGCTGCGCGGGGTAATCCACCGCATCGAAGTTCAATCCAATGCCGTCGTCATGCGTCTGCACAGGGAAACGACCTTGGATCATTGGCGCGCTTCGACGGCCGATCCGGTGCGGGAGTCCGAGGAGGACATCGTGACCGAGCGCCGTTCGACTCTCGCGAGCGGCGAGACGCTCGCCGCGCACGGCCAGCAGCTGGTGCTTACTCTTCCCGTTCGTGCCCGCTTCCATGGTGGGCGGGCCGCCATCACTTATCCATCCAGCGGCAAGCGTGCTGAGCCAGCACCCGACATGGCGCTGATCAAGGCCATCGCCCACGCGCATCGTTGGCGGCGCATGCTGATCGATGGCGAAGTGCATTCGATAGAAGAACTCGCGCTGCGGCTCGGCCAGGATCGGGGTCATGTGGGTCTCACGCTCAAGCTCGCCTATTTGAGTCCTCACCTGACGCGATCTATTGTGCGCGGCGAACAGCCTCGCGCGCTCAACATCACGCGGGTCCTCAATGCCGACTTGCCTATCTCCTGGCGCAAGCAGGCGCAGGCGTTCGCTGGCGACGCCAACATCTGACAAATCGACGCGCTGCCGATCGGTTTCTTAGATGAATTTGCGGGTAATCCCGGCACCCTCCAAACGCGTTAAAAAAACAGCCGAAAATCGTCATCGGCATGGTCCAGCCAGGTTTGATCCGGCCGCTCGACAGCGTTTTCCGTTCCTGTCCGCACGCGCCGAAAATACAGGAAACACAGGCGTTGCGTTTCCTGATATCGGCGCAACGTCTCCTGATAACGCGCAAATTGTTTCCTGTTATTTGACGGGTTTGCGGGGCGCGAAAAGCGCGCTAAGGCCTTATCGCATAAGCGTTTTCCGCGCGGTCGTGCCCCGACTTGAGGTTGGAGCGCAGATTCTCTCCTGTATTTTTCCTGATTATGGAGGATGGAGAATGGCCGAGTTCGCACCCGGCTCTGCCCCCCACGAACTCGCACCTTCACAAAGCCGGAGATGTGGAGGTCTCCTTCGGAGCCGCAGAGACCGCGGGATATGCGTTCGCGAATGTCCCCTGTTCTGGCGAAGCGCGCCGCAAACGGAGACGGCCGAATGCGCGCATTCCAGCCGGAATGCGCGGACTTCCCGGAACGACGTGAGGCTACGTGGGTATATGGAACTGCATTGGTACAGCTGGGTGGGTTCGAACCGCCGACCTCCGGATCCACAATCCGGCGCTCTAACCAACTGAGCTACAGCTGCACAATGGCGCGGGAACCTAGGGGGCCGCCCCCCCAAAATCAAGCAGGCGCCTGCCCGGCGGCCATCAGGCCGCCAAGGCACGCTTCGCATCCCGGTATTCCGCTTCCAGCCTGTCCACCAGATCGGCCACGGTGGGCGCATCGCCGATCTGTCCCACGCCCTGCCCCGCACCCCAGACATCGCGCCACACTTTCTTTTCCATATTGCCGCCGGAGCCGAAATTCATATTCGCCTTGTCGGATTGCGGCAGATTGTCGGGATCGAGCCCCGTGGCCACGATGGACGGGCGCAGGTAATTGCCGTGCACGCCGGTGAACAAGTTGGTGTAGACGATGTCGCCGCCCGCGGCCTCCATGAGCGCGCGTTTATAGGCCTCGGGCGCATTGGCTTCCCGCGTCGCGATGAACCGCGTGCCCATATACGCAAGATCGGCTCCGAGCGCCTGGGCCGCCAGCACAGAGCGGCCATTGGCGATCGAACCCGACAGCGCGATGTATCCACGCCAGAAATTGCGCAGTTCGGCCACGAGGGCGAACGGGCTCATGACGCCCGCGTGCCCGCCGGCGCCCGCACAGACGGGAATGAGCCCATCGACGCCTTCGTCGATCGCTTTCTTCGCATGGCGCACATTGATGATGTCGTGAAACACGACGCCGCCATAGGAATGCGTGGCCTCCACGACTTCGCGGGGCGCGCGCAGCGAAGTAATGACGATGGGCACTTGCTGTCTTTTGCAGACCTCGATGTCGTGCGGCAGACGATCGTTCGAGGCGTGGCAGATCTGGTTGACGGCGAAGGGCGCCACCTTTTTCCCTGTATCGTGTTCGAAGGCGGCGAGTTCCTCCTTGATCCGCACGATCCATTTCTCAAGCTGGTCGGCCGGCCGCGCATTGAGCGCGGGGAACGATCCCACGATGCCTGCCTTGCATTGCGCGATGACAAGCTCGGGCGTGGAGACGATGAAAAGCGGCGCGCCGATCACGGGCAGACGCAGGCGGCATTCGAGAACCTTCGGCAATGGCATAGACGTTCCTCTCAAAATGGCGGTTGGAACGCACTGATCCTTGCGGCAGATGCGCCCGTCAAGACCTCGACGGCCCGACACATTCTCAGCCCTTTTTGAGTTCTTTATCTATCGTTCCCGCGAGTGCTGGAGAATCGCCAGTGCAATAGGCGCGGAAATCATAGGAGATCGGAAAGACATCGTTGATATCGAGGTTCAGGAAAGCAGCGAGTGCGGCGGGTCCGCGACGATCGATATCAACATCGCGAAAGCGGGCTAGATGGAACCATTGGCCATTGTGATAAATGGACGTGTCCATATATTCGCGCGTCTTCGCCGCACTTCCAACGTGAACGTTTCCGATCAGCGACGGCACGAGTATGCCGTTTGCGAGGCGTACAGGCGTCCCGATTAGATGATCGTCAAAATCCTTAAGGGGTAAGTCGAGAACAGGCTTAACCATTGATTCGCCCAGTTCGTCGTCATAGATAAATTCCCAGACGGGGAAATCTTCCAAATCTGCCGGTGTAAGCTCGATAGCATCTTTGATTTGTGACATTATTCAGACTCCGGAAATCCGTTTTTCAACATATCTTCGTAGAGGTGAGTACCGTATTCTGCATCAAACGCTCTAATTTTCTCGAGTACATCTCGAAAAACCTTCTCCTTTTGCGAAGCAGATAGGTTTTCGTAATGGCTCGAACCCGGCTTTGTCGGTGCGACTTCGTTTAGTTCACGATGGTACTGTATATGCAAATCCGCCGGCAGGTTCGTAAGCGACTGTTTCACCGCTCCTCCCAAATATTTCGGCCAGGGATGATGTCCATGGGTCTTGGGAAGCGTGATATGTTCGTCGTCATTTAGCGGTTCGGTCGTGGCAAGAAGGATGCCAGTGGCGAGCGCTGCGGCCGCAGCCACCATGGCACCGGCTGCTTCTGCCGCGACTTCTCCGGTGGCTTCTACGCCGGCCTCAAGTTCGCCCTCGATCCCGACTTCGTCCTCAAGCGGCGGTCCCTGGTTGTGGCCAATGCCAGGTTCGCCGACGGCTTGGCCCGTGGGTGCGAACTGGCCGCCTTGACGGTCGGGCGCGCCTGCAGGCCAGCGGAGATGCTTGCTCGGGTCCCAATTCGCCTTGAGCAAACCACTCCTGTGAAGTTCGCGAATGAAGCGGATGCGCGCGTCCGGCGATGCGCTTTTCCCAAGCGGCGACGCTTCGGGAATCCTGAGGTGAATGGCGACAAGTTGTGCGTGCGCGAGGGCGCCGGCATTCAGCGCGCGCGCCATCGCGGCGAAACCGGCAGCTTTTGGGAAAACATCGATGGGCAGCCCGCAATGCGCGCTGAGATCTTCGGAGATATCGCTACTATCACGTGGCTCCCACTTACCTTCCGGCGAACGTTTCAGGAGTGGGACGGAATCGAAAAATGCGCCGTCCGCATCGCAGGAGATGCCGCGCGGGCTGAGCCCGAACATACGTGTCAACGGCAGATTCAAGGTTGCCCCCGAATAAGAACATGTCATGAACAAAATTGGCGGGCTGACCCTTGCGGTCGGCCGCGCGAGAGACGAAAACAGCCGCGCAAAACGGGGCGGCACGACAGATGGCGGAACTGGAAATCGCGCCCGGAACGGCGCCGCTGTCGCTGTGGCGGCGGATTGCGGAAAGCACCGACACAGTGCGCCTTGCGTCCGGCGCCTGGGCGGATATCGCGCGCTCGCGTCAGGTCGTCGAAGACGCGCTCGCTTCAGGCCGCGCGATCTACGGCGTCAATACGGGCTTCGGAAAACTTGCCCAGACGCGCATTCCCGACGCTGACCTCAAAAGACTGCAGCGCAATCTCGTGTTGTCGCATGCGGCGGGCGTGGGCGCCCCCCTGTCCGATCCTGTCGTGCGTCTTATTCTCGCGCTCAAGATCGCGAGCCTGGCACGCGGCCATTCCGGCGTGCGGCCCGTGATCGTCGAACGGCTCATCGCCCTGCTCAACGCCAACCTGTTGCCCGAGATTCCATGCCAGGGCTCCGTCGGCGCCTCCGGCGATCTGGCGCCGCTCGCGCATCTGTCGGCCGTGTTGATCGGCGAAGGCCGCGTGCGGCTGGATGGTCACGCGATACCGGCGGGCACAGCGCTCGCAAAAGCCGGCCTTGTGCCGCTCGAACTTGAGGCCAAGGAAGGCCTCGCACTGTTGAATGGGACGCAGGTTTCCACCGCGCTGGCGCTCACCGGGCTGTTCGCCGCCGAAGCCAATCTCGAAGCGGCGTTCATCGCCGGTGCGCTATCCACCGACGCCGTGCGCGGCAGCGACACGCCGTTCGATGCGCGCATTCATGCCGCGCGCGGCCAGCCGGGACAGATCGACGCCGCCCATTGCCTGCGCACCTTGATGGCGGACAGCGATATTCGCCGCAGCCATGCGGAATGTTCGCGCGTGCAGGACCCTTATTCCATTCGCTGCCAGCCGCAGGTGCTGGGTCCCTGCCTCGACATGCTGCGTTATGCGGCAGGCGTGTTCGCGATCGAAGCCAATGCGGCGACGGACAATCCGCTCGTGTTCGACGACGGCGCCGTGCTCTCCGGCGGCAATTTCCATGCAGAGCCGGTGGCGCTTGCGGCCGACGCGCTGGCGCTCGCCATCGCCGAGATGGGGGCGCTGTCGGAACGCCGCATCGCCCTCCTCATCGATTCCTCGCTGAGCGACCTGCCGCCGTTCCTCACTTCGGAAAGCGGCGTCAATTCCGGCTTCATGATCGCCCATGTTACCGCCGCCTCGCTTGCCTCGGAAAACAAATCGCTGGCGCATCCCGCGTCCGTCGATTCGCTACCGACCTCCGCCAATCAGGAGGATTTCGTCTCCATGGCGACATTCGCCGCGCGGCGGCTCGGGCAGATGAATGCCAATACGGGTCATATCCTCGCGATCGAATTGCTGGCCGCGGCGGAAGGCATCGAATTCCTGCGCCCGCTTAAAAGCTCCGAGGCACTCGAGCAGGCACATGCGATCTTGAGGTCCCGCGTGCCGCGCTTCGAACGCGACCGTTTTATGGCGCCGGCCATCGGCGCGGCCGGCGAACTCGTCGCTACCCGCGCCTTCGAAGCGTTGCTGCCCAGGGAATTGCGTCTGCCGTCTTCGGTCACTTCATCCGTGTGACCTTGAACACCTTGTCGCTGCCGTTGATCATCAGATTGTAACTGCCGACAAAGCCGCGTTCGATCGTGACTTTGTTGTCCTTCGGATCTTTATGGAAATTGGCGCGGTCGGCATCGCCTTCGATCTGCTGCCACACCTGGCCATTGTCGAGAAACAGGATGAACTTGCCGAAGGGTGTGAACGCGTAGTTGGTCACACCGGCCGTGATGCTGTCGATTTCCTGCGTCGCAGCGTCCTCCTTGGCGTGAATCTCAGGCGTCTTCTCCTGACCGAATTGCTCCGGCGTCGTCTGTTGCTCGGGGCTGCCGCCGAACAACCCGCTCAGATTGAAGCCAAACCAGGAGCTTTGCTCCTCTTTCGTTGGCGGGCGGTTGCCGGGAAGAGCAGCTGGCGGCGTAGCGACCGCCTCCTTAACTCGCGGTGCGATGGCGTCGTAACAGGCGAGCCGCGCTCTGTCGTCGGTCACACCGGCACATTTGCCGAGCGCCTCCAGTACATCCTGCGACTGCTCGGCCGCGAAAGTGGGGCCTGCTGCAAACAACGCAAAAGCGATCACGGCGACGCGCGAATTCATGTACGGCTTTCCTCTTGGTACCAGCCCACCCACCAATGGATCATAAGCGATGCAATGCCGCGAGGCGAGGCTTCGCACCTTGTTTCGGGCCCGTCACACCCGATACTGTGCGGGCGATAAACTAGCCGGGGGCGGCGCGTGAATTGGGGATGTCAATCCAGAAACCCGCGCTACGCTGTGGTTCTGGGTCTTACGATCCTCGCCGCCGGCGTCTGCATGTCCGTACCATCCCTGGCCGCCGATTGCACACTTATCAAGGTGGCATCCCTGGATATAGATCCGACCCTTTCCGACGCGATTGCCGTCCCCGTGACGATCAACGGCGCGCCGCGCAAGTTCCTGGTGGATACGGGAGGGGTCGTCAGCACCGTGTTCGACGACGCCGCTGCGGAGTTGCACCTGGACCCGCTACCCGGAGGAAATGGGGCGATCATGTACGACGCTGCCGGCAAAAAGCTCGACCGTTCGGTCACAGCAGCAAGTTTCGGCATCGGTGAGATGCACGGAAGCAACCTCCATTTCGTGCTCGTGCCGAACCATGACGGCAGCAATGACGTCGTAGGTACACTCGCACCGGACATGCTGCGCAATTTCGACGTCGATTTCGATTTTGCCGCCCGGAAGCTCAATCTTTTCTCGCCGAATCATTGCGAAGGGCAGGTCGTTTACTGGGCGACTGCCTATGCCGACATTCCTTTTTCGCTTGATAGCAATCATATTACGATACCCGTGACGCTCGATGGGCAGGACATCAAGGCCATGATCGACACGGGTTCGACGAGAACGCTGATCAGTGCAGGGGCGGCGAAACGTCTGTTCCATATCGACAACAACTCGCCCGGCGTCGAGCGCATACCGGGCACCACAGCCGACTCGCTCGTCCAGTTCCGCTACCGATTCAAATCGCTCGTGATCGACGGCGTTACCGTCAACAATCCATCGGTAGAATTGCTGCCGGACCTGATGGAACAGAAAATGAATCGTGACATGGAGACAGAATTCGGGATAGTCGCGCACAATCCCATTTATGGGCCCACAGTCGACGCCCCACGCTTTATCGTGGGTCTCGACGTGTTGCGGAAACTCCACCTTTATATCGCGTATCGCGAGCACAAGCTTTACGTCACGGCTGCGGATGCCTCCGTCGGTCATTGAGGTTCGTCACTTCACAAATTGAACAGCACTTTCGCCAGCGTGCCGCCGCCGAGGCCAAGAACGACGGCGGCCCCGGCGATGCGGAACGCCCATTTTGACGCATTATCCTTCCAGGCGCGCCAATCCCTGACGCCCGCTTCGCAATCGGCGATACGACCCATCGCATCCGACACAGGCGAGCGTTCGACGGTGGCGAGCCTGTCGGCCATGCCCTGCAGCATCGCGCGCATCTCGCCGCTCACCGTCTTGAGATCGCCAGTCGCCCGGCTCAGCTCGATCGTGTCCTCGCGCAACGCTTCCGTGCGTTCGATGAGGATGCCGAGCAACCGGTCCGTCGTCGAAATTCCGATCGTTTCGGCCGGCATGATGGTCTTCGCCGCACTCATCGCACTACAGCGTGGCGAGGATGGAGGCGACTACGGCGTTGAGCGCGGCCGTAGCCAGACCTTGCAGGAACGCCTGTTCGCCTGCGCGCGCATCCCGGTTAAGCACGTCTGTCACGATCGTCTCAAACGAGGCGCCGGCGGCCAGCTCTTTCACGGCTTCCGTCACCCAACCCGCGATAAGAGCGACCTGGGCCGGCAGATAACGGCTCCACACGGCGCCGATAGCGGTCTCAACGGCTCGCACATCCGTTGCGCCGAATTGTTCGGCGTCGGTGAGCAACGTATCGCCTTCGGCCTTGAGGCTGTTCCAGCCGGCGAGGAGCGCCTGTTCTATGCGCTGCCCGAGGCCCGGCGCCGTGGTTTGTGTCGTCATGATCTTTTCTCCATAAAAAAGCCCGCGGGAATTCGCGGGCGGTCGGGTGAACAGGATTGTGGGCTGCTACAGCGCGTTGATGTCTTCGTTGCGCTGGCGGAAATAGATGTCGAGATCGTGCGCGAGCCGGGGCTTGCCGCCTGACAATTCCAGCACGCCGAACACATTGCGCTTCAGATCCGCGTCGGGATCGAATTCATGCTCCACGATCGCCTGCCAGCGCTCGACATATTTCCGGTCGTCCTTGCGGCCGTGAAAATTGTGTTCGAGCGTGCCCCACACGAAACCGAGATTGAAATTGACATGGCGCAACGCCCGCGCCTCCCACAGCGCCAGATGCTTCCAATAGCTCGCGTTCACCCCGCGCGGAATGCTGCGCCGCGCTTCGCCGATCAGCGCGAGCGCCATGTGATGGTCGCCGGCGCCCATGGCGCCCAGCTCGAACAATCCGCCCAGCCACTCGATAGCCTGCCGCGTTGCGGCCCACGCATAGCCCGAATGCGGATAGCAATAGGGACCGCCCTGGAACGTCCAGAAATTCGCGTGCGTGGGAAAACACGGCTCTTTCGCCCACCATTGGCGCAGGAAGGATTTGTGGTGGCCGATATGTTCGTCATGCGGACCCAGATCGTAGGCGTCGCTCCAGGGCTGGATCACATCGTATTGCTGGAGCGCATGGACGGTTTCGGCCGCCCAGTTCGGGCGGCGGAACGCCACATCGGCATCGATCCACGCGACATATTTCCAGTCGGCCAGCAGGCGCGAAATGCCGATATTGATGAGGTTCTCCTTGTTCCACACGATCGACCTGGCGCGCACGCGCACGAGATTGACACCGGCGCGGGCCTCGATTTCGAACGGCCGCTCCCCATAGGCGCATTCGACGGTGGTGAGCTTCACGCCGCTTTCAAGCATATGCGTTTCGAATTCGCGGTAGAGCCGTAGCCGGCTTTCCCAGCGCATGGGGTTGGCTATGACGGTGACGACATGCAGCAGATCTGCGCGCATATTTTCTCTCCATGGCCGGACCCAGAGCCGGCCATCCATGGGTTTTCAAGAAAGGCGATAAAAACTGTGACGGCCGATGACGGCGAGCGGCGCTGTTTGCGCGCCCCAGTCCCGCGGCCAGGCGAGAGTCGAAACCTTGTAGAAGGTGGCGCCTTGCGTAGGGTCTGGCAGGCGCCCTGCGAGCGCTCGCTCCGCCACGGCGATGCAGCCGCTCAAGGTCACATCGGGCGCAGCGAAATCGAGCGCAAACAGCCTGGCGCGATTGGGATCGCCCCGGTTCCAGCAGGAGAACTGTTCCGGCGCGAGACAACACCCCCTGATCGTACCGTCGCCGAATTGTTTTCGCGCCGCTGCGCGCGCGACGGCGACGCGGTTCATGACGACGGCAGCAACCGCTTCCCGGCCGGTTTGCGGTTCGCCGCGCGCCTCGCCGAACACCGTCGCGGCTAGCACCTGCATGTCGCTTGCGAGGTCGAGCATGTCGCAGCGTTCCTTATTTGACTAGAGCTATAGGGTTACAGTTAGATGGCGCGGTGTTGGGAATGGATCAAAAGCGATGCATCAGGAAGTCCCGCGAACGCACGGCGTCGTTGGCAAGCAGCCGCTTGTCGATTTCGACGAAATAGTGCGCACCCAACCCATCGTCCGAGTGAGCGACGGTCTCGCAGTGGACCGATTACATCCGGACTACAATAAACACAGAATGGCGACCCTCATGAGAGCGATTGTCAAATACGCTCCGATGCCAGCTCATGATGCCAACGAATTCATCTCGCTGGTGGCTCTTCAGAGCGGGTTCGTCATACCAAGAAATGGGTGCTGATTGACCCCGCCGCGAAAGAAATGACCGATGCCATTGCGCGTTCTCATCATGAAGATGTTGCGCAGGATTTACCCGGTTGCGGTTACGCTCGATGCTCCGCGTTCGGCGATAATCAATCCTCTCCGGCTACGCGGTTCGCGACAGTCCTGTCTCAAAGTGGGCGAGCAGTCCCTTGTCAATGCGCACGTTGCATTCGAACGGCCCGCGGGGCGCATGACCGTCGGCACCCGATCATGGGTGGGGTCATCCGTGTTCTCGGTCGCGGATCATTTGACCATCGGCGACGACGTGCACGTTTCGTGGGATGTCACGATCGTCGACCATGACAGCCACGCGCTGGCTTTTAAAAACCGGCGGAATGACGCAGTGGAATTCATGGCCGGCCGGAAAGATTGGACACATGTGCCGATTGCGCCGGTGACGATCTGCGACAAATCGTGGATAGGAGTCGGCGCCACCATTCTGAAAGGCGTCACGATCGGGGAAGGCGCCGTTGTGGGCGCGAAAGCCGTGGTGACCAAAGACGTTGAGCCGTGGACGCTTGTCGCGGGAAACCCCGCGCGCAAAATCAGAGATATCGAGAGGTGCACTCAGTAAACTGTGATGCCCCTCGCCGCGAGCCTCACCTTAGATCTGGCATAGACGGAAGCCAACTGCGTTGCCGAGAGCGCGAACGAAAAATGGATAAATTCCGCGACGGACAGAGTGTTCGCGGCTGGATTGAAGAGCCCGTTGTCCTGTAGGTAGGTGTCATGCGCTGCAGAGCTTTTCGTGACCACTTGCTGCGTTAGGCTTCCGTTGCCCCAATAAACCTGACGTTGCGTTGCATTGTTCGATTGGCTTACCGCTCCGAATATCCATGCGCCGGTCGCCGCACCTGATGGAGGGGGTACAGTTGTCTTTCCGTAATTCGCTCCGTGCGTATTAATCTCATAACCAGATGAATCGATGTAGAGGAGCTGGCCAAGAGAATTCGCCTGGTCCCAGCACCCCATGATCGATACCACGGTTGAACCAAGCCCGGAATATGCAATTTTCTGATGCGTACAAATGATCGTCTGTTCGGTCGCATCGAGGAAAGGCGAATAGATGCCGCCTTCTAGGCCGCTCATCGTTAGGTAGCCAGCGCTTTCCGTCGGTGACGTGCTAAACGGCGTCATCGCTGCACCTGCAATCAGATCGGTAATACCAGGGTTATCCGTTCCGAAAAGCCAGTGACCGTCGGCCAAAGGTTCCGCCAAGCTATAGAACATTGGTGTGAGCAAACTCGGCGATCCCAGAGTGTAACCGCTTGCGTTCTGCACAGTGAAAGGAAGTTGGATGACTGGGGTTGGTATCGTCATTTCTGTATCTCCTAAGAATTCGGATCGAGCGCGATGACCGGCAATTGAAAGGCCGGACAAACGTGCCAAAGCGGGTACGTCGTGCTCGAATAGGTAAAGGAATCGCTCGTGCTATCGCGTAGATTGCCGCTTGCGCCGCCAGAGAGATTCATGCCGGTTCCGAGATAGTCGAGCGCATACCGAGCAAAGGGATTAGTGCTCAGAGCGCGGCCGAGCGTCATCGTCACGGTGTTGTTGTTCACAACCTGTATAGCGCTGATCGTTGCTACACCGGAATCGTCAATCACTTCAAAGCCGAAATTTGTTGCCGCAGGGACGAAGAAGGAGTCGAGTACCAGCGGCGCTCGCGGCACGTTGAAACGGATATTGAGCGTCGTTCCTTTCACGGTCGCCGAGGCCGGCTGAATACAATCCGGCACACGGCCTTCAATCACGAGTTGCTTGTAGGCGCGACCGACATAATGGCCATACCACATCTGACCGATGTTATTGAGGTGAACGCCATCTGAATAGAACGGCAGATGGTAGCATGCGCCAACAAGATAGATGTTGTCGTTCGCAGCGATTGCATCATTCTGTGCCAGCACAATGTTCGCGCGTGCGGCAAGCAGCGTGGGATATCCTGGCTGTCCGGCGTTGCCATAGGGCGGGCATGATGGCGTCTGATACGTGAGGACCGCGACGGGCCAACTCTGGCTCGTCACGCCCTGCGCATAGGTGTTAAGCTGTCCCTGCAGCGCTTCGAAATTCGAGGCGTAAGTTGACCGCGACATGCAGTTTTCGGCGTCAGCCTCACCCTGCATCCAGTTGACAGCGTGCAAAGCATAAGTTTGCGATGCTGCAACTGCGAGCGAATGCGCGCCCGACACATGGTCTTGATACGCGCCATACCACGCCGCGCCGGAATTCAATTGCGTGATCGAATAGGACCCGTGACCTGGTGCCGATGCGAAGTTGATAAAGGTGGATGGCAACTTTCCGAGGTCAATGGCGGCACGCGTGCACGCCCAGTTCATTGCGGCCGAACAAACGGTTTCGCCGCCTGTTGTCGAGCCATCTTCCGCCGGCGATATCACATCCTCGAAAAGAGCCCTACTCGTGGTCGTTCCCGGACTTGTATTGACCGCGCCGTAGGAATTGCCTGGCTTACCGGAACGCGGCCCGCTGCCGAACGTCAGATTGCTATAAGGCTGCGATGTCGAGAGTGCCGGAAAAGCGTTCAGACCTTCGGACAGCGATTGTCCATAGGTTACAAAGCCGTTCCAGCCGCGCAGTTGCGGCGCACTGCCGCTCTGAAGGGGCGCATAGGTGCCGGATTGCGTGCTGGCCCCGGACACCAGTCCGACAACGCCTGAGCCGCCTAGCAGACCCGTAACAGTATCGATACCGAGAACAACGCCGGAGTTGGAGTCAACGACGAGAGGCTGAAGCCTGTCCGTCCCGGAATAGGTTTGAAGCTGCGGCGCGTACTTGATCACACCCTGAAAAATGGCCGCGACGACGCCGGGATCGGTCGATGATATTCCGAGCACCGCCTTTCCCGTCGTGCGGTTTACACCATAGATGACGTTCCCAGAAGAATCGACGATGAGTGGAACGACCGTGTCGGTGCCGCCATATTGCATCAACCCGTTGGCCGCTATTGCGGAGGTAATCTGCCACGACTTAAGTAGTGTCTCGGCACCTTGCGCGCGCGTCGCTTCTGCGGCGACGGCGGACGCCACCGCAGCGCTGCCCGTGAACGCGACGGGATTGAGCGCCGTCGTGCCGATCGCGATGTTTGGGGCGGCGAGTGCCACGCCGATGCCATAGCCCGCCCATTTCGTGCCCGCGAGCACGAGCGCATAGCCATAGCCGAGAGCCGCAGGCGTGTTCGCGTCGATCGCGCGCGTGAGGATATAGGGCGCGGAGCCGTTGCCCGTCTGTGTGACGACATAGAGCCCGTTGTTCGCGGCGGTCGCTTCGTTCTGCACCCAGAGACGTTGCCCCGCGGCAAGCGTCTGTCCGTCGATCATGGGCAAAGCGCCGTTTGTCGTGCCCGTCAGTGTGGCGCCCACGCCCGCCGCGCCGTTATTATATGTATTGGCGGGAAGCGCCGTCGTGGTCGCAGCGCTCGCAGGACCGCCCGTGAACGGCTTGAAGCCGCCATTGTAAGCCGCATTCTGCAGCACGCCGATCGCCACCTGCAGCGCATTGATCTGTTCTTCGACGGCATCGGTGTTGCCCTGCGCGGTGTTCGAGAACGCCGTAAACGGCTGCCAGACGATGGCGCCCGAGGTGGCTGGCGCAAAATTGAGAACGACGCCGTTCACCGTGAACTGGATCGCGTAAGCGCCGAGCGCCGAATTGAACGCATACCAGTTGGTGCCATCGTCGGTGTAAGCGTTCTGGGCCAGCCAGATGCCGCTTTGCGTGTCACTGCACACAAAGCCGGTCGGCCCCACGCGTAGCGTCTTGATCTCAGCGAAATTGCCGTTGCCGTCGCCGCGCAAGACGAGATTGCCGATTGCGTCGAGTTCGGCCTGCGTCAGGACCTGGCCGTTGGCATAGCCCGTCAATGCGCTCAACAGCGCATAGGATGCGGGCGGAGGCGCGGGATTGCCCATCGTGTTTTCCTTGTCCGAAGTTGAAAGAGAGGCGTCAGCTGAAATCGACGCCGGTGGTGACGGTCTGCGGAACGGATGCAGCACTCGCACCGGCCGCGTTCGTAGCCGTCACCCAATAGGTGTAGGTCGTGCTCGGCAGCGGCGAGGAATCGTTGTAGGCGGTGGAATCCCCGCTCCAGATCGTCGACGCCGACATCGGCGGCGCCCCCGTATAGGTGCCGAGCGCGCGCAACACGCTATAGGCCGTCACATTGTCCGCCGGCGGGTTGGCGCTCCAATTCGTGTTGACCGCATGGGTATAGGCGGTGGCGACAAAGCCCGTGGGCGTGGTGGGCGCGCCGCCTGCCCCGCCGCCATAACCCGTACCCTGAGGCGTGTAGCTATAGGCCGTCGCGCTCGAAAGATCCTCCAGCCCGTCGCCGAATACGTTGAAGGATTCGAATTTGATCGTGACCGGCACGCCGATATAGGCGCGGGGCAGATCGTATTCGAAGACCGACTGGTCGAGCCTGGCGAATTGTGCCCCGCTCGCATGCGCGCCCGCCGTCGTGCCGTAGAGCCCGCGGTAAAGACCGGTCAGCGCGTAGCAATAGGGCGCCGTGAGCGTGGCGGTGGTGAAGGCAAGCAATTCGCCGTCGCAATAGCACAGTGTCTGACCGGCGGCTGCGTCGGCCGGCGTAACAGAGTCAAGCGTGCCCTGGCTTTCGGAGAGGTCGACATTGAGCGTGTTCGTATCGTCCGGATTGGCGCCGCCATAGGCAGCCAGCGAGGCGGCGAGAACGCCCATCCGCGCGGGTCCCGCGACGACGCCCACCTGCGAATAATTGGTGCCGTCCGTGGATAGGTAGACATTCGCACCGCCCCAATTGGGGTCGTAGCCGCCTCCGCCGCCGCACACGCAGGTCCAGATCTGCGGCGCGCCCGAGAGCGACGAACTGGGCTCGAAGATCACGGGCACGTTGACCGCGCTCGCGACCAGCCCGGAGTCCGGCACGTTGGACGACGTATCCTGCGTCGCGTAGCCCGGGGCGGTGGACGCGCCCGGCACATATTCCTGCGCGGTCACCGTGAGTTCGCCCCGGTCGTCTTCTTCGATGGACAGCACGCGGTAGACCGCATTCGCGAGGCCCAGATTGGCGTCGCTGATCTGGATGAAATCCATCGGCTCCAGCAGGCAGAATTCCCACGACAGTTTGAATGTCGCCGTATTGCGCCAATAAAGCCCCTGCTGGAGGATGAGCTGCGCCACCAGCTGTCCGTTCGTGGCGCCCACGATTTCATGAGCGGTCACGGTGGGCATAATGCGGTCGCCGCCGGCAAGTTCGATGGCGTTCTGGTCGCGCGCTTCCACCGGCAGATAGGCGAACCAGCCATCGTCGGTCGTGATTTCGACGCGCACCACATTATAGGCGTCGGCCGGATCGCTGCGCGCGATCTGCACGGGATCGGCGTTCGCGTCGCCCACGAAATCGTCGTCGCCGATGCTGTAGGCGATCGAAAGGTCCGGCACATAGGTGACGCCATTGGCGGCGATGGTTTCGTCGCCATACGGAATGAATTTGAGCGCCGTGCCAGACCACACCGCCGCGCAATTGGCGATCTGCAGCCAGCGCTGCAGAATCGATTGTGCGGTTTCCTGGCTATCGAGCACGGGACAGAGGCCCAGGCCCAGCGCCCGCAGATAGGTCTGCAGCGCCCCGTCGCCCGTTGTCACAGCTGCGCCGCTCGACAGCAGCGTGGACGTATCGATCGACGCGGCGGGAAATTCCGTCACGCCATATTGCGCGCTGGTGAGAAGATCCTGGATGCATAGCGCTAAGTCCGCGGTGGCGATACCGTCGGCAAACGCCGCGGCGAGCTTCGGATAGGTCGTGGCGTTGATCGTCGTCGGGTTGCACCAGGCGGCCTGAAAGCCCGTGAGCCGCTGCGCGAGGATATTGTGGTTCGGCACCGCGGCGCTCGAACCCAGGCCATAATTCTCGCGCGCCAGGATCGCCGTTCCGGGATAGGGGAAGGCATCGTCCGGATGGGCCGCGGTCATATAGGACCAGGGCGATTGATCGGGATAAGTTCCCGGGATCAGCGTCATGCCGAGATCGGAAAGCGTCCGCAGCGTATTCGTATTGACGATCACGAGCGGCACGCCATCGACCGGGCCTTCCGCGAAGGCGAGTTCGACCGTGGCGGAATAATCCTCCGTGCCGCCCTTGCCGCCGCCCTTCCCGCCCTCGTTCTGCTTCTTGCCCTCGAAATCCGTGTATTCGACGATGTTGGGTGCGAGCTTGCCCGTGCCCCAGAACACGGGAACAGGCAGCGTGTTGATCGACGTCTGAACCTGCACGCCGGTATAGTTCGGCGCCTTGTTCGTCGGTCCGGGCTGAATGAGAAAGCTCATATTTGTTCTCTCTTCGCGCTCGCGCGCTCATCGTGTTTCCACACGCTGAAAAATCGTTTCGGATGTTCGCGTTCGTCGCTGCACACGCCCGGCAGCGACAGGTCGGTTTCGATCACCATGCGCGCGGGCGCATAGGCATGAATGACGCGCGGCCACTTGCTCACGATCGCGCCATGCGCATAGAGCCGGCCGATCCGCCACATGACGATGTCGCCGGATCGCGGCGGCTCTGCGATCTCGCCGCCACGCGCGAAAATGTGATCCAGATATTTCTCCTCGTCGCGGTGCAGGAACCAGGTCCGCGAATAAGGTCGCGGATCGAACGGCTCCACAATGCCGCTGTCGACGAAGCAACGCACAAGGAGCGTGCCGCAATCCACGCCGGCGCGTTTCAGGCCTTGCGCATGGGCGTAGGGCGTGCCGAGCCAGCTGCGCGCTTCGGCGACCACCGCCGCGCGTTGCGCCGCTTCGTCTGAAATTTCGCCTCCCCCAGGAGGGGGGACCGGAGAGCCGAGCACAGTTGGGCGAGGCGATCCGGGTGGGGGGACTGCCACCCCAAGCCCCCCACCCGAAATGCTTCGCATTTCGACCTCCCCGCAAGGGGGAGGTGGAATGTTTTTCGTCATCTTCAATACGCCGTCGAAGGCGGGGGCACGCGGGGATAGCCGCGAAAATGCGCAAGATTGCTGAACTTCGCGCAGCCATTCGCGCCCGTCGTGTGATCGCAGCCCGGGTACGCATCGAACGTATCGCCCGGCTGCGGGGCTACGGGCAGCACACCCGCGATCGTGAGCGACGACGACGACGAATCCTTGACCGTCGCAGTGAGATTCGCCAGCACACCGCTGGTGAACCGGATCGTGCCCTGGTCGAAATAATCGGCAGGCTCCGAATTGGCCCAGGCGATTATCTGGTTCGTGCTGCCGGTTCCCGCCACGCCCGTGACGGCGAAGCTCGCCTTGTTCAGCGTGCAGCCCGCATCGTAGAGAATGTGCCCGCATGTGGCCTGATAGAGGTTGCGCGGAAAATCGATGTCGAGCAGCACGAGATCGGATTTGACCTTCATTTGCGCCTCGGTGCGTCCGATCTTGTCGATACTCGAAACGCGCCCGTGAAACAGGGTGACGGCGCCGATCGGCGGCGCCCCCCATGCCGGCAGGAAAGCGCGGTCGCGTTGCAGATAGGCATAGTCGAACAGGCCCTGGCGCAACGCCTGCAGGAACGGCACGCCCTCGACCAGTTCCTGCGACGCGCCATAGGCCGGCGAATTGTAAGGGCCTGCGCTCAGCGTCATCGCGCCCAACTCGCCCGCATCGAGCACGCCGCTTTGCGCAGCGTCCGGCGATTGCGCGTAAACAGGCGGCGTGACACAGGAGATCGTCACATCCTGCTCGTCCACATCCACGCCGATCTTGACGGAATATTTGAGTCCGCCGATCCGGACCGTATTGGCGAGAAAGGTGGCGATCGGCGCCTCGCCAGCCTGCGCAAGGATCATGGCGCCCGGCGACCCCAGCCCCAGGGCGCCGCTGGTTTCGTTCGTGGCGTCGTAGTCGTAGAAGCTCACATTCGTATCGGCGTTGGTATAGCGATACTGGTTGCCGTTCTGGAGCGTGAAAGTGAAGCAATCCGCCATGAGCGTCTCGGGTGGAATCGTGCGTCCGATGATCGCCGCGAGATAGGCCTGCAGGTTTCCGGTCGAGGTTTTCATGGGTATTTCACCGTCTGCAATTTGACGGACTGGTTGGTCCACAGATTGTAAGCAAAGTTCTCGAAATCGGTCGTGTCGTCGCCGAATCGACAGAGGAAATAGAAGCTGTAATCGGCGGTCACCTGCGCGGCCAAAGCGGGCGCGGATGCAAAGCTGAGCAGGTTCGGATAGACGAGCGACCAGGCCGAAGCCGGCTGCAACATGCCACCCACATAAACATTGAGCCCCAGCGGTTCGACCGCGCCGACAGGTTCGCTCCAGGTCGTTAGCAGTTGCCGCAGAAAGACGAAATCCGTCGTGACGCCGTCACCGATCCCCAGCAGCTGGCCTTCCGCCTGGCTGTCCCACACATGACCCGTCGCATCCGCCTTGCGGAACAGGAACGTGTCGAAGGCGCCGCCGCGCGCCAGCCAGAACGCTTCCAGTGTTTGCAACGATTGCGCGCCGAGATTGCTGGCGGCCGGATCGGCGGACGCCGAAAGTCCACCATAGGTGAGTTCGAATTCGTAAAGCGGATATTTGTAAAGCTGCGCGCGCACCTCGCGCCCCGAGACATGTTTCGAGATGCGCGTGGAGGTCTGCGGCCGCTCATGCACGCTCCACGATAGTCCTCGCAGCTTGGGGAAAATACAGTTGGTCATGGTCTATTCCGCTCTTCGCGCTCGCGCGCCTGTCGCTTTTTTTGCTCTTCGCGCTCGCGCGCTCATCGCCGCACCTGATTGCGGGCGAGATTGCGCGCGTGTTGCATGATCTGCGCCGAATTGCGCCGCATCACGCCCTCCATGCCAGCCATGTCGAGCGCCGACAGATTGTAGGAATTGTTGAAGTGATAATGGTTCGTCGCAGACGGCGCAGCGGCTTCACGGGCGCCCGCAAGGCTGCCGTCGAAAAAGCCGCGCATGGGATCGGCGATGCTGGCCGGCATCACCATCTCGTTGCGGTGCAGCTCCGTGAGCTGACCGTCGTCCAGCACCTGGTACTGGCCGCCTGCGGCACTCGTGAGCGTGTCATAGGCCGCAACCGCCGCGAATGCCGCGCCGGCCGCAGCAGGCGCAAGGAACGGCCCCACGATGGGGATATCCGCCACCGCGGCGTAAGTGGACGCCGCGGCTTTGGACGCATCGTTCATGATCGTGGCCGAGCCCATCGCGATGGATTGCGCCATGCCTTCGGATTGCGCGGCCGATTTCGCGGCATTGGCCGTTAGGATTGCCGAGACCTGGGCGTTCATCTGCGCGCCCGCCTGCTCCACCGTCAGCGCGGTTTCCTGCTGTCCCATCAGCGCGCGCATGAGGAGGCCGGCCTTCTCGCCCGTCGCTTCCGTCGCGTGGCCCTCGGCATCGAGCAGCAGGCGCTCGCTCCAGTAATTGAGATCGCTTTCGATCTCTTTCTCGACCAGATCGCGCGCCAGCCCTTCGAGCAGGCGGCCCAGCGTCTCGCGGCCGCGGAAAATGCCCTGGACGAGCTGGTCTTCGGACCCGATCACTTCCCGGTTCGCGTCCTCCCAACTTTTCGCCGCATCCCTCGCCATCGCCGCGGCGCTCGCCGCAATCTGCCGCTGGTACTCCGCGACATCCAGCGCAAGCCTCGCATAATCCTTGCGGATCTCGTCGCTCATCTGCGCATAGGCCGCGGTCGTGAAATCCACGGCGGATCGCGCCGACAGTTCCTGGCTGATCGCCGCGCGGTCCCGTGCTTCCGTCAGTTCGAACAGTTGTTCCAGTTCCTGGCCCTTCGAGAGTTCGCCCGCCGCAACCTCCTGCTCAAGCGCCTGCTTCTTCGCTTCGAGCTGCAGGCGCGCGATTTCGGTATCCGTCGCGAGCGCGCGGCGCGCGGCCTCTTCCGCTTCGCGCGTCGCCTGTTGTCCGATCCGGCTTTCCTGTTCGGCTTCGTCGCGTTCGACCTGAATGCGCTGCTGCGCGCTGAGCTGCGTTCCGGATAGCAACTGATCCCAGACCGCCCTCGCCGCCGCGAGCTTTTCGTCGCTGCCGATACGATCGTTCGAAAGGATTTCGTCGCCCGCCTGGCGCGCGCTTTCGATCGCGGTTGCCGCGGATTGCTTTGCCGCGGTGGCCATCTGTGCCATTGCCGTCGTCGCTGTGTCGGCCGCGGGCGCCACGGCGCCAAAGCTTTCCGCCGCGGATGCGCCGATGGCGTCGAAAGCGCTTATCGCCTGTTTGGCGCTCGCCTCCAGCGACGAATCGAGCTGGGCGCCGATGCGGATTTCAACGGTGTTGTCGTTGGGCATTTTGGGACCGGTGTTGTTGTCGAATTGTGTTCAAGGCTCGAATTCTGCGAGCTCGGATTTGTGCGCTTCCTTCACCACCTCGCCGGAAGACGGCGGCCGATAGCGGAAATATCCCGCCAAGAAAGACTCGGCGGGCGGGCGCAGCGCCAATTCCTTTTCCTGCGCTTTGAGGCGGCGGATCGTGAGGGCGTCCCACCAATAATCGGGCGTGCCGCCAAAATAGCGGCAGGCGCGCGCGATCAGATGGTCCCAGTCGGGCGCTCCGCCGCCCGGGCTTCCCCCGCAGCGGAGTCTCCGTCACGCTTGCCGAACAAGCCCGTCTGCATGCGCACCACGAGGAATGCGCGCACGATCTCCCCGGTCGAGCACGCCATGTCGAGATACTCGTCGCGCGTGAGGCTCGGATGCGCGCGGGTGAGGCCCACATAAACGCAATCCTGCATCCGGCCGAATTGCGCGGTCGTGAGCTTCAGCACGCGCGCGCCGAATTCGCCGGCCTCGCTCGCATCGAGCGCCGAAGTCAATTCGACGAGGTCGCCCCAGATCTGCGTGTATTGCCGGGGCGCGAGTTCCGGGATCGGCCAGTCTTTGCCGCCGAGAGTCACGGCCGGCGTCGTTCTGGCATCGAAGGTTGCGGGTTCCGTCATCGGGCGTGGCTCATGCGAAAAGCCGCTTCCCGAACCATTTCGGGATGGTCGAGCTTCTGAATCTGGATGCGCGGCAGAATGAGGTCCGACGAAAGATAAAGCGGACCAAGCTTCGCCAGCGTTTCCAGCAAGGCTTTGCGGTTCTGCCGGATTTCCGCGAACGTGTCGCAGGGAAGCGGCGGCGCGCCATGTGGCGAGCCATCCGCGCAGCGCCGGAAACGATATTCCCGGATCTTCCCGGCGACGAAGGCGACTTCCTTCTGCACTTCGAGATTCGACAGTGCGAAGGTTTCCATCACCCGATCGACAGGAACACCATTGGCGATATTCTCGAAAATAAGCCGACGTGTCTCGCCCACGCGCTTGCGTTCGCGTTCATCCATGAGTGCCTCTATTTTGCTCTTCGCCCTCACGGGCTCATCGTATTTTGCTCTTCGCCGCTCATCGTTACGCCGCTTCCGCGAAGCTGAACGTGCCCAGCGTATCGGTCGTGTCGCAGGCGGCCGAAAATCCGAGCGTGGGTTTGGCGTAGTCCGCCATCTTGCTCGAAATTTCCGTGTCGGAGAGAAGGCAGGAATTGAGCGTGAGCACGTCCTGCTCCGTACCCCAGGGGAACACCATGACGCTGGTGAAATTCCCCACCTTGCCCTGCTTCTGGTTGGTGAGCGTGACCGTCTCGCCCGTCCCGGCGACACCATAGAGGTAGGAGATTTTCATCTGCTTGCCTTCATCGCCCGACGCAAACGTGTAAACGCCGGCCGCGACCGAATAGGACGCGCCGGCGATTTCCGCGCCGCTCGCAACGCGGGCATAACGCGCGCCCGTCGCCACAGCGATTACGCCGAGATCGACGGTCCAGGTGGCGCTGTTGGCGACCGTGACGATATAGGGCGTCGTACCCGCGACGACGCCCAGTTCGCCGTCGCTTTCGTTGATCTGTCCGATCCCGCCCGCATCCGCGAACAAGAGATCGGCGAACAACCGCGCATTCGATGTGCCGAATGTGACTTTGCCGGTCACGCCAAGCGTGCCGCTCGCCACATCCGCGGCGAGCTGGTTTTCGCCATAGATGTCCTTCACGTCGCGTTTGAACGTGACGGACTGGTCCTGGACGAGATAAGGCCGCATCGGCGTCGGGTTGGTGACGTTGTTGATGCCGAAGAAACGGCCGGGGCCGAAGATCTTTTTTCCATTGAGAGCGGTGGTCATGCGTAGCTGCTCCTTGAGCGTTCAATTGTTGACAAGAATTTCGATCGGCACGACGGCTTCGGATTGTCCCGATAGCCCTTCGGCGATCGTCACGTCGCCGGCGATGCGGCAATGAAAGACGAGGCCACCCAGCGTCTGGCGCTCTTCCGCGTCGGATGCGGGCGCGAGGGCCGCACTTACCGCATCGAGTAACCCGTTGAGCGCGGTCGAGACGATTGCGGTGGGATCGCCCGTCTCGCAATAGATGAAGAGCCTGGCGGCCAGCGTCACGAGCGGCGGCATGCCGGGCGGCGCGTCCCATTTCTCGCCCAGTTCCACCTGCAGGATCGCGGGTTGCGTCGCCTGGTCGACGTCGGAATATTCCTTGACGCGCCGCGTGGCCGTTACGAAATCCGCGGCGCCGCCGACCAGAGCGAACAGCGCGGAATAGATTTGCTCGCGCGAGAAAGCGTTCATGCGGCTGCCTCCTCCACGATCTTGCGGATACCGGCAACGAAGACAGGTACGATCTCGGCCAGCGACGTGCGCATGTAAGAGCGCTCCGGAATGTTGACCGTGTGGGCCGCGGTTCGCGCGGTGAACACCAGCCTGCCGCCATACGGGAAGGCCAACACCATCGCCTGCACCGGTGTCACCGCCGGCACGTTGATGCGGCCGCCGAATTCCTGGATGCGCGCATAGGGGGCATCGCTGGAGATGCTACCCTCCAGACCCGCGACCGATGCTGCGATGCTCGCGCGCAACCGGCCGGAGCGCGGATCGAGCACCTCGCCGCTCAACTTGCGTTGTACCGACGCCTGTAATTGCCGCGTTCCGGTTTCCACTGCCGCGCGCACGCCTTCGCGCAGCTTCGCGGGCAGCGCGTCAAGCTTTGCTACGACGCATGTGGCGTCGACTTTGGCAGTTATGGTTGACATGAATGTACCTTATGGTCGTGCGCGCGCTCAAACCGGCGTCACATTGCGATAAGGCTGCAGCATCGCCTCGATGAGCGGCGTGAAGCGCGTATTATCGAACGAGACGGTTTCGTTGCCGCCCAGGGAATGCGTCCTCTCGCCGATGCGCTGCGCATATTTGAACCGTTCGCTCACCAGCTCGACACAGGCGTCGGCGACATCGAACGGGATGTAGCCGTAGCTGATCGCGATGGCGGCGCCATCGTCGCCGGTATTGAACACATATTGGCCGGGCGTGGCGCCGAGCGCGTATTGGCCCATCGCCGGCGTGCTCTCGACGGGCGCGAGTGCTGTTCCATCCGCATAGGCGACGCCGATGTCGGACGCCCAGGCGCCAAAGGGCGCGAGCACCGTAGCCGCGCCGTCCACGACGGTCTGCGGTTCGGCGCTCACCTGATAACCCGCTTCATATACGATCAGAACGTTCTGCGCGTTGACCGCGCCGGGCCATGTACACCCGAACGCATAGCCGTTCAGCGACAGGGTTTGCGGTCGACCGGGCGGCGCGCCGTCCCACGCTTCGCAGGTCCAGCCCGCAGTTCCGTTCGCGAAGGCTTGCGGTACGACACGGTCTTCAATCGTGACGCTATTGACGGCGATGACCGGCCATTGCTTCAGCACCATCGCCGTTGTGCCGGTTCCGTCGCGCCGCTCGCTCACGCTGTGCGGCAGTAGAAATCCGCGCCGCAGATAGGACAGGATGGCGCGGCTGGCGCGGGTGATGAGTGCCGCCAGCAGCGCATCGGAATTCGCATCCGTTCGCCCGAGCCACAGCTTGACGTCGGCCAGCTGACACAGATCGTTTGCGGCCATTGTTCAGAGAGTCCTTGTAGATAGGTGCTCCCCCTCACCCTGCCCTCTCGCCCAAAGGGGGAAAGGTGGCGAGCGAAGCGAGCGGTGAGGGGGAAGATCGAAACGAATTCACCCGTTGGCGATGTTGGTGATGAGGCCCATCGCGAAGGGCGCATAGACTGCCAGCACTTCTTCGGCATAGATGCCGTATTCGCGACGGCGCGTGCGCATGGGCCAGTCGATGCGATAGTAGTCGCGCCGCGTGATCACTTCGGCGACGTTGGGGACTTCATTCGACTGATACCATTCGGGCAATCTCTCGCAATGCGCGAAGAGCGTGCCCGCCGCGAGATCGGGATGGGCTATGACGGGGATCATGTCGCCGCCGCCCGTGGGACCGGTTCCCGGCTGCTCCATGCCGCCACCGACATAGGGATTGTAGTAGTAGCGAATCTGCCCGCCCGCCGCGATCGCATAAGGCTGGCCTGGCGTCGCCGACACATCGTAGCGCAGCAGCGGCCCCGACGCGTTGGTGAGCACCTTGTTGGTGATGTTCTGTTGCTCCTGGCTGGAGACGAACAGCACCGTGGGCCCGAGGCGGTAATTGTCCCACATGGTTTTGAGTAGCGTGTCGATCTCGACGATCGAACCGCGGCCGGACGCTGTGAGCGGCGTGCCCGCGCCCGCCGTGCCGGTCGCCTGCGTGACGACCGTGCCGCCCTGGAAGGCATTGGTGAGAAACCCGTTGAAGGCGAGCGCGTTGGTGGAATTGTCGCCCGTGATGGTGGTGGCGGCCTGGCGCCCCGTCGCGAGCGGCGCGTTGAAATAGGTGCTGTTGATGGTCGTAATCGCCTGCAAGGTTTCCGATCCCGCAGCCCCCACGAACCACGCATAGGCAACCGCGCCCAGAACCGGCGCCACCGAACAGGCGAGGCCTGACGTTCCCAGCACGGTCGCCTGTGTCGCATTGGCCGATTTGTTCGAGCTGCCGCCGTTCAGGTTATAGGTCTGCCCGTCCATGCCCGTGATCGTCTTGGACGGCGTGATGCCGTTGGCAGGATTGCCCTTGCAGTTGAGCCAGCCTTCCTGCGTCAGCGCGACCACGATCACCGAATAAGTGAGCGAAGGCAGCGTGGAATTGGAATCGGCGCGCGCGCTGAGCACGGGCGTAGACGGTACGCCCAGCGCCAGGCTCGCATTGCCGCCAAGCAGGCCCGTCTCTTCCTTGCGCATCGTCTTCTGCAAGAGACGCATCGACACAGTGGCGTCGAGGTCTTCGAAACCGATGGCGGCCGCCTCCGCTTCAAGCGTGAGGTAATCTTCCTCGCCCAGCGTCACATAAGGAGCCGACGCGTTGGTCGTGGTGTGCGACATGGCGGCGGAACGCTGGCCTTCCGGAATCCATCCCATGGCGTCGAAGCCCGAGCCGATGAGCGCGGATACGACCTTCCAGTTCGCCTGCGTGCCATAGCCCGCGGGACGGCCGACGCGCGGCGTCATGTTCCGGAGCTTGGTGACGGTGGGATACAAATTCTTCGCCGGCGCCTGGAGATCGTAGAAGGTGAGGCCGGAGCCGGTCGTCACGGCCTTGGCGAGCTCCGCGCTGCCGTTCTTGAGAGCCTGTTTCATCAAGCCCATCGTTTCCGCGGTGATGTTCATCGCAGGGGGTCCTTTCGGTGTTGGTGAGAAAAAAATGAAAAAGAGGCGCATTCGACGAACGCATCGATGCGAAGCGCCGGATTGGCGGTCGAACTATCTCTCCCGCGTGCCCGGGAGCACGCTCATCGGATTGGCGAGAGAGAATTTCATCAACGCCAGCGCGCGCTGGTCCGGCGACAGCGTATCGAGATGCTTCTGGAACGCTTTTATGGGGTCGCCCGCGAACTCCGCCGGCGAACCTTTCGCGATCGCCTTGGTGTTGAGCACCGGACCGCCGCCCGCGGGCTGCGCTTCCACATGTTCCAACCGCTTCGCGATATCCGCCAGCCTTTTTGCGAGAGCATCCCGCGCGTTTTTGTCGGCGTCATCGTCGCCGTCGTCATCCGCATCATCATGCGCAGCACTATCGCATTGCGCGCCGAGTTCGACCGCCAGATCGTGCAGCGCCTGCAGCCGCGCCAGGTCGGCTTTCGAATTCCGCGCACCGATCTTGGCGATCGCCTCGCCCCGCGACTGGAACTTTCGCAGCTCGCACGACCCGTCTTCCTTCAGCACTTCGAACGTGGCCGTGGGAATGCAGGGATTGTCGACGAGCGACACTTCCACCGGCTGCGGCGTATAGCGCATCAGATGGGGCTGGGTTTCATCCTGCCAGCGCCGCGCGTAATTGCCGCCCATCGAGAACCCGGTGTAGACGCCGTCGAGCACTTTTTTCCATTCATTGTCGTCCACGACCTTGCCGCAGCACAGGATTTTGCGCGCCTCGTCGTCGAACGCGAGTTGCTCGAGCTTTCCGGCCGCAACATTGCCGTGCATCGCGCGCAGATTGCCCAGGCTCTTGCCGTTCGACGCTTTCTCGATGTCGCTCGACCAGGCCTGGAACATCGGTTTGGCGCTGGCGTAGTCCATGATTTCGCCGGACCGGTCGGCGATCTCTTCCGCGATCGTGCCGTAGACGAGGCGCCGCGCGACATCGACCTTGGTGATGGGAATGAAAAGGCGAAAATCCATGGAAGAACTCCTTTTGAAAATCATTGTTGCGTCTTCTCAGCGGCCCTGGGCTGGTCCCCACCCGGCAACGGCGACAGCCCCCGCGCCGCGCGCACTTCGTTGACGGTGCGGATGCCGGCCTGCACATCCGCGACATCGATCGCATCCGCCGTGGCGGCGTCCATCTCGCGGTCGTCGACGGGCACCATCTCGATATCGGTCCAACCCATGCGGTCGAACAGGATGCGGAACAGCCGGCGGAAATAATTGAGTACGGGCATGAGACCCTCCTCGAGCGCCGCGTCATGCGCCGATTCCGCCGTCGCGCGATTCATCATCGACACGAAAGGTTGCGGGCTGACCGAGAATGCAAAACAGATGAGCCGCGCCAGAAACTCGTCGTATGGGTCCTTGAGCACAGGCGGCTTCAGCGATCTGAAATCCACGCCGCTCGGAACCCACAGTCCCTGCCGGCGCGTCTGCAGATTGCCGACGAAAAAACTGTTCCAGTAGTTCTGCCAGCCCTTGATCTGCTCGGTCGTCCAGCCCGCCGGAGAGGTGAAGATTCCGTCGGTCAGGTTGCCATCCGTGTAATAGGCCAGCTGATGCATCTCGCGGCGGATGAGGATATTGGCCGTGACGACGATCTGCTCCACAGGCGAAAAGCCATAGACATGCCCCGGTCGCCGGTTGCGCGGGAAATAGATGAGGTCGTCGCGCGAGAAATCCGCCGCCGGCACGCCGTGCAATATCTGCTGATAGGCGACATCCGGCGCCTCAGGCGTGCGACCGTAAGCGTCGATGCGCGGGCTGATCGTGTCGCCGTCGACGATGTCGAAACCGTAGATGCGCCCGGCGCGATCGGGCCGCACATAGATCGACACGGCATCCGTGACGAACATGTCCTCCGCCAGCATGCGAATCCAGCCGGCGAGATCATGCTCGCGGTCGGGCGCGGCGAAGAAATCCTTGGCCGCCCCGATCTCCGCCGCGAAATCGCTGGCCGCGGGATGCGAGCCGTCCGGCAATTTTCGCGGACGCACATCCCATTGCTGGCATTCGATCTGGTCTTTGCGCGTCTCGATCACGAGGCGCAGCATGTCGCAATTGTCGGCGAGCGCATGCAGATCGGCGAACGACACCGGCTCGTCGTAGCGCGGCTGGTATTGCAGATTGTAGCCGACGGGATAGTCGAAGGCGCGGCCGCCCGTGCCTTCGGGCGCGAAGGGCTTGAGCGGTTGCATCGGGCCGAACCAGGTGGCGGGCGTGACGCCGGAAATCGCATAGCGCACGGCCTGTCCAACGCGCGCCAGTAAAGACGGCGGCACTTCCGTCACGCGCGCGCCGGGTGTCGATAGATCGGGCATGGTTTGGATTCCGGAATTGTTTGATGTTCGACATCGCTTCCCCCTCACCCGTCGCTTCGCGCCGACCTCTCCCCCAAAGGGGGCGAGGCAAACTCAATGCGCCCCCTCGCCCCCGGCAGGGGAAGAGGGCTGGGGTGAGGGGGAGAACTCCACTCACAAAACTCAGGCGGCGATGGCTCTCTGCCGCATCTTTTGCTCGGCCAATTCGAGCCACGCATGTTCGCCGCCGGACGGCAGCATCAGTTCGGTCAGTGCCCAGATCGCCGCATCGGCGCCGTCGGGCGAATGCTGGCCAACATAGCCTTCGGTGGTGAAGGCGCAGAGCTGATCCTCCAGCGCATCGAGTTTCGATGCGTGGCGGACGCGCGACTGCTCGTAGAGTGCCGCGATCGGTTCGGCGCGCACGATCTTGCCACGCGAGGCAGTCACCATTTTGACCCGCGCGCTGATACCGGACGCCGAGAGCACGCTTTCGACCATCGCACCGCCGAAATTCTGTTCGGCCACCACGCAATCGGCGGTATGTCGCTCCACCGCTTCGGACACGCGCCTGCCCCAGCCATGGGGCGAGAGCGAGCAGGTGTAATCGGCCAGCACATAGGCGCGGCCATCCACGCCCTTGCCCGCGGCCACGATGCCGACGCTGTCGCGATCGTCGCCGCCGCGCGTGCCGGACGGATCGACGCCCACCACCACGCGCACGAGATCGGGCACGCTCTCGTCGGGCTTCAGTTTCGCCGCATCGAGCAGCGTCCGCGTCCACAATGCGCCCGGAACGTCCTCAATCAGTTCGGCGTTTATTTCCTGGCGGCCGAAGCGCGTGCCCTCGTAGCGACGGATCACTTCCTTGAAGAACGCTGGCGCAAGGTTCTGGCGGTTGTCATGGGTTGTGCCGTGCGTGACGACGGTGTCGCTGCGCGCGATGATGGCTTTGAGCGCCGTCAGCGCACGGGGCGTCGTCGTCACCGCCTGTTGCGGCCGCCGGCCGAGGCGCAGGCCGAATTGCAGATTGTCCCAAGCATCGTTCAGATGTTTCCATTTCGCCAGTTCGTCGCACCACGCCGAATCGTGCTGCGGTCCGCGCAGCGAGTCCGGTTCCTCAGCGGAATACAGCGTGGCGATGGCGCCGTTCGCCCAGGTGAGACGCCGCTTCGACGGTTCGTAATGCGGCCGGAACCAGGGCGGCGAAATCGCGAGGATGCCGCTCTCGCCTTCCACCATCACATCGCGCGCATCCGCCATGGTGGATGCCACGAGCGCAATGCGGCGGCCGGCGCCGTTCAGCACACGTTCAATCACCCATTCCGCGCCGCTACGCGTCTTGCCTGTGCCGCGCCCGCCCATATAGAGCCAGGTCGTCCAGGGTCCGTGCGGCGGAATTTGTTCGGGCCGCGCCCAGAACGGCCAGGTGAACGGCAGGCGGATCATCTCCGCCGGAGAGCGCTCGGCGAGATAGGCCTCAAGCTGTTTCGGGTCGGAGGCGAGCAATGCTGCTGGCGATAGATTCACGGGACATCTCCATCAGTTCGCGGAATTCCTGCGTGTTCATGATCCCGCCTTCCGTTCCGGCGGTGCGGGCATTGATGTAGACGCACGCGGCTTTGGCCATGGCGTCGCGCCGCGCATTGTCGGCTGTGGGGTCGCGCATGATACGCAGCATGTAGTCGAGCGGGGTTTCGTCCGGGGTGCTTTCATTGACATGCGTTTTGTCGGAGGACGCGGACGCAGTTGTGCCCCGCGCCTTGGTCGGGCGTGTTTCGGTCATGAATCTCTCGCGATTTTGGGAACAAAAAACCCGGCCGCTTTTAGCAAGCGCCGGGCGCACAAATCCGTTATGACGAAATTTGTAGTGCGTTTGATCAAACGCGTCAAGCGTATTTTTTCATGTGTGCGAAAATTTTCTCGCAGTACACAGAACGTTCCGTGTTTTTGCCAGGCAAACCGCAGAAAATATTTTTGTTCGGATTCCGGAACTTTCGGGCAACGCTCAGCCGTTGGCGCCGCACCGTGCATCCTCTCCGGAGGGAAAATTTGACAGACGCACGCCATGCACGCGCCGGAGCGGCGGCGAAATGAATCGCGAGAATAAACACGCCGGCTTAAGAGTTCTGCGCCGCCGTGAGCGCCCGCAGGCGCAACGCGCTCGCCAGCGGCCGCTCCGCGCGCGCGGCGTCGATGGCGGCGATAAAACCGGCAAGGCTCAGGCCGGCCTTTTGCGCTTCTCTTTCCAGCACGGCCCAGAATTCCGCCTCAAGCGCGATGCTGGTGCGATGTCCCGCAATGGTGAAGGAGCGTTTGCGCAGGGCATGCGTCATGCAGGGATCAGCCGCCGCCGGCTTTGGGATGGATCATCTCTTCTGCGCGCACGAGGCGGTCGAATTCCTCCGCCGTGACGAAGCCCAGGCCGACGGCTTCTTCTTTAAGCGTGGTGCCGTTCTTGTGCGCCGTCTTGGCCACCTTGGCCGCATTGTCGTAACCGATGGTCGGCGCCAGCGCCGTCACCAGCATCAGCGAGCGCTGCAGCAGGTCGGCGATGCGGGCGCGATCGGGCTCGATCCCCGCGACGCAATTGTCCGCGAAGCTCACTGCCGCATCGCCGATGAGCCGGATCGATTGCAGCAAATTGTAGATCAGCACGGGCTTGAACACGTTGAGCTCGAAATTGCCCTGGCTGCCGGCGAAGGTGATCGCGGTGTGATTGCCCATCACCTGGGCGCACACCATGGTAAGCGCTTCGCATTGGGTCGGGTTGACCTTGCCGGGCATGATCGACGAGCCGGGTTCGTTTTCCGGCAGCTTCAGTTCGCCGAGCCCCGAGCGCGGTCCCGATCCGAGCAGGCGGATATCCTGCGCGATCTTGAAGAGCGAGGCGGCGATGGTGTTGAGCGCGCCCGACATCTCCACGATGGCGTCATGCGCCGCCAGCGCCTCAAATTTGTTCGGCGCGGTGACGAAGGGAAGCCCGGTCATCTTCGCCGCTTCCTCGGCAAAACGGACCGCGAATTCCGGCGGGCTGTTGAGGCCGGTGCCGACGGCCGTTCCACCTTGTGCCAGTTGATAGAGACGCGGCAATGCGCCTTCCACGCGCGCGATGCCGTAAGCCACCTGCGCGGCGTAACCGGAGAATTCCTGGCCCAGGGTGACCGGCGTCGCATCCTGCAGATGCGTGCGGCCGATCTTGACGATGTCGGCGAAGGCCTGCGTTTTCGCTTCCAGCGCGGCATGCAGATGCCTGAGGCCGGGCAACAGGCGGTTGTGGATCTCCATCACCGCGGCGATATGCATCGCGGTCGGAAAGGAATCGTTGGACGACTGGCTTTTGTTGACGTGATCGTTGGGGTGCACGGGTTTCTTCGAACCCATCACGCCGCCCAGCATTTCGATGGCGCGGTTGGAGATCACTTCGTTCGCGTTCATGTTCGACTGGGTGCCCGATCCCGTCTGCCACACGACCAGCGGAAAATGCGCGTCGAGCCTGCCGTCGATCACTTCCTGCGCCGCCGCGGCAATGACCTCGCCCAGCTTCGGATCGAGTTCGCCCAACGCCACATTGGCGAGTGCCGAGGCGCGCTTGACGACGCCCAGCGCGTGGACGACCGGCAGCGGCATGCGTTCGCCGCCGATCTTGAAATTCTCCAGCGAGCGTTCGGTCTGCGCGCCCCAATAACGGTCGGCGGGAACCTGGATGGGGCCGAAGGAATCGGTTTCGGTGCGTGTCTTTGTATCTGTCATGGGCGTTCGATTTTTTTCCGTGCTGAATTCAATGCTTTATACCCGCGACGCCCCCCACCCCTTACCCCTCCCCGCGTTGGGGGAGGGGAACACGATCAAATTCATCTCCCCCTTGCGGGGGCTGGTAGCGACAGCGTACCAGCGAAACGCGGAACGCGTTTCGGGTGAGGGTATGCCGACGGAAATTCCGCGCGGACGTATTAAACTATTTCTTGCGGAAGGAATCGAGGCTGACGACCTCGGCCGGCGCAGCGGGCTTTTCGGCGGCCGGGTCCGCTTTCGGATGTTGCGCAGTAGGCTGCGGCGATGCCGGTCCCTGCGCGTGATCTTCCTCCGGCTCCGCCTGGAAATTGAGACCGAACTGCACCCCGGGATCGGCAAAACTGGTGAGCGCGGCATAGGGAATGCTGAGCGTCGCGGGCATTTTGCGGAATGTGAGCGTCACCTCGAAATGATTGTCTTTGACTTTCAGTCCCCAGAATTGGTGCTGGATGATGATTGTCATTTCGTCGGGATATTGCTCCAGCAGAAAGCCGGGAATCTCCACGCCGGGAAACCGCGTGCGGAAGGAAATGCGAAAATGATGGGCGCCGACGAGGCCCTGCTTCTCGACATGCTTCAACGCGCCGCGCACGACGCCGCGCAACGCCGCGTCGGTCAATGCCTTATAGCCGATGAAGTCCTTCGTCATGACCTGCCGCTGTTGGGACGTCCTGAGACTAAGCGCGGCGCAAGCTCTGTCAATCGGGCGGCGGCCCTATTCCGGCCGTCAAATTTCGCGGGCCGCGTAAAGAAATTGCGGCGAAGCCGCGCGCGCATGCTAAGGACAAATCACCGATTGTCACATGAACGCACAAGAGCCCGCCGAAAGCCCCACGATATTGCGTGCGCCGAACGCGCTCGCCCTGCTGCGTGTGTTCCGCCACCGCAATTACCGTCTGTTCTTCGCCGGTCAGCTCACCTCCCTGATGGGCACCTGGATGCAGTCGGTCGCCCAGGGCTGGCTCGTCTACACCATGACGCATTCGCCGCTGCTGCTGGGGCTCACCTCGTTTTGCGGCCAGATTCCCGTGTTTTTCATCTCATCGTTCGGCGGCACGATCTCCGACCGAACCGACCGGCGCAAAATGCTCATCGTGACGCAAAGCCTCGCCATGCTGCAGGCGGCGATCCTGGCGGGGCTCACGCTCACGCACCGGGTCGAGGCCTGGCATGTGATGCTGCTCGCGCTCGCGATGGGCCTCATCAATGCGTTCGACGTGCCCACGCGCCAGGCTTTCACGATCGAGATGGTGGGACGCGAGGATTTGCGCAACGCCATCGCGCTCAACTCCGTCATGTTCAATCTCGCCCGCATCGTGGGACCGAGCGCGGCCGGCCTGCTCGTGGCGATCGCGGGCGAAGGCGTGTGCTTTGCCCTCAACGCGCTGTCCTATGGCGCCGTGCTCACGGGCCTCGTTCTCATGCGCGTCCAGACGCGGCCTCGCCCGGTCGCGGAACATCCCCTGCGCGAATTGCAGGCCGGCATTGTCTATGTGTGGACGACACGGCCCATCCGGGTGGCGCTGCTGCTGGTTGCCGTCTCATCCTGCTTCGGCGCCTCCTATCTTGCATTGATGCCCGCTTTCGCACGCGACGTGCTGCATCAGGGTTCCGAGGGCCTGGGATTTCTCATGGCGACGGTCGGCGTGGGCGCTTTGTGCGGCGCCTATGCGCTGGCGCGGTTGCATGAGCGGCATCTGGCGCTGACGCCGATCATGTCGGCGGCCGGTTTCGGCCTCAGCCTGATCGCTTTTTCGCATTCGCATTGGCTGCCGCTTTCCATAGTGCTGCTGCTGCCGACGGCGTTCAGCCTCATGCTGCTCGGCGGCTCGACCAACACCATCATCCAGACGGCCACCGACGACCGCATGCGCGGCCGCGTGGTCGCGTTCTACGCCATGTCGTTCATGGGCATGATGCCCTGGGGTTCGCTGCTGCTGGGGGCGATTGCCAGCCGGATCGGCGTGGCCGATGCCGTCACCATCGGCGGCGCCGTCTGCGTGCTGGGCGCCGTGGGCGCCTGGTTCGACTGGAAACGGCCTACGGGGGAGACGCAAGGAAAATGAGTAGGGGGCTTCTGTTGCCCGGCGCCCCCCGAGCCGCGCTTACCTAATCACTTAGGCAGCGAGGGCCATTTCATTATCGTTGGCACCTGTACGAATAGCCCGATAACGGCGGATACCATACCGAGCGAAAGGTCAGCCTTTACACGTCCGTCGATCCTATTTCGCCCCCCTGTGGTGGAGGCGCCGGGTACCGCCCCCGGGTCCGGTCCGCTTATTACGCAGCCGTTTATCGCCATAGCCCGGGCAAGCCCGAACGGGAGTAATATAGGCGGTGAGGGCCGGGAATAGAAGGCACCTCGAAGAATGACGAAATTGCTAGAATCAAGCCCCGATTCGCAGACCATGCGTTAGTCATCCATGCGCCAATATCACGATCTGATGGAACTTGTGCTGAGACGCGGCGTGGAGAAGCACGACCGCACCGGCACGGGCACGCTGTCGGTCTTCGGACATCAGATGCGTTTCGACCTCGCCGACGGTTTCCCGCTTCTCACCACCAAGAAACTGCATCTCAAATCGATCGTCATGGAACTCCTGTGGTTCCTGCGCGGCGAGACGAATGTGCGCTGGTTGCAGGAACGCGGCGTCACTATCTGGGACGAATGGGCAGATGCCGAGGGCGAACTCGGCCCCGTCTATGGCTCGCAGTGGCGATCCTGGCCCACACCCGACGGCGGCTCCATTGATCAGATAGCACGCGTGATCGCGGACATCGAACGCAATCCCGATTCGCGCCGGCTCATCGTTACAGCGTGGAACCCTGCCGAGATCGCCAGAATGGCGCTGCCGCCCTGTCATTGCCTGTTTCAGTTCTACGTGGCGAACGGCCGGCTTTCCTGCCAGCTCTATCAGCGTTCGGCCGATATTTTCCTCGGCGTGCCGTTCAACATCGCGTCCTATGCGCTCCTCACCATGATGGTGGCGCAGGTGACGGGTCTGGCACCCGGAGAATTCGTGCACACGCTGGGCGACGCGCATCTCTATCTCAATCATCTCGACCAGGCGCGCGAGCAGCTTTCGCGGCAGCCCTATCCCCTCCCCCGCATGCGCCTCAACCCCGAAGCGAAAGACATCTTCGCGTTCCGGTATGAGGATTTCAAACTCGAGGACTACCGGGCCCATCCGAGTATCAAGGCCGAGATCGCTGTATGAGCGGGCTTCTGATCCGGGCCGGCACGCACGGCGACGAGAACATCGTTCACGAGCTTCTCTACGAGCTCGCGCAATATGAAAAGCTGACGGACAGGTTTCTGCTCACGCCGAAAATCATCGCGCGGGACTTCTTCGGTCCCGAGCCCGCCTGCTTCTGCGATCTTGCGTTCCTCGACGGCGCGCCGGCAGGCGTGATGACCTGGTATCCCATCTATATGAGCTTCTCTGCGTCACGCGGGCTGTTTCTGGAAGACCTGTTCGTGCGGCCGTCCCAGCGCGGCAAGGGTCTCGGCAAGGCCCTGCTCGCGCACCTCGCCAGGCGCGCCCTCGTCGAACGCCACCCTGCCATCGGCTGGTTCGTGCTCGACTGGAACCAGCCATCCATCGATTTTTATGAAAGCCTGCGCGCCGAACGCGCCAAAGGCTGGTTCAGCTATCGCCTCTCGGGCGAAGCCCTGGAAGATCTGGCGGCGTCGTGAGCCATATCGCACTCGTCGTCGCGATGGCGGCGAACGGCGTCATTGGCGCGGACGGCAAAATACCGTGGCGAATTCCCGAAGATATGCGGCACTTCAAAGCCGTGACTCTGGGAAAGCCTTGCATCATGGGCCGCAAGACGTGGGAGAGCCTGCCCAAAAAGCCCCTGCCCAGTCGCACCAATATCGTCGTCACGCGCGACCGCCAGTTTCGGGCCGAAGGCGCCTTAACCGCCGGGGCTCCCGACGCGGCGATCGAGCTTGCGAAAACGCTAGGCCCGGACGAAATCATGATCATCGGCGGCGCCGCAATCTATCAAGCCGCGCTACCTCAAGCTGCTCGCATTCATCTTACCGACGTGCATGGCGATTTCCCCGGCGACGCACGCTTCGCGTTCGATCGCAGCAACTGGCGCGAGACCGCGCGCGCGACGCATGCGACACCGGAGGGCCTGCGCTACAGTTTCGTCACGCTCGAACGGCGCTGACATATTTGCGTCGGGACGGCGCTTCACGTTAGCCTTTCGCAAAAGCAACATTCAGGGAAGAGACAATGTCCATTCGAGAACTCGCGACCGGCTTACGGTTTCCGGAAGGTCCCGTGGCGATGGAAGACGGCTCGGTGATCGTCGTCGAGATTGCTGCCGGCCGCATCACCCGCATCAAGCCCGACGGAAAGAAACAGACTGTCGCCACGCCGGGCGGCGGTCCCAACGGGCTCGCGATCGGACCCGATGGCGCGCTCTATGTTTGCAACAATGGCGGCAGTTTCACCTACCACAAGCGCCAGGGCTTGCTCATTCCCGGTCACGCACCCGCCACCCACAAGGGCGGACGCATCGAGCGCGTGGATATCGCGAGCGGCAAGGTTGAGGTGCTCTATGCGGAGTGCGACGGCGAGTCCCTTATCGCGCCCAACGATCTGGTTTTCGACACCTCGGGCGGCTTCTGGTTCACCGATCACGGCAAGACCACCGCGGAATTCCGCACGCATGGCGCGCTTTATTACGCGAAGGCAGACGGATCGAAGATCACGCGCGTCCTGCGCGAGCTGATCACGCCCAATGGCGTCGGCCTGTCGCCGGACGGCAAGACGGTTTTCTACGCTGAGACATTCCCCGGCCGCTTATGGTCTCTACCGCTTTCGGGCCCCGGCAAGGGAAAAAAAGTGGCAGGGTTCGCGCCCGGAGAATTCGTCGGCGCGTTTCCAGGACTCGCCTATTTCGATTCGCTGGGCGTGCAGGCGGATGGCGGCGTTTGCGTGGCGACGATTCTCGCCGGCGGTATCACGACGTTCTGGCCGGGCACGAAGAAAGTGAAACACACCGCGCTTCCCGACGTGCTGGTCACGAATATCTGCTGGGGCGGCAAGGGAATGAAGACGGCCTACATCACTTCTTCGGGCACGGGAAAGCTGCTCGCTATGGATTGGCCGAAACCGGGTCTGCGCCTCGCCTACAACGCGTGAACCGCCGCGCTATTCCATCACTATTCGGGGGCGTGGGCGCGCCGGCGCCCTGATCTTTTCAGCGACTGCGGCGGCAAGTACCAGAAAGGCCTGCGCCTCAAGGCTTTCCGGCGCCAGCGCCACGATAGGCGTGCCCGCATCCGACGTTTCGCGTATGGTTGGCACAAGCGGAATCTCGCCCAGGAACGGCACGTCCAGTTCTCCAGCGGTCGCACGCGCGCCGCCATGACCGAAGATATGGCTTTCGTGTCCGCAATGAGGGCACACGAACATGCTCATATTTTCAACAATGCCCAAAATCGGCACCTGCGTCTTCGCAAACATGGTGATGGCTTTGCGCGCGTCGATGAGCGCCAGATCCTGTGGCGTGGAGACGACGACCGCTCCCTTGAGCGGCACGCGCTGCGCAATGGTGAGCTGCGCATCGCCTGTGCCCGGCGGCATATCGACGACAAGCACGTCGAGCGGCGCCCAGGCAACATCGGCCAGCATCTGCGTCAGCGCGCTCATCACCATGGGCCCGCGCCATATCATCGCCTCGCTTTCCCCGACAAGGAAGCCGATCGACATCGTCTTCAGTCCGAATTTGACGATGGGCTCGAGCACTTTGCCATCGCGCGAGCGCGGTTTTTCGCGAATGGCGAGCAGGCGCGGCACCGATGGACCGTAAATATCCGCGTCGAGCAGGCCGGTCCTCAGTCCAAGTTTGTGAAGTCCAAGCGCCAGATTTACCGCAACCGTCGATTTGCCGACGCCGCCCTTGCCGCTCGCAACGGCGATGACCGCGTCCACACCGGGAACGCCTGCCGGGGGCTCTCGCGCCGGTGTATGGCCAGACGGCGCCTTTCGCGCCCCCGAATCCTGATGTGCCGTCAGAACCGCAGTGACCGAGAGGACACCCGGGAGCGCCGCAACGACGCGTTCACTGTTTTGGCGCAACGGTTCCGCGCTTGGTCCCCGTTGGGCCGGCACTTCGATGGAAAAGCCCACATGACCGTCGCGCACGACCAATCCCTGAATGAAGCCGGCGTCGACGAGGTTTTTTCCGCTTACCGGATCCACGATACCGGCAAGCGCGCCAAGTACGTCTTCGCGATTCACCGCCGCCATACGCCGATCACCTTCCAAGTCCGCCCGACCCGCAATGCAGCGCATCGACATCACGCCATGCTTCGTTGCGCCTGAGGGAAGATGCACATATAACCCCCTGACCTTGGGAAACCAAGGAACGGCAGCGTGATCGGCTGTCGCGCGATATGACCGGCGGTGTCTGACGTATGCCTTGGAACAATCAATCCGGAGATGGAAACGGCCAAGCGCCGCGCGGGCCGTGGGGGCGTGGTCCCACGGGCGGCGGCGGAAGCGCAGGCGGCCCATCGCCCGATCTTGAAGAATGGCTGCGCCGCAGTCAGGAACGCCTGCGCCGCATTCTACCCGGCGGTGCGCTTTCGGCCGGCGGCATCATCATACTGGCGCTCGGTTTGCTGATCGTGTGGCTGCTAAGTGGCGTCTATTTCGTCACCGCGCAGGAACAGGGTGTCGTTTTGCGTTTTGGAAAATATGTCGCGCGCACCGCGCCTGGCATCAACTACCATCTGCCATGGCCTATTGAAACGGTCATTACCCCCGAAGTGACGACCGTCAATCAGATCACGATCGGTTACCATTTAAGCGGCGATACGACCGATGATTCGGGCGCCGGCGACGTGCCGGAAGAAAGCCTGATGCTGACGGGCGACGAGAATATCGTCGATGTGAACTTCACCGTCGGCTGGGTCATCAAGGATGCAGGCGATTTTGAATTCAACATCGAAAATCAACCGCAGACCATCAAAGCGGTTGCCGAAAGCGCCATGCGCGAGGTGGTGGGACAGACGCAGATCGAGCCCATTCTCACGCAGGATCGCGCGCCCATAGAGAATCAGGTGCTCGAGCTCATGCAGCATACGCTCGATACGTACCACGCCGGCGTCGCGGTCACGCAGGTCAAGATGCAGAAGGCCGACACGCCTACCCAAGTAATCGACGCCTATCGCGACGTGCAGGCCGCGCGCGCGGACCAGGAGCGCATGCGCAACGAAGCCGAAGCCTACGCCAACAAGCTCATTCCCGAAGCGCGCGGCAGGGCGTCGAAGATCGTGCAGGACGCCGAAGCCTACCGACAGCAGGTCATCGCCGAGGCGGAAGGCGAAGCGAAGCGATTCCTGTCGGTTTATGCGGAATACAAAAAAGCGCCCGAAGTGACGCGGCGGCGCATGTATCTGGAGACCATGAGCCAGGTGCTGGGACCTATGAACAAGACCATCATCGACGACAGCGCGGGACACGGCGTGGTTCCCTATCTGCCGCTGCCGGGGCTCGACAGGCGCACGCCCACCGTCACTGTGACGGAACCTCCGGCGGCCGCGCCGGCAGCTTCCGGTGCGACGCAATGAACCGCACCGCACTCGTCATAGGCGTTTTGGTTTTTGCCCTGGTTCTGTGGTTGGGCTCGGCGAGCTTTTATACCGTCGATCCGACCGAGCAGGTGCTGGTGCTGCAATTCGATGCGCCCCAGGACGTCGTCACCGACCCGGGCCTGCACACCAAGATTCCGTGGATGCAATCGATCCAATATATCGACAAGCGGCTGCTCAACCTCGAGGCCCCGGCCGAGGAAGTGATCACGCAGGATAAGAAGCGCATCGTCGTCGACGCCTTTGCGCGCTGGCTCATCGTGGACCCTTTGCGTTTCTATCAAAGTCTGACGGACCAGCCGGGCGCGCAGCTCAGGCTGACGCCGATCCTCAGTTCCGATTTGCGCCGGGTGCTGGGTTCGCAAACCTTCGCGACGATGCTTTCGAGCGCCCGCGCCGATCTCATGCATGACATTCGCGACGACATGAATCAGGAATCCGGCCGCTATGGCATCCGGGTCGTCGATGTCCGCATCCGTCACGCCGATCTGCCGCTGCAGAACAGTGAAGCGATCTACCAGCGCATGCAGCAGGAACGCAAACGCGAGGCCAATGAATTTCGTGCCGAAGGTTCGGAAATCTCGCAGCGGATCCAGGCGCGCGCGGAACGCGAAAAGACCGTGTTGATCGCGGAAGCAACGCGCGAATCCCAAATCCTTCGCGGCGAAGGCGAAGCGCAGAAGACCCAGATTCTGGGCGATGCCTACGGACAGGACCAGGATTTCTTCGCGTTCTATCGCGCGATGCAGGCCTATCGCGATGCGCTGCCGCCCGATACGACGAATGTGATTCTCTCGCCCAACAGCGAATTCTTCCGCTATTTCAGTCAGGCCGGCGGTCCGGGCACACCATCGAAACGGTAGTTGCGTGCCCGGCGACCGAAGAAAATCCTTCATATTGAATGCCGCTTCGACAGCGGGATACAATTTGCGACACGCGACCGCAGACGTGATCGCCATGAATGAAAATCAACTCGACTTGCGCGCCGGGAAGGCGCCACAATGGCGCTAAGGGGGCATGACGTTCACTCGCCGGAGGAACCATGCCAAGCTATGAAATCTGCTATCTCGACGACGACGACACACTGGTCTTCACATTCGCCGCAGTCTGTGCGGACGACATGCGGGCCAAGGTTCTCGCGCATGCCATGAAACTGAGCGTCCACAAAAAATTCGAAGTCTGGAACGGCAGGACGCTGGTTTACGAGCGGCCATACGATCTCAGCAGAAGCACACCAAACCTATCGCCACCGCAGCAACCATTGCCCGAGCATGCCGCCTAGCGCGCCTACAAGTGCGATGCCAAGCGTATACCAGATAGCGACGAATGGCGCCGCGCTCTCGTCGCAATGGAACGCATAGACCCACGCGCCGGCAGCGCCCGCCAACAATCCCGCCGCTGCGCCGGCGACCACAAGGCGCGTGGGCGCGAGCCGCCGCAAGCCGAAGAAAGTCCCCGCGAACACCGGCAACGACAGCACGACGATGCGCCAGGGGCAAACATTCGCAGACGCACCCATGATGAGGTGCGCTCGTTCTGCCGGCTGCGAAGCTATCAGGCGAATCATCGCCATCGCAAAGAGCAGAAGCACAGGTAGGAAGACCATCGATTGCCAAAGGACGGCATTCACGCCCGGTCGGCCGAGGCGTTCGGTCAGGCGAAACGCAATCGCCGCCAGCACCAGCGTGTAACCGAACTTCATCCAGAACGCCGACGTGGCAACGACCGATCCGAGATCGGGACGAATTCCGAGCCATAGCCACATCGCAACGAACGATACGACCACTCCGCCTGCAACCCCTTCCAGCAGACGCACACTCGTCGCGTGGCGCGGAGCCGGCGCCACATCCGCGGACAAGCGTTCGATCAACTGCTCCGTCTGCACGTCACTCGCCTTTTCCGCCGCGCCAATCGCGGACTTTGTCGCTCAAGCTCTTCAGGCCGCGATGCAACCCCACGCGCACCGCGACTTCAGATCGTCCTGTCTGCGCCGCGGCTTCCGCCGTCGACATTCCCTCGATCTTCACTTTTCGGATAATGAGTTGCGACGCTTCCGGCAGCGTTTCGAGAAGCCGGTCGAGATCCCGCCGCGCCATGATCGTCTCGGCGTCCTGCATCTCGAACAATTCGCCGGCATCCTCGAGGGGCACGGTGGCCCGCACCCGCCGGCGCCGAAAGTGATCCGCAAGCTTGTAGCGTGCGATGGCATAAAGCCACGCCGTGAAAGGCTGAGCCGTATCGTAAGTCGCCCGGCGGGTATGGATCGCGATGAGCGTCTCCTGCACCAGATCCTCGGCGCTGGCGGGATCATGGTTCCCGAGCCGGCGCGCGAAGTAACGACGGAGCAACAGGCCGACAGCGGCCAGCAATCCGCGATAGGCCACCCCGTCGCCGGCCAATGCCGCCATCATCAACGCCTTCAGCTGCGTTTCAGCCGCGAGCAAACCCTCTCCTTCTCTCCCGTTCGTCCGGCACAGCCCAATCGTTACCGGGTGGGTCTACGCCCGATTCCCAACCGCAACGTACCGGATTGCAGGCCGATGTGGTGGATTTGACGTTCCCAAAACTCACGCGGGATACACGCTTTGGAACTTCAAAACCGAAAACCGCACCGGATTCAATGGATTGTCTGTCTGGCGAATGAGCCAAGCACCGAAATCAGGCGAAATTGACTTTGCCTGAAATTCCCGGTCGGGAATGGCGGAATTTTCGCTGGCGAAACGTCCCGCCCGCAGCAATCATCTTCTTTCGCACCGGGAGGGCGGCCGATGGGCGTTTTGCAGCGATGCTTCGAAGATTTGCGCAATTTCGCGCTGCAATTTCCCGAGACCCGGGAGGATCATCCGTGGGGCGAAAGCGCCATCAAGGTGCGCGGCAAGACATTCGTGTTCCTTGGCTGCAGCGAGGAAAGGCTTGGCATGTCGGTCAAACTGCCCCAATCGCGCGAATTCGCCCTCGAATATCCTTTTACGAAACCGACTCCATATGGGCTCGGCAAGAGCGGCTGGGTAACCGCGTCATTTGTCGCAAAGGAAAAGCCGCCGCGCGATATATTGGAAGCATGGATTGCGGAGAGCTTTCGCGCCATTGCGCCGAAAAAGCTCGCGAATGCGCTGGCGCAAAGCTCTGCGGGACACGCCGCCAAAATGAAGAAACCGCGCTCTTTGGCTTTGAAGTAAGCCGCCCACCGCTCACAGCCGGACAAAACTCTCGCCATTCCGGATATCCGCGGGAGTCACCCTCAGCCGCTTGTCTCTTGTTCTGGTCTTGCGGACCTGCATACGCGTGGCGCGCAGGCCGTCCGGGCCGAATTGCTTCATCGCAGTCTGCCAGGACGCATATTCTTCAACTGTCAGCGAATAGCGCCAGCACGCCTCGTCGAGGCTGAGCAATCCACCTTGCACGGCGGCAACGACCGCGGCTTTCCGGCACGCAACCCAGCGTTTGGTGTCCGCCGGCGGCAGGTCCGCCAAGACAAGATGGTTTTCATCCGGCCCCGTCGCATAACTGTATCGGGACCCCGTGTTTCCGGACATCGCTGCGCTTCCAATATGGCTACCGGAGCACAACCGCGATGGGACGAGGTTCGTTCCCTGCTACGACCGGCCTTCTGAAGCCGCGCTTAACGAACGGAAAATCCGCTGCCTGGAGAGAACCGGGCGCAATTCCAACAGCCGCCGGCAGATTCAGCCCAGGCTGCGCCCGATCCAAACGACGCGGCCGACGATGGAAATATCGTCGGGCTGGATATTGTCATAGGTGCGGTAGGCCGGATTGTCAGACTTGACGGTCAACAGCTTCGTCACCGGATGCATCGAAACGCGTTTGACCTGCAACATGTCGTCGATACGGATGACGTAAAGTCCTTCGCGGCGGGGATTGTTCTGGCCGGGATCGACCAGCGCGTGATCGCCGTCGTGCAGCGTTTCCCACATGGAATCGCCCGAAACTTCCAGGACGAAGAGCTTGCGGGTCTCGCTTGAAATCCGCCGCAACCATTGCTCGCGAAACATCAGATGGCCGCTGGGTTCCGTTTCGGCGGGAATGGCGCCGGCACCAGCCGCGGCCCTTAAGTCGAAAACAGGAACAGAAAGATAATCGGCGCTGACGCGCGTTTCGCCCGCAATGTCGCCAATACTGACATCGAAGATCTTGGCGAGCCGGCGCAGAAGCGGCAGCGACAATCTTTGATCCTGGCGCTCGTAGCGTCCGATCGACACCGCTGTCGTGTTCAGCCGATTGGCGAGTTCCTGCTGCGAAAGGCCCCGGGCGTGCCGTAGTTTTGAGAGATTGTTCATATGCGGCGGTATACCGCATCGGTTTCGTCATAACTACAACCAATTTGGTTGACACGAAAGCTTTTTTGGTTATATTTGACGTTGAAACGCTCGGATCTGAGAAATCTGGCCATGAAACGCGAAAAAGCCGCCGAAGCTGTCGGATTGACTGCAAAACAGCTTGCCTGCCTTCGCGCCGTCGAAGCGCACCACGCAAGGACGGACAGCATGCCGAGCGTGGAACAATTGCGCGCGGCGCTTGGCCTTGCTTCGAAAAGCGGCGCCGTGAGGCTTCTGACACAGCTCGAACAACGCGGTGCAATCAGGCGTCTCTCCGGCCGTGCACGTGCCATTCGCGTGTTACGGGAAGAAACCTGTCCGCATTGCGGTAAATCCGTCGATAGCGGACCAGCGCAAAAAGAACCGAAGGCGCTGCGAACATGACGTCATCGCGAACGCCGCACCTCCCTGCGCATACCGCGAGCCGCGTCTATCGCGATGCGCATGCGCTCTACCGACGCGCTTTTGTGAGAGGCGATGTGGGCGCAATCGAGGATGCCTTCAGCCGGATGCAGGAAATCGGCCGCGCCTTCGAGGAAGGCGCGAGATGGGCACAAACGCAATCCAGTGCAACGAGAAAGGCAAGACCGTGACGAAACGCAAACGTGACGAACAAGAAACGGGCGCGTCGTCGCAAACGGAGCGATTCACACCGAAAGCTGGCCCCGGCGATCTCTATGTCCAGGAACTCGTCTCCGCCAGGAACGGCCGCGAATTTCGTTACCGCAACATTGGCGGAGATCCGCTCACGCTGGCCCATGCGCGCGGACGCATCTCGAACGAGCAATTCGCAGCAGGCGAAACGTTGCGCGAGATCTACGAGCGGCGCGCAACCACGGGACATGACAGCACCGATCTCGGCTGGAGCCCGGGCGGCGGCCTCAGCGTACCTTTCACGCAGGTGCAGGTGGATGCGATCAAACGGCTGGACCGCATCAGGATGCAGTTGAAGGCGCGCGACTGGATCATCCTCGAAAAACTGTGCTGCGAAGGCTGGCCGATGGCCGACGCTGTCCGTGCCGCCACGCTTTGCCATCCAAGCGGCGTTCTCATGCGCGTTCGGGAAGCACTCGACGAACTTGTCGACGCACTCAGCGCTCTCAAATCCGCGTGATCGAACAGGCAGAGGTCCAAAAGCCCGCCTTTCTGGCCGCAGGACCGGTCGCGTGAATGCGCAATGAACGGACGCTTCAGAACGAGTTCAATGCACGCCCTTCATTCTCGCCGACATTCGCAGGCCGCCAATGGTGGCGTGCCGGCAAACAGAAGAGGAATGAAGTCATGAGTCTCGCAAGAAGCGCTTTCATCGCAGCGCTGAGTCTCACGGCGCTTGCCGGCACGGCGGCAGGTGCTTCAGCGCAAACTTATGGAGCGAGCCATCAGGCTCAGCACTGCCAGGTGCAAGCCAGCGGCCATCAAGGCCACCGCCACAAGGGCCGCTTCGCGAAGGAGAGAGCCCAGATCCGCAAGGAGCTGAGCGAAGGCAAAATCAGCAAGGAGCAGGCCCACGCGGAACTTCGGCAAATTCGCGTGGAGCGCAAGCAGATGCGCGAAGCGCGGCTGGAACACCGCCGCCAGTATGACGGTCAGAACCAGTATGGCGCGCCCGCCGGATACGGCGCTCCCGATCAACAGGAAAACGGATACAGCGGCCCCCGCTGAAATAGCACAGCCAACAATGCGCCGTTTTGTACGGCGCGGAACTGAGAAGGAGAAGTGACATGAACACGATTGCAAAACTTGCATTGGGCGCCCTCATGCTTGGCGGCGCGGCCGCGACGAGCACCGCGCCGGCGAATGCGGGCGTGAATGTCGGCGTGTCGGTGGGAGTGCCGGGCGTCGCGGTCGGTTACCGCGATCCGTGCTACCGGCCGCTGCGTTTCCGCCCCGCCTATTGCGGCTATCCGGTCTATGCCGGACCGGCGGTCTATCTCGGCGGTGGTGTGTATCACGGTCCGCTTCGCTACCGCTGGAACCACGGCGTGCGGGAATTCTGGTTCCATGACGGCTGGCACCGCGCCGGTTACTGGCGCCGCTGAGCCGAACCGTGCCTGACGCTCACCGGCCCCGGCGCGAACACGCCGGGGCCGCGCGTTTGCAATGTGACCGGCGCGCGCGGATATGCCAATCTACCGGTGTAGCGGAATGTAACGGGCGCCCGCCAGGCGCCACCACACGAGCACCTGACAAATGATGCGGCGCCTCGATGGCCCGGCATAAAAAAGGCAAGTCGCCGAGGCGCCATTGTTTATGCGAAGGCTGAATTGGATCGTTGTCGTGTTCGGCGGCCTCCTCCTGGCGGGGTGCGCGTCATCCGCTCCGGACGCCGCCAACGATCCGTTCGAATCGGCCAATCGCGCCGTCTACAATCTGGACGAACCGTTCGACAAATACGTTGTCCTCAATTTGGCGGGACTCTACATCCGGAATGTCCCCCGACCCCTGCGTCGCGGCGTGCAGAATGTTCTCGACAATTTCAGCGCACCGGCGACGTTCGCCAACGATGTCTTGCAGGGCGAATTGGGCCGCGCAGGAGTGGCCGCGGGACGGTTCGCGCTCAATTCGACTGTGGGTTTGGGAGGCCTTTTCGATATTGCCGCCAAAAACGGCTTGCGCCAACACATGTCGGATTTCGGTCAGACTTTAAGCGTGTATGGCGTAGGCGAAGGCCCCTTCCTGGTGCTCCCGATTATAGGTCCCGAGCCGCCCCGCGATCTTGTGGGCGATACTGTAGACCTGTTCCTCAATCCGCTGGCATGGCTTCCGCCGGACGCGCCCCTCGCGCAACACATAGCGGTTTCGGCAGGTCTGAAAATCACTGATCACTATATGGACCACGCCCGCAACATTTTTCTCCGACGCGAACTCGAAAAAGGTTCGCTCGACTCCTATGCGACGATGCGGAGCACCTATCGCCAGCGGCGAAACAACGAAATCGCGGGCGGCAAACCGACCGTGGACCAATAAAGCGGGTTTACTTGCGCTATATACGGCGAGGGTGGATAACGCCCCGGTGCCCTGGGAAAGAGAGGCGACGGCCGGACGTGGGAGAAATCGTCAATCTGCGCCGTGCGCGCAAGTCAAAGGCCCGGCTCGAACGCGAAAAAGAAGCCGCCGCCAGCCGGGCGCGACATGGTGCGCCCAAAAAAATGCGCCTCGCAAACGAAGCGGAAACACGCAAACATATCGAGACGGTTGAGGCGCACAGGATGGAAAAGCCCGCGGACAGCAAGGATTGAAATTCGCGACAGATACCGGACCTGCTGTTAGCATCCGGGCCGACTCATGACCGCAGAAAACCGCTTCATCGATCCGCTCGACGCCGCCTTTGGCGACGAAGCGAAAACGCGAATTCTGGCGCGCGACCCGCGCTATCTGGAAGGCCTGAACAATGAGCAGCGCGAGGCCGTTCTGTCACTCGACGGCGCGGTGCTGGTGTTGGCCGGCGCCGGGACCGGCAAAACGCGTGTGCTGACGACACGCCTGGCCCATATCCTCGCGACACGGCGGGCTTGGCCCGGACAGATCCTGGCGGTCACGTTCACCAACAAAGCGGCGCGCGAAATGAAGGAGCGCATCGGCACACTCATCGGCGGTGTCGTCGAAGGCATGCAATGGCTGGGCACGTTTCACTCCATCGGCGCGCGCATCCTGCGCCGCCACGCAGAACTTGCTGGCCTCAGATCGAATTTCACAATCCTCGATGCCGACGACCAGCTGAGGCTCATCAAGCAGGTGGTGGAAGCCGCCAATCTCGACGAGAAGCGTTGGCCGGCGCGAACGCTCGCCTCCTTCATCGACGGGTGGAAAAATCGCGGACTCGCGCCTGCCGATATTCCAGAGGGCGAAGCACAAGCTTTCGCGTTTGGCAAAGGCCGGGCGCTCTATCGAGGCTATCAGGAGCGGTTGAGGTCACTGAACGCCGCCGATTTCGGCGATCTGTTGCTCGAATCCCTCAACGTCCTCAAGAGCCAGCCCGATATACTCGCCGAATATCGCGAACGTTTCCGCTACATGCTGGTTGACGAATACCAGGACACGAACGTCGTCCAGTATCTGTGGCTCAAACTGCTGGCGGGCTCCAGCGGCAATATCTGCGTGGTGGGCGATGACGATCAATCGATCTACGCCTGGCGCGGCGCCGAGATCGAAAACATCCTGCGGTTCGAGCGCGATTTTCCCGGCGCGAAAGTGATCCGTCTCGAACGCAACTACCGTTCGACGCCCGCGATCCTGGCCGCTGCGTCGGGCCTCATCGCCGCGAACAAGGGCCGACTCGGCAAGACGCTGTGGACGGAAGGCGACTCAGGCGATCGCATCAAAGTGCAGGGCGTGTGGGACGCCGAAGAAGAGGCGCGTGCGGTAGCGACCGACGCCGAGGCGCTGCATCGCGACGGTCACTCTTATGCGCAGATGGCGGTGCTTGTGCGCGCCAGTTTTCAGATGCGCGAATTCGAAGATCGCTTCCTGTCGCTGGGCATTCCCTATCGCGTGATCGGCGGTCCGCGTTTCTACGAGCGTGCCGAAATCCGCGACGCGATGGCTTATCTGAGGCTCGTGGCGCAGGGTGACGACGACCTCGCCTTCGAACGCATCGTCAATCGTCCCAAGCGCGGCATCGGTGACGCCAGCGTCGCGGCGCTCCACAAATTCGCCCGCGCACGCTCCGCGCCCTTGCTCGCGGCGGCCCACGAAATCTCTGATACCGACGAGGTGCCGCCGAAAGCGCGCAAGGCGCTGGGCGATCTCGCCGCCATGATCGGCCGCTGGAGCGACGCGGCCCGGCACGTACCGCATGTGGAACTGGCGGAAACCGTACTCGACGAATCCGGTTACACAGACATGCTGAAGAACGACAAATCCGCCGAAGCGCCGGGCCGACTGGAAAACCTGAAGGAACTGGTGCGCTCGATGGAGCAGTTCGAGTCCCTCGCCGCGTTTCTCGAACATGTTTCATTGGTTATGGAACTCGAACAGAACGATACCGAGGACCGTCTCAACCTGATGACGTTCCATGCGGCCAAGGGGTTGGAATTCGACACCGTGTTTCTGCCCGGCTGGGAGGAAGGATTGTTTCCTTCCCAGCGAACCATGGACGAAAGTGGCCTTGCCGGCCTGGAAGAGGAACGCCGACTTGCCTATGTCGGCCTCACGCGCGCGCGAAAGCGCGTGCGAGTCAGCTTCGCCGCCAACCGCCGCGTGCATGGTAATTGGCAAAGCGCCCTACCCTCGCGTTTCATTACGGAATTGCCGGAGGAACAGGTCGAGGCCGTGGTGGATGAGGGATTCTATGGCGGCTATGTCGGCTTCCGCGACAATGCCGCGAATGCGGGTTTCGCGAGTTCCTATGACAGCCCGGGCTGGCGGCGCGCCCAGGCCAATCGCGCGTCAAATACCGTTCGCACACGTCCACCCCTCATAGAGGGGCAGGCCCACGTCGTGCAGACGACCGATCCGCGATCTTCGGCCTATAGTAATGGCGACCGCATCTTTCATCAGAAATTCGGCTATGGCCGCGTCGCTTCGGTCGAGGGCAACAAACTTACCGTCGATTTCGACAAGGCCGGCACCAAACGCGTCATCGACGACTTCGTGACGCGAGCGTGACCAGTGAGCACGTAGGAAACCGGCTGCCTTACTTCTTGCAATCCATTGGCGCAGCGGACGTCAGCGCCCGATCGCCCGGGAAACTGAAGGCATGACCGAGCGCTTTGGATGGCGATTGCCGCTCGAACCAGGGCAATAGCGCCTCGTTCTGCAAGGTGTAGAGCTTGGGTAGTCCGTTCAGGCTGCCCCACTGATCATAGAATTGCAGGTCCGCCGGCGCATCTTCGATGGCGTCGCCGACTTCGATAAATCGCTGAAAACACCTGTTGCGGTCGAACGCGTCGCCCCATTGCTGCGTCAAGCTCGTCCCCAGGGGATCGTGAATCACTTCGGCCACTTCATGGCTCAGCGTTGCGGCGTTGGGCGAAGGAATGCCGAGCGCATCGCCTGCACCCTCCAACCAGGAATTGTAAATATAAACGAGCGCCTGCGATTTCTGATTGGCGTAGAGAAAGGAATGATAGCCGAATGCGTCATGTTCCAGCGCATTGTAAGTATTGAAAATCACGAGCACGCTGGGAGACGAGAAATCCCGTGTCCATTGCGCGAGCGGCTTGTCGATGACGGAATCGTCCTTGATGATCGCCAGCAATTTACCGGATTTGGCCTGCACGACCTGAACCGAGCCCTTGGGCGCGGTAATGTCGAGCGTCTGCGCGACGCTGGGAGAAAGAACGGTTCCCCAGGAATGCGCCGCTTCTGGGAATTCGGTATGCAGCATTGCATCGCCGAATTGCCGCACCCCGCTGTCATAGAACGACGGATAGAAAATAGGGCTGCCCTCGACGCTGGCGGTGGCCTTCGACGCGTCCAGCACGAGAGGCTTTCCGTTGACAAGGTAATCAGGAACGGTGAGGCGGACCGGCACAATGACCGTGAGAACCACCGTCTGCTTGCGGGAACTGGGGTGCGATCCAACGAAGGTATAGCTGAATTGCTGGTTCTTGATCGAGAACTCTTCCGTCCAGGTCGGCAGCGTGACGAGCGCGCCGTCCGCGAGCGATTTTCGGACGCTGTCCAATTCCGCCGCGCTGTGGAATTCCCCGATATTGCGATAGCCGGGATTTGGCTTCGAATCGACGGACGCAGCGGCCTCGGGCGTCTTAAATCCAGACTGCTCCTGCGCCAGGGCCGGACCAGCCGCGATCAGAAGCAAAGCCGTGACGGCGGCGATTGCGCTGCGCATTTTCCCCTCCCTGAACGATGCGCGCCACCATGGCCGCGACTACAGGCTGGCACTATACACACCTAACCGTGGCTTTGTCAGGGCGCGGAACATATGGTGAATGAAAAAATGCCCGGTCCACCTCTCTGGAAGGCATCCGTCACATCCCGGAAAGAAGACGCACAGGATGTAGCGGCCCTGTTCGAGATAACACCGCCTGTCCCGCAGGCCGTCCTGATCGACGAGGAGCCGTTCGGCGAGCATGCCACGGTAGAGGCGCTGTATGCGCAAAAGCCGGACGGCGAACTGATTTCGCGGCTCTCCGGACGCCAGGTGCACGTCTCACTCCTGCCCGATCAGGACTGGATCAAGCTCTCCCATGAAGGGTTGCCGCCCGTGCGTGCGGGCCGGTTCTTCGTCTACGGCGCCCATGATGCCGGTCAGGTTCCGCTCGCCGTCATTCCCATTCGCATTGAGGCGGGGCTTGCCTTCGGGACGGGCCATCATGAAACGACCGCCCTCTGTCTGGCGCTCATGAACGATCTCGCCAAGCGGAAAAACTTCGAAAAAACCCTCGATCTGGGTTGTGGAACAGGCCTGCTCGCGATCGGCGCCGTGAAGCTGTGGCGCAAGAAAGTGCGTGCCAGCGACATTGACCCGGTGGCCGTCGGTGTCGCGCGCGAGAACTCCCAGGCGAATGGCGTGGCCCCCTGGGTCGACGCGGTCGTAGCCGACGGCCTGGGAAATCCCGCCCTCACGGCGGCGGCCCCTTACGACCTGATAATTGCCAACATTCTCGCAGGACCACTCACGCGGCTCGCCCCCCAGATTGCGCCCAGCCTGGCCCGGCGCGGCGCACTGATCCTTTCCGGCCTGCTGGGCGGCCAGGAAAACCTCGTCCTTGGCTTCTATCGGCATCGTGGGCTCATACTGCGCGAAATCCGCCGCGACGGCCCGTGGTCGGCACTTTTGCTTGAGAGGCCGTGACGGGCGGGCTAACGTCGCCGGATGGACAAAAACGCCCCCTTCCAAAGCTTCGAAGACCAATCCGATGCCGCGACCTGCGCCCCGCGATTGGCCGCCTTGCGCGCAGAATTCGACCGCCTTGGTCTCGACGGTTTCGTCGTGCCGCGCTCCGATGAGCATCAGGGCGAATATGTGCCCAAGCGTGCCGAGCGCCTGGCCTGGCTCACATCTTTCACAGGTTCGGCCGGCGCGGCCGTCGTGTTGCGGGATCGCGCCGCCATTTTTGTGGACGGCCGCTACACCTTGCAGGTGCGCCAGCAGACCGACACGAAATTGTTCGAACCGCGCGATCTCATCGCGGAGGGACCGGCAGCGTGGATCGAAACGAACGCGCACCCGGGCGCCCGGCTCGGTTACGACCCCTGGCTGCATACGGAAGCAGGCGTCGAAAGCCTGCGAGCAGCGGTGGACAAGGCAGGTGCGCAACTCGTCTCTTGTCCGGCCAACCCCATCGACGCCGCCTGGAAGGATCAGCCGCCACCGCCCCTGGCCAAAGCCGTTCCCCATGCATTCGCGCTTTCCGGCGAGTCCGCCGAATCGAAGCGCACCCGCATCGCCGAGGATGTGAAAGAACTGGGCGCCGATGCGAGTGTCATCACGCTTCCCGATTCCGTTTGCTGGCTGCTCAACATTCGCGGCGGTGACGTGTCGCATGTTCCGCTGGCGCTCTGCTTCGCGATTCTGAATGCCGACGGCTCGACCGATCTTTTCATGGATGCACGAAAGAGCTCGCCCGAACTCGTTCAGCATCTCGGCAATGCCGTTCGCCTGCGCGAGCCGGGCGAATTTCAAACCGCCCTCGACGCTCTCAAGGGCAAAACGGTCGTCGTCGATCCCTATACGTGCGCATCGGCCATTTTCGATCGTCTGCGCAAGGCAGGCGCGGCCATCCGGCGCGCTCCCGACCCCTGCCAATTGCCAAAAGCCTGCAAGAACGCCGTCGAAATCGAAGGCATGCGCCAGGCGCACATTCGCGATGGTGCAGCGCTGACGCGTTTTCTGGCCTGGATCGCACGCGAGGCGCCGAAGGGCCATCTCACCGAAATCGAAGCCGCAGAGGCGCTGGAGGGATATCGCCGCGCGACGGGGGCGCTCTCCGACCTGAGCTTCGATTCCATTTCAGGCGCGGCGCCGCACGCCGCCATTCCGCATTACCGCGTGACGCGGTCGAGCAATCGCCGGATCGCCCGCAACGAAATCTTTCTCATCGATTCCGGCGGACAATATCCCGACGGCACGACGGACGTGACGCGCACGATGATCGTGGGGCAGCCAAGCGCGGAGATGCGCGACCGTTTCACCCGCGTGCTCAAGGGACATATCGCGCTGGCGACGTTGCGGTTTCCCGAAGGCACGACGGGTACGGCACTCGACGCTTTCGCGCGCAAGCCCCTGTGGGATGCGGGCCTCGACTACGATCACGGCACGGGTCATGGCGTAGGCAGCTATCTGGGCGTGCATGAAGGTCCGCAAAACATTTCCAAGCGGCCGATCCAGCAGACCCTGAAGCCGGGCATGATCTGCTCCAACGAGCCGGGCTATTACAAGGCCGGCGAATATGGCATCCGCATCGAAAACCTCATCGTGGTCACTGAGCCCGAAGACGTGAAAGGCGGCGAACGCGGCATGATGTCGTTCGAAACGATCACGCTTGCGCCGATCGATCTCGATCTCGTGGAGACCTCGCTGCTCACAGCGGCGGAGCGCGACTGGCTCAACGCGTATCATGCGCGCGTCAGGACGGCATTGACGCCTTCCGTCGACGATGAAACGCGCGCCTGGCTCGAACGCGCGACGAGAGCGATCTAGTACCAACCGCGCGGGTCCTTTCCATGAAACGCGACACAGTTGCTCCCGAGGGCCGGGTTCATCGCCTCACACTCGACAGCGAGGCTCTCAGGGGCAATGTGCTGGGCGATCCCACGCTCCGCATCGTCGATGTCTATGTCCCTGCCGGCGTCAAGCCCGATGGCCTCCCCCTGCTCGTCGATCTCGTGGGCTTCACGGCGGGCGGACCTGCGCATACCAATTGGAAGAACTTTACCGAGAACGTCCCCGAACGGTTGGACCGCCTGATCGCGTCGGGCGCCATGCCGCCCTGCGTCGTGGCGTTTCCGGATTGCTTCACGAAGCTCGGCGGCAACCAATATATCAACAGCGCCGGCATGGGTGCTTGGGCGGATTTCCTGCTTAGGGAAGCTGTTCCGCTTGTGGAACGAGAACTCCGCTGCGGCGGCCAAGGCGCACGCGGCGTATTCGGCAAGAGCTCCGGCGGCTATGGCGCGATGGTTCACGCACTGCTGTATCCCGAATTCTGGAGCGCTTCGGCATGCCATTCGGGCGATATGGGTTTCGAGCATTGTTACCTGCCGGAATTTCCGCGCCTGCTGCGCGCGCTCGCGAAAACGGGCGGCTCGATCGAAAAATGGGTGACGGATTTTCACGCTGCAGCGAAAGTGAAGGACAACGACGTCCATGATCTTATGACTCTCGCCATGTGCGTGACCTACGATCCGGACCCGGCTGCACCCTTTGCGGTGCGCCTGCCCGTCGATCCCGTGACCTGCGAGCTCAGCGAGGAGCGTTGGAGGAACTGGTTGGCGTGGGACCCGCTCACATTGGCGGAAACGCGCGGCGCGGGCCTCAAGAAACTCAAGATCCTCTATTTCGATTGCGGCGATGTCGACCAATACAATCTGGTCTATGGCGCCAGGCGCCTGCACCGCGCGCTCGAAAACCAGGGCGTTCCTCATGTTTACGAGGAATTTCCCGATAACCACAGTTCCGTCGACTACCGCATGGATATAAGCCTGCCCCTGCTCGCGAAGGCGTTGAGCGGCGCAGCGCGGTAGCCTAGACTCCAGCTTGGGCTAAGCCATGCTCCCATGGGGAAATTCATGCGCCGTATTTTCGTCACCCTGCTCGCCAGCGCATGCCTCGCCGCCTGCTCGGTCTACCCCGTGAACCAGGACCCGGACGGCATGATCTACCGGCGGGAAGCCAATCAGGTGCTGTTCGCCCTGCAGGCCTATCACCACGACAGGAACGCGTTTCCCGCTTCGCTGGGCGCCCTCGTGCCGCAATACCTGCCCAGCCTGCCGGACTCGCCCGAGCTGCAATACACCGCGCTCGATGGCTCGCTTGCCTATCACTACATTCCGACCTGGCCGCAACTGCGCCCCGTCCGCTGCAACTCCGTCGGCGACACGACGAACTGGCATTGCGAAGAACATCTGCTGTGACGGCGCCAGCGTCCGCCTACGCAAGCAGCCCGGCGTAGCGCTCGCGCAGCATGTTTTTCTGTACCTTGCCCATGCTGTTGCGGGGCAGATCCTCGACGAACACCACGCGTTTCGGCAATTTGTAAGCGGCCAGCCGCTCTTTCAGCGCAGTTTTGAGTCCGTCTTCCGACAGCTTCGAATTGGGCTCGCACACGACAACGGCTACAACGCCCTCTCCAAAATCCGCATGCGATAGTCCGAAAACTGCAGATTCGACGACCCCTTCCAGCGCGTCGATTTCGCTCTCGATCTCTTTCGGATAGACATTGAACCCGCCGGAGATGATGAGATCCTTGCCGCGCCCGACAATGTGCACATAGCCGCGCTCGTCGATCATGCCCAGATCGCCCGTGATGAAAAAACCATCCGCGCGGAATTCGGCGTTCGTCTTTTCGGGCATCCGCCAATAACCCTTGAACACATTGGGACCGCGAACTTCGATCATTCCGATCTCGCCCGCGGGAAGTTCGGCGCCGGTACCCGGATCGCAAATGCGCAAGGCGACGCCCGGCAACGGGAAGCCGACCGTCCCGGCAACGCGCTCGCCGTCATACGGATTGGACGTGTTCATGCTCGTTTCGGTCATGCCGTAGCGTTCCAGGATTGCATGTCCCGTGCGGCGGCAGAATTCACCGTGGGTTTCCGCGAGCAGCGGCGCCGAGCCGGAAACGAACAGGCGCATATGGACGGTCGCCTCGCGTGTGAGCCGCTCGTCCTGCAGCAGGCGCACGTAAAATGTGGGCACGCCCATCAATGAGGTTGCCTGCGGCAGGCAGCGAAAGATCGCGTCGGGGGCGAATTTCGGCAGCAGGATCATCGAGGCGCCCGCCGCCATGACGATGTTGGTCGCAACAAAAAGCCCGTGGGTGTGGTAGATCGGCAGCGCGTGCAGCAGGACGTCCGCATCTGTAAAACGCCAAAGCTCTCTCAAAGCCAAACAATTCGACGCCAGATTGTCGTGCGTGAGCATGGCGCCCTTCGACCGTCCAGTGGTTCCGGAGGTATAGAGAATGGCGGCGAGATCGTCGGCGCGACGCGGGGCATCCGCGAACGCGGCGGGACAAGACGCCGCCTTCTCAAGCAGAGTGACCGTTCCGCCGTCGTTTCCCAGCGTTTCGACATGCGCGATGCCTAACCGCATCGCCAATTCGCCGATGGCACCTTTCTTCTCGGGCGCGCAGACGACCAGGCGCGGTTCGGCATCGGCAAAGAAATATTCCAGTTCCGGCAGCGTGTAGGCCGTGTTCAACGGCAGATAGACGGCGCCCGTGCGCAGACAGGCGAGATAAAGCAGCAGGGCGTCCGCGCTCTTTTCCACCTGCACCGCGACGCGATCGTCCGGCGCCACACCAAGCGCGACCAGTGCGTTGGCTAATCGGGCAGATCGTTCACGCATCGCGGCATAGGTGATCGTCGTGCCATCGGGGAGCACGATGAAAACGCGTTCGTCGGGCGCGGTCTGCGAAATATTTGAAAACAGATTTTCGGACATTTCACCTCTTCACAACAGCTTCCGTTGAACCGGCGTTGAAAGATATCATGAACCGGCGGGCCTCAAGGACCACGCAAGATGAAAAGACAAATTGCCTGGGAATGGCTGGAAAGCACCGGCCTCGAATATTGCACTGTTGAGGAAACCGCCGACGGGATCTGCGTCCGTGGCCTTGTCGTGGCGGACTTTTCCGGTGCCATGCTCAGGCTTCGCTACGAAATCCAATGCGAAACGGGCTGGCGGTTCCGCAATGCCGTTATCGAATCGCGACATGGCGAAAATCTCAAGACGCTTTCCCTGTCCGCCGATTCGCGGCGCGATTGGAGCGCCGACGGCGCACCGCGCCCTGATCTCACCGACTGCACTGCAATCGACATCGAAGGCACGCCCTTCACGAACACCCTGCCCGTCCGTGGCTTCACCTTCCGGCCCGGCGAGTCGAGAACGTTCGACATGGCCTATATTCGAATCCCGGATCTGGCCGTCGCGCGCGCCGGGCAGGAATACACCCGCCTCGACGCGACCCATTTCCGCTACCTGAGCCTCTCGAGCGGGTTCACCGCCGATCTCGACTTCGATGCCGACGGGCTCGTGAAGAACTATCCCGCCATCTGGCGAATGATCTAACGTCAGTTCCCACAGACACGCCTAACATTGCGCGCCTGATGTATGCGAACGCGTTGCCTTCCATTAATCTGCAAGGAACGAGCACGAGCAGCTTGGCTTCGGGACGATAACTATATCTGATCGAGACGAACCAATTCGGCCGAACGAACAGGAGAAACGCGCATGTCTACCGGATCGCAAATCAAAGCTCGGCTGCAAAGCTATATCGACAGCCTGGCGTCCGGCGATGTCGATCTGGTGATGACGCACTATGCCGACAATGCAACCTGCGAGGACCCCGTAGGCGGTACGGTGTATCGCGGCCTCGCGGAAATCCGGAATTTCTATGCCAGGGCTATGGACGGACAAAAATTGCGGATCGAACCGCTGACGCCGCTTGTCAGCACGTCGACCAACTACGCCGCCATGGGCGCCCGCGTCAAAACCCGAAACGGCACGCTGCATTTTGTCGAAACGCAGCTCTTCAACGACGAGGGCAAAATCGTCGAGATGCGCGCCTATTACGATCCCGCAGATATCGAACCCGCATGAAGCGGGTCCGCTCATCGTTGATATAGAGCGAAAAAAATCTCACGTATCGGCAGGACGACGTTTTCGATTGGTCAGATAGATCAATCGGTTATCGGATTTCACAGAATCCCGATGCAGAATTAACAGCGAGTTATCAGGGAACTGTTCCGGACCGAACAGGGATTTCTTTCGCCGTTTCCGCCGATTTTGCGCGTTACAGACCGGGTGTTTTCCGACGTTTTTTGGACCGCCAACAATGGCCGCCAACAAAAACCCGCCGCTCGTTTCCGAGCGCCGGGCGCGCCATGCCGTTATGACGAAGATTATAGAGCGTTTGATCAAACCCGTCATGCGAACATTTTGAGCACGCGGCATTCTGTCCCGCGCCGTTGCGGTTTCCATTTCGCCGATCAGCGCGCCTGCCATGGATCGAAGAGCGTTACGCCGATCGATTCGAAATCGCCGGCGTTGCGCGTCACGAGCGTAAGGCCGTGTACCAGCGCCGTCGCTGCGATCAACGTATCGATGACAGGAAGGCTTCGCCCCGCCGACAATTCGCCCCAGCGTCTCGCAGCCGCGGCGTCGACGGGAAGCGCGCGATCGGCAAAGCCGGTTTCGATGCCGTCAACCCAGACGCCGAGCTGGTCGGCCGCAGCGGGATCGGCTCGGCGCTTCGCGCTGACGCCCTTGCGCAATTCTCCCAGTGTCAGAACGCTGATGAACAGGCCTGCCGCGTCGGCAGCGGTGAGGAAGGCGACCACGTTGCTATCGGCTCGCTTCTTGCGCGTTTCCGAAATGACATTGGTGTCGAGAAGGTAGCCGCCCGCCACAATCAAAGCTCAACGGCACGTCCGGCATCGCGATCGCGCGGGACGGAGAAATCATCGACCTTGGGACCGCCCAGCAGATACGCCTTGAAGTCCGGCTTGTTGGCAGCGAGTGCGCGGTAGTCCTCGATCGAAAGCACGACCGCCCGCTCCGCGCCGTGACGGGTGATGGTCTGAGGCCCCTCGGTATGGGCGCGCTCGATGATTTCGCTGAAATGCGCCTTCGCATCCTGAACCTGCCACGTCGTCATAGCTGTACCTTTTCATATTAATCTGGTCATATTATATGAATTCTGGTCAGAATTCAACCTCACTCTAACAGTGCCGGAACCTTTCCGCGGAAGGCCCTCGTAGGTAGGCGCAGCGAAACGATTTCTGCCGAATGCGCATACTTCCTAAATCGTCATCTCATATTTTTTGCGGCGCAAAATGTCCGTCGCACTCGACTTCCCTAAAACGCGAACCCACTTCGTATCCATGGTGATGTCCGTGACGTCGGTAGCTATCTCTGCTCGCCGTATATTGCCCACAATGGCCACGTGCTGATTTACCAGTTCACCATAGCCGCCGGGATATTCCAGCACGCCCCTTGCCTGAACCTCGCGTACGGTGATCAATTTTTCAATCTTCTTGGGCGCCTGATAATCCATCAATGCGATGGGAGTGGCGTAATCCAGTTTGAGAATCCATGCGACCCATCTGCTGTCGGTCTTTGGATTCTCTCCGAAACCTGGAGGTCCCCACTCCGGCCGCTTGGTCAACACGCCAGTGAGCGTGACCGTAGTGCTCTTGTTTGAGCTGTCATCATAAACGCGGATGATCTGTCCGCACCATTTTCTTGGCGAGTGCTTTGACAGCTGCCGGACCGCCAGAACCGGAGACCCCGCGACGCACAACGCCATCGCGCAACAAAGAACTTTATCCAAACGCGAAAGCATCGGCTTGATCCGACCAAGGCGAACATCAGCAACTTGATCATATCCGAAACAGCTCGCGCCCGCTCTTACCCGTTCTCCGCCAGCACGCGGCCGGCAAGATAGAGCGAACCGCAGATAAGGATACGCGGCGGACCTTCCTGCGGGCGGGCGCGCGACCAGGCCGACACCTGCATCATCGCGTCTTCGAGATCGTCGGCCGGGCTGGCTTCCAAGCCCGCAGCGCGCGCCGCATCGTACAATTCGCCCGCGCCGCGGCTGGCGGCTTCGCCTGCAATGCCAAGCGTCGCCACATGCCGCGCCAGTCCCTGAAACGCGGACAGGAACCCTCCCGCATCCTTGGTCTTCAACATGCCGCAGATGAGATAAAGCGGTTTCTCCCCGCGTTCCTCGAAGTCCGCCACCGCGCGCGCGATGGCCAGGGCGCCGTGCGGATTGTGGCCTCCGTCGAGCCAGACCTCCGCGCCCTTGGGCGCAATATCGATCAGCGGACCGCGCGACAGGCGCTGCAACCGCGCCGGCCATTCCACCTGGCGCAAGCCTTTCTCGATGGCGGCATCCTGTCCCCAGCCGCCGCGCCGCAGGATCGTGATCGCCACGGCCGCGTTGTCGATCTGATGGCGTCCGACGAGCCGCGGCAGCGGCAGATCGAGCAGACCCGCCTCGTCCTGATAGACCATGCGGCCATGCTCCTGCCAGGCGAAGAAATCCTGACCCAGCATCAGAAGCGGCGCGCCGAGCGCCTCGGCGCGACGCGAAATCACATCGCGCGCCTCGTCGTCCTGCGTGCCCACCACGACGGGCACTGCGGGCTTGATGATGCCGGCCTTTTCGGCGGCGATGTTCGCAAGCGACGAGCCCAGAAATTCCTGATGGTCGAGCCCCACCGGCGTGATCGCAGTGATGCGCGGCCGCGCAATGACGTTCGTTGCATCGTATAATCCCCCGAGACCCACTTCGAGCACCAGCGCATCGGCCGCGTGACGGGAGAAAGCAAGGAGCGCCGCTGCCGTGGTGATTTCAAAAAAGGTGATCGGCGCGCCGTCATTGACGCGCTCGCATTCTTCCAGCGTGGACGCGAGTTCGTCTTCCGTAATGAGCGTGCCCCCGATCCGGATACGTTCGTGGTAGTGCACGAGATGCGGCGAGGTATAGAGATGGACCTTCAGCCCCTGCGCTTCCAGCATCGCGCGCGAGAACGCGCACACCGAACCTTTGCCGTTGGTGCCGGCGACATGGATGACCGGCGGCAGTCTTTTTTCGGGGTGGCCCAGATCCGCAAGCAGCCGCAGGATGCGATCGAGTACAAGGTCGATGCGCTTGGGATGCAGCGTCAGCAACCGTTCGAGAATGACATCGCTGGCCACGCCGGCGCTCACGTTGCCGACGCGGGCGCACTCGTGTGGACGGGCGCGGACAGCGCCGATTGCTGCTCCGGATGCGGCTGTTTGGTCAGCAGATGCACCAGCCGCGACAGTGTCGCGCGCAGCTCGCGGCGATGGACGACCATGTCCACCATGCCATGATCGAGCAGATATTCCGCCCGCTGGAAACCGTCGGGCAGGCGCTCGCGGATCGTCTGTTCGATGACGCGTTGGCCCGTGAACCCGATCAGCGCGCCCGGCTCGGCGATGTGGATATCGCCCAGCATCGCATAGGAGGCGCTGACACCACCTGTCGTGGGATCGGTAAGCACGACAAGATAGGGTAGGCCCGCTTCCCGCAGCAGATCCACGCTGATCGTCACACGCGGCATCTGCATGAGAGAGAGAATGCCTTCCTGCATGCGCGCGCCGCCGGACGATACGAACAGGATGAAAGGCCGCTTCTCGGCGACGGCGGCCTGCATCGCGAGCACGAGCGCCTCGCCCACACCCATGCCGAGCGAACCGCCAAGAAAATCGAAAGGTTGGACCGCGACCATGACGGCCAGGCCGTCCAGCGTGCCGCGAGCGGCCGACAGGGCTTCGGCGCGTCCTGTCTTGGCGCGGGCGTCTTTCAGGCGGTCGGTGTAGCGACGCTCATCGCGGAATTTGAGGGGATCGAGCGGCACGTCCGGAATCGGCAATTGTTCGTAGGTGCCATTGTCGAAAATGGCAGCGAATCTCTGAGCCGGTCCGATCCGCAGGTGATGGCCGCAATGCGGGCACACATGCAGCGACGCTTCGAGATCGCGATGGAAAATCATCTCGCCGCAGGCGGGACATTTTTTCCACAGATTCTCTGGCGTTTCGTTCGTGCGTCCGCCGATCAGGCTCTTGATCCGGGGACGAACGAAATTCGCGATCCAGTTCATAATTTATTCTACCACCGCTTCGCGTCGCACCGCATGCACCGATTTCGCCAGGGTCGCGCAGAACTCGACAACTTCATCGGCAATCGCCACCGACCCGAGCCCTCTGGCTGTCGCATCGGCGACGAGGCTCACAATGGCGGAACCGACCACCGCACCATCGGCAAAACGCGCAATCTCCGCCGCCTGTTCCGGCGTTCGGATGCCAAAGCCGACCGCGCAGGGGATATGGGCATGGATCTTGAGCCGCGCAACGGCACGCCGCACATTGTCGGCCGAGAAGCTTTTGGTGCCGGTCACGCCCGTAATGGAGACATAATAAACAAATCCGCCCGCGCCATCGAGGATCACCTTCAGACGGGCCTCGTCGGCCGTCGGCGTGGCAAGCCGGATGATGTCGAGCGCATGGGCCGCCGCAGGCGCGCGCAGCACATCGTCTTCCTCGGGCGGCAGATCGACGGTGATGAGACCATCGACGCCGGCCTGCGCTGCCTCTTTCGCAAAGCGCGCCGTGCCGAAGGCGTGAATGGGATTGTAGTAGCCCATCAGGATGAGCGGCGTCTTCGCGTCCGCCCTGCGGAAGCGGCGCACAAGTTCAAGCACTTTCGGAAGCGTCATGCCGGCCGCGAGAGCGCGCTGCGACGACGCCTGTACGGCCGGACCATCCGCCATGGGATCGGAGAAAGGCACACCCAATTCGATGAGATCGGCACCCGCCGCGGACAGCTTTTCGAGTATGGCGAAACTTGTTTCCGCGTCCGGATCCCCTGCGGTAATGAACGGAATGAACGCCGCGCGATGGGCGCGCCGCAATTCTTCGAAACGCGCAGCGATGCGGCTCATATCGTTTCGCCGAGCGCGGCCGCGGCAGTGAACACGTCCTTGTCGCCGCGGCCCGACAGGGCGACGACCGCGATCTGGTCCCGCCGCATGCTGGGCGCGATATGTGCCATGTGCGCCAGCGCATGGGCCGGTTCGAGCGCGGGAATGATGCCTTCGACGCGACTGAGCAGCGTGAACGCTTCAAGTGCCTGTTTGTCGGTGGCGGAGAAATATTTCACGCGACCCTGATCCTTCAGCCAGGAATGTTCGGGCCCCACGCCCGGATAGTCGAGCCCGGCGGAAATCGAATGCGCCTCGATGACCTGCCCGCCTTTGTCCTGCAGCAGATAGGAGCGCGCGCCATGCAACACGCCGGGCGTACCTTTGCTTAGTGTCGCCGCGTGTTGCGCCGTTTCCGTTCCCGCGCCTGCCGCTTCGACCCCGTGGATTTCGACCTCGGGGTCGTCGAGGAAAGGATGGAAGAACCCGATCGCGTTCGAACCGCCGCCGATGCAGGCGACGGCCAGATCGGGCAATCGCCCTTCCGCTTCCAGCAGCTGCGCGCGCGCTTCGTTGCCGATCACGAGTTGGAAATCGCGCACCATCGCCGGATAGGGATGCGGGCCCGCGGCCGAACCGATGATGTAGAACGTGTCGTCCACATTCGCGACCCAGTCGCGCAACGCTTCGTTCATCGCGTCTTTCAGCGTGCGCGAGCCGGATTCGACCGCGCGGACTTCGGCGCCCAGAAGGCGCATCCGGAACACGTTGGGCTTCTGCCGCTCCATGTCGACGGCGCCCATATAGACAACGCAGGGCAGGCCGAAGCGCGCGGCGACCGTCGCGGTGGCCACGCCATGTTGACCTGCGCCCGTCTCGGCGATGATGCGCGTTTTGCTCATGCGGCGCGCGAGCAATACCTGGCCCAGGCAATTGTTGATCTTGTGCGCGCCGGTATGATTGAGATCCTCGCGCTTCAGATAAATTTTCGCGCCGCCCAGATGCGCGGTCAGCCGCTCCGCGAAATAGAGCGCGCTGGGCCGGCCCACATAATGGCGCAGCAGGCCGTCCAGTTCTGCCTTGAACGATGGATCGGCCTTCGCCGCCGCATAGGCTTCGTCCAACGCCAGCACGAGCGGCATCAGCGTCTCGGCGACAAACCGCCCACCATAGGCGCCGAAATGCCCCCACTGGTCCGGGCCAGTGCGGAAGGAATTGGGGAGCGTCATGCTTCAGGCGCCTCTGCGAACTGCGCAGAACGCGCGGCGGCGGCGAATGCCAGGATGAGTTCCGGGTCTTTCACGCCGGGCGATTTTTCCACGCCCGACGAGACATCCACGCCGGGTGCCGCGACAGCGCGAATGGCACGGGCGACGTTTTCGGGATCGAGCCCGCCGGCCAGCAGCCAGGGCCGCTTGATAATCCGCCCGCGGAGCAACTGCCAGTCAAAGGCGGCGCCGTGCCCGCCCGTGCGGCCTGCGCCCGGTGGCGCCTTGGCGTCGAACAACAGCATATCGGCGACATTTTCATAGGCCTGCAGCGACGCGAAATCGGCCGCTTCCGCGACCGGCATCGCTTTGATAACCAACCGCCCGAAGCGGGTCCGCAACCGTGCCACGCGGTCAGGTGTTTCGCGGCCATGGAGTTGAAGAAAATCGGGATTCACGGCGGCGATGGCAGAGGCCACCTCGTCATCCTGCGGATCGACCAGAAGCGCCACGATGCGTGTCCGGCCCCGCAGCCGGGTGGCCAGCGCAGCCCCCTGTGCGACCGCCAGATGCCGTGGCGAGCCGGGACAAAAGACCAGCCCCGCCAGGTCGGCACCCGCGCGCACTGCCGCGTCTGCTGCGTCGGCGCTGGTGAGTCCGCAGATTTTGACCTGAACCGCCATAGGGCGCCGCTTATGGCCGCCCTCCCCCTCGAAATCAAGCAATGGCGGTGGAGATGCCAATCTCGGCAATGATCGCCTTTGCCGCGTTTACAGGATCCGGTGCGGCCGTGATGGGACGGCCGACCACAAGGATGTCCGCGCCCGCACGCATCGCCGCCTCGGGGGACGTGACACGCCGCTGATCGGCCAAGTCGGTGCCCGCCGGCCGGATGCCAGGCGTCACGATAAGAAAATCCCGCCCGCAAGAAGCGCGCACGGTGGCGATTTCCTGAGGGCTGCAAACAACGCCATCTAGTCCCGATGCCTGCGCCAGGCGTGCCAGGCGCGCGACCTGTTCGGGCGCCGGTCCCACCTGCCCCACCGCGCGCAGATCGTCGTCGGCGAGGCTCGTCAGCACAGTGACGCCGATGATCCGCGGCCTGTTCCTTTGCGCCGATACCGCGTCGACCGCAGCGCGCATCATTGCTTCGCCGCCCGACACATGAATGTTGAAGATGCCGATCCCCAATGATGCAATCGCCCGGGCGGCGCCTGCGACAGTGTTCGGAATATCGTGGAATTTCACATCCGCGAAGACCGGAAGCCCGAGCTCCGTGATCGCGCATATGCCAGCCGGGCCCTGGGCCGTGATGAACTCCAGCCCGAGCTTGAGCCCGCCCACATGGGATTTGAGTGCCCTCGCCAAATCCAGTGCCTGCAACAGGTCGGGTGTGTCGAGGGCGACGAAGACAGGATTGGCGAATCGTGGCGCGGTCATCCGGGCCGGGTCTTATGGCGGCGGCATCGCGAAGGCAAGCCTTACTTGCCCGCGTGTGGGCCGCCATTCAGCCGCTCACGCAATTCCTTACCCGTACGGAAAAAGGGGGCTCGCTTTTCGTCCACGCTCACAGGTTCGCCGGTGCGCGGATTTCGGCCCTGGCGCGACGGCCTGGTCTTCACCGAAAAAGCGCCGAACCCGCGCAATTCCACGCGTTCGCCGGCCGATAAAGCCTTGATGATTTCGTCGAGCACCGTGGAAACGATCCGCTCCACGTCGCGGTGGTAAAGGTGCGCATAACGCTGCGACAGGCGCGCCACCAGTTCCGATTTGATCATCCCGCCCCCCGAGGGCACCCATTGTATCGGGGCTGTCCCAAGCCGCTCCGACAAGGATCAACTTGTCAGAGCGGTTTTTGGGCGTCAACGGGAAGTCACTGAAGATGAAGCAATTTTCGGCCCATGTGGCTATTTAGCCCTCGTCCTCGCCTTCGCCCTCGTCCTCAGTCTTGTCGGTGTCCTGCCGCTTCCGGAGCGCCGCGCCGAGAATATCGCCAAGCGACGCCCCCGAATCGGATGAACCATATTGCGCGACCGCGTCTTTCTCTTCGGCCACTTCGCGCGCCTTGATGGAGAGCGAGATTTTTCTGGTCGTCTTGTCGACGGCAGTGACCAGCGCGTCCACTTTGTCGCCCTTGCCAAAGCGTTCCGGACGCTGGTCGTTACGGTCTCGTGCCAGATCCGAGCGGCGGATGAACGCCTTCACGCCGTCCGCCAGGCTTACCTCGATGCCGCCATCGGTGACCTCGGTGACAGTGCAGGTGACGATGCCGCCTTTCTTGATCGGGCCGGCCTTGTCGAGCGGATCGCCTGTGAGCTGCTTGATGCCGAGGCTGATGCGCTCTTTCTCCACATCAACATCGAGCACCTTGGCTTTGACGACATCGCCCTTCTTGTACTCGGTGACGGCCAGTTCGCCCGATTTGTCCCACGCCAGATCGGAGAGATGCACCATGCCGTCGACATCGTTGTCGAGACCGACGAACAATCCGAACTCGGTGATGGACTTGATCTCGCCTTCGATGACGCTGCCCACGGCGTGGGAGGCGGTGAAGGCCGCCCAGGGGTTCTCCACGCATTGCTTGAGGCCGAGGCTGATGCGCCGCTTGTTGGAATCGACCTCCAGGACCTGGACTTCAACCTCCTGACCGGGGATCACGATCTTCGACGGCGCGACATTCTTCTTCACCCAGCTCATCTCGGAAACATGCACGAGACCCTCGACGCCGGGTTCGAGCTCCACAAACGCGCCGTAATCGGTGACATTCGTCACCTTACCCGTGAAACGCGCGCCGGGGGGATATTTCGCGGCGACGCCCTCCCACGGATCAGTCTGCAATTGCTTCATGCCGAGACTGATGCGCTGCGTCTCCTGATTGATCTTGACGATCTGCACGGTCACCGTCTGACCGACACTCAAGACCTCTGTAGGATGGCTCACGCGCCGCCAGGCAATGTCGGTGACGTGCAGCAATCCGTCCACGCCGCCCAGATCCACGAACGCACCGTAGTCGGTAATATTCTTGACCACGCCTTCGACGATCTGCTTCTCGGCGAGGCTGGCTACGAGCGACGTGCGCTCCTCGGCGCGTCGCTCTTCGAGCACGGCGCGGCGCGACACGACGATATTGCCGCGGCGGCGATCCATCTTGAGAATCTGAAACAGCTGCGGTTGGTTCATCAGCGGGCCGACATCGCGCATCGGGCGCACATCGACCTGGCTGCCCGGTAGGAACGCGACGGCGCCGTCGAGATCGACGGTGAACCCGCCCTTGACCCGGCCGAAGATCACACCGGTCACGCGCGTCTGTTCGTTGAACGCTCGTTCGAGTCGGATCCAGCTTTCCTCGCGCCGCGCCTTATCGCGGGACAGAACCGCTTCACCGAGCGCGTTCTCGATCCGCTCGATATAGACCTCTACCTCGTTGCCGACAGCGACATTGGGCACCTGGCCCGGCATCGTGAATTCCTTGAGCGCGACCCGGCCCTCGGTCTTCAACCCCACATCCACGATCGCGAAATCGTTCTCGATGGCGACGATGGTACCGCGCACGACATGCCCTTCGGCGGGTGCGCGTTCCACGAAACTCGCCTCGAGCATGGCGATGAAATCATCGCGGCTGGGGGCTGAAATGGACTCGACGGCGGCTCTGGCCATAAATTCTCCTTGTCGAAAGGGTTCAGCCGACCGATTTCGGCCGGCGCTGGACGCCCGCTTGGACCTTCGGCCCTCGCGCAGGCGCTCGTGTCATCGTTTGGATTTGCCGTCCGCAGACCTGCTCTAT